>WNFY01013036.1_pt1 | contig 10588 bp, 14 predicted proteins | sample 5400091 | NCBI WGS metagenome assembly WNFY01 (sample SAMN13153364, study PRJNA577476) | soil metagenome | isolation source: 60 cm soil or saprolite under grassland replicate 1 | place: USA:California | collected 2016-06-15
CCACGTGAAGCAGATCTTCCTCAAGCTCCGACTTGACACGAATCCTGAGTCGCACCGGCGTGTGCTCGCCGTGCTCGCCTACTTGAGAGCCGGCGCGCCGCCGGAGTAATACGCGTTCATTCGGAAATCGCCGCGACCTCAAGTGACCTGATTTGTTTGTGCGGCCGGACACAATCACAGTCCGGGAAATGGCTTATTTGCAGGCACTTTTGCTCGCGGGGTCTGGGCCGCGAGTGGGCCACGAGTGGTCGACGTCTTGTGCGTCCATCTTGGAGATTCCGGTTGGCTGAGTACGCGATCCCGCCTCGCTTAGATTGCCACCTTCTCGGTACGGCATGAAGTCGGGCGCGCGACCAAGGGATCGCGCTCGGAGTGGGTCGTTGTCGCTGCGATCGCGCGAGTCAGTGGGCAGCCGAGCGTGTTCGCTCTCGTCGCCCATCAGCGTCCTTCGTCGTGTCCTCGTGAGAATGGCGCCCTGATGGCTCGGAGGCCGAGTCGATCGTTCGGCTAGTCGTCCGACTGGTCGGGTTCCGACTCGACCAGCGTGCGAGCGCGTGCCAGCAACTCCGTCACCAGCTCGCCGGTTTCAGCATCCTCGAGATAGACGCGGCGAGCAGCCACGCTCATTGGGTCGACGCCGCGCAAGATGAACACGCGCTCGTCTACCACGATCTGGTCGCCGATTTTCATGCCGCAGAGGGAGGCACACGACCGCGCGTGCTTCCCAACTCAGCTTCGTCGAAACGCGCCACGCCCGCCATCGCTCGAACGAGTCTTTCGAGCGGGCGCTCGGTGCCATTGACAACGGAGCTCCCGGCCCGCCTCCGTCGTTCACTCGGCCGGAGAGCCCCGCCACGGCCCAGCAGGCTCCGCTGTCGCACAAGCCGGAAAGCGACACGGCGCCTCTGGAGGTCGATCCCGGCAACCGTTCAGCTTGCGCTGGCTTGCGGTCTCGGTAGGCTCAATCGTTGGACTCGGCGCAGGTGGCGAGCGCCCAATCGACGAGAACGCCGAGCGCACCCAGGAGCGCGAGGTAGGGTCGTGGCGACGGCTACTCTGGCAAGGGCGTGAGACTGGCAGTCGGAGACGTGGTCGTGTACGCCGCACACGGGGTGGGCCGGGTCGCGGCCCGGGAAAAACGGGTGGTCCTCGGTGCCGCGCAGGCAATACTCGTGCTCGAACTCGCAGACGGCCTCTCCGTGACGCTGCCGGTCGATCGCGCACGTGAACTGCTGCGGCCGCTGCTCAGCGAGGCGGACCTGCGCCGGGTGCAGGAGACGCTGCGCGAGGATCACACGCTCAGCGAAGATGTCTGGCTGAAGCGAAGGAAAGACACGCAGGTGAAGCTGGCGGGCGGCGATGCGTTGCGACTAGCGGAGGTCGTGCGTGATTGCGCACGTCGTCAGCAGAGACTAATAGCGAAACGGACCGGGGCGCAGCTCTCATCGAGCGAGAGGGACCTCTATACGAAAGCGCGCCGGCTCCTCTCAGCTGAGATTGGCCTAGCCCGCGGCCTCGAGCCGGCAGATGCAGACGCCTGGATCGAGGAGCAGCTCGCCGCAACAACTTAGAATCGGCTGCCTGCCAAGTGAGGGCCGCGAGCTTGTCCCTGGCTGATCGGCTCGGATGCGAGGAACCCAACTCAACTCATCCTCGCCGGTGAGTACCGGGGAAGGGGCTGAGCTGATACTCGACGGCACGAGGGCAGCGGGAGCCTCAAGTGCACGCGCTGACCCGGTTTCGCTAGGCCGTCGCTCGGACGGTCGCCAGGGTGTCAGTCGACGATTTCTACGCGGGCGTCACAGGCGCGCTTGCCGGCCTCCCAGGCGCGGAGTCGCAGATAGAGCTCCATGCGCATCGCGTCTTCGTCGAAAGAGCCGAGTAGCGATACGTCAAGTTCTTCATGCGAGACCGGCTGCACCGCCGCATCCGGCCACGACGCAAGAGACTCGACCAGCTCGCCGAGGAGCTCTGGAGAGGTGATCCGAACGCGCATCGCGTTCGTGATCGTGGCCCCGCCAACTTGGTTTGTCGCCCGCTAGAGGTGTGGTCCGTTCCAGACCTCGGATTAGTCCGGAGGCGCGAAGGAACGGCCTTCGCCGAGGCATCCCTCGATGGAGGGATTCGCAGCGGAAATGCGATTCAAACGTCTGATTTCGAGGACAATTCACTACGAGATGGTGCCCTCTGCGGCCCGCCATCTTTCCGGTCAGCAAGCTAAGGAGGCTAGATGCCGGGGTGGGCCGTATGGAGCGTGATCGGTCTGGCCGCCTGGACGGCCTTTTCGATCGTCGTTACGCTCCTTTTCGGTCGCATCGCTAGGCGCTCGTCTCGAAGCAGGAGATGCGGCGGCTGCTACCCGACGACTCGCCGCGCTCGCTCGCCCTCGCCGCCGGTCTCGGCGCCGCCTCCTCGAGCTGTTCCTACGCCGCGGTCGCGCTCGCCCGCTCGCTCTTTCGCACCAACCTCGTGATCGAGCTCGGGATCATCATGGCCCTGCTCCTCGGCTGGCAGTTCACCCTCGCCGAGTTCCTTGGCGGCCCGCTGATGATCGTCCTGCTTGCCATCGTCTTCCGCGTCTTCCTCAAGCAGCGCTTGGTCGACGAGGCGCGCGAGCACGCCGACCGTGGCGCCCTGGGCCGGATGGAGGGGCACGCCGAGATGGACATGTCCGTTCAGTCACGCGGCTCGCTCTGGCGGCGGCTGCGCTCACCGGCCGGCTTTACCGCCACCGCCGACTACTTCGTGGCGGACTGGGCCGCGATCTGGACCGACATCGCCCTCGGCCTGCTGATCGCCGGCGCGCTCGCCGCTTGGGTGCCCGACTCCTGGTGGCAGGCGATCTTCTTCGAGAGCCACCCGACCTTCGCCAAGTTCTGGGGACCTGTGATCGGGCCGCTCGTCGCGATCGTCAGCTTCGTCTGCTCGATCGGCACGTGCCGCTCGCGGCCGTGCTCTGGAACGGCGGCATCAGCTTCGGCGGCGTGCTCGCCTTCATATTCGCCGACCTGATCGTCCTCCCGATCCTCGACATCTACCGCAAGTACTACGGCTGGCGGATGGCCGGCTTCCTCCTCGCCACCTTCTACGCCACCATGGTCGCCGCTGGTCTGATCGTCGAGTTCCTCTTCCAGGGACTCGGCCTCGTCCCGACGGAGCGAAACGCGAAGGTCGTCGAGGCGTCCGTGACCTGGAACTACACGACCGTCCTCAACATCGTCTTCCTCGGGCTCGCCGGCACTCTGGTCTGGCGCCTTCCGCCAGGGCGGCGGGCTCCCGATGCTACGGATGATGAACCGACCGATGGAAAACGAGCACGCGCACGGCCAAAGCTGAGGTACGAGCGCGGCGAGAACGACCGCTGGGGCGTGGAGATGGCTCAGCCGACCGAGCAACCCGACTGAGCGACTCCCGCTGGACGCCCGCGAGTGAGCGCAGGGGCGACGGTCAGAGTGTCGTCCAGAGCAGCAGGGTGCCGAAGAGTACGGCGGCGGCTGCGAGTGGGGCGAGGCGGCGCAGACGGAGCGCTGGTGCGTCCGGGCCGGCCAGGTCTGTGGCGATGAGGGTGGCGACCGAGCCTTGCGGGGTGGCGAGGGCGCCGACGGCGAGCCCGATCGAGGCGGCGTAGGCGGCGGGACCGGCCGCGAGCAGGGCTGTCGCGGAGGCGCTGACCGGGAGGTTGTTGGCGAGCGCGGCGGCTACGCCGACGCCGAGCGCGACTCGGGCGGCACCTCCCTAGCCCGCCGCCGCCTTTCAGCAAGCGTCCCGACTCCCCGTTTGGCCTCTCGACGGACCCTTCAGCCTGGGTGAGCGCGCCCTCTGACCTCCTACTAAGCAGAGAGGGGGTCAAGTGCGGTTCGGAACGGCTCAAACAAAGCCAAGATCAACGCGCTGTCTCGATCAGCGAGGGAACATCAGCGAGTGCCCACGAGTGCCCGCGCGTGACAGCCGTTTTCCATCCGGACAAGATAGATGCTTGATTAGCAGGCTTTTTCGCGAAGCCTTCTGACGGACTCGAACCGTCGACCCCCTCCTTACCATCGCTGATTGCCACCGGTTGCAACCACGGGGCTCCATAAAGGCTCCATCCTCTGTTGTCGGCTTTGGCCGCGTGAGTGTCAGTTCGGCCTCGATCTTCGCGCGCCGCTTAGCTCGGCGGCCAGGCTCCCAGAGGCACGCCGATCTCCCACTCGTGGCCGAATGGGTCGATGATCCGGCCGAGCCGCCAGCCATGCTCGTTGCTCACCGGAGACGATTCCCTCGCGCCGGCGCCGACCGCCTGCCGGACGATCCGCTCAGGGTCGTCGACGACGAGCAGCGTTCGGCTGGTCGCGCCGTCGATTGCGTGGGGGCTGAGCCGCTTCATAGCCGCGGACGTTGCCGCCACCCAGAACGCTGCGTCGCCGACGCCGAGTTGCGCGACGATGTCGTCCCCCTCGCCGACCCGGTGAAGGACGCTTGCGCCGAATGCGGCCTCGTAGAACGTGACCGCTTCACCCGGAGTCTCGACCCACAGCTCCGGCTGGATACTCGTCATCGCGCCTCCCTTCCATCGACCACCTCCTCACGATCTTTGTACAGAGAGGGGGTCAACGCGCAACCTTCTCGCCTCGTGTCGCCTCAGGAAGTCGGGGGGCACCGACTAATCACCGCGATGAACCTCTGCCCGTGCGGGGTGCCCTGTGCGCAGTGCCCTGGGCCACCGCGACGGCCGTTACTGTCTCCGTCATGTTGACGAATCGTTCTGCGCCTCCCGCCACCGTCACTCCGGTGCTCATCTACCCAGACGTACGAGCGGCGGTGGCGTGGCTGGAGGCCGCATTCGGATTTGAGGAACGGGTACGGATCGGTGATTCGCACCGCGCCCAGTTGCGCGTCGGATCGGACGGTGCCGTTGTTGTCGCCGACGTTCGTGGCGATCAGCTTGCGCCGAGCGACGGCGTCGTTACGCAGCTCCTCAAGGTGCGCGTGCCAGACGTCGATGCGGCGTTCGCCCGCGCGCGCGATTGCGGTGCGCGCGTTGTCGAGGAATTAAGGACCTACGAGTACGGCGAGCGCTCGGGCGTCCTTGAGGACCTTGGCGGCCACCGCTGGGAACTCACCCAAACCGTGCGCGACACCGCACCCGAGGAATGGGGCGGAACGACGATCGCGCCGTGGTGAGGGCCGGATCGGCTGGGCCAGTGTTCGTCACAGTTCCCTGAAGAGGGCGGTACGCGGCGGATGGATGTAGGCGACGACTCGTATGATTTCGGTGTGCGACGCGTCGTCAGCGTCGAGCCGATCTTCGTGGTCTCGGATGTAGCGCGAGCGGTTGCCCATTATGAGCAATTGGGCTTCAGTACCTCCCATCATGACGAGGAGTATGCGTTCGCCCATCGCAACGAATTGACGATTCATTTCGCGGTATCCGGAGTCGATCCTGAGCGGGTTGGCCGCGGATCGATCTACATGCACGTTGATGACGCAGACGCGCTCGCCAAGGAGTGGAGAAGCGCCGGTGTCGACTTCGTCGAGCCCCAGGACTTTGAGTACGGCAAGCGTGAGGGCTCGCATGAAGATCCCGACGGGAACCTCATTCGCTTCGGATCACCGCTTCGGCGTTAGAGCCGTCTGGGTCTCCAAGCCGAGAGTGAAGGCCATGGCCTGAGCGAGCGTGCTCGCGCCTGAAGGCGTCGCCCGGCTCATCAGATTCGATGCAGCGAATGCGATTTCGCCAGAGTGAGCGCGCAAGGCTGGTCCGAACTATTGGCGCACGTCTGCGTGTTCGTGGTGCGGTGGGCATAGCGGCCTTGAGGGAGGGCCGGGTCTCGCAGTCACCCGATGTCCGCGTTGCTCGTCGTGCCGTCTCCTTGCGATGAAGCCGGGCGGGGTCTAGGCCCGCCCGGCTCCGCCTTAGAACACGATCGATTGGGCTCTGGAAGCTAGAAGAGGTCGCCGAGCGAGGGCGGGGGGCCGAGGATCTCGGCGCCGTGGGCTGCGAACAGGCGCGCCATCTCGGGCATCGGCGGCATCACCACGTCGGTTGGGGGCTCGGCGCCGGCGACCGGGGTGCCGAGGGAGACGAAGAGCTGCTCGATCCCGCCGGGGCTGGCCGTGACGAGCATGCGTGCGCGCTCCGAGCGGACGACGTAGGCGTGAGGGATGTCGCGCGGGGCGAAGAGGAAGTCGCCCGCCGCGACGTCGATCCGCTCCTCGCCGACGAGGAAAGTGAGCTCGCCCTCGAGGACGTAGAAGGTCTCGTCCTCGTTGTGGTGAACGTGCAGCGGGGTCCCGCCGCCGCGCGGGTCGTCGACCTCGATCTGCGAGAAGGCGTTGCCGGTCTCGGCGCCGGCGACCTTGACGGTGATCCGGCCGGTCTTCCACCAGACATCGGCGAGGCCGTCGCCGAAAGCGAGGCGGTAGGGCTTGGTGGCGGTCTCGATCATCTCTTCGTCCTCCTTCGAGTTGTCGTACTGGTCGGAGGAGATTCGCACGCGCGTTCTATTCCCGCAAGGAAGATGTGTAACGGATAGCATTCCGCCAAGGAATGGAACTGAGGCAGCTTCGCGTCTTGCAGGCGGTCGGCGAGTCCGGCTCCTTCTCCGCTGCCGCCGAGCGGCTCGACTACACGCAGCCGGCGGTATCGAAGATCATCGCGACGTTGGAGCGACAGCTCGGAACGACGCTGGTCGACCGCGGCATCCGGCCTCTCCGGCTGACGGAGGCCGGCAGCGCGCTGGCCCGGCGCGCCGGCGCAGCCTTCGAGCAGATCGCTGCCGCCGAGCTCGAGGTGGAAGCAATCGCCAACCTTTCCGCCGGCAGTCTGCGGGTCGGGACGTTCTCGAGCGCGGGCGCCGCGATGGTCGTCGACGCGTTACGCGCCTTCCGGACGAGCCACCCCGACGTCGATGTCTCGATCACGGAGATCGGGATGCCCTCGGCCCTCACCCGTTCGCTGCGACGCGGCGACCTCGATCTCGGCGTCTCGTTCGACTATCCGGAGATCGGCGACACGTTCGAGGACGACCTGCACCTCGAGCATCTCCTCGACGATCCCTTCGACGTCGTCGTGCCGCGCGGCCATAGGCTCGAGCGCAACCCGACGATTCGCTTCGCCGACCTGGGCGGGGAGAGCTGGCTGCTGGGAGACTTTGGAGCCGACAGCCCCAGCTTCCGGATGATCGACCGCCGCTGCCGCGACGCGGGCTTCAACCCGCACGTCGCCTATCGCATCAACGACTGCCAGATGGCGCAGGCGCTCGTCGCCGCTGGAGAAGGGATCGCACTCCTGCCACGGCTCATGCTCCGGCCGGCACACCAAGGCGTCGCGATCAGACCACTCGCAACCGACCCTCCCAGCCGGCGCGTGTCAGCTGTCCGCCTATCGACGAGATACCTCACTCCCGCAACCGAGCGCTTCACCGCGCTGCTCGTCGCGGCCAGCGCAGACCACGCGGCCACGCCGACACACCACAGCCTGAGATGAGGCGCCGGCACCCCCGGCGATGCAACATGGACGGGCGTATCCAGGGGCAGGGACAGTCCAGTCCCCGCCCTTCCACGCGTGAGCGCGGCGCCGGACGCCCAGCCAAAGTCGCCCGCTCGCCTATGCGAGCGTCCTTTCGCCGAGGCGTTCAAGGATGGGCCGAGACCGTTCAGTTAGGCGAGAAGAGGCGGTGAGACTGGTCGAGAGTATGTGCGCACGCCTGCCCGTTCGGCGTGCGGTATGCGCAGTGTCGTGTGCCGGCGTTCGCGAATACCCCGGAGAATTCGCGCGTGTTCGTGCATGGCCGAAGAGAGTGCGATGACCGGACGTGGTGGACGTGATCCGTCTGTCCGATTGACGCGCTGCATCGGTTGGAGGTGGTGTGTCGCGGCTCGTGGAGATGGCCGCGGCTCTGCGCCTACGTGAGTTGGTTGAGTTCGAGTAGTAGCTCTCGGAGCTGTGCGAAGCGTTCGGAGCCGAGTTGCTGTGTCCATGTGGTTTCGATGTCGCTGACGGCGTCGCGGATGACGCGGATGGCGCGTTTGCCGCGTCGGGTGACGACGATGCGCTTGCCGCGCTGGTCGTGGGGATCGGGTCGCCGCTCTAGGTAGCCGAGCTGTTCGAGTTGGCCGAGGAGGTAGCCGAGTGCCTGCTTGCTGATCCGCAACCGGGCGGCCAGTTCGGAGGGTCTCGCACCCTGCGGTCCGGGGTACTGGAAGACGTTCAGGTGTGCGGCGTCGAGGTCGGCGAAGCCGCGCTCGTGCAGCCGCTCGAGCATGTGCCGCTGCACCGCCTCCCAGGGGAGGCGCAGGAGCGCGCCGATCAGGGGCGGCCCGAACGGCTGCTCCTCCGCAGCCGCTTTCGTAAAGTCACTTGACGGATTACTGGCACTCATGTATCGTCAAGTCACTTTACCACCGAGCGCAAGAGGAGGAGCACGATGGCGACAAGCACGCACGAAGAGATCAAGGTCGGGGACATGACGATCCGGTTCCTGGTCGAGGGCGGGCAGTCGGCGGGGTCGGTTGCGGTCTTCGAGTTCGACGTTCCCGCCGGCGCGAAGGTCGCGGCCGCACACAGCCACGATGGCTACGAGGAGACGATCTACGGGCTCGAAGGCGTCCTCACCTGGACGATCGAGGGCACACCGACCGATGTCGGCCCTGGCGAGGCGCTCTTCATCCGCCGTGGCTCCGTCCACCACTTCGACAACACCCGCGATGTCGACGCGAAGGCGCTCGCGATCGTCACCCCCGGCGTCCTTGGCCCCGACTTCTTCCGCGAGGTCGCGGCCGTCCTCGACGCCGCAGTCGGCGGCCCGCCCGACCTCGCAGCGATCGGCGAGGTGATGCGCCGCCACGGCCTCACTCCTGCCCCCTAACAGCTACCGCCTCCGAGAAAGGATTGCTCATCATCGCAGGCGACCGGTCGCAACCCATGGCAACGGTTCTGGCTTCTCTTCGGCCTTTTCGGCGTTACACGATTTGCCGCTGATTGCCACTGATTGCAACCACGGGGCTCCATAAAGGCTCCATCCGCGGCACTGCACGCGTCGCACCCCGAATCGGCGAGTCAGGCGTCGGCTGAGCCTTCCCGGTAGATCTTCGCCTTGGTGATTCGGCCGGAGTGGACTCGGTAGAAGCCGGCGATGTGATCGACGCGGGTCGCGTCGTCGACGACGAGTTGCTCGGTCAACTCGCAGGCAACCTGATCGCCGTCGGAGAGCATCGTCTGGATGGTCAGGTGAGGGGGTCGCGTCGGGGCTGAAGCACGCCACGAGATGGTCGAGGTCGTGCGCATTGAATGCCGACACATGGTCACTGACTACCTGACTAGGGTCACTGGCCTCGTCTCTCTGGGACGGCGATATGTGCGTGTCGACGGTGTAGTGAGTTGAGAGCGGCTCGCGCTCGACGAGGAAGCGGTCGCCTTCGGGGTAGAAGACGGCGGTCTCGTAGTTCTGGCCGGCGAAGGCCTTGACGGAGTCGAGCGATTCCCAGAGCGTGAACATCAGGAACTCGGTGTGCTCGTTGATGTCGCGGCGGAGCATCCAGACGCCGCGATTGCCGGGCGTGCTCGCATATGCCGCGATGCCCGTCTTTCGCATGTAGTTGGCGTAGGCGTCACCGTCGTGCTTTCGGACTGCCCCTTTCCAGATGCGTGCAATCAAGACTCTCCTCCTTGACTAGCTTCGATTCGGCTCTGGTGTTATCCACGGCTGGCGCGTTGTGACCGGAGGTTCGGGATTTGTCAGCGCCCGGAACGTGGTGCGGCCCGCCACTGTTGGCGGGCCGCACCTTCTGGTGATACCTCCTTTCAGCGGGTGGGTTCGAGTGCGGGCTCGGGTTGGCGGTCCGGCTTCGGCAGCCAGCCCAGGTGCTTGGGCAGGTACCAGTTCCAGTCGCCGAGGAGCTTCATGGTTGCCGGGAGCAGTACGGCCCGGACGATCGTGGCGTCGATCAGGACGGCCGCCGCGAGGCCGATTCCCATCTCTTTCATGTCGAGGATCGGCATGAGCGCGAACACTGCGAACGCGCCGACCATCACCAGTGCGGCGCTGGAGACGGTGCCGGCGGTGGTGGTGATGCCGTGCTCGACGGCGTCGGCGGTCTTCATGCCGCCGTCGTAGGCCTCCCGGATGCGGCTGAGGATGAACACGTGGTAGTCCATCGAGAGCCCGAACAGGATCACGAACATGAAGATCGGCAGCCATTGCGCAATGCCGCCGTTGGATTGGAAACCGAGCAGGCTTGAGCCCCAGCCCCACTGGAAGACGGCCACGAGGACGCCGTAGGCCGCTCCGACGGAGAGCAGGTTCAGGAGGATCCCCTTCAGCGCGATGACGACCGAGCGGAAGGAGACGAGCAGCAGTGCGAACGCGAGCACGAGCACGAAGCCGAACACGATCGGCGCCTTGCGCTTCAGCAGCGCGTTCTGGTCGGCCGAGTTGGCGGTCGGTCCGGTGACCGCATACTGGGCTGCGGTCACCTTGCCGATCGTCGCGGGCAGGATCTCGTTGCGGAGCTTGCGCAGCGCCGCGTTCGACTTCGCGTCGGTGCCCTTGCCGACCAGCGGGATGCCGACCCGTGCGACGGTACGCGCCGGGTTGACTTGCTCGTC
>WNFY01006300.1_pt1 | contig 10586 bp, 4 predicted proteins | sample 5400091 | NCBI WGS metagenome assembly WNFY01 (sample SAMN13153364, study PRJNA577476) | soil metagenome | isolation source: 60 cm soil or saprolite under grassland replicate 1 | place: USA:California | collected 2016-06-15
CCTGTTTCTGCCCTTATCTGCAATTTTCCTGAAAGCAATGGTGCGAAGCCGTCTCTTCTTTCTCACCAGGATGTGATCATCCTGTTTCATGAGTTCGGGCATCTTGTACATTCCATGACAGGGCGTTCGGATATTGCTTTCCAGACCTGGTTTACGGTAAAAGGAGATTTCGTGGAAGCGCCTTCCCAATTCCTTGAGAACTGGTGCTGGGAATATGAATCACTCAAGCTATTTGCAAAGAATTATAAAACGGGGGAAGTATTGCCTGAGTCTTTATTTAAAAAAATGAAAGCAACACAACGGGTTGGTGTGGCTACACAATACATCAGGCAGGTATATCTTGGTGTGGTTGATTTTACTTATGAGGATAAATACGACAGTATAAAGGGACAGAATATTGTGGAGGTATCAAAGAACCTGCATGCAATACGCCAAATGCCTTATTCAGAGGGCAGTCACTTTATTACCAGCTTTGGTCACTTGAATAGTTATGCTGCAAATTATTACGGTTACTTATGGAGTAAGGTGTATGCAGAAGATATGTTCTCTGTTTTTAAAAAGAATGGTGTTATGAATCCAAACACCGGCATTCATTATCGCCAGGCTATTTTAGAAAAAGCTTCCACCAAACAGGAGATGGACATGCTTCGTGACTTCCTTGGAAGAGAACCCAACTCCAGTGCCTTCTTAGCATCATTAGGTATCAAATAAATTAGTGTTGTACAAACAAAAAACTTGTCTTAAGTAAAGAATTTTTTATGAAACGTGCCCGGCATCCGCTATCCACAATGTTAAGACGCTATCTCAACTTCAATTCAGCAACAGGTTATTATGAAATCACGCAAGAAGATATAACTTACCATTTAACCATGAACGAACAAGAAGTATAAAGGAATACTTTCAGCATCACGCACATGAAAAACCGGTCCGGAAGATTGGTATAACAGTTTATCAAAAGAAGAAAAGAAAAAAAGTTTACAGAACAGGAAATCCCGGTAATAATACCATCAGCATTTTACGAACGGGAATAACAATCAAATTTTATAAAAGCATTGACATTGGATCTGAATACCTGTGGTACTTTCGAAGTTATCATCATCCGGATGCTCCAACTTTTCATGTGAAAACCGGTGAACAAAGAATTTTCCTCAAGTTTAATTTTGAAAATTTTTAGCCTTATGTTTGACAGGAAAAAAGATGATTGGAGAATAATAATTTTTTATATCCGGGCAGAAATAGTTGTGTGCCTGCGTGTTGCTTTTGCCAGCGAATCATGGAAAGCTGTGTAACTTTGAACTTCGAACGCTACCTATCAATAGGAATAATGGGCTCGGCTCTTGAATCTTTAGCCATGAAACGCAACAACAATGAAATAGAACAGGAATTAGATGCTGCCCTGGGCAAACCAAAATACTATATTGATACAGCAGGAATGAAAGAAGACGAACGTTACTCCTGGTTTCCGACTCTTGGAAATAGCATGACCGATGATACAGCCAAGTCCATTCCCGGCGGAAGCCTGGTATTAGGGCGTTGGCTAAAATTAAATAGCGTACGGGATGTTCCCCTGCACCAGCCGATAGTGTTTATTTTAAATGATGACGGAGAACAATTTTGTATACTGAAAAGTGCATGCGAAATCCTCAGTTCCACTGCACCAAGAGCTGATACCGATTTAGAAATGCTTTGCCTGCGAAGTTATAACCCCGCTCCACGATATGATGATTTTTGGCTACCCTTTAGCTGTATCAAATTTATTTTTGTTGTAGAAAAAGTTCGCCGTCCGGACGGCCGTGAATTTGTTCCCAAACAAGAGGAGGTTACCAGGAAAGCGGAGGAAAAAGCATAGACGGGAACTTAGAGAAAACGAGTGAGCTTTTGTAATGCTAATACTGCAATGTCCTTGGCTAACACATAAAGATATTTAAGAGATATTGCGGGGAAAAGAGAATGCACATCCGCCAGATTAGCAAAGACCTAACTCCGGTGCCTTGGGTTATCAGTATTAGATGTCTGGCGGGACATGATTGTACGGAGATTGTCTGCGTTTTTGGTTGCTGACTGATAAACTAAATGTACCTTTTTTTTGAATGCTCTTCATAAATTTCTTTTCTTGCAATGTCTTCTTAGCTTAGCCTTGTGTGTTGAAAGAGACATTGCAATATTCAACGTTTTTGGTTAAATCAATATCTCTCAATTCCATAAAAACTTGTTACAGGATATAAGGAGACATTGTGATGAAGGAATATCCCTTTAATAGTTTCTATACTGGAATTTTATCCTTATGGTGGAAAACGAAATGGCTTATAAAAAGTAATACTTGTTGAGTATCAATAGCTATGGTAAGGTAAATGTATTTGGCATCTGTTTTGGCTATAAGTAAGTAGTCCGTTTTTTATCTTACCCCCTGAACTCTAAAATATTCATCACCCAAAACATTCAATATGTATGAAACCAATAACGCATGTACGTCAATGAAACATGCTTCAATGAAATATGATGTTGTGTCCTCTCCAAGAACTGTCAGTGTAGATGGCAGAGGAATTATTGAATTTGAATTTAATTGCGTCCGCAGGCCAGATGGGTATGAGGACATCATCATTAGCATAATCAATCCCGAATTTCAACATCTTTGTAGCAGACCTTTAAATCCATTGTTTATAAGAGATAATACTTTATACCCTTATTATAAGACTGATGATAAAGAGTATATCAGAATTATTGATGCAATTGGATTTGTGATTGCCGAAACTTATAATTTAAAAGTTATAAGAGATTGATTTGCTTTTTTTCATAACGCTTGTTTCAAATCAATATTTATACGCATTTGATAAAGAGCATACTCAAGATTTGTTCAGACTAAAAAGCATTTTATCTTTGTTCAGTAGCTCTTAAAAAATGTTCGCAGCTTATAACATAATCAACCTTTATAAAACTTTATTTTATGCTTTACAATAACCCTTATAACCCCGACACTAAAAATGGTCGCAAAAGAATTTATGAAAGAGCCTATCGTTTCTACAATAATTTGCCGGCAAAACAGAGTGAAAATTGGAGTCTTTCAAAAATTATTTTAATGACTGGTTTGTTGATAATCCTTTCAATAATCTATTTTATACTCGCACATACAAACTTTCGTTGAGTTGCATTTAAAAATCCTTTTGAAATTAAAAGCAGCCAAGCCCATTCGCACAACTTCCTCAACCTTCTAATTATTAAGTGATGTTACTGCTTCCAGTCAGGAAAAAAAGGAATGATTGGAAGAATTTATCTATTACACTTCGATATCGCAAAGCCCTCGGCTTAACACAAGCTCTTAGAGAGACTTTGCGGGAAAGGACATTGGGGTGAAAGGAAGACCGCGGCGAGACTAATTTTATTATTTCCTATGGTTTTATTTTTTCCAAAAATTCTTTTGTTTTTTCAGGATAAATAGCAACCCTGTGGGTACGTACCATATCAGGGACGTCTTTTTCAGAATCAGCAACGGTTAGAATTATTTTTTGGGAAGGCAGCATTGGCATATGACAATCAATACAGTTGTCATTAAGTAATAATCTTTTATTATTGGGTAGCGTGAGGCTTGTATGTTTAGTTTCAGTATGGCATGTAATACATCTTTGAGAAAATATTTTAGGACTATTTACTTCATTCACATGTGGGTCGTGGCAGGAAGAACAATCCAATTGATCTGACATTTTGAAACATTTACTTGCCATAAGCAGCCCATATTGATTACCATGGACATCGAGGGTTGAAATACTATCTTGACTGTATTTTGCAAGCGAATAATCATCCAGCTTATCTCCTGTTTGAAAGGAAAAGCGGGGCTGTATAGCATCCCTGAAACCGGAGTGGCAAAGTGCACAGCCATCCAGTCTTTGCTGCCTGGTCAGTTGCTTTACGATAATTATATTTTTTGTGATTTTTTCTTCAGGATGTTCTTTATGGAAAGCCACATGATCTGCCGCAGGTCCATGACATCTTTCGCAATCAATCCCATATATTATCTGGCTTTTATCATATACGGGTAAATCATTTTTATCTTCTTCTACTTTGGCATAAGTACCATGACATTCCAAACATTCCGCCGGAATTATTCTGTCGAATTTTATAAAATTGGTAGAATATCCCGGGCTATTGCACCAGCTATTTAAAGGTGTGTAATAAGAAACAGGGAGCTGGTACAATGTATTATCATTCCAATATAAATAAGTCTGACCTTTTCTGCCCGATCCAATCACAATATCAAAAGGCTCACTTTGAGATTCAATGCCGTTGATATAGGCTGTTTGGAAAAAGGTATTTTTTTTCTTCTCCAATATAACTTCCATCCATTTATTATAAACAAACTTGTTTTTTCCAGGGGAGAAACTTCCTTTAATAAATTCTTTAGCTGCGGGTCTTGAATCTAAATAATGAGCAGTTTTAATATGGCTTTCATAAATATCTTTGTGGCAACCGGCACAAGCTGCAGAGCCGGCAAATTTACTCCTGTCAATATTTTGAATGCTTGTGTTTTTAGTTAGGGTACTAAATGCAGTGAACATCACGTTACCAAAATATATTATCATCAATATCCCAAGTATAACATAATTGCTCCTTCTTATTTTTCTTAAACCTTTGACCATAATAAAAAATGTCGGGGCAGGCATCATAAAGCAGAATTAAGTAAACAAGATGTTTTGATCCTATGCAAATTTAAATTTACAAAAGAATAAAATATTGTGTTTATTCGACGGTTGAAATTTTATGCAGTTAGCTTGGGAAAAAATAAAATAAACTCCGTCTTTTTCAGGTATAGTGTTTCTTACGGGCATAGGGGATCACTAAACAGATAGTAAAGCTAATAAAAGAAATTTATGAATAAGAAATCTTGAATAGAGAATTTATCTATTACACTCCAATGTCGTAATGTCCCTTGTTCACACACAAAGCTATTTAGGAGACATTGGGTGGAAGGGAAACAGCTTATGTATTGTTTGCCTGCATAGTTTTAACAGGGATTGCATTGAACTGTACAATTTTTAATGTGCCCGGTTTGCAAAACTTTATATAAATAGTCTTATTAATTAGCAGCGGAATAAATTATTTGCTTCTTGTTCGAATTAAATTTTCCCCCATTCATGAAATTTTACGAACCTTGCCGCAAGTCAATCAATTATAAATAAATAAAAAACCTTGCTCTTATTTAACAGGGTTTTCGGTACGGTTATAACTTATTATTTAGCATAAACCAACTGAGTCTTGTAAATTTTATCGTTCACGAGTATTCTTACCATGTATATTCCTTTTGTTAAGTTCGATGATATAGAAATTGTTTTTTGTAATGAACCACTATTAACTTCTGCATTTTCTGTTTGAACTGTCTTGCCAGTCATATCTATTAATTGAATCTTTGCCTTTGCATTTATTTTATCCGTAACATGCAATTCAACAACAAATTGACCTTTTGTCGGATTAGGATACAACTTAAGAGTGGCATTACTAATTTCATTTTTATTTATAGTGCTAACGTTAACTGAACTTATGCAGGTTGTTGCTGTTTTGAATGAAATTGAGTTTGAATATGAGGTCCATGTTTTACTACATTTCGCACGGATATGCCATACATAACCTTTATTAGAAAGCAAAGAATTGATAGTTACAGAACGTATATCGCCTGTTGGGAAGGGTAAAATATCCACCCATTTCGCAGTCTTGTTGTTTATCTTGTATTGCACCTGCCATTGAAGAGGATTGGATATAGAAACCCAGTTCAGTTTGGCGCTGTTGCAAGTAATATTGGTTGTGCTTAAGTTGGTTACATTCTGACAAACATAGCAGGGTTGTTCATCTGCAAGTCCGTTACAATTATCATCAATTTTATTACCGCACACTTCTACTGCCGCAGGACTGATAGCTGGGTCGTTATCATTGCAATCCCCATTATTGCTTACGTAACCTGCAGGAGGTGTACATGCCTTAATGGAGCTATTTGGATTACCATAACCATCATGATCAGCATCTGCATAGAATGTACTTGTTACACCTTCATCTATTTGTCCATCACAATTATTGTCTTTGCCGTCGCATACTTCCGTTGCACCCGGATGTGTGTTAGGATCTATATCATTACAATCAGTGTTGTTGGCAACATAACCTGCAGGGGCTGAACACGCCTGAACACTGCTGGCAGGATTACCATAACCATCTCCATCAGCATCCCGATAGAAAGTAGTTAAAATGCCTTCATCTATTTGTCCATCACAATTATTGTCTTTGCCGTCGCATACTTCTGTTGCACCCGGATGTATGTTAGGATCTGTATCATCACAATCAGTGTTGTTGGCAACATAACCTGCAGGGGCTGAACACGCCTGAACACTGTTGGCAGGATTACCATAACCATCATGATCAGCATCGGCATAGAATGTACTTATTACACCTTCATCTATTTGTCCATCACAATTATTGTCTTTGCCATCGCATACTTCTGTTGCACCCGGATGTATGTTAGGATCTGTATCATCACAATCGCCTTTGTCAATAACATAACCGGTAGGTGGTGAACATGCTTGTGTAGTATGACTAGGATCACCATATCCATCTCCATCGGCATCCTGATAGAAAATAGTTAAAACGCCCAAACCTTCATCTATTTGTCCATCGCAATTATTGTCTTCGCCGTCGCATATTTCTATAGCACCCGGATGTACGTTAGGATCTGTGTCATTACAATCAGTGCTGTTGGCAACATAACCTGCAGGAGCTGAACACGCCTGAACACTGCTGGCAGGATTACCATAACCATCTCCGTCAGCATCGGCATAGAATGTACTTAATACACCTTCATCTGTTTGTCCGTTACAATTATTGTCTTTGCCGTCACATACTTCTGTTGCACCCGGATGTATGTTACGATCTGCATCATCACAATCAGCATTGTTGGCAACGTAACCTGTTGGCGCTGAACACGCCTGAACACTGCTAACAGGATTACCATAACCATCTCCATCAGCATCGGCATAGAATGTACTTGTTGCACCTTCATCTATTTGTCCATTACAATTATTGTCTTTGCCGTCGCATATTTCTGTTGCGCCCGGATGTATGTTAGGATCTGTATCATCACAATCAGTGTTGTTGGCAACATAACCTGCAGGAGCTGAACATGCCTGAACACTGCTAACAGGATTACCATAACCATCACCATCAGCATCTGCATAGAATGTACTTGTTACACCTTCATCTATTTGTCCATCACAATTATTGTCTTTGCCGTCGCATACTTCCGTTGCACCCGGATGTGTGTTAGGATCTGTGTCATTACAATCTGCATTGTTGGCAACATAACCTGCAGGAGCTGAACACGCCTGAACACTGTTGGCAGGATTACCATAACCATCTCCATCAGCATCCCAATAGAAAGTAGTTAAAATGCCTTCATCTATTTGTCCATCACAATTATTGTCTTTGCCGTCGCATACTTCTGTTGCATCCGGATGTATGCTAGGATCCGTATCATCACAATCAGTCTTGTTGGCAACATAACCTGCAGGGGCTGAACACGCCTGAACACTGTTGGCAGGGTTACCATAACCATCATAATCAGCATCGGCATAGAATGTACTTGTTACACCTTCATCTATTTGTCCATCACAATTATTGTCTTTGCCGTCGCATACTTCTATGGCACCGGGATGTATGTTAGGATCTGTATCATCACAATCAGCGTTGTTGGCAACATAACCTGCAGGGGCTGGACATGCTTGAATACTGTGGACAGGATTACCATAACCATCATGATCAGCATCAGCATAGAATGTACCTGTTACGGCCATATCGCTGCAGGCGGTTGCAGAATCTGAATTACAGCCATACCTTGAATTTAAACAATCAACAAATCTTGTATGGGTCAAAGTATATGGAAAATTAGGATTCATTACATACTGAAAAAATGTTGCGGCTCTTTGTACTATATATACTTGAACATCTTTAATAGAAACTGCTGAAGCATCGCCATTAGCCAGTCCAAAATCTGAAGTAGCCTCATCCAAGCCGTGTTTCATATCACAGTCTATGTATAACTCACAAGGAATATTAAGTGAAGTTTTAAGAATTTTATAAAATCCCTGTGAACCATATAGTTTTAAATCTGACTTGTTTGCTCCGTTATCAGGCAAAGTGTAAGTGCCATTCACACACAGCGATTCTGACCTGTAACGGGAAGTGGAAGGAGAGAAGAAAAGATTGCTTGAATCAATATTGATAACACCATCAGAACCTCCATGGAATGCAATCAAAGAAGGTCTTTTAGAATTCTGTGAAAAAAAACCAGCAGGGTTAGATGCAAAATTTAAAGGAAGATGAGCCGCGCCCCATAAGTCTAAAACTCCCTTTATTATATAACTGCCTTCTGAAGCATTCCCTAAATAATTATCACCATCAATATCACCTAAATAAGATGATACTGATGGAAAGATCTGGTTAATCATTGTTGAATTGTAATATCCTGCAGCGATAGCCATAACCGATCCCGAACTTAAACCACCGAGAAAAATACTCTGTACATCGATCCTGTAAGGAGTAACATTGTTCAATTCTCTTGAGACAATAGTTCTTATAGCACCCCTTGCATCCTGAATGCATCTGTACATAGCAAGGAATCTACTTGCGGATGTATATTTACTAACGGAATCCTCCTCTTTACCCCTTCGGTATTCTACATTAAATGCAACAAAACCTCTTTTAGCGAATTCGGTACAGTATGTTTGCATTTCAGTAGTGTTGAAGTTTGTACAATCAGAAAATCCACCTGCATGAAAAAGAATTACTGCAGGTAATTTTTTTGTTTCAGAATACGCAGTGTTCGGGTAATAAACCTGGTATATTAAACTGGCGCTGCCATCAGTGCAATCAGTAACGGTATTGCAGTAATGGTTTGATCCTCCTCCAGACACAAAATCATTAACATATCTAACATCCAATATTTGTGTATTAGGCTTTGCATAATTCACAGTGGGATTATTTGTACTATTCGGCTTAATAATTTCAGAATCTTTATAAACCTCATTTATAAGATTGGCACAAGTAATATCTTGGGCAATTATATCCGATGTATACAGTAATAAAACGGATATCAAAACAGTTAGAAGGCTTTGTTTCATAGCGTTGGTTTATGGGTATAAATTAAAACTACAATTAAAAGAAGATGATTTTGAATCCTTCAAATTAAATTCCCAAAGTATTTAATGATCAAGGAAAATTAATGATTAACGTCAGCATTTAGAGAATGATAATACTCATTGGTTTTGCTGAACTTCTAAGTTATACTTTGCTGCAATAGGTAAAAGCAAGACTATGAGAAAGCTTCAACTATTTATTGTACTATTTGCTCTTCCTTTTCGTCTTTAATTAGTGTTTTTATCTGTTCGGCAAGTTCGGGTGTAACGGTAACACCATGTACTTCCTTTGCGTGTATGGCAGCCTGTTGTAATACTTCTTCTTCGGTACTTCTTCAGTCTAAATGATGAAGTAAAATTAAATACGCATAAAGTGGAAAACAACTACATGATTATGTGGGGAGGAAGCGGAGGTATTTCTGCGGTTATAACACCTTTACAGTCAAAACCGCATCGGAGCAGTGTAATGTTTTCATGATTTATATTTTGGTTTTTAAAATGCAAGACAATATTATTTACTATCTAAAAACAGTATCAAAAGATACAAATGGAAAAACTATTTTCTTCTTTGCAAAATGAATCCTTGCGTAAGGTTGATGGTGGTTCAGGTATTTTTTAAAAAATACTTTTCGAATAAATTGGAGAAATTGTTGCTAAAGTAAATCGGGTTTAACAAGCTAATTTTAATTCTTTGTCATTGAATAAGTATGGAACAAAGAAATGTATAAGTAAAGATTTGAAATGTGAAAGTAAACAAATAAAAATTCCTTATCACTTTAAAACCTCATTAAAAAAATTACAAATAAAATATTCCATCAACTCTTAAATCAATGCTTATTAATATTACCTCTGCTCTGCAGGGCATGTAGGAGACATTGTGGTGAAGACATGATTGAGCTTTTGCAATACCAATATCGCGTGTCTCTTAACGCACACACTAAACTTTTAGAAGACATTGTGAGGAAGAAAAAACTCGGCAGCGAAAGAAAAAAATTCGGCTGGCAAATTAATATAATCTACATTTATTGTTCCGTTATCCCTTGTAGTACCACTTCCCTGGCCCTCTTATTTCTTAATTCTTAAAAATAAAATCAATGAGCCAGCCAAGATTTACCTGCATACTCTTGTATGCATCCATGGTAGTTTTCTTAACCTCTTGCGGTGGAGGAGGTGAAGAAAAAAAAACCAGCACTGACACTACCGCCAAAGACAGCACTGCTATGAATGCTGCACCCGCAACAAGTACTGTTATTACCACACCGCAAAACATGATGATAGCAAAACACAAGGTGGCCAACTTTGCAAAATGGAAAGCCTCTTATGATGAGCATGATTCCATGCGACTGGTTAATGGAATACATAGTTATATAATTGGCCGTGGTATGCAAGATTCCAATATGGTGCTGGTAGCCGTGAAAGTAG
>WNFY01007592.1_pt1 | contig 10585 bp, 8 predicted proteins | sample 5400091 | NCBI WGS metagenome assembly WNFY01 (sample SAMN13153364, study PRJNA577476) | soil metagenome | isolation source: 60 cm soil or saprolite under grassland replicate 1 | place: USA:California | collected 2016-06-15
CGCTCCGCCCTTGCATCCGCCGACCTGGCGGCGCTCGTCGGCGTCACCAAGCGCACCCTGCTGGACTGGGAGCGCGGCCGCACTCACCCCAATGCTCTGCGCCTGCGCCGGCTCCTCGCGGCTTTGGCCGCCCATGGCGGCTTCGCTCCTGGGCAAGCGTACACCGAGGCCGCTGCCCTGTGGAACCAGGCCAACCGCGAGTCGAAACGGCATCTCGGCCGCTTCGACGCCGCCTGGTTCGATCAGCTCCTCGCCAGTCAGACCGCGCCGCAGTCGGGCGCAAGCAGTCTTCATGACTCCGCCCGCGTGCCGCCGCGTGTGCTGGTAACGCCCCTCGCCGATTGGGCCGAGGCCGCCGATGTTGGGACACTCGCCCACCGCGACACCGAGCTCGACACACTCCGCCGGCTTCTCGACGACGAGCGCCGCCGCGTAGTCGGCGTGATCGGTATCGGCGGCATCGGCAAGACCAGCCTGGTCGTCGCGTTTGGCCAGCACGCGGCGACACGAAATCCAGACACTGACCGGGGCTTCGACACGGTCGTGTATGGCTCGTTGCGCAACGCGCCGCCGCTCGATACACTGCTTGTCTCGCTGATCCATACGCTGGCCCCGCAGTTGGTGGCTGCACCCAACGCCGGCTTGGACACCACGATCACAGTGCTCCTTGACCTGCTGCATGCCCGCCGTGTCTTACTCATTCTCGACCAGCTTGAGAGCATCCTGCAACCTGGAACCACAACCGCCCAGTATCGCGCCCAATACGCCGACTATGGCCGGCTGCTGTACCGTCTGGGTGAAGATAGCCACCAAAGCTGCCTGATCGTGATCAGTCGCGAGAAGATCGGCGAGCTGACTGAGCTCGAAGCACGCGGCCTGCCGGCTGCCACGCTGACGCTGCGCGGGCTTTCGGAAGCGGCATGTCGGCGTCTCCTGGCTGGCCGCCAGATCCGGGGGACGAACGCCGAGTGGGCCGCGCTGGCCCACCAACTCGGCGGCAACCCGCTGGCGCTCAAGCTGGTCGCCGAGCCGATCGTCGACCGCTTTGCTGGCGACATCGGCGCCTTTCTGGCCAGCAACGTCGCCCTGCTTGAGCGTGTTCGTGCGCTGATCGAGCAGCACGTGAAGCGGCTCAGCCCGCTGGAGCTGGATCTGCTGAGATGGCTGGCGGTCGTGCGCGAGCCGATTGCGGCCGCTGATCTGGTTGCGATGAGCATGGCGCCGGTCGCGCGAGTGTATCTGCTCGAAGCGCTGGAAGGCTTACGCCGCCGCAATCTGGTCGAGCGCGGTGCGACGTTGCCGGCATTCTTCCTCCACTCAATGGTCATGGAATATGTCACTGAGCGGGTGGTCAACCAGGCGTACGCCGAGATTCTGGGTGGCGAGCTGCAGCTCCTCAGACAGTATGCGCTGGTGCAAACGTCGGCGGCGAACCATGTGCAGCAGAGCCAGATGCGTGCGAACATTCAGCCGCTGCTTGATGCACTGCAGCGCGCCTACACATCGAGCGACGCGCTTGTCGCCCGACTTCGGCAACTGCTGGCAGCGGAGCGGGCGCTGCCGCGCGCGCAGCAAGGCTATGCCGACGCCAATCTCCTCAACCTGCTGATCGCAGCGGAAATGAAGTCAGATGAAGCGAAAACACGAAGTGTGATCGAGTGACAATCGTGCTCACGTTGGGTAGAGTCTCGGTAGATACACCTGCGTCGCCCCTGTCTCGTGCGCCGGCCGAGGACGCAGAAGTGAACTCAGTCTAGTAATACAGGAAGAAACGGGTCGTCTCTGGCGTGAGCCACCGCAGGTGGGGCCAGATAACGACAGGAGAAGCACCATGGTTGAACGCGAAATGACCCAAACGCTCACGCACCGCTCCACGGCGCGCCCGCGGTCATCCCAGCAACATGCACTCGCCTGCGAGCCGACCTTTCCGGCCCGCCATGCACACATCACACTGACGCAGCGCGCTCGCTCCCTGCGCCTCGCGCCGCCTCACGACACACACGTCGCACCATTGGCGCTCCCAAGCCTTGATGCACCGCCAACGCCGCTTGGACCGCCGACCTACCCCTCTGGAGCAGGACTTGGCCGCTTGATCACCCTGCTTGCGAGCGAGCCAGAACCGGACAAGCTACCAGCCTACCTCATGCGCGAGCTGGCCCAACAGCTCGGCGCCGACGGCGCGTACCTGTTCCGCAGCGATGCGGCGAGCAAGACCCTCGCGCTCACCCCCTGGGCGATCGTCGACGGCGCCATCCGGCATCGTGATAGCGTGCCCGCCTTGGAACCGCTGATGCGCGCCTCCGCCATCGAATCACCGTCAGCGCCGCAGCTAGAGCGCTACACCCTGCGCCACCACCAGCACCCCTACCTCGCTTCAACCACAATCGCGCGCTTCCGCCTCCAGGGCTACCGGGTTGGACTGACCCTGCCCCTGCTGGCTGGCGGACAGCTCCTGGGCTTCCTGGAACTCATGGCCAAGGCTGACACGGCCTTTCTGCCATCGCAGATCGAGCAGGCGCGAGCGCTGGCGGAGCAACTCAGCCTGGCGCTGCAGTTGGCCCGGCTGACCGAACACGCGGTGCGCGCCGCCGCGCAGGAGGAGCGCGAGCGGCTGGCGCGCGAGATCCAAGATAGCGTCGGCCAGGCCTTCACCGCCATCCTCCTCCAGCTCCGCAGCGCCGAGGAGACACTCGGCGACGCGCCGGATATGGCGCGCACCGCGATCGGGCAGGTACGCGGGCTGGCACGCGACGGCCTGGCCGATACCCGCCGCGCGGTCGACGCACTTCGCCCTCAAACGCTTGATCGCTTCGACCTCGCCACGGCGCTGCGCCGCGCGGTGGTGCAGGCGACGCTGGGGCTACCGCTGGAGGTCCACTGCACCGTGCAGGGCGACGTCTACACTCTGTCGCTCGATACGGCCAGACATCTGCTGCGGATCGCCCAGGAGGCGCTTTCCAACACTCTCAAGTATGCCGACGCGCGGCGCCTGACGGTCGAGCTGGTGTTCGAGCCCCAGCAGGTGCAGCTGCGCGTACGCGACGACGGGCGTGGCTTCGAGCCGACCCAGGCCGCTGCGGCTGGCGGGTTCGGGCTGCTGAGCATGCGGGCGCGGGCGGCCGCGATCGGGGCAGAGCTCACAATGAGCAGTGCGCCCGGCCAGGGCACAACCCTTATCGTCGCGCTGCCATGCAGCGCAGGAGAGAGCGATGAACGCTGATCAGATCCACAACCCCTCATCCATCCGCATCCTGCTGGCGGATGACCACACGATCATGCGGCAGGGGCTGAGCCTGCTGCTTGGGCGCCAAGCGGGACTGACGATCGTCGCTGAGGCCAACAACGGCCACGAGGCGGTCGAACTCTTCCGCAAGTATCGGCCCGACATCCTGCTGACCGACATCGAGATGCCGCTGATGGATGGCATCACGGCGCTGGCGGCGATCCGCACGGAGTATCCCGACGCGCGAGGCATCCTGTTGACCATGCACGCGCGCGAGGGCGATATTCTGCGCGGGATGCGCGCAGGCGCGATGGGCTATGTGCTCAAGGACGCGCCGCTCGACACGCTCCTGGATGCGATCCACGCTGTCGCCATCGGTCAGCACTGGGTTGCGCCGGAGATCGGCGCGAAGCTGGCGGTGCGGATGGTCGGCGCCGAGCTGACCCCACGCGAGCTCGACGTGCTGCAGCAGTTGGCCAAGGGCAAGAGCAACCAGGAGATCGCCGCGGCGCTGAGGATGAGTGAGGGCACGGTCAAGTTTCACATCAACCACCTGTTGCACAAGCTGGGAGCGGCCGACCGGACTCAGGCGGTGCTGACCGCGCTCAAGCGCGGCTTCGCCTACCTGGCCTGACCACACTATCCCTCGATTTCTGCCGATGCGTACTCGCTGTGAACCCAGGCCACGATGATGCCCTCACTCCTCCAGAGGAGGAACGAGGGCGGGGGAAATGGGGAAAGCCGGGGAGACAAACGGGGCGAACGAGTTCTGACGAACCGGCTACGCGGCGTCGATCTGCAGCAACACCGTAGATCGAACACGCGCAGTCGCTGGCGGACGAAATCAACAAGCCTGATTGCTGCTCAATCAAATGAAAACGAGCTTCCATTAGACCTGCTGTGGTTCTGGTACGTCAAGCACCACGGCATCCACAGGTGCCTGTAGCTCGCCGAGCCCGGTCACCCGGCGTATCTCGGCCTCGTCGAGCGACTCGGCGCGCAGTAGAGCTGCGGCGAGGGCCGCGAGGCGGTCCCGGTTCTGCGCCAGCAATTCGCAGGCCTTGGCATAGCATTCGTCGATGATCTGGCGTGTCGCATGATCGATCGCGTCCGCGGTCCCTTCGCCATAGGGGCGACTATTGCCGCCGATCAACCCTTGCTCCAGGAAATTGCCTTCCTCTGTGCCGCTCAGCGACAGCAACCCACCTTCCTGGCTCATCCCGAAGCGTGTCACCATCGCGCGTGCCAACTCGGTGGCCTGCTTGATATCGTTCTCCGCACCGGTCGTTATCGTACCGAGCAGCAGCTCTTCGGCCACCCGGCCGCCGAGCGCATTTACAATGCGTGCTCGCAGCTCGGCTTCGCTGTAGTTGTACCGATCGTCATCGGGCACCGACAGCGTCGCGCCGAGAGCCTGGCCGCGTGGTACGATCGTCACACGACGCACCGGGTCGCTCTCTCTCTGGAGCAGCCCCAGCAGCGCGTGCCCAGACTCGTGGATCGCGACTCGCTGGCGATCTGCCGCGCTCAGTACCAGCCGGCGTTCAGCGCCTAACGCGATCCGCGTCAGCGCGTCCTCGAAGTCTGTCATGCCGACCGAATCGTGCCCGTTCTGCGCGGCCAGCAAAGCGGCTTCGTTCACCAGGTTGCGCAGGTCGGCCCCAACCAGCCCCGGTGTTTCGGCAGCGACTCGATTCAGATCTGTTCCTGGAGCCAGTGGGACGCTGCGGGTATGCACCTTGAGGATCGCCGCGCGACCGGCACGGTCGGGCGGCTGCACGACGACACGGCGATCGAAGCGGCCGGGGCGCAGTAAGGCCGGATCGAGCACATCGGCGCGGTTGGTCGCGGCCAGGACGATCACCACCTCGCGCGTGTCGAAGCCGTCCATTTCGATTAAGAGCTGGTTGAGGGTTTGTTCGCGCTCGTCGTGGCCGCCGATCACATTCCCGGCGCCACGCCGCCGCCCGATCGCGTCGAGCTCGTCGACGAAGATGATCGACGGCGCAGCCTTGCGCGCTTCTGCGAAGAGATCGCGCACCCGCGCCGCCCCGACGCCGACGACCATCTCGATGAACTCCGAGCCGCTCATACTAAAGAACGGGACATGGGCTTCGCCAGCCACGGCGCGCGCCAGCAAGGTCTTGCCGGCGCCAGGTGGGCCAATCAACAGCACACCCCTGGGCATCCGCCCACCCAGCCGCTGGTATTTGTCCGGATGTTTCAGGAAATCGACGATCTCGATCAGATCGTGCTCGGCCTCATCGATGCCGGCAACATCGGCGAAGGTGATCGGATGAGCATCGTCGGATGCCTGATAGCGGCGGGCACGGCTGCGGCCGAAGGCGAATAGCCCACCGCCGGCGGCCCCCGCACTCCGCGCACTGAGCCAGAGAAATCCGCCGATCAGCAGGATCGCCGGGCCAAACGAGAGTAGCAACGTGAGCCAGGTCGAGCGTGGCTCCTCCAGCGGCTCGGCGGTGATCACTACGTTGGCGCGATCGAGCAGCGGCAGAATGGTGGGGTCGGCTGCGAAGGTTGGGCTCTGTGTTGCGAACTTGGTAGAGGTCTTTGGGCTTGTAGTGGCAGTCTGAGTGGGGTCTTGAACCGCACGCTTGAACATCCCTTGAATGGCCTCTCCGCGGCTGGTGATCGACGCGACGTTGCCGTCGGCCACCTGTTGCTTGAAGAACGTGTAGGGTACCGTAATGCGGTCCTGGGGCTCAGGGAACAGCAGCGGTACGAGCAGCCCGTTGAGCGCCAGCAGAATGGCCATAACAATCCAGAATCGGGGTTGCCGTAGCTGGCTGCGCAGTGGCGCGCCCAGTTTCTGGTCGCCTCTCTGCTGCGGGGCAGATGGTTTGGGTGGTTGCGCGGCGCCGGCAGGGCGTGGTTGCGATGGGCTGCTCGTTGGCGCACGCCCATTCGAAGCGCGCGCTGCAGATGCGCCCTGCTGATTCGCAGTATTCATTGTCTGCTCCTTCGGCCCATCCGTAACGACAGCCATTCGAAACGGCAAGCACGGTACATGCTGGCGTCTAGTCTGCCCCCACCTGATAGTAGCACGGGTCGGCGCTGGCGATCCGCTCGATCTCGACCAAGATCGGCCACAGGTCGCTATTACGCAGCATGGCTTCCACGTCTGCTTGTCCATTCCATTGCGCATAGCTCACGACCCGCACGCCATCGCTGCTGCGGTGTGTATGCGCTTCCACAAACCCGGGCAAGTAGTGAATAATCCGCTCATAGGCCGTCGTGATCAGATCGATCAGGTGCTGCTGGTCGGCGGGCGCGACCTCATAAACGGTGATGAACGTCACGACCTTGTTGGTGACGGCGATGGTGGTCATCAATCTTCCTTTCTCTGCTTGGCGGCCCTTCTCCATGCTCCTTGGCGTGCGGCTAGTGCTGCGCGCCCGCCGCCTGGACAGCGGCCAGCAGTGTCTCGAAGCGCAGCGGACCATCATAGCGGGTGCCGTTGATAAAGAACGTCGGGGTGTCTGTCACGCCGCTCTGAATCCCACCGATCAGATCGGCATGCACCCGGCTGGCGTACACTTCGCGCATCAGTTCGTCGTTGTAGCGATCGGTGTTCAACCCGATCTCGGCGCCATAGCGGAGTAGCTCAGCATCGCCGAGATGCCGCTGGCGCTCGAACAGGTAGTCATGCATATCCCAGAACTTGCCCTGGGCACCGGCCGCCTCCGCGGCCTCCGCCGCATGCTGTGCCTGCGGGTGCGCCACGCGCAGGGGAAAGTGCCGAAAGACAACACACAGCTCGGCGGGCATGACCTGCAGCATCGCCTTGACGATCCACTCAGCGTCGCGGCATGCTGGGGATGTGTAGTCGCCGTATTCCACCAGCGTTGCAGTCGCAGCGGCATTTCCTCGAATGTGATCGCGCGCGTCCACAGGCTTGGTGAGCTGTGGCACCGCTGCTGTGTAAATCATGATGCTGCTCCTTGCGTGAGATGACCTGTTTCAAGCAAACGTGTACCGCGTCACCAGGCGAGATTTGGTCACCACTTTTCTCGCCCGTGCCCTGGCGCTGCACCTGTAGTGTATGCCATGCCGCCGCGTTTGTCGCCCGTAGCTGGCCGAGATATGCGTCATACCATCGGCCGGCATCGAGGCCAGTCATTGTATCGATCGCGCCGCTATCCTTTCGACAGAGGCATTATCAAGCGATCGATGATCCTCGCGTACAAATGGCAGGCGGCGCTGGTGGTCGCCCTCGGCCTCTTCATGCCCGTGCTCGACAACAGCATCGTCTCGGTGGCGCTGCCGCAGATGCAGGCGTACTCCCACACCGACCGCGAGACGATCAACTGGGTGGCGACGGCCTACTTCCTGGCGCAGGCCGCCGTCATCCCCATCACCGGCTATCTGAGCGACCGCATCGGCACGAAGGTCGTGTTCCTGACGGCGCTGGCGCTCTTCACCATCGGCTCCGGCCTCTGCGCCGTCGCACCAAACGAGCACCTGCTGATCGCCTTCCGCGTGCTGCAGGGCGTCGGCGGCGGCGCGATCTTCCCCATCGCCATTGCGATCACCTTCCGCGTCTTCCCGCCCACTGAGCGCGGCCCGGCCAGCGCGATCACCAGCGTGCCGGTGCTGCTGGCGCCCGCCTTCGGCCCGACCGTCGGCGGCTACCTGACGACGACCTTCGACTGGCACGCCATCTTCACCGTCAACCTGCCGGTGGGCGTGCTCGCCCTTGTCCTCGGCCTCCTCATCCTGCACGGCCGGGGCGACGCTGCCGCAACCGGCGAGGTGGTGGACCGCGGGCGCTTCGACGTGGCCGGCCTGGTGCTGGCGATGGCCGGCTTCACCTCGCTGGTCTACGGCATCACTGAGGCCGGCAACAGCAGCTGGTCAGACCAGAAGGTGGTGATTCCCCTGATCGCTGGCGGCCTGCTGCTGCTCGCGTTCGTTATCACCGAGCTGCGGGCGAGCGACCCGGTGATGGACCTGCGGCTGTTCCTGAACTCCACCTTCACGATGTCGAACATCCTGATGTGGTCCGTTTCGGCGTTCCTGTTCTCCAGTCTGTTCCTGCTGCCGATCTTCTTCCAGCAGGTCCAGGGGTACACGCCGCTGCAGTCGGGCGAGTTCGTCATCGCGCAGGGGCTCGCCGCCGCGGTAGGCACCTTCCTCGCCGGCCGGCTCTACAATCGGCTGGGTCCGCGCATCCTCGCCACGTTCGGCTTCGCCCTCCTCACAGTTGGCACGATCGGCTTCACGCAGCTGACCGTGGGTACGACCTGGCAGTCGCTCCAGATCCGGATGGTGCTGCGCGGCCTCGGCCTGGGCTTGACGAACACCCCGCTGAACACGCTCGCGCTGGCGATCGTGAGCAACCGCCAGATGGCTCGCGCGTCGTCGCTGGTCAACGTCATGCGCCAGGTCGCCGGCGCGATCGGCCTGAGCGCCTTCACGACCTACTTCGTCACGCAGATCGCCGCGCATGTGGCGACCGGGCAGGTCTACCCGATCGCCGCGACGGCCGCGCTGAACGACGCCTTCCTGCTCTCGCTCATCGGTTGCGCGGTCTCCACCGTGCTGGCGCTGTTCCTCGGCCGCGACCCGAACGTCGTGGCGGCCAAGCAGGCGGCGCGCGGCGCGGCAGCTGCTGAACCAGACGCTCGCGGCCGAGGTCCAGCGCCTGGATGAGGCGATCTCCAGGTATCAGGAAGCGATCGCGCGCGCGACGAGCGAGGATGAGCGCGCCGCGCTCACTGCTGAGAACGAGACGCTCCGTCGTGGCCGCGAGGCGGCGGAGCAGCAGCTGGCGGCTAGCCATGAGGCCGAGCTGCAGGAGCGCTGGCGCGACATCACCGTCCTGGAGGCGCTCGCCGCCCACGCGGACCGTGCGACTAGGTTTGAGCTGGATCTGCAGCTCGCGCAGCTGCGTGACGGGTACGCGGCTGCGCGGCAGGAGCGCTCCACAGCGACGACGAGGGCGGCATGAACGCCGAGCCCACACAGCGCATCACTCCACTCGGCGCCCAGGTTCAGTGTACGGATGGACACGGCGGCAGCGTGACGGGGCTGATCGTCGAGGCGCTGGCGCGCCGGCTGACCCACATCGTCGTGCAGGACTACACCGTGCCAGCCGTCGAACATCTTGTGCCGGTCGCGCGGGTCGCCGGGACGACACACGATCTGGTGGCGCTAGACTGCACTCGGGAGACACTTGCGGCGATCGAGCCGTTCGCGGAGGAACGCTACATCAGCTCGAATGCCACGGACTACGAGCCATTCTACGCCGTCGACCCCTTCGCACAGTTCGAGGCCGACGTTGGTCACCGAGCACATCCCGCCGGGCGAGCTGGCGATCCAACGTGGCGCGCGGGTTATGGCCAGCGACGGGCCTGTCGGCGAGGTGACCGCGTTCGTCGTCGAGGGCGCGAGCGGCGCTATCAGCTCCATCGTCGTACAGCTGGGCCATTGGCTCACCAAGCACGAACAGGCGATACCGATCGCGGCCGTCGAGCGGATCGACAGCCGCGCTGTCTACCTGACGCTGGCGCGTGACCAGGTCGCCACGCTGCCGCGCGACTGAGCGGAGACTGAACCAGCCGCGTCAGGCCGGCGCGCCACAATGTCCCCGATCCAGCTGCCGAGAACTCCAAGAGCGCAAAGGAGGTATATCTCGCCCTTCCTTTGCGCTCTTGGCGCTCCAAGCGTACGCCGTTGATCATTCCAGCCGGCGCCGCACGGCTACTTGAACTCGGTAGCGGCTTTCTCGCGGGCCTGCCGCAGATCCGCCCGAGCCTCGCTCGCGCCCGTTTTGAGATCCTGCCAAGTGGTAATTGTTCCGATCGACCAGCAGGATATCGAAGCCGCGGCCAGAGAGACGCTTGGCGGCGTTCAGCCCGCCAAATCCTGCACCGACGACAAGGACGCGTTTCTGGTGCTCAGTCTCCCTCACATGATGCCTCCGCTATCGAAGACGACAAGCGCTGTGTTGCTCCTACGAGGACGGCGGACTGACGGCTAACGTTACCTGCGTCTGCAGTGTCTGGCCGCCACGAAGCGTCGTCATGACGACCGTGTCGCCCGGATGATGGCTGTCGATCAGCCTGGCGAAGGTTGACTGGTCCACGACCGTGGTGCCGTCGATCGCCGTGATGACGTCGCGCGGCTGCAGGCCAGCTGTGTCCGCGGGCGAGCCGCGCGTCACCGACCGGACGACCACGCCGTTCTTGGCCGAGACATTCAGGCGCCGCGCGATCGCGGGGGTCAGGTCGGTCAAACTGACGCCGATGTACGGGTGGATCGCACGACCGGTCGCCGCCAGTTGGTCAGCGATCGGCTTCGCTGTTGTGATCGAGATCGCAAACCCGATCCCTTGGGCGG
>WNFY01006302.1_pt1 | contig 10580 bp, 10 predicted proteins | sample 5400091 | NCBI WGS metagenome assembly WNFY01 (sample SAMN13153364, study PRJNA577476) | soil metagenome | isolation source: 60 cm soil or saprolite under grassland replicate 1 | place: USA:California | collected 2016-06-15
ATAAGGCGACCGCGGGCGCCGTGCAAGCGCCGCGAGCGCACCGGTTCGCTTGCTCCGCGGGCTGGGTCGGTGGACGATGCGCGCGTGACCCTCGCCCGCGCCCGAGTCCCGCGCGCCGCCGCCGCCGCGCTCGTCGCGGCGGCCTCGCTCGCGTGCCGTCCGTCGCGGGACGCGATCGCGTCGCCGGACCCGGCGCGCCGCGCGGCCGCCGTCGCGAGCCTCGCGGGATCGCGCGACGAGGCCGACGCCCCGGTGCTGCTCGTCGCGCAGGACGACCCGAGCGCGCTCGTGCGGAAGGCCGCGGCGGGCGCGTTCGCGGCGCGCGGCGGCGCCACGTCGGTCGAGGCGCTCGGAAAGCTCGTCGGCGACCCGGATCCCGAGGTCGCCTCGGCGGCGGCGCGCGGGCTCTCGGCGCTGCCGTCGGAGCGGCGCGCGCGGGAGCTGCTCGTGGCGGCGTTCCCGGCGGGCGGCGCCGCTGCGCGCGCCGAGATCGCCGCCGCGCTCCAGGCGCTCGGTGGTTCGCTGCGCGAGGCGGTGGAGCTCGAGGCGCGCCTCACGTGGGAGCGGAACGTCCTCGCGCTCGGGCGCGGCACGCCCGCGGAGCGGGCCGGCGCCGCCGAGGAGCTGGGCCGGAGCGGCCGAGCCGAGGCGGTCCGGTTGCTGGCGCCGCTCCTCGAGCCGGAGCGCGCCGAGGATCCCCGGGTGGTGGCGGCGGCCGCGCGGGCGCTCGGGATCGCGGGCGACCGGGCCGCGCGCACGGTGCTGGAGGCGCTGCTCGAGGAGGCGTCCGGCGCCGCGCTGGCCGAGGCCGCGGCCGAGGCGCTGGGCGCGCTCGGCGATCCGGCGTCGGCGGGCGCCCTGGCGCGGGCGGGGGCCGGCGGGGCGGGGCGCCTCGGCGCCTCGGCGGTGGACGCGCTCACCGCGCTGCCACAGGCGCCCGAGGTGGCGCTCGCGCTGTGCGAGCTCGCCCTCATGTCGCCGGACCCTGGCGTGGCGGCGCGCGCGGCGGCACAGGCGCGGGCCCGCGAGGGCGAGTGCCCCGAGCGCCCGCTGCTGGCGCGCCTCTCCCGCCGCGGGGGCGACGCGGTCGCGGCGCTCGCGGCCCTCGGTGAGCGGCGCCTGGTCGCGGGCGCCCTCGACGCAGCCGCGGCGCGCGTCCAGCCGCTCCTCGCCGCGCCGGAGGTGGCGCTCCGCGCGGCCGCGGCGCGGGCGCTCGGCAGGATGGGCGCGGTGAAGAGCGTCCCCGCCCTGGCCCGGCGCGCGTCGGAGTCGGCGGAGCGGCTCTCGCGCGCGCGGGCGGCGCCGCGGGCGCCCGCCGCCGCCGGTCCCGCCGCGGCCGAGGAGCTGGCGGCGGTGCTGGTCGCGCTGGCGCGGCTCCGCGCCGACGGCGCGGGGGCGCTCGCCGCGGAGCGCCTCGCCGATCCCGACGAGCCCCTCCGCGTCGCCGCAGTCGAGGCGCTCGGCGAGCTCGGGCAGGAGGAGGCGGGCCGGATCGCGGCTGCCCTCGCCGATCAAAGCCTCCGCGTGCGGATGGCGGCGGTCGCGGCCCTGGGCCGCACCGGGCCACGGGCGGTCTCGGCGCTCGCGCGCGCCGCGGCGGCGGCCGGCCCGGACGATCCCGAGCTCTGCACCGCGCTCGCGCGTGCGCTCGGCGACTCGGGCTCGCCCGAGGCGGTGCCGGCGCTGGCCGCCCTCGCTCAGGGTCCGGCGGCGCCGGCGGCCGCTGCCGCGCTGGGACGCATCGGCACGAAGAACGCGGTGGCGTCGCTCGCCGACCTGCTCGCGCGCCCGACGCTCGCCGGACGCGCCGAGGCCCTGGACGCGCTCGGGGGCCTCGGCGCGACCGAGGCAGGCCCGGCCGTCGCGGCCGAGCTCACCAGCGACCGCCCCGAGGTGCGCGCCGCCGCGGCGCGGGCGGTGGGCCGGCTCCATCACGATCCGGCGGCGGCCCGGCTCGAGGCGCTCCACAGCGACTACGACGGGCAGGTCCGGCGCGCCGCGGTCGAGGCGCTCGCGAAGCTGCCGGCGGCGCGCGCCGCCCGGTGACCATGAGTCACTTCGCCGCGGTGCCGGTGGCGGGCGGCGGCATGGGCGGCGGCACCGTCGTGCCATAGACGGGCGGCGGCGGCGCGGTGGGCGGTTGCCCGAAGCGCGTGCGGAGCACGACGCCGAAGACGAAGAGCCAGGCCGCCATCCACGAGAGGAAGCCGAGGATGGGGATCTGCCCGATCGCGACCAGGATCGCGGTCCCGATGGCGAGCTGGATGATCGGCGCGCCGCGCTCGAACCGGAAGGGCAGGGCGCGGCCGAAGTAGAGCGCGAGCGCCGTGTAGCCCATGACGCCCGCGAGCGCGACGGCGAGGACGAGCACCGCGATGAGCGGGATGCCCACCACCGTCACGACGAGCAGGAGCGCCGCGATGGGGAGGGCGAGCGTCCCGAGCAAGCCCGTCAGGACTGCCTTCACCGGCGCGTTCACGAGCGAGCCGGTGAGCGCGTCGAGGCGGCGCGGGAAGACGACCATGAGCAGCAGCCCGAGCCCGAAGAAGACGGCGAACTGGGTGAGCGCGCTCGCGACGGAGAGGAGCGGCGAGTGGCGCACCGAGTGCCAGGGCCGCGCGCCCGCTATCGTGAGGAGGCCGCCCAGGCCGGGGACGTCGATGCTCGTCTGCTGGCCCTCGACCTCGCCGGACTCGTCGATGACGATCTTGCCGCCGATGGAGACCGCGTCGCCGGCCACGCGCGCGCCGGGCGCGACGTGGATGTCGCCCCCGATCGCGACCACCTCGCCGTCGGTGCTCGCGCCCGGGCCGAGGTCCACCGATCCCATGATCGCGGTGACCTGCTGCGCGGTCGCGCCCGGATCGAGCCGCACGTTCCCGCCGAGGACGACCACGTCGCGGGCGCGCTCGCCGGGGCCGATGACCTGGTTGCCGCGGAGGACGCGATCGCCGCCACGGCGATGGCGCCCGGCGTTCCCCTCGTCGCCGCGTTCCGCATCGGACTGCGCGCGGTCCAGCTCGCGCCGGTGCCGCTCGGCGTCGCGCTGGGCACGCTCGACCTCGCGCGTCGACCGCTCGATCTCGCGGCCCACGTCCACGTCCGGGGGACCGCTGAAGGCGAAGTTGCGCTTGCCGCCCCGGATGACGAGGCTGCGCCCTCCCTCGCGCGCCACGTTCAGGATGGAGCCCTCGCGCGCCGCCACCAGGCCCGCCTGCGCGAGCACGACGCGCAGCACGTCCTCGACGGGCGCCTCCCTGAAGTGGCCGTTCACGAAGCCCCGCACGCCCGAGGGGAAGACCACCGAGAGCCCGGCAGCGTCGGCCACCTTGCGCAGCGCCTGGTCCACCGGGGCGTCGCTGAAGTCACCCGTGAAGCGCTTGCCCGTGGGCCTGTCGAATCCCGAGAGCACGGGGATCTCGGGCGGCGGCGCGGGGAGCCCCGGAGCGACGGTGACGCTGTTCCCGCGCCGGGTCGCCACGAGGGGCGAGCCCTCGAGCACTGCGTCGAGCGCCTCCTCGACGGGCGCGTTCCGCATGGTGACGATCAGGTTCCGGTCGCCGAGCCGCCCCGTGTTCGCGATGAGGTTCCAGCCCCCCGCCGCCGCGATCTGCTCGAGCGCGTCGTCCACGCTCATGTGCTTGTCGAGCGTGACCGTCTTCCCCGAAGGCCGCGCCGGCCATTCACCGAGGCGCTTCTGCTCGACGAGGCGCTTCTGCTCGACGCGGGCGGGCGGGATGGGCGCCGCCGGCACCTGCGGCGGCTGCGGCGGGGTGGGGGCCGCCGTGCGGGCGGGGGCCGCGAGGAGGAGCGCGAGCAGGGCGGTCGTGACCATCGAGGTCCTCGCGGCGGCGCGCGCTAGGCGCCCGCCTCGGCGCGGCGCGGCACGAGGCGCGACAGCGCGAAGAGCAGCGGCAGGCCGACCGCGGTGCAGCCGAGCGCGATCTGCAGGCGCAGCGCGCGCACGATGGGCGAGAGGACGTTGGCGCCGAGGGTGATCGCGCTCGCCGCCTCGCCGATCCGGTCGGAGCCGCGAGAGAGCGCCGGCGCCCAGGCGCTCACGCCGGCGAAGGCGAAGATCACGAGGGCGATGCAGGCGGCGACGCCGACGATGCCGAGGGCGAGGCGGCGCTCCCAGGCGTGCACGCGGTCGCGTGTCGCGATGCGCTCCATCACGCAATCCGTGAAGTCGGGCGGCGGCAGCGGCGCGTCGAGGTCGGCGAGCGCGTCGCCGAGGACGCGGTACGAGTGCACGAGCGCCTGGCACTCCGCGCAGCCGGCGGCGTGCGTCTCGCACTGGCCGCGGAGCGTGGCGGGGAGGAGGCCGTCGACGAGGCTCTGGGCGAGCTCGTCCGTGAGGTGGTGGTTCATCGCCGCTCCTTCCGCGCCGCCAGCTCGCGCGCGCCCAGGATCTCCCGGAGCTTCGCGCGGGCGCGATGCAGCCACGTCATGACGGTGCCGATGGGCACCTCCATGGTGGCCGCGATCTCCTTGTAGCTCATCTGCTCCACGTGAAAGAGGTGGATCACCTCTCGATAATTGGGCGGCAGGGACGCCACCGCGAGGCCGAGGGTGCTCGCCACCTCGGCCCGCTCCATCTGCTCGTCCCCGCGCTGCGCCAGCGCGTCGGCGAGCTCCGTCCGGTCGCCGTCGTCGTCGCCGCCGGCGTCGAGCTCGACGCGCCGCGCCGCCGGCAGCCGGCGGCGGACGAGGTCGATGCAGTGGTTCCGCGCGATGCGGAGGAGCCAGGGCGCGAAGGGCTGGGACGGATCGTACGTGCCGATGGCGCCCCAGGCGCGCACGAAGGTCTCCTGCGCGGCGTCCCGCGCCTCCTCCTGATCCTGCAGGAGCCGCAGACAGAGCCCGAACACGAGCCGCTTGTTGAGCTCGACGAGGCGCGCGAACGCGGGGCGCTCGCCGCCGGCGGCGGCGCGCGCCAGGGATGCCTCGACGGGAAGCTCCGGCTCCACCGTTCGCTGCCCCTCCGTCGGGATGACCCAACCGACGTCGCCGAGCGTCATCACGCCCATCATGCGAGACGTTACGCGAGGTCCTGATTCTTATTTCCTATTTTTCGCGTGGCAGCCGCGCTGCCGAGCCTGCCCCTGTCCGCCCGTCGTTTCGGGGAGTTGGGAGCGCAGGATCCCACCCGGGGTGAGCACTCACCCGAGGAAGCCAGCCGCGCGCTCGGCGAGCAGCACGGCCAGCGACGCCGCCAGCGTCGCCGTCGTGATCACGGCCCCATAGCCGAAGAAGCGCCAGAAACCGATCCGTCCCCGCTCGCCCGCCAGCTCGAGGACGATGATGTTCGCGACGGATCCGACGACGGTCAGGTTCCCCGCCAGCGTCGCGGCGAGCGCCGTCGCGAGCCAGAGCAGCGTCGGCTCCGCCATCCGCGGGATCCAGTGCGCCGCGAGGAGCACGAAGGGCACGTTCGAGACGATCTGGCAGGCGACCACCGAGAACGCAGAGAACACGATCGCCTGCCGCGTCGCCCCGTGGCCGAGGAGCGGCGCCACGCCGTCGTGCATGCGGTCGGCGGCGCCCGCGCGCCCGACGCCGGCCACGACGACGAAGAGCCCGGCGAAGAAGAGCAGGAGCGGCCAGTCCACGCGCATGAGCGCCTCGCGCGGCGCGCGCCCTCCCACCGCCATGCAGAGCGCGGCGCCGGCGAGCGCCGTCCACGCGAGCGGCAGGCCGGCGAGGAACCCGGCCAGCACGAGCAGCGTCGCGCCGAGCGCCTTGGCGAGGAGGCGGCGGTCGACGGCCGGCCGTGCCACGCGCGCGGGGGCGAGCGGACGCCTCGGCAGCTCGCGCGCGAAGAGCAGCTGCAGGAGCACCGCCACGAGCAGGAGCGAGACCGCCGCCGGAAGCACCAGCGCCGCCGCGAAGCGCGCATAGGAGATGCCGGAGAGCGTCCCGACGATCATGTTCTGGGGGTTTCCGGTGAGCGTCGCGGCCGAGCCGGCGTTCGAGCCGAACGCGACGGCCAGCAGGAACGGCAGCGGCGGCAGCTCGGCGTCGTCCACGATGCGCAGGACGAGCGGCGTCATCATGAGGCAGACGGTGTCGTTCACGAGGACCGCGGAGAGCCCGCCCGCCGCGAGCGCGAGGCCCCCACAGCAGGGCGCGCGGCGTCGCGACCGAGGTGATGACCTTCCAGCTCGCCCAGCGGAAGAACCCGGCTTCGGTGAGGTACGCCGCCAGGATCATCATGCCGAGCAGGAGACCGAGGGTGTCGCCGTTCACGGCGGCCGCGGCGTCACCCGGCGTGAGCACGCCGATCGCGACCATGAGCACCGCGCCCAGGAGCGCGGCGGCCGGACGATCGAGGGAGAGGAACGGCACCCTTCCGGCGGCGACGGCGAGGTACGTGAGGCCGAAGACGAGCAGGGCGGCGGTCATGGTCCTGGCGGGGCCCCCGAAGGGCTGCCACGTGGAGGTTGAGCGGGCGCGCGCGATATAGCACGCTCGCCGCAATGGCCGGAGAAATCGCGATCGAGCTCGACGGCGGCGCGGGCGAAGGCGGGGGCCAGATGCTCCGGACCGCGCTCGCGCTCTCCGCCGTCACCGGCAAGCCGTTCGCGATCCACCGCGTCCGCGCGAACCGCATCAAGCCGGGGCTCAGGCCGCAGCACCGCGAGGCCGTGCTCGCGATGGCGCGGCTGTGCGCGGCCGAGGTGGACGGCGCGGAGATCGGCTCCGATCGCCTGGAGTTCCGGCCCAGGTCGCGGGTGGTACCCGGCGAGCACCTGTTCGACATCGGCACGGCCGGCTCGACGCCGCTCCTCTTCCAGACGCTGTGCTGGCCGCTCGCGCTCGCCGGCGGCCCCTCCCAGCTCACGCTGCGCGGCGGGACGCACCAGCAGTACAGCCCGACCTTCCACGACCTCGCGCTGGTGTGGGCGCCCGCGGTGGCGCGGCTCGGGTTCCGCTTCGACGTCGCGCTCCAGGCCGCCGGGTTCTACCCGGAGGGCGGCGGGGAGATCACCGCGGTCGTCGAGCCGGCGCACGCGATGCCGCCGCTCGACCTCCGCCACCGCGGCACGCTCGAGGAGGTCGAGGTGGTCGCGATGGTGGGGGGCATGCCGTTCCTGGTCGCGGAGCGGCTCGGCGAGCGCGCGCTGCGCAAGCTGCGCGACATCGGCATCGCCGCCGACGCGACGCGCGTCCCCGTCCCCGCGCGGCGCTCGGTCGGGAGCAACATCCTCATCGTCGCCTCCTTCGAGCGGACGCGGGCCGGCTTCGGCGGCCTCGGCGATCGCGGCCAGACGCCCGATCGCGCCGCGGACGAGGCGGTCGCCGCGTGCGCGCGCTTCCTCCAGGGCGGCGCCGCGGTCGATCGGTACCTGGGCGACCAGCTGCTCCTCCCGGCGGCGCTCGTCGCGGCGCGCCTCGTCGCGCCGCCGCCCGGCATCGTGCCGGTCACGCGCTACAGCGTCTCGGCCGTGACGAAGCACCTGCTCACGAACGCCGAGGTCGTGAAGCGCTTCCTCCCGGTGGACATCGCAGTGCTCGGCCGCGAGGAGGAGGAGGGCGAGGTGCGCATCCAGCCGCCCGGCGCGGGCGTCGAGGTGATGCCCATGCCCGGCCCGAGCGCGTAGCGAGGGCGCTCGCAAGGCGCGTCGGTCGGACGCGGCCGCCTGCTGCTCCTCGCCCCCGGTGCGCGAGTCGCGCGACGACGGCGTGGCGTCCGGCCCACGGCTCTGCCATCCTCGAGGCGTGCGATCCTCTCTCGCCACCGCCGCGGCCCTGCTCGTCGCGCTCGGCTGCGCCGCTCCGACCGCGGTCGCGCCGGCGGGCGGCGACGGTCAGGCGCGCGCCGTCCTCGACACGTTCGCTGCGGCGGTGGACGGGGGACGCTGGGGCGTGGCGTATGCGCTCCTGTCGCCCCGCTGGCGCGCCCGCGTCACGCCCGTCCGGCTCGCGTCCGATCTCGCCGCCTCCGGCGCGGTGGGGCGGGATGCCGTCCGGCGCGTCCGGGCGCTCCTGGCGGCCGGCGTGCCCGTGCCCGAGCACGGAGAGGTGGCGACGCTCGCGGTGGGGGAGGGCAAGGCGGCACGGCTCGTCCGGGAGGGAGCCGCCTGGCGCGTCGACGCGCTCGAATGACGGTGGACGCCTCGAGCGGCCTGGGTCGTTGTGCCATGCCCGCCCGCCCGCTATAAGCACCCATTCATGGCCCTCGACGCCCAGACTGCCCTCGACGCGCTGAAGAAGGTGATGGATCCCGAGCTCCGGCGGGACATCGTGAGCCTCGGGATGGTCAAGGACCTCAAGGTGGAGGGCGCCGCGGTGTCGCTGAAGGTGGAGCTGACCACCCCGGCCTGCCCGCTCAAGGAGACCATCTCCAAGGACGTGGACACCGCGCTGCGCGCCGCCGGCGCCGCGAAGGTGGAGATCGCGTGGGGCGCGCAGGTCCGCTCGGCGCCCGGCGTCGCCGCCGCCGCGCTGACGCCAGGCGTGAAGAACATCGTCCTCGTCGGCGCCGGCAAGGGGGGCGTCGGGAAGAGCACCGTCGCGTTGAACCTGGCGGTCGCGCTCTCGCGCCTGGGCGCCAAGGTGGGCATCCTCGACGCCGACATCTACGGCCCGTCGCTCCCGCTCATGACCGGCACGAGCGCCCGGCCGAACTCGAAGGACGGCAAGCGGCTCGACCCGCTCTCCGCGTTCGGGCTGAAGACGATGTCGATCGGCTTCCTCATCGACCCGGACCAGGCGCTGGTGTGGCGCGGTCCCATGGTGACGGGCGCGCTCATCCAGCTCCTGCGCGACGTGAACTGGGGCGAGCTCGACTACCTCATCCTCGACCTGCCGCCGGGCACGGGCGACGTGCCGCTCACGCTCGCGCAGAACATCCGCGCCGCCGGCGTCGTGCTCGTGTCGACGCCTCAGGACGTCGCGCTCTCGGACGTGATCCGCGCGAAGCTCATGTTCGACAAGGTCTCCATCCCGGTGCTCGGGATCGTCGAGAACATGTCGTCGTTCGTGTGCCCGCATTGCCACCAGCAGACGAACATCTTCGACCACGGCGGCGCCCGGGCGGCCGCCGGCAAGATGGGCATCCGGTTCCTGGGCGAGATCCCGCTCGACCTCGCCATCCGCCAGGGCGGCGACGAAGGGAAGCCGATCGTGGCGGCGCACCCCGACAGCCCGCAGGCGCAGGCGTTCATCGAGGCCGCCCAGCAGGTCGCCGGCGCCGTCTCCGTCCAGAACATGAAGGCGCCGAAGCTCCCGGTGATCGGCGCGCAGCCGAGGGCCTAGCCGCGTGCCGGACCAGGACAAGCCGGCGCCCGCGCCCGAGGTCGAGGACGCCACGTCCGAGGCCGGCGACGGCGGCGCGCGGAGGTTCGTCAGCGACACCGTCCGCAAGGCTGTCCTGACCGGGCTCGGCGCCGTCTTCCTCACCGAGGAGGGCGCGCGCAAGGTCGCGCGCGACTGGAAGCTGCCCAAGGAGATCGTGGGCTACGTCGCGTCGCAGGCCGGGGGCGCGAAGGACGAGATCGTCCGGGTCGTGACCGAAGAGGTCCGCAAGTTCTTCGAGTCGGAGTCGCTGCGGCGCGAGTTCCTGCGTCTCCTGTCCTCGATGTCGATCGAGGTCCACGCCGAGATCAGCCTCAAGCCCGCCAAGGGCGGCAAGGCGTTCGAGCCCCACGTGAAGGTCGCGGGCGTGAAGCCCCGGCTTCGGCGGGGGAGGGAAGAGAAGGCCGGCGAGGAGCCGCACGAGGAATGAAGGCGTTCGCGCGGGTCGTCTTCCTCGCGGGCGCGGTCGCGATCGGGCTCTTCCTGTTCCGGGCCACCCCCCGCGACGTCACGCTCGTCTACGCCGTCGCCGCCAGCGGCGCGCGTGAGCTGGACGTCGAGATCGCGAAGGGCGCCGAGACGGTGCGCCGGGCCGAGTTCCGGCTCGATCCCGCAGCCGCGGCGCAGGTGAGCCACCGCGTGCGCCTCGCGGACGGCGAGTACGTCGTGCACCTCACGCTCTCGTCCGCCGGCGACGCGCGGCGCATCGACCGTCCCATCACCGTGACCGAGAGCGGGACCATCGTGGTCCCCATCTCATGGTGACCGCGCGTCAAGGCGAGATCGGGATGGAAGGCTGCGGCGGGGCCAGCTCCGGCGCGGGCGCGCCGTCCGCCGAGGGGAGCGAGAACCGGAACCGCGTGCCGTGGCCGACGCGCGAGCGCACCGCGATCCGGCCGCCGTGCGCCTCGACGATGCTCTTCGCGATGGCGAGCCCGAGCCCGAGCCCGGCGCCCTTCTCGCGCTGCTTCACCACGTCCCCCACCTGGTAGAGCCGGTCGAAGATGCGCTCCAGGTGCTCGGGCGAGATGCCCTGGCCGTCGTCGGACACCGCGATCTCGAGCCGGCCGGGGCGCCCGCGGGCGACCGCGACCCTCACGTGACCGTCCTCGCGGCAGTAGCGCTCGGCATTCGAGAGCAGGTTCATGAGCACCTGCAGGACGCGCTCGCGGTCGCCCCAGGCGGGCGGCGTCCCGCGCGCGACGCGCGCCCGGAGGTAGAGCCCGCGCTCGTGGCACCGCGGCGCCATCGAGAGGATGGCCTGCCGGACGAGGTCGGCG
>WNFY01034767.1_pt1 | contig 10579 bp, 11 predicted proteins | sample 5400091 | NCBI WGS metagenome assembly WNFY01 (sample SAMN13153364, study PRJNA577476) | soil metagenome | isolation source: 60 cm soil or saprolite under grassland replicate 1 | place: USA:California | collected 2016-06-15
TCACGGTTACGGCATACGAATCGGGAGCCGAGCCGGTGCAGTAGAGAGTTGAAGAAGCAGAGTCCACTAGGCTTACCTGCGTGGGAGTGAGGAAGCAGGCTAGACCTGCAGGCGATACGAGCAGGGTGAGTGTCACGTTTCCGGAAAAGCTTCCGGTCGATTGCAGTGTTATGGTTGAGGTTGCGGAGGAACCTTCGTCGAAGGCTAATGAACCGCCGGTCGAGGCTAAGCTGAAGCTGGCCGCGGCGTTGGCCGTCTGGATGGCGCCGACGCACACCGCAAATGCAAGAATCAGCATCAGGCACACGACATATCTCGACGGTCTAGCTACCCTCCCCACGGCCTTCCCAGGCTCCCAGAACAGTCCCTAGCTGGGGGTCAGAGAGTGAGCCGTCTAAGGTTCATGTTACTGTTACTGAAGTCGCGAAGTACGCGCATGAACTACAGATTTCCAGCCGCTATCTACCTGCTCGACCCACGGTTTAATTTGCGGGACCCATCATTAGACTCCTAGAGGATCGGAAGATGGTGAAGGGTCCGGTTCTGTTTGTATGTGTTGAGAACGTGGGACAAAGCCAAATGGGCGGGCTTTCGCCAGAAATTTTGGGCTCAATGCATAGAGCCGTCCAAAACTATTCCTGAGATTCGATAAACCCTATTAGACCGCCGGTGGAAGAACGGCTGGCTCTTGTCGTCAGAGAAGAAGCTCAAGTTCAGAATTCGCCGGGGCGATTTCGAGGTTGAGCTCGAAGGAGATTTCGACTATGTCAAGAACCAGTTTGAGGAACTAGAAAGTTCCCTAAGACCCGTCGGGGGCGTTCCTCGGAGTACAGAACCACAGCTCAGCATTGCGCCAGATCCTGAATCTACGGTCGGCATTGCTGGAATTGTCGAGTTCACATCCGAAGGCAAGCCGCACCTGACAGTCCCTGTCGATACATTGTCGGCGAAGGAGGCAATCTCACTGGTGATGTTTTCACTTCACCCGAAACCTCTGGGAGACGATGATCTCAGCTCTCTTCTCAGCTCGTCATGGAAGACGACCGGCGAGAGCATCGTAAGAGCTAGGATAAGCGAACTTCGTAGAGAAGGGAAGGTCATCACCGAGCGTGGGAACTATGTCCTCTCTGGGGCGGGTGTTCAGTGGATTCAGAATGACGTGCTACCCCGTCTGCAGAAAGTCACCTAGTTCTAGACAGCCAGTCCCGGCGAGCCGACCCTTTCTCCGTTAACCGGTAGCAAAAGACGCCTGTCTTCTTGTTGCGGGCGAGAAGTCCTTGGCGCGTATAGCGCATCAGCGCCATCTTCACAGCCTTGTCGGATGAAGCAATCTTAGATTCTTGTAGGAGCTTGAGAACATCTTCACTGGCGAGCTCTTGGGACCCGTGGAAAAGGTCGAGGACCCGAATCTTCAACTGGTTGTAATCCAACGGCTGGCTCTCACGCAATTGGGCCAAGCGCAGTTCATTCTTAGAGTTTGTCTCCCAATCTTTGCAGTTCACCTATCCGGCTGATAGTAACACCTTGTCATGACGCCCGGTTATGTTGCTGAACCGAAATACTTTCACTTTCATTCCCGATTCCCAAAGTAACATCTTGTTGAGACCCGCCGGGACAGAAAAGCGTTATATCTCAACTCTGCAAAGCCAACGGGCAAGAGGAAAAAAATGTCAGGACTCGAAATCGTCGAACGAAAACCCAGCACAACCGAGCCATCCTCAGCGATTGAGGTCACAGTCAAACACTCTGGCATGGAGAACCGGATAATCGGTAGCCCTGAATCGGTTCTGAGGGAGCTAATCTCATACTTCTCAAAGCTCTACCCTTCGATAGAACTCGTCTCCAGGCTCGTTCTCTCCGTTGACAGCGCGGAATTCCTCCAGAGCTGTACCGGAATCTTGGCCACCTCGCCAGAAGGACTTGTCGTTTTGAAGAACTTGGAGGGGCTCAAGGACAAGGAACTTTTGATGCTTCATCTCGCCGGGTCCCGCCTTCTACACCAGCTTGGGAGGAGAGAGAGTGACACTCTGTCCCTGGACGAGATTACCAAAACCACAGGACGATCTACCGGCACAGTTGCAGGGAGACTCAGTGAGCTCTGCAACGAGCAGCTTGTCGAGCGGGTCGGCAAGGGCTCGTACCGGCTAACGACCATGGGTACCAGAGTCACCATGAAGGACCTGATGCCACGGGTCTCGCAGCTTCCGGATAGGTGAGAATCATGTCAGAACAGCCCAAGATCAAGGTCTCGATCGAGTGGGGAGACATCAAACACACAGCAGAGGGCGACTTGGAGACGGTCGTCCGAGAGGTTATGCAGTTCGCCGCCAAGGTGCTACCGAACTATTCCCTGGCGTCGAAGCTGACCTTCTCGCCGGACTACTCGTCCATGGTTGATGATCTCTCTAGCGCGGTCCAGCTTACGCCCGAGGGTGAAGCGGTCCTTTTGAAGCCTGAGATGTCCGCTGAGAACTCGATCGCCATGGTTCTACTGGCCGCTAGGGTCGCCAATGCAGTTGGTACTCGGCCCGGCGTTGAGATGGACCCGGAGGCGATCAGCCGGGCTATAGGGAAGGCGGTGAAGACTGTTCGGAACACGCTCGCTATGATGACGAAGACCGGGGTCATTGACCGGACCGCCGATGGTGGTTACAAGCTTAGCATTCAGGGAATCCGGAAGGCGCATGAGATTGCGAAGGGTCTCACTGCCCGCGCTGCTAGTACGCCTCGTGAGAGGCCGGTGGCTGCTTCAGGATGATATGGAAGAGGGTGCGGGGTCAGACGGGAAAGGGGGGTTTCCCGTCTGAAAACAGGGGATTCTAACCTTGCTCCACCGCACCCAAGAGGTTACTGAACCTCTACTCCAAATTAAAAGCATACCGGAAAGGCTCGGGCTACCAAAGTTCAACCCTAGACCAGTCTCCCTCATAGAGATGGGGGTTGACGATGCTGATTTGGAGGAGAGACTCGACATTGGAGCCTCATTCGCTGCCTCGGGTTTGAAACGGAGTCCAATCAGCCCCGTAAAGGAGCGGGTCCCGATCGTCGCATGCGACGCATCCAGCGTAAAGATCGGCGAGACAGACACCGGGATGATATTCGCCATCCGGGCGGTCGCGGTCTCAAGGCAGACTGGCAAGATCCTCTACAATCGGTGGGGTCCTCTCCTGTTCCACGTGCCGAACTCTGAGGATTCGAGACAGTACCGGGACGACGAGGCTAGGGCGTTCGGCGGACTCTCACTCAAAACCCTCAGGGTCCTAACGAGGCTTCGAAACCATGTCGAACGCTGGGTCCAAGAAGTCCTCTCAGAAACCCTCAAAAACGGAATACTCCTCATCGACGGGTCTCTCACAGCAGGGACCCCTGACAACCCTGCTGCCCGCGTCAACAACATTCTCGCAACGGCACGGAGCAACAATTCGATAGTCATCGGAATATCCAAGTCAACCCAGCTAACAGTCGGGGGAAGAAACATCCTCGGACTCTCAAACGATGACAGCGTCCCACACCTATTGGACATCACGCCCCTAGTCGAGGAGGAGTATCCTCCCTACCCAGTGAGATTCCTAGGCCGGGTCTATGTTGCGAAGCTGTCGAACGACGGATTCCTGTTCAGAACCGACATCGACAGAGAATCTGGCGAAGAAGAAACGCGACTAGCCCTCGGGCGACTGGCCGGGACGGACGTGATCTTCCACGGCTATCCTGAGACGTTGAGAATCGCCCACATATTCAGCACCTTTACGGCCAACGAGATTCTTGCAATCCAACGCTTCGTCGCCTCAAATCCGGCGGTCACTCTTCGGACCCTTTGGGACCAGCAGGTACGTGGCCTAGCAGTGCGCATCTACCGGAAAGAAGGCGACCAGATCCAGATCATCGCTTTCCCTGACGAACACATACAACGTGGCGACTATTTCCTGATCGAAGACGCGGGACTGGGCAAGGGCCTTCTCGTCCAGGTCATTGATCTGCAGTATGCCAACGTTCCAGGAATTCTAGAGGATATCTTGAGAGACGTGATGACTGACGGAGAGCTAGCTGGCGAAGACATGGACCCGCTGAATATCTCCAGCGAAGTAGATGCTCTGAAGGACACACGCCTCGCCGTCTGCAAGATACGAGGAACAATCACAGGAGAAAAAGACCTCTCGCCGACCACATCCTGGCTCCCGTCCCGGACCTCCTCGCGGATACGCCCCTACCCAGTCAACCGTCTCATCATGAACGGGGGAAAGCTGCCTCTCAAAGTCGGCTACAACGACGGCGATCCCATACAGATCGACGCCAGCGGACTGGACGGCGGGCTAAACATCATCACCGGCCGCAAGGGCACAGGCAAGTCCCACCTCGCCAAGCTGCTGCTCCTCTCCATGGCCGGGCTTGGAGCGCCGTGCGTTGTCTTGGACGTGAATGGGGAATACGTCAACCTTCACAAATCAAAAGACGGGCGACTATCATCGTCAAGACTTACCGTCCTCGCGCCTCGGAGCGGCATCAACTTTGCACTGGCGAAGCTGGGCTTACGGACAATGTCTGGGGTCCTGAGCAACGCCCTCGACCTTCCCGCAACCTCGTCGAAGGTGTTCAGCACGATCTGGCGAGAACTAGAAGCACGGGGAGACTTGACGTTGCCGAGTCTGATCCAGACGGTCCAGTCTTGGAGCTGCCATGAGAGTGTAAGAGAAGCGCTCATCTCAAGACTCCAAGTGCTATCGGAGTCTGGGTTGTTCTACGATGAGACGAACCCGTTGACAGAAGAGAAGATTCTCCATTCAATCGAAGGTGGCGGGATTCTTGTGGTGAATCTGAAGAACCAGAGCCACATCGTCCGACGGATACTCGTAGAGATCTTCCTGGGCGAGCTAACGAAGATTCTCTCGTCGAACTGGCTGCGAGCCGCGTTCCTCTTCGCCGAGGAAGCCCACCTCTACCTCAGGGAGACTTACTGGGACGACATCATCACCCGAATGCGGCACATCGGACTCTTCACAACGTTCATCACAAACCAGCCCGACACGGTCCAAGAGACCATCTACAGACAAGCAGACAATGTGTTCATCTTCAACTTCACCAACGAGCATGACCTAGAAACAATAGGCAAAGTAGCCAAGTCTGACAGCGAGACGATTCGCTCCTTGATCAGAGGGACACCAGCGAGAAGATGTCTCCTGCTCGGAAATGTGGTACACGACCTGCCCTTAATGGTCGATATTGAACAACTCGATGTCCGAACCATGGGAGAGACAAGGCTCTTCTTCTCCTAGGATAACCAAATCAATATTGACACAAGGCTAACCGCCATGCGTCGCTATCCACTCATGCCGAAATCGGCGATTCACGAGAGAGTGTCTGACAAAGACAGCCAAAAGTGGTAAAAAGGAAAGCAAGAGAATTTCGCCTACGGGATATAGATTCAGGTAGCTGTTGAATCCCCAAACTAGTCCTATCGCCACCATCGCTATAAATGGCGGCGATGTTCCAAGAATTAGCTTCCAAGTGAATCTTCTCCTCCACTGATTGTATTCAGGATGAACCTTCTCAAAATGTGACTTGGGAACACTTGTTGTTAGGGTTTCACGACTTACCGAGCTCTTGAAGACTTGATGACAAATCGGGCATCGGACGAAGAGGGAAGAGTAAGGCATTGGAATGCGACTTCCTCAGGAATGATAGTCCGAGGCCAGCTAATACTAAGCTGTCCACTGAGACCGGCTCCTCTCGATGTGCTTTTCTCCCGCACTACTGTCCCGTGGACAAGTTCCACGTGATGCTGCTCGAAAAGGCAGGCTTTGTCCTTACCGAGTTTAATCCCCTTGCCAATGATTTCATGTGTCCGTATCCAACCACCGCGATAACTTGTCCCGTGGTGAAATACAGGATATCGCGAATCCTCGCGACCATGTGCTCCTCTCTGACATCCAATAGTAGCCTGCTCAGCTCTGGATAACGAAGCCTGAACAATCTCAACTGCTCTTCCAGGTTCTCAGTAAGCTTCGACAGGTTGAAGCCCCCGAATGGCAGCAAAGCCACACTGACCAATGAATCCACGCCGAGCCTCACCTTCTCCTTCAAAGGAAGCTTTCGCAAAGATCCAACCGTCCGTCCGATGGGCAGATCAACAAACTCAACCCGAGCCCCAACGGCTCTCGCCGCCTCAACCGCTCGTAACATCTCCGAGCCTGGTGGCGAACCTGTCATCTCACCCGCGAAGCGTTCTAGAAGCATCATCGCCAAGAACGAGCCGCCTCCACCGCGCCCGGTTGCTTTTCCAGGATTTTCTAGCGCCGCGAGCCGTCCCTCGTCAAGCTCCAACGCAACAACCTCGGGTCGTAGCCGGAGGATAGTCTCCCGGACAAAACTGGCGCTCTTCGGGTCCACATGGATCGTCCCAATGAGACTGAGACGATCGCCGATCTTCTCTATTGCTGACGAGACTGGAACCTTCGTTTTCCCTTTCAATGCCTATATGGCGGTCAATCTACCTTTCTTCTCGTTCCAAGTCACTTGGTTGTAACGGGGTCCAGTCTGTGAGCAAGATCGACGAGCTCGACGATGAACGACAGAAGCTGAGAATCGAGCTGCGGAAGAGTCTAGACAAGCTCAACGAGACCCGGACGAAGCTAGCTAAGGTCAGAGAAGAACTCCAACAACTGCGAAAGACCCGTGACGGGTTGAACGATACTGTTCGAGCGCTCAAACAGACAAGGGACCGCTTACGAGATGCGTCCAAGGAAAAGCTGGCAGCCCTCCGGGAACTTCTCAAGAAGATGAGCGATCGACCACACGCCTCGATCGCGGAGCAAGAGCTAGCATCCTTGGAGTGGCAGGTCCAGACCTCGCCCCTTGAGAAGGACGAGGAGAAGCGGCTGATGACGAAAATCCGTGGTTTGGAGATTCGAGTCTCCGGCTATCACAAGGTGCTCAAGCTGAGAGAAGAGATCACGAAACAGCGCGAGGAGGCTGACCAGGTCCATGCGAGGACTCAGGAGCTGGCTGCTGAGAGTCAGAAACACCACGAGTACATTGTCCAGTTGTCCGGGGCCTTCCAGACTCTACGGGCCAAACGAGATGAGCAACAGAAGAGCCTCGATGAACTTCGCGCAAAGGTGGGTGAGATCAATCAGCATTTTGTCGAGCTGAGGAATGAGCTGACGGATGGTGAGAAGAGGATACGGCGGGAGAAGGAGGAAGCTCTAAAGGAGGCTTTGAAGGGGGCGGCGCAGAGGAAGCTGAGCAAGGGCGAGAAGCTGACGCTGTACGAACTCGGAGCACTCTACGAGGGAGAAGAGGAGTGAAGCGTCCCATTGCAATCATCGGCGGCTCCGGAGTCAAATCGCTCCTCAAAGGCGGACAGAAGATTCTCGGAACACCATATGGTCCGACACCTAGTCTTACAATCGGTGAGATCGATGGCAGAACGGCGGTCTTCTTGCCACGACACGGCGAAGCGCACTCAAGCCCTCCACACCGAGTAAACTATCGAGCAAACATATGGGGACTCAAGACTCTAGGAGTCGAACGGATCATTGCAACAAACGCGGTCGGCGCGATCGAGGGTCTCCGGTTACTCACGTGGATGTCTCCCAGCCATACTGCCCTAGAGAACGAGAGGTTCTCGCGAGTTCGGTGGTGGCAGCTGGCAGAAAGTCGTCGAGAGAAGTCGTGATGGCCTGCACGGAGGGTCCGCGTTATGAGACGCCTGCTGAGATCAAGATGCTCCGGACCATAGGCTGCCATATCGTCGGTATGACAGGAGCACCAGAAGCGTTCCTAGCCCGAGAGCTGGAGATGTGTTATGCCTCGATAAGTTTCGTGTCCAACATGGCTGCGGGGCTGCAGAGAACATTATCAGCGAGAGAAGTAGAAGACAAGGGACGAGAGACCAGTCAGGTGCTCAACAAGATACTCATCGGCGCTATCGGAAGAATGCCCGAGTCTAGAAAGGATTGTCCCTGCGGAACCGCGCTGGCCCAGGCTCAGTTGAAGAAGAAAGTCCTAGAGGTCGCGCAATGATAGACAGCCTACTCCGAATCGCCGGCGTCTACAAGGCCTACGAGAAGTATCTGAATCAACAGATCAAATGGGGCCAGATGCCGGAGCATATTGGAATAATACTTGATGGCAACAGGCGCTGGGCCACGGAGAAATCCCTCAACGCGACCGACGGACACTGGGCCGGCGCGAAGGTCGGGGAACAGGTGCTCGACTGGTGCCTTGAATACGGAATAAAGACCCTCACTCTCTACACGTTTTCGACCGAGAATTTTTCGAGACCGAGCGCCGAGGTTAGCGCAATCCTCAGAATCGTCGAGGAAGAAACCAAGAAGCTGGGAAAAGACAGTAGACTACACTCCCAGAAGGTCAGAGTCAAAGCAATAGGTCGGACTGATCTTCTCCCGGAGAGCCTCCAGGGCGTCTTCAAACGGTTGGAGGATGAGACGAGCAAGTACGACGGCCACTTTCTGAACCTGGCAATAGCCTACACGGGGAGGGCGGAGATTGTTGATGCGACAAAGAAGATTGTGGAAGATGTTCACCAGGGTAATCTTTCTCCTCAGCAGATCGACGAGGATATTTTTGACAAGTATCTCTACACGGCTCACCTTCCTAATCCAAACCCTGACCTTGTAATTCGAACCTCGGGCGAGGAACGTTTGAGCGGTTTCCTCCTGTGGCAGTCAGCGTACAGCGAGCTAGTATTCGTCGATGTTTACTGGCCAGAGTTTCGGAGGATCGATTTTCTCCGGGCGATACGCCTCTATCAGATGCGCCATCGACGATTCGGCCGCTGAGTTGGATATGTTCTGAGGCTTCGATGATGACGGACGGACTTATCTAACTAGACAGGGAACGATTCCAGGGCCCGGGCCTTGGTCTATATCAAGAGAATCGACATCCGAGGCTTCAAGACCTTCAACAAGAAGGTCTCGATTCCCCTTGACTCGGGATTCACAGTAATTACAGGGCCGAACGGCGCGGGAAAATCCAACATTCTCGACGCGCTAAAATTCTCGCTAGGAGAGCTGAGCGCGAGAGAGCTCAGAGGAGGAAGCCTCTCAGCCCTCATCCACAAGTCGGGGGCTGAGACGGCGAGATCGGCTCATGTAGCAGTCCAGTTCGACAACAGCGACCGTAAGATTCCAGTAGACTCCGACCTCGTAACCGTATCACGAGAATTCTCAACCGGGGGCGAGGGAATCTACAGGATGAACGGCCGACGCCTCTCAAGGAAACAGGCACAAGACATCCTCAGCTCCGCCGATATCCAAGTGACCGGGTTCAACCTGATCGCCCAGCACTCGATCACCCGTCTGGCTGAGATCAGTACCGAGGAGAGGAGGCGGATTCTTGAGGATCTTATCGGGCTGGGCGTCTTCGAGACGAAGAAGGCGGAGGCAAAGGTCCAGCTTCAGGAGGCGGATGTCAACCTGAAGGTGGCCGCTTCTAAGGTCGAAGATGTAAGGACGAATATCGAAAGGTTGGAGCGTGAGAGGAACGATCTCTTACGGTCGAAGCTTATCCAGAAGGAGATCTCAAACCAGCAGGCGCTGATACTATCCTCCCAGATACTCTCCCTCCAAGCCAAGAGGACCAGCGCCCTCCAGGAGTTGGAGAATGAGCAGAGGAATCTCGAAGCCCTCCGACAACAACGGGACGAGCTGACCGGCCAGAGAGCCAAGGTCGCCACTGAGAGACGCCAGTACGAGGAGAACACGGTCACACAGGGCAACCAGGTTCTTTTTGATGTTGAGAGAAAGATAGCGGAAGCCAGCAACGGTGTAGTTAGGGCCAAGGCGGAAGCTGAGGCTGCTCGCAACATTCTCAACACTCGGATCAAACAGCTAGAGTCTCTCCAGAAACAAGGAGAGAACATTCAGAACAGCACGAAGGAACTCATGACGACTATCCGCACCCTGACCAATGGAAAGGCGGATCTAGAGAATCGTTTCGAAGAGGCGAACGCGAGAGCCGAGAAGCTCAACACCACGCTTTCAAACACGAGGGACTCGTTGTCGAAGGACGCGGAGATTCAGGAAGCCCTCGACGCCGAGATCCGCGCAATAGAGAGCGAACTCTCAGGCCTCATCGCTTCGAGCAAGGGCAGCTCGACAAAGCTAGACCTGACGGCAAGTCATCTCCAGTCCCTAGAGGCTCGCCACAAGGAGTACGCGAACCTCGCTGAGGAGTTGAAGAAGAGAATCCGTGAGATGGAGAAGCTCGGCAAGGAGGAAGAGAAGAGGCTCGAGGATATCGAGGAGAAGGCGAAGGAGTACACAGCGCTCAAGGACCAACGCCACAAGGAGATCGAAGAAGCCCTAGACGTTGCCAAGAGAGCACGGGTCACAGTTACCGAGTTTAACACTCAGAAGAATCTAGCGGATACTCTCCAGGCAGAGGAGAGGGCGCTCCGGAAGATCGAAGAGATGGCTGACGAGGGCGCGATCAGCGGAGTCCTCGGACGACTGCAAGACCTTGTCAAGTTCAGCGACGAGCACAGCAAGGCGATAGAGGCTGCCAGCGCAGGCTGGATGAGAGCCTTGGTGGTGAGAGACCTTGAAGTGGCCATCAAGTG
>WNFY01006303.1_pt1 | contig 10578 bp, 10 predicted proteins | sample 5400091 | NCBI WGS metagenome assembly WNFY01 (sample SAMN13153364, study PRJNA577476) | soil metagenome | isolation source: 60 cm soil or saprolite under grassland replicate 1 | place: USA:California | collected 2016-06-15
TTTTTTCGCGCCGAGGCCTGGAAGGATGGTCTTCCTGGTCTATTGCGTGCGGTCATTTTGGTCGGATACAAGTTCTACGTATGGACCGTCTTTTGGCAGTTATCTGGCGCACAACGAACCGAGGAAGATGACCGGTTCATCCGCCGCCTTGGCACTTTTCTGAACTTTGTCCGTCGCCTCGTAGGACTCGTTCTTTCTGTTCCTCAGCTCCTGCAAAGATCTGTTGGTAAGAAACGCGAAAGCTAGTAAAACTAATGCACTGGCGAAGAAGCGTAATTCGCTGTATCTAAAAACAGCACCTCCTATACGATTTGTGTAGGAGGTGCTTTCTTTTTATGCAGCCACGGCTTTCGATCTGGCACAGTGTGTTTATTTGCCATGGTGCTCAAGAAGATGATAGAAAAATGAGAAAATATTTCAGACCAACTTTGTTACCTTTTGCCATTTCTGCCGTCACGTTATTAAATTCCAAGGTCCAATAAATCGATCAAATAGCCTGACCTTGAGCTGAAGTTTGCTCGGCATATTTTTATTAGTTTGAGGTCAAATGCTTAACTGGTATGTATTTCAGAGCAAAGCTCGAAAAGAGCAGTTCCTTTGTGATCAGCTCCATCTACGACACATTGAAACTTTTTTTCCCTCCATCCGTGCGAAGTCTGCGAAATCCCCTCATCAGAAATTACAACCTTATTTTCCGGGCTATGTATTTGGGCGTGTCGATATAGAAGCCGCGGGTAGATCGACTCTTGATTGGCTCCCTGGCGCCGTTCGAATTGTGAGTTTTGGAGGAGAACCTGTTTCTGTCCAAGACTACTTAATCCAGGTGCTCCGAGAACATATGGATGCTATCAATCGCTTGACCCCTGAAGTATCCAACAAATTTCAACCAGGTGATGTGGTTATGATTCAACGAGGTCCCTTTGCTGGATATGAAGCTATTTTCAATGCTCATCTCCCTGGACGTGACCGTGCCGAGGTATTGTTAAAGATGCTGGAAGGTTTTCAACTGCGAGTTGAATTAGCTATTGAAAATATCATTCCGCAAAAAAGTAGTGGCTTGCTTGGAAATAGATTTTGATAAGACCAATTGTTACGCAGCCTCTTCATCTGCAACCAGCAATAGACCTTACTTCAATATCTCCGTAAAACGCGATTAGTTGAAATCTGTTGCTCAATTTTGAAGTTATCGATCTGGTTTACAGTGTTGTAAACCAGATCGATGTTTTAAAGGGGAAAAGGGATTCATCCACAGACATAGCGATGAAGTTCTCAACAAATTCGTCACGTAAAGGATTATTTTAGACTAATTCCAAAATTCAAATTAAAGGTTACTCTAAATTTCTTATTCAGAATTTAGATAAAGCATAGTACGCCTCATACACTTACAGATGCGTAAGCGATTTTAGTACCCTACTCCCATTTGATCTCAACATAAATTGCATAAGATTGGGCTTTGTTGTCCGGGTCATCGTTCTTGTTCGAGTCGAACAGCAATTAAGTCACATTATGAATTTATAGCAACCCGCAATCATTTTTAGATGATTGTCAAAGGAGAAACGATGAAGAACAAAACGATCTACCACATTGCAAGTCTGGTCATGGCGCTAGTCATGATCCTGGGGAACACAATCCATACGAAGGCTATAGGTCCGTCAATTTACTGGGGAGCATTGGTCGACGGGAAAGTGCCCTCGAGTACCAATATGCAGGGTGTGTTTAGTGCCTTTGAGACACGCTCGGGGAAAGGAATGTCGATTATTCACTGGGGGCAGCCATGGAAGATGGGAGATGGAAGTTGGGGTGAATTTCAAACCAGTTACTTCAATAATGTCCGCAGTCATGGCTCTATTCCCATGATCAATTGGTCATCGCAGAAGCTTGGTGCAGGTATCAATCAGGCTGACTTCCAGTTGCGTGATATTTATAACGGCAACTATGATGCTTACATCACACGCTGGGCAACCGATGCCAAGAATTGGGGGCATCCACTCTTCATGCGGTTCGATCACGAGATGAACGGCTGGTGGTATCCATGGGGCGAGGGTAAAACATCGGCCGGCACCATCGTGAACGGCAATAGTGCCGGAGATTTTGTCCAAGCCTGGCGGTACATCCATGATATCTTCACCTCGGTCGGTGCAAGAAATGTCACTTGGGTTTGGGCGCCCAATCAAATTGGGAATAACAGTAAATATCCCACTTTATCCACCCTGTATCCAGGCGATGCTTATGTCGATTGGACGGCGTTGGATGTGTACAACAAATATAATACCTGGGTTGGTCTAAATCCGCTCTTGACAGCCAGTGGAGGTATCACATGGTTGAAGAACAGCTATAACATTGTGCTCAATATTGCTCCAAACAAGCCAATGATGTTGGCAGAATTCGCCTCGGTCGAAGCAGGAGACGGCGGTACAAAAAAGGCAGCCTGGATCAGAGACGCCCTCACGACTCAGATCCCGACCAACTTCCCGAAGATCAAAGCTGTGGTTTGGATGAACTGGGATATCAATGCGGGAAGGACCTATCCCATTGAAAGCTCGCAGGCGGCAACGAACGCCTGGGCAAATGGCATTGGGTCGGCGATTTATGCCGCGAACCAGTACAGCGGATTGAACACCTCCCCAATTCCGCCCTTGCCATAAAAGTTCATAAAGAATAAACGACACCCCTCTCATGAGGGGTGTTTTCATCTGCTCGTATATGATCAGATCGCCCTATTGATTCTTGGAAGCTTAGCTGTTCTTTTATTCCCACTCAAGATGAGTTTATAATGACCATTACAATCTCGATGGGTGAGGGATGCTTTCTATGGAAGATGTTCAAAAATTCGTGACCCCAATGATCCAAAATGTCGAACAGGTGATTGTCGGCAAGCGTTCGGCGATTGAATTTATTCTGGTGGCATTGCTGTGCGAGGGACATGTCCTTTTGGAAGATGTGCCCGGCTCTGGCAAGACGATGCTGGCACGGTCGGTCGCAACCAGCCTGGGCATCAGCTTTAAGCGCGTCCAGTGCACGCCTGATCTGTTGCCAAACGATATCACCGGTGTGTCGATCTTCAATCAAAAGAGCGGCGAGTTTGAATTTCGACGCGGTCCGATTTTTGTCAATATCCTTCTGGCAGATGAGATCAACCGCGCTACGCCGCGTACACAGGCAGCTTTGTTGGAAGCGATGCAGGAGCAGCAAGTCACCATTGATGGGATAACGCACGATCTGCCGCGCCCGTTCCTGGTTTTGGCAACCCAGAACCCGATCGAATATGAGGGCACCTTTCCACTGCCGGAGGCGCAACTGGATCGTTTTCTGATGCGGCTCTCGCTTGGATATCCTGCGCGCATGGAGGAGCGCCAGATTCTGACCAATCTTTGGCGTGAACATCCCATTACCAAAATTGGCAAAGTTGTCGATGGTCATGAATTGTTTTCTCTGCAAAAACACATCTGGGATGTCAATGTGGATGGCACACTGCAAGACTATATTGTTGGGTTGGCAGAAGCTACGCGTAATCATCCTGATCTCTCCCTGGGAGTCAGCCCGCGAGGGACTCTGGCATTGCTAAAGGCTGCACAGGCGTTCGCCGCGATCCGCGGGCGCGACTATGTAATTCCCGAGGACATCAAAACCCTGGTTCCGTTGACATTAGCTCATCGTCTCATTCTCAAACCAGAGGCAGAACTACGCGGGCGTTCCGCGCAAACCATTCTTGAAGATATATTGGAAAAGACTCCGCTGGATCTTGGTTCTTTGAACTCCTGATGTCTGGCACGTTTCTCCCGCTGCTTGTTGTGCTGTTACTGATCGCTTTGTTCATGCGCGGCGATTTTGCGCTGACATTGATCTATCTGGTCATTGGCGCACTGGCGGCTGGATTACGGTGGTCGATCGGCGCATTGGCACAGGTGCAGACAGAACGACATTTCCAAACGCATGCATTTCTGGGGGAAAAAATTAACGTTAACCTGCATCTGAAAAATAATGGCTGGTTACCTGTTCCCTGGCTGGAATTACGCGAGACGCTGCCAGTTGCGCTGGTTGGACCAAATAACTTTCAATCTGTAATTCATCTCGGTCCGCGCGGCGAGGCGAATTTTGAATATTCTGTCCAAGCCCGAAAACGCGGCTATTACCCGATCGGGCCTCTTTCCCTCTCCACAGGAGATATTCTTGGGCTACGAGATTCGCTGCAGAGAGTCGCGGAAGCCGATCACCTGGTAGTGTATCCGGAGATCGTTCCTTTCACCTCTTTGAAAATTCCATCCTATTCACCGCAAGGGACATTGCGTCATACGTTGCCCATATTTGAAGACCCGACACGCGTCATCGGCAAGCGTGGATATGTTTCCGGCGATTCTTTGCGCAGGATCGATTGGAAATCTTCTGCCGTCACAGGGCAATTGCAGGTCAAAGTTTTTGAGCCATCCATCGCTCTCGAAACCTGCATCGTTTTGAATCTCAACGCCGATGATTTTTATTACCGCAATCGAATTGATTCCGCGGAGCTGGCGATTGTGATCGCCGCTTCCATTGCGAATTGGATCATAGAAAATAAGCAACTAGTGGGAATCATGGTAAACGGCCGCGATCCGCTTGCGGCAGATGGCAGACCGCAGACGATCCCGCCGCGCAAAGGGAAACCTCACCTGATCCGCTTGCTGGAAACGCTGGCGCGGGTGGAAATGACAGACCAGTCAGTACTTGTTCCACTCATCCAGCAGCAACGTTATCAGTTAGGCTGGGGCACGACTCTGATCGTAATCACAGGCAAGGCGAGCGAGGAATTAATTGATGAACTCTACCACGCACAGCGTAGTGGGCAAAATGCGTTCCTGATTCTGGTCGGCATGGACGCTTCGGAAGAAGCCAGCCGCCAGCGCGCACAGACATTCGGTATTCGCGTGTTTTCCATCGCCTCCGAGCGCGACCTGAACATCTGGACGCAGAAATCGAAACAGGTATGAATTTAAAACCTAGCGCAATTGATGTGGAGAAGAAGTTTCATTTATTCAGCTACACATTGGTGTTCCTGATGATGGCTTGCGTTGCGATGACGTTTAGTATTTTGATTCATAGTGTGATGCCAGGCTGGCACTCGAGCATTATCGCCGGCATTCTATTGTTCATTGTGATCGACCGGCTCTACACCTATCAGGGTTTGAAATCCATCACTGCGTTGAGTTCGGAATGGTTCATCGCCTATGGAGCGCAATGGGTTGTCATCATTTTGCTCAGTCGGTTTTTACTTTCGTATGCCAATGGACCCGATGCACTTATACGAGACTTGACGCTTCTTGCTCGTGGATCGTTTGCCGATTTAGTTACATTGGAATTCTTTGTCACGTTCTTTCTTGAACTGGCGATCTGGTTCCTGTCGGCGCAGTTTTTAGAATTGCTCGACGAAATTGGGCTAGATATGAAATTCGTATTGAGCGAAGAGGCATCTCAATTTCGGAGCGAGGCGGAGCCGGCTCACCAGCGATTAGTGAACTTAATCTTTAGCGTAGGAATTGGTCTGGTGATTTTAGCGGCCATGACGCGCATCGATTGGAGTCCAATTGTTTCCAATATCACCGGGTTCCCCCTGCTGCAAATCAATCGATTCTCCGGCGGTGAGGCAGGCGCGTTACTCTATTTTGTTTTTGGACTGGCGTTGCTAAGCTTGAGCCGATTGATGTCCCTGCAAACTCATTGGAATCGACTGCGCATTCCAGTTTCATCCACTAATCTCGTGCGACAATGGGCCGTGTATAGCCTGCTATTCCTTTTGACCTTGATGATCGTGGTCAGCCTGTTACCTGCAGGGGATAGCCTTGGTTTTTTTGCGGTGCTGGGAACTTTATTGAGCTTCTTGTTGGGTGTGATGGTCTTTCTTTCGCAGTTGATCCTTGCAATAATTTTATTGGTATTTAGTCTGCCGTTCCTGTTATTCGGCAAATCCCCGCCGCTGCTTAATCAATCCGCACCACCACCGCTGCCAATAATGCCTGCAACTTCGATACCACCAGTGTCGAATAGTCCATTTTTGGAGTTGATGCGCTCGGTCCTTTTGTGGGTAGGGTTGGCTGCCATTATCACCTTTGCTTTTATTCAATTCCTGCGACAACACGATAGCGCTTTCGCAACACTACGAAAATCGCGGATTACCAATTGGCTTGTCCTTGCCTGGCAATGGTTATACAGCAAAGTGGATAAAACGCGCAGACTCTGGACGCAAGCCCTTGTAGATGGATGGCAAGGCATTGTCTCACGGCTGGAGGGGAAGCGCATCTTGCCTCGGCCCGCTTTTCTCAACATTCGATCGCTCGATCCACGCCGACGCGTTTACTTCTTCTATCTTGCCATGATCCGTCGCGGCAGTGAGCAGGGCTGGAAGCGCGAGCCATCACAAACTCCCTCCGAATATGCAGCCCAATTAGAAAAGGCTTTGCCATCTTCAACGGAAGATATCGATTCGATTACTAAAGCTTTTGTCCAGGCGCGTTATAGTCTCCATAATGTGAATCCCGAGGATGCAAATATCGTCAAAGCCATCTGGGAACGGATTCGGCGCGCATTACAACAGAAAGCAAAAGATAAAACTGCTCCAGATCGATAGACAAGAGGATAAAAATGAAAAAGACTGTGTTACTTCAATCTGATCTATCGTATGTGATTGCAACAATGGGACATATGGATACGCTGGTGATTGCAGATGCTGGCTTGCCCATTCCATCTGAAACTGTGAGAATTGATCTGGCATTAACAAAAGGTGTGCCAGGCGCAACACAAACGCTGAGAGTGATTTTAGAGGAACTCAAAGTGGAAAAAGTCATTCTCGCCGAGGAAGTGAAAGAGCATAATCCGAAATTCTGGGTGGATGTGCAGGAACTATTACCTAATGTTCCTGTTGAGTTTGTGTCACATGCCGATTTCAAAGCCCGCACAGCATTCGCCCGTGCGGTTGTCCGCACGGGCGAATTTGCTCCTTATGCCAATGTCATTTTGGTATCGGGCGTTGTGTTTTAGGTGAGGCTTAGTGCCAGCATTTATCGCTCATAATCATCGGTTCTTGCTGCAACCAGGAGGATTTGATCGGCTGCGAAATCTGCTGCGTCTGGGGTGAGACCGTGTTCGAGGATCAGCCGACGGGCAATATCCGTGTGATCCATTTCGACTACTTCTTCCGGTTTCCATCCTTTGGCGTAGGTGGCGTAGATCTCGTCGGCAGTCAGATCATAAAAAACGGTTTCAATCTGAGAATCGCGATGGACGTCTCTCTGTGCAAGTTTTTCTCGTGACTCACGAATCTGCCTTTCAAGAGAATCGAGCGCATCCCTAAGTGCTACCATTGGATTTGCATCCTGTTTTGACACCACGATATCCTGTGGACGCTTATATACCAAAATACGCACACGACATAAATCATAGGACTGTGTGTCCACTGTTCTTTCCAAAGCGACAGCCGCGCCGATCATATCGGCATGATCTCTAGCAAGTTCCCCTAGTCGTTGTTCCGTCTCACGTTTGAATTCTTCTCCCACATCAGATACCTCAATATTGTAATCAACATAAAAATCTGAGCTTCCCATAGGATCTCCTTTCACAGCTATTTTGACTTGGTTTTCAAGTTGCTTAGGAAAGTAATGATACAAATAATCGCCTGAAGATGCAATTAGGGATTCCCAGAAGCTAGCTAAGTCTCACATTAAACATCTTTAATTCATCGTGTTATACGTTGGGCAACAGATGTGGTTGATATACCGATTCTAGACGATCCATTTCTTCAGAAGTGAATATGATATCCAGAGCGGTAATTGCTTCTTCAAGATGCTTAATTTTAGTCGCGCCAATAATGGGCGCGGTTACAAAGGGTTTCTGAAGCATCCACGCCAGCGCCACCTGTGCTGGAGAAATGTTGCGTTCCCTGCCGAGCTGAATTACGCAATCCAGTACGTCGAAGTCGTTGTCAGCAAAATAGAGTTGTTTAGCAAATGCGTCACTTTGGGAGCGTATGGTCTCGCCTGTTTTATCCCGTGTGCGGTTGCCCGCGAGAAAACCGCGTGCCAGCGGACTCCAAGGAATGATACCGATTCCTTCCGCGATACAGAGTGGAATCATTTCGCGTTCTTCTTCTCGGAAAACAAGATTATAGTGATTCTGCATAGAAACAAAGCGCGTCCAACCATGTTGATCAGCGATGTAAAGCGCCCTCACGAATTGCCATGCATACATGCTGGAGGCACCAATGTACAGCGCCTTGCCTGCTTTAACCACATCATGAAGCGCTTCCAATATCTCTTCAATGGGCGTCTCTTCATCCCAACGGTGGATTTGGTAAAGGTCAACATATTCTGTTCCGAGGCGTCGAAGAGACGCGTCAATGGCACTCATAATATGCTTGCGTGAAAGTCCACGTTGTGTTGGTTTATCTCCCATGGGGAAGAAAACTTTAGTGGCAATCACCACTTCATCACGCCGAGTGAAATCACGAATAGCACGCCCGAGTATCTCTTCGCTTAAGCCTTCTGAGTACATGTCTGCCGTATCAAAGAAGTTGATGCCCGCCTCTAACGCGCGCTGAATAAATGGGCGACTCGCCTCTTCGTTCAACATCCAGGCGCGTTCTGTTGGCGTACCATAGCTCATACAGCCAAGGCAGAGCCGGGACACCTTAAGTCCGCTCTTGCCGAGATTTACATATTTCATAAAGTTGCCTCTTTTGCTGACTTTTTAAGTATCTGTCGGTTGATGAACAGCGACGCCGCCCATAATCAGTAGAATGCCAAGGATTTCAATTGCAGTGGGGAACTGTTTCAAGATCACCGCACCAATGACTGTGGCAATCGCTGGGAGCAATGAAAGCATGAGCGCGAACGATGCGCGTGGTAAGCGCGCCATCGCCAACTGATCAGTAATATAAGGGATAACTGAGGAACAAATGCCTACACCGATTCCTGCCAGGAGCAGTTTTATACTTAGAAAAGCACGTGTGGCTTCTTTGAATCCGATGGGAGAAATAATCAAGAATGCAATGAGCATGGATGTTGCAAGCCGATCAATTCCAGCGTTGCCACCATCTTGGGCAATGCGATGTCCAAGCATGATATACAACATAAAAAAGACACAGTTCGCAAACGCAAAGGCAAGTCCGAGAATCTTTCCTTGCATCTGAAGGTTTGAAAGAAGTCCACCGCCTGCTATCGCAAAACCAAGTGCCAATAAGTTGCGAGAATTGCGGATGCCAATCGCTGCTAATAAGATTTGGCCCACGAATTCAATGGCTCCCACCGTACTCAATGGCAAACGCGAAATGGCAATATAGAAACTTGCGTTCATCAATGCTAATACTGTGCCCAAAGCGAATAGGAGCCTGCGCTGTTCCCAGTCACTATGAAGAAATAGATTCCAAGGCTTTCTCCAAAAGGCAAAAATGATTGCGGCACTTGCAATTCGCAACCAGGCAACACCGAGGACTTCGACATGAGCAAAAAGCAGTACAGCAAATGCTGGTCCAAGGTAATGGAAGATGGCACTGACCAGGAAATATGCAACAGGTGGAATTTGACTATGAATGGGTCGGGAAATGACCATAAGATATCTTTCGCATGAAATAGGCGGTGACCTTATGGTACAATGAAAATTGCTCCTTGTACATCAGAAAGTAAAGGAAAAGGTGCGAAAATGTCTCATGATTTAAGGGAAAAATCGTTATTTGCTTATAGGGCGGATCATAAGCTTCTTGACGTTGTGAACGTGAACTTGCTAAAGGAACTTCAGCAAGAACCTCGCTTAACGATGTCTGAACTAGGCCGGCGAGTAGGCATGTCATCGCCTGCTGTGACTGAACGTGTCCGGCGCATGGAAGAAGCCGGCATTATTTTGGGCTATCACCTTGATATTAATCCAACTGCACTTGGGTTACCGATTACTGTTTATATTCGTATCCGCCCGAGCCCTGGACAACTCCCAAAGGTCGCCGAGCTTGCCAAGCAAATCCCAGAAGTGGTGGAGTGTTATCGGATCACTGGTGAAGATTGTTTTATTCTCAAAGCACACATTCCAGCGATGGATCAACTGGATCGCATTCTAGATGCCTTCCTGATTTATGGCTCAACAACGACATCTATTGTGCAATCTTCTCCTGTACCTTTACGCACTCCGCCTCTACCAGATTTTATTGATCAATAAGTCAGTTAACAAAAAAACTTTTGTAAAGTACTAATTTCAATGTGTGAGGCGACCTTCTAGAAGTAAATCAAGCATGGCGCGGTCAACGTTATAACCACGCTTCCATTCCAATTTGGCATCCGAGCGACCGTGCTCGATAATTCCAAACCCTCCCTGAAAATTCCACAGGGCATAGCCCCAGCCAAATTCTTTGTAAATATCGAGAATATCCGCCAACCAACGGATAGCGATGCCATTCGGCGTGCGATTGAAACAACCGAATTCCCCGATGTGAATCTGTGTACCAGATTTTTCGACGTCGCGCCAAGGACGATACGAACTGCGTAGGGCAGCGCGATTCCAAAAGCGACCATTCCACAGCAATCCGGGATATTTCGGCTTGGGAGCTTTTGCATGATTCGCCCACCA
>WNFY01027654.1_pt1 | contig 10576 bp, 7 predicted proteins | sample 5400091 | NCBI WGS metagenome assembly WNFY01 (sample SAMN13153364, study PRJNA577476) | soil metagenome | isolation source: 60 cm soil or saprolite under grassland replicate 1 | place: USA:California | collected 2016-06-15
CTGGGTCCGCCATCTTCAAAAGTCGCGAAGCCGGTGCCGGCTGACGCCGCCGCTTCAATCACAGTTACGTTATTTACCTGATTCAATAATAAGTGCTGTCTGAGGTAATCAATGTTTCGCGGCAATGGTTCAAAAGCATAAACGTGGCCGCCCGCGCCAACCAGGGTGGAAGCCAGCAGCGTGTAAAAACCGACGTTGGCCCCTATGTCAAAGACCACTTCACCTTCGCCCACCCGGCCGGCAAATAAAACTTGCTTGCCTTGCTCGTAACTTCCTAGCCAGCAGCCGTGCGTGTGCGCCCCCGCAATCCATTTCTTGCCTCTGAGTTTGCCCTGCAGGATCGGCATTGGCATGTCTTCCGGAATCAGCTTGAGGGGACTCCGTAGAATCCTGCCGACGACACTATGGTTGGAGATTTCTGAAAAGTTCACGCGGCTTGATTCACCACCAGTGGTGCCTGAGACGATTGGGTGAATGCGAGTGCATCCCTGACGCCTTGCACACAGGCTTCGTAATTCCACGTCGCGATAATGCTCGCGGACCTCTCACCCATGCGCGCTCTGGTTTCGGGATCAATTAGGAGTTGCAGCAAGAGGTCGGCAAGCTGTTTGAGGTTTCCCGCGTCGAACAAGAATCCATTTTTGTAGTGACGAACAAGGTCAGCGCTCGCACCAACTTCTCTTGAAACGAGCACCGGCAATGCGGCGCACATCACTTCGTTGAGGATTAATCCCCAGGGCTCGTTCTCAGACGGAAGCACAAAGACATCGGCGATCGAATAAAACTTAGGTAGCTCAGACTGATTCCGGAAACCAAAAAAGTGAACGTCTTTCAAATCATTTTCGCGGACATAGTTCCTGAGGCTCAGCTCTTCTTCTCCCGATCCAACAAACACCAGAGCGGCTGGTACGCCGAGTTGTCTGACGCGATGAAAAGCGGCCAGCAGATCCATTGGCCTTTTTCTAGCTATTAACTTCGAGGCAAACAAAATTACCGGCAGGTCCTGAACTAAACCCAATTCGCATTTCACACCCGAGCGATCCCGATACTGTTCAGCCTGTGTGCTGAAATATTCGTTATCGACTGCATAGGGAACCTGGAACAGGCGGTCTTCCTTCACACCGTGATACTTATAGAACTGTTTATTACATTCACCGATTGGAAGGCACGCCGTGACGAGTTGATTGTAAAGAAAGCTCATCAACGGTTTTCTGACTGCCCGCCTTAACTTTGAACGATGCAGTTGAAGATGAGTTTCACAACGCATCAACACAGGGATCTTCAAAGTCCTGGCAGCGCAAATCGCCAGAAGATACGTGGCATGGTTATGTCCGTTTACCCAGAGCGCGTCGTAATTACCTTTCCGCAATTCGCTCACAATTGCATTCGCAGGAATTGATTTTTGTATCCATCCAGCAGAGAAATATCCCACTTGATTCGTTCACCAAACCCCGGATCGAGATACTCTTCCGCACCCTGCCGGCTGCAAAAGTAAACCGTCAGGTCAATATCGGGTTCCTGCGCGAGTCGTCTGTAAAGCGGGGCGAAGTATTGAATCGGGTGTGTATTCAGAATTGCGAGCTTGTACATCAGAAGTCAGAGGTAAGAGATCAGAGATCAGAGATCAGCAATACATTATCGCACGGAGGCGTACTCAAGACAGGCCCGAATGTCCTCCGATTCGAGGTAGGGATAGTCCTTAAGAATTTCTGCCTCCTCCGCTCCGGCAGCCAGCATGTCCAGGACATCCTTGACGCGAATACGCATCCCGCGAATGCGCGGGCAGCCCCCACACTGGCGCGGGTTTGAGGTTATGCGGTTCAGAAGCTCAGTACTAACGTTCCAATACTTCCAGAAAAAGAGAACAGAAATTAGGTCAGCAGCCGACTGCACATCGACGCCCACAAGGCCTCAAGCAGACGCCGCGCGTTCCCGCACCGCGTCATCCTCCACGTCGCCGCTGTAATACGCCTGGTGGTAATAGCGCTGGTAGTAGTAATAGTAATCATGTGAACGCACATTGACGTTGTTCAGCACGACGCCGAAGATCTTTGCGCCGACGTCCATCAGCAATTGCCGCGAGCGGCGCACCACGCTGCGCGAGCTCTTGCCGCCATGCACCACCAGCAGCACGCCATCCACCATCGATCCAATCAACACGCCATCCGTGAACGAGCTGATTGGCGGCGAGTCGACAATCACATGCGTGAAGGAATTTCCTAACACGGACAGCAACTTTCGCATTTGATCTGAGCCAATCAGTTCCGCCGGGTTAGGCGGAATCGGTCCCGAGGTCAGGATGTTCAGCCCGGTGGCTTTATCCTGCGAAATGACTTTGAGAATTTCTTTGGCGTCCATTTCGCTCGACAAGATCGAACTCAGCCCCTGCCGATCCGGCAGATCGAAGATCGACCGCAAGCGCGGCCGTCGCATGTCAGCGTCGATAATCACCACGCTGGCGCCCGTCTGCGCGAGCGTGATCGCCGTATTCACCGCGGTTGTGGTCTTCCCTTCACCGGGCAGGCTGGATGTGATCAAAAGGCTCTTGGGCGCGCGGCCGGCCGTAGAAAGCAATACCGAAGTGCGCAACTGGCGATAAGACTCGGCCAGCGCCGATCGTCCATTAACATTAATTAACAATTCGGGATTGCCATTGCTGTTGCCGTTTCGCTTTTGCAGCGCGGTCGTTGAGGACAACAAATGGCGGCGGCCAATACCGCCGGCCATCGAGGGAATCACTGCCAGCGAAGGCAGGCGCAGAAACTTCTCTACATCATCGGTCGAATGGATGCTGTCGTCGAGATATTCGAGAAACAGCGCGAGCCCGACGCCCAGCGCCAGAGACAAGACAAACGCCAGCATGACGGAACGCGTGCGCGCCGGCCCGACCGGAAAGTCGGGGACGATTGCATAATCCACAATCGAAATGTTGTTGGGCCGGCCGGTGACAACCACGTCATTCTCTTTCGAACGCTGCAGAAGACTGTCCAGCAACCCCCGGTTGGTATCGACCTGCTGCTGCAGAATGCGATAGTTGATCGCCGCTTCATTCTGGGTGACGGTTTCCGCTTTCTGCTGATTGAAAGACTTGCGCAGCGAATCTTCGCGTTCCTGCGCCTGCCGGTACTTCGTTTCCAGATTCGTCAGCAGCGTGCTGGCGCCGCGGCTTTTCTTGTCTTTCAAGTGAGATTCGAGGGCGGAGATCTGTTGCGTGATCTCTTTTACTTCTGGCGCTTCCTCCGTGGCGTCGACCAGCAGTTTGGCGCGTTCCTGTTTCAGATCGGCAAGCTTTGCTTCGGTTTGATTCTCATCTTTGGTGGCTGCATCAGCCAGCGCCGCCGCCGCGCCGGGCATCTTTGCGGCGTTGAATTCGGCTTCCGCCAGCTTGCGATCATTCTCTGCCGACAACAGGTCCTTATTTAAACCTGAGAGCCGTTCGACAACCGTATTTTGATTGTCGTTGAGAGAAAGGATTTTGTTGTCTTTGGCATAGTTGACCAGCTTTTCTTCGTCCGCACGAATCTGCGCCTGAAGTTCGGCAACCCGCTTGGACAGGAATTCGCCAGTCGTGCTGTTGGTCTCGTTTCTCTTTTCGAGGTTCGCGTGCACGAAAGTTTCGGCGATCCAGTTGGTTACTTTGGCGGCGATTTCCGGGTCGCCGTGTTGAAAAGTGATGTCGATCAAGCGCGTCTCTTTGTAATAACCAGCGCGACTCTCGCGCACGGGCTCGACTTTCAGTCCGCCCTGCAAACCCAGCACGAAAGGCGCCAGGCGGCGGGCTTCAGCTTCATCATATGTTGTCGAGTCAGACGCGATGCTGGAAGCAAGCGGCAATGACTCAGGCTGTTTGGCCGCGTCGTCCTTTCGCTTGCTCCCAAAGCCGAGCATTTGCGCGACAACCTTCAAAGTTGAATGCGAGCTTGACTGCGGGCGGAGGAAAGCCTCGTTGTGTTCAAGGTTCAGCGTCTTCACCACGCGACGCAGAAGACCGGGGCTCGTCAGAATTTGCAGTTGTGTGTTGAAGTAGGCGGGATCGTTTACCGGACTATATATATAAGGAGTGTTCTTGCCGGCAGCGTACATCGGGTTGTTTTCCAAATCGACCTGTACCCGCGCTGAGGACTCGTAAACATCAGGTTTGCGCGCGACGTAGATCGTCGCCAAAGTCGTAATCAGCGCCGCCATGCCGATGACCAGCCAGAGCCGCTTGCGCACGGCTCGCCAATAATCCAGCAGGTGGACTTCACCATCCGCGCCGTCACCGTCATATCCATAGCTCAGAGAACGGGAATATGGTGGCGGCGAATCGCTACGGGAATCGAGGGATTCAATATCAGCTTCTCGCCGCGTTAGTTCATTTGATTCTTTCATTGTTCGAGCCTTTTCTTAAAAGAAGTGCTGGACTTGGTACTTTGTACTTGGTGCTTTGGACTTTGTCCCTGGTGCGTAATTAGACTGATTCGGAAATCGCTAGTACCAAGTACTAAGTACAAAGCACCAAGCACGTCCTTTCTTATGGAATCACTCGCACCGGAAGCTGGGCCGCCGCTGGTGCGACTGCACCCAGCAGACTGCGTATCAAGCTCTTACCCGTTGATGTGGGAACCTCGACAATATCGTTTGGTAACAGGGCGACATCTTCAGCCTGTTTGCGGGCGATAGCGCCCAGGTTCACCACGATCTCCTGCTTGGTGTTTGTTCCCGGCGCTTGCCTGATAATCCGTACATGGTCCGTCTTCGCATCCTGCACCGGTCCGCCGGCCATCGCTACGGCCCGCGACACACTGATTGGATCTTTCATAGGCAGGGCTTGCGGATGGTAGACGTTACCGACGACATAGACCTGATCGGCTTCCGGAACAGTCACAATGTCACCGGGCTGAACGAATGGGTTGGCCTTTGGCTCGCCTCGCAGCGTGTCGTTCAGGCGCAAGCTGATAAAGCCGGCAGTTTCTTCAGCAGGCGTCGCCGTCTCTTCGCACGCCTGGGTCCGAGGGTTCCTCACGATATTAATAGTCTGTCCGGCTTTGTCCGAAGGCCCCTTGGCATAAGTGAGTAATTCGAGCAGCCTGATCCTCCGCTGCATTTGATAGCGGCCCTGGTCGTTGATGGCCCCGATTACCGCAACTTCGCGGGAATGATATTCCTTCACGAACACATCGACTTGCGGATCGCGATAGAACTTCAGATAGCCCGTCGCGATATCCTTCGCGAGCTCGCCTTCCGTTTTGCACGCCGCCTGGATGTCGCCCTTGATCAGGGGCATATGAATCATGCCGCCCTCATCAACACGCACATTTTCGCGCGACAGCTCGGGATGTTTCAGGATGCGGATGTCGAGGACCTCGCCGGGTCCAATCCGATAACGATTGGGTTGGGCAATGTCCGCCGCCGGGCCGTCCGCATTACCAGGCCGCTGACCTCGAACGAATGGACCGGCGACGGCCAGAACCATGACCATCAAAATGTAGCTGGCCGCACGGTTTCTCACATTTCTTGAAATCGTGTTCATGATAATTTTTATTTGCCTCCCAAACCGATCCGTCGCGATAAAAGGGCCTCTCGCATGTGGTTCGGCCGAGCCAGATTCAAAACTGTATTGCTAACCAGCACCATCAAATCGCGCCGTTTTCTTTTTCTTGACCTTTTTCTTCTTGTCTTTCTTTGTCGTCATATTCAGGGGTTTACATCTTTCGAGTTAATTATTCGTGTGATGGCATTTGGTTTTCGCTTCCCCTCCCTTTGGGAGGGGTTAGGGGAGGGTGCGAAGCATAGCGCACGTCGGGCCGGCTTTGCCCAAAAACTCTTAAGCAATTGAACCAAGTCAGTTAATGCTGGGAACGCGGACGTCCTCGTCCGCACAGCGTGCGGCAGCAGGCTCAGGAGTTTCAAAGGAAATAAGCCTCCAACAAAAATTCGCGCTGCGCGCTCAGTGCGGACGAGGACGTCCGCGCTCCCAGCAAATTGTCGCTCATTTCAGATGCCGAAGGACTTTTTGGGCAAAGTCCGTCAGACCCTCTCCCCGACCCTCTCCCAAAGGGAGAGGGAGATAAGAACTCAACGCCACCTTTAGGCAAACAGGAATTGCACTTTCCAACTCAATCGGCTCAGCATTCCACAAATTCATCGCTCCAAAGGGTTGACTCTTTATCCCGCTCGCTACCCCGACTGGTCGGGGTTCTGTAGCCTTCGCCGTAATTTTCCTTCTGCTCTAAGTTAATGCGAATACACTTCTACGCTATACATGTCTTCCAGAGTCAAATCCGGACAAATCATGCACCGACCCGAAGGAAACCTCTCAGGCGAGGCAGCGCCAAATTTTCTTGACAAAAATATTTCGCAAGTGAAATTTCACCGTCTGCTCGCTTACCTTTAAGCACGCGCCGATTTCGGCGTTGGTCATCCCCTGGGCGCAGCAAAGAGACACCTGAGCCTCGCGCCGGCTCAAACTCTTTAGGTCTACAACCCGTCGAATCGCGCGGCCAAGCGAAGCCACGCCCTGTTCAATTTCCACCTCTTTCGGGTAAGCCGGCAGGCCCACCGCTCGCCGGCGCGCCAGAATCTCCTGGGGAGTGAAAACAAGGTAGACGGTAGGTGGTTGATGAGCGCCGTTATCACCCGCGACTTTCTGGCGTTCGATGCTCAGCTTGTTCATCAGTCCGGCGAGTCCGCGGCGCACGCTGCTGTAGGCATTTACGCCCGTCAGGGTCATCAAACGGCGGGTTGAAAACGAGGCTACGCGGGTCCCGACGCTCGAGATTTCAGCGAGCATCGCCGCATAGAGCTGGTGCTCGATCGCGGTGTGGCTCAACTCCACCAGCGCCATCGCCTGGCCGTCAACGGGCTGTTCCGAATCCTCGACTAAAGAGTAGGTTGCTGAGGCGAATGCCATCTCACGAAACCCTGGAAGCTTTTAAAAATTCTGGTTTGCGGAAATCGCGGCAGGAGGTGAGACCGTCAGTCAAACCTGGTTCTGGCGAAACACCCGCGAGTCAACTCCAATTACGATTAAGCGAAGGCCGCTATGAAATACTCTTCTAATGACATGCGAGCTGTAGCAATTTCTTTGCTGAGCGCACAGCAAGCCGCCACAAACGCTTTGTTTAGGCGCAAGAGACTAATTCTTTGCTCGGGGATGTGTCAAGAGAATTGTATTAAATTACCTGTTAATCGATTCGAATGCTTGCTTCCGCTGATAGGCTCGATGTACCTTGCCTTTCCGTCGAATTCGTTCGGGCCGGGAGAACTCCGCCGATACACAATGACCTCAGGTAACCCCACGCCAATGATCCGCCAATATCGGGAGCTAAAGGCGAAACATCCCGGAACATTGCTGTTTTTTCGACTTGGCGACTTTTACGAGTTGTTTTTCGAAGATGCCATTGTCGGTTCGCGTGAACTGCAAATTACGTTGACCGCGCGCCACAAGGAACGAGGCGATCCGATTCCGATGTGCGGCGTGCCGCATCACTCGGCGGCTAATTACATCGCGAAGCTGGTGAGAAAAGGTTATCGCGTTGCCGTTTGCGAGCAGACCGAAGATCCTTCCAAAGCAAAGAAGCTGGTTCGCCGCGAAGTAGTCCGAATTGTTACGCCGGGAACACCAATCGATCCGCAACTACTCGAAGCCCGCGAGGCAATTTACCTGGCCGCTGTCTGTGCGCACGGCGAAACTGTTGGCGCAGCGTTTCTGGATATCTCGACCGGCGAATTTCGCGCCACGCAGGCGAATGGGGCGAATGCGTGGGCCCGCATTGTTGCCGACATCGAATCCTATGCCCCGCGGGAGTTGCTTTTTCCATTGTCGCTCGCGCCTCTGGTTCAAGCCGGCTTTAACGCCGCGCCGCGAACTGCACCGCTACCACTCGGTCAAGCAGTAGGCAGTAGGCAGGAAGCAGAAGGCAGAGAGCCGACCATAGAGGGTGGCAGAAACCCGAGCGTAAGCGAGGGTGCAAGCGCAGATGAGACTGCCGCTACCACGAGCGGCGCTAGTGCACCCTCCCTTACGGTCGGGTCTCTGCACACAGCCCTGACACCTCTCGACGATTGGCTCTGGCAAGCGGACGAGAGTTCTTCGCTGCTTATCAAACAATTCGGCATCCGGTCTCTCGACGGTTATGGCTTAAGCGGTAAGACCGAAGCGATTAGAGCGGCGGGCGCCTGCCTGCGATATGCGCAAGATACTCAGCGCGCAAACGCAACCCACATCAGCGATATCGTTTATTTCGAGCCGCAGGATCATTTAGTTCTCGACAACATCACAGTGCGAAACCTGGAGCTGGTCGAATCGCTGGGCGGCACCGGCCAGGGCCGCTCGCTCCTGGATGTGATCGATGAAACCGTAACCGGGATGGGTGCGCGTCTCTTACGATCATGGCTCCTGCGCCCCTCGATTAGTCGCGGCGAAGTCGAGGCTCGCCAGGGAGCAGTATCTGAGCTGCACGCCTCGCATATCAAGCGCGACAGTTTGCGTTCGCGTCTAAAAGAAGTCGCCGACATCGAGCGTCTCGTAGGGCGCCTGAACCTCGGATCCGCTTCCCCGCGCGATCTACTCGGACTGCGCCGTTCGCTCGATCAGGTTCCATACGTTCGCGAAGCGCTCGTGAACTCGCAATCGTCGCTGCTGCAGGTTCTGAACGAGGCGGCTGATGAGCTGCCGGATGTGCGCTCGCTCATCGCGGCGTCAATCCAGGACGATCCGCCGGCGCGCATTGTCGATGGCGACGCGATTCGCGAAGGGTACTCAACTGAACTCGACGAGTTGCGCTCGCTCAGCCGGAATGCCAAGCAAACAATCGCCGCCATGGAGGCGGACGAGCGCACGCGCACGGGCATCGGCTCACTGCGGATTCGCTACAACAACGTATTTGGCTACTTCATCGAAGTTTCCAAAGCCAACGCGGCGCGCGTGCCCGCTCACTTTGAGCGGAAGCAAACGCTGGCGAATGCTGAAAGATTTTCGACGCCTGAGTTGAAAGAATGGGAGAGCAAGGTGCTCGGCGCAGAAGACCGCATCCAGCAGCTCGAAACCGAATTATTTGGTTTGATTTGCCGGCAAGTCAGCGCTGAGACGTCGCGAATTCAGGCAACCGCGCGCGCTCTGGCTTGCCTCGATGCGTTGTCATCATTGGCTGAAACGGCGGTCCGGCGGGCTTATGTGCGACCCGCTATGCATGATGGCGACGAGATTGAGATCGTCCACGGCCGGCATCCGGTCATTGAAGTTTTCAATCCTGAGCCCTTCGTTCCCAACAGCATCTATCTTAACAATTCCACTAATCGCCTGCTGATCATTACGGGGCCGAATATGGGCGGCAAGAGCACCGTGCTCAGACAGGCAGGAATCATTTGCATTCTCGCCCAGATGGGTTCTTTTGTTCCGGCGGACAAAGCGCGTCTCCCTCTGCTGGATCGCGTGTGGACTCGCGTGGGTGCGTCCGACGATCTGGCGCGTGGCCGGTCGACTTTCATGGTTGAAATGACCGAGACGGCGGCGATCCTGCACAACGCTACGCCGCGTTCGCTGGTCCTGCTCGATGAGATCGGACGCGGCACCGCAACGTTTGACGGATTATCGATCGCCTGGGCGGTTGCGGAATATCTTCACGATTCTCCGGAGCACGCCGCGAAGACTCTGTTTGCGACGCATTATCACGAACTCACGGAACTCGCCGAGAGATTGCCCGGCGCGCAGAACTATCAAATCACCGCGACTGAGCGCGAAGGAGAGGTTGTGTTCCTTCACCGTCTCGAGCGCGGACGGGCGTCAAAGTCTTACGGTATCGAAGTGGCCCGGCTCGCAGGCATGCCGCCTTCGGCCCTCGCTCGCGCCCGCGATGTGTTGCAAAGACTCGAGCGGTATGAACTGGACGTTTTCGCGGAAGAAGTTGCGATTAATGAAGCGGCCGCGGCGGCCGCCGCTGCAACCTCAGTCAGCGCCGAAGAAGATCGAGCCCTAACGAAGGCCGCGACTCGCGCTGCGCGCCGCCGCATCGCCGCGCAGACCTCTCTATTTGACTTAGCTAATCAGAAAATTGCCGATGAGTTACGCGAGGCGAATGTCGAACAAATGTCGCCGGAAGAAGCGAAAGAGCTCGTCGAAAGACTGCAGAAAGATCTGATGTGATCCTTAGGATGCTTTCGCGGCGTCGCGGATGACGAGGTCAAAGGTTCCGGGAGCGGCTTTGCGAAAGCGTGTGTTGCGATTGAGTGAGACCGCAATGCTAATCGTGGGATTGTTGCCGGTAAAACTGAAACCACCCTCAATCAGCTGGTTGTAAATCTCGTTTACATGCAATGGGCCGCCGGCTTCGCGGAGGATCATCGTCGCCGCCTGCGGGATCGTGCGATCGTAAAAACGATCGCTGATGGTTTCGATGTCTGTCTTGATCGGAGGAACGTTATGTCGCTGGGCGACTGAAGGCTGTGAAAGCTCAGCATGGGCCAGACGTCGCTGCAATTCGACCTCGAGCTCGCCCACCGAAGTCGTCCCTACGCGCGTAGAAGGACCGCTCATCACATTAGACAGTAAGCGAAATATTGCCGCCTCAGTCTGACCTGCGAGCGTGTCCATCTC
>WNFY01017615.1_pt1 | contig 10575 bp, 9 predicted proteins | sample 5400091 | NCBI WGS metagenome assembly WNFY01 (sample SAMN13153364, study PRJNA577476) | soil metagenome | isolation source: 60 cm soil or saprolite under grassland replicate 1 | place: USA:California | collected 2016-06-15
CGCCCTCCACACAACTATCTGCGTGACGCAATGGTCGCAACTCTGGCCACGCAGGACGTAGAGTTCGACATCATGCTTCAGGTGCAGACTGATCCCTATCGTATGCCCATTGAGAACAATGCCGTGTATTGGCCACCGCGGCTTTCACCTCGTGTCCCGGTTGCGATCTTGCACATACCCAAACAGAAGTTCGATTCGCCCGAGCAAATCGCATTTCCCAGCATCCTTTCGTTTAATCCCTGGCACTGCATTCCTGAGCATCGTCCTCTAGGGAACCAAAGCCGCGCCCGTTACCGAATGTACAAAGAGCTCTCCACTTTTCGCCAAAACGTGAACCATCTGCAGCACTATGAACCTACCGGCGATGAAACCTTTCCCTCGGGAGAAAGTAAATACCACGGGCTTCGGGCCGGGTGAGTGAGCTATTGAGCCCAAGAAAAGCATGGCCTTTCGCATCTCGCCTCACCTAAGCCTGCGGTCCCTTTCGCTGAAGCGCCAAATAGGCCTTGCCTGCACTCATCGCCAGGCTTGTGGTGTTGATAATCCAGTCCAACCGCGTCTTCCTCCAGTTCTCCCACCCGTCGGGAAAGCGCTTGTCGACAAACATCGATCGCAGGTCTTCGAGGGATATGGCAGGCTCGCCGTCCACTTCGCTCGTCCCAGGCTTGTTGGCAAGAAAGGCGAACATCAGACCGAACTCGCCCGCTGACCCGATAAGATTGTCCTCTCCCATTAACTTAGTGAGCTTCTGCTCGATATCTCGGTGGGCCGCATCCTCGTCCCTGTCGGATCGCCCCAGCATCCTCAGGAGGTCAGGCCCAACGCTTGCAACAAAATGTTCGAGATCACGCGCCAATAGCGCGGCTATTCTCCCTTCAAACACCTTCGCCTTCGGATCTCGCCGTAGGTTTTCTGCAATGAATTGCCCGACATCGGAACGTTTCAGGAGACCATTCTTTGCGTGGTTAGCAAGCCTCGCAAAGTCGGTGGGGCTAAAGCGGCCCGAGTTCAGTATTTCGGGGTCTCCTTGCAAGATTCCGCTGTGCCCTGGATGCGAGCCCTGGGAACCTGGGAGTTCCAAGGAAAACAGGCCGTCGGGTACCTGCTGATCCAAACGACCAGTTTGGCCACGCATGAAGGCATGGTTACCGGCGGCAAAGAATACCAGGAGGTCTCCCAGGTCACCGCGCCCTTTGTTACCCAGCATTCTCACATCCTCAATGCTGGCCAGTGGATTAGCGACCGCGTTACGCACAACCAGCTGTCCATTGGCTACTGCAGATCCAAGAAATGGACACGTTACCTTCTTCTCGACTATTTCGCTCAGGGCTGCGGCGCTCAGTTGGAGTTCAGTTGACGCTTGCGCGATCGGAGACGGCCCGGGGTTTCCACGATTCGGTGTAGTGTCGTGTTCTGTCATGGAACCTCCTTCTGCTTGAAATACGATCAGGTGAAACATGGGTAGCGAGAGTCTCGCGAGATGGTTGTCGGGACAAAATGCTCGCAGGAAAAACCGGCATGCATCCTTAATACGGAGGCTCTTTCCTCGGAGGTAAACATCAGACGCGATTTCCTCTACACGAGGCTTTGTTTGAGATTGTCGAGTCAAGATTGTAGGAGATAACACCGCGTGCGCGCTACCGTAGGACGCAGCGGGCGGTTGCGAGTAATCTCTATCGAAGGGTGGCCTGTTGGAAAAAGGCAGCTTGTTGAACTCTGAGGAGGCAATGCAATGCCACGGGTTAAGAGAAAGTACTCTGGCAAATTGCAAGTCTTTCCTTCGCCAATTTCATGCCATCGTCCTTGCGTTGCAGCAGCTTGATAAACGCGGTGGCTACCTTAGCCAGAAACTGGCGAAAGAGTTTGTCGAAGACGGGACGGAAGAAGGGAGCGATTCGGCGTTCAAAATGAAACCAGCAACGTTGAGGCGTTGGCGAGCCAATTAAGCAGTCGGACACCAGTGTCAGCCGGAGGTAAACCCATCGCCGCTATTGCCATTCGAACGCACGGTTGAGGTGCCTCAGTATACGCCCCTCACGAGCTGCAGCTCGGATTTTTCCCTCCGAGCGAGCAGGGGAGGCCCTACATCGGTTTCAATCAGCCTTCTCCGCAGTTCCACCGCGGCGGTAAGTATTAAATAACTTAACGAAGGTACCAAGGGCGCCCAAGGCTGTCGTGACGTAGGCTGCGGACGATTGCCATAATGCGTTTTGAGTGGTTAGCAGAAATGCTCCGAGGAAGATCATTGTGGTGAAGAAAACGCCGTGCATTTTCCCCCAACCGCTGCGACGCGATTCGCGTAGCCACTCCTGTTTCAAACGCTCAGTCTTGGCGGACCGCACAAACCGGCGAAAGCTCTCGTTCATAAGTCGGAACTGGGGGTCTGTTGTGATGAGACCTCGGCGTACCAATTGCCGGATGGCCCTTGCATTGGTAGGGTTCAGCAGCCCATCTTCCGCAAGTTGAGCCAGCGCAAACTTCTGGTCGTCCGAACACTCTTTCCAAATCAGGCGATAATACCCATCAGCACGCTCCAGGATCTCGGAAGCAACTGTTTCCTCTGAGTGGATTTTTTCCGTCTGAATGTCTTTGGCGAGCTGCGCGCCGATAGGCCACAGGGCCGCCATCGGGCCACACTCTTTCCAGATAAGATCTTCCGCGGGCCCCTCGTACAGCTTCTTCCAGAGGAGAGGCTCTTCTCTCAGATCAATTACCTCGAGAGAGGAGAACATACCGTACTCGTCAGGGGAGGGCGGGACCTTCATAACCGCGGCGAGCTGGGTATTCTTTCTTTGTAACAATCTTCCGATCAGAATCTTCTTTTGCTCGTCGTTCTTGGGATCATTCAATCCGTATTCGAAATGCAGTATCTCGATTACGGTATTCACTGGGAGCTTATCCAAGTCTAGACTCTCGGCCCAGTTTGGTTCGGTTGCAATTTTCTCCAGATCAAGGGGTTTTTTATCGGAATCTAAACACCAGTCCTCCGGAACCTGTGGCACAAGGACGAGGACACTCCGACCCTCGCGAATAGCCTCCGCGAGCCTCAGCTCGCCTGTCATCTTCAACGGTGCGATATCAAAGAGGAAGATCCTGCGCACAAGCCCCCAGACCATGAGGCCAATTGCTACGATCACGGCCATAGCAATTCCTACCCCCGCGAATATATCGCCCCACGACGCGCTGGGAATCGTAGATGTAATGAACAAATCATTCTCCAGCCCTTGCTCCGTACCGCCACTCTCCTTCACCGAAGCGGATTGCGGGTCCGGTGCGGTTGCCTGCCGGGGTGGGGGCGCAGCCAGGTGATTGTCATGGTTGCCCGGTGTGGTATCGCGCTCTGGAGGAACGTGAATGCCGTGCCATCGCAGAGTTAATTTAGATCCATCATTGTTCCAAGACCATTCGGAATGCCCAGGTTCAGTATTGACACGGTCCGAAATCATCCCCAGTGTCTCTGCAGCGATCTGGTTATAGTCGTGGTGAAGCCAGTAGATCAAGCCCTTGAACCGGTCGCTATAGGGTTCGTTACTCTGTTGATCCAATGGACAGGGATGAACCCGCAAGTTGCTGTTGTCGGGAAACATTGGATCAAGGACGATCTGGCGCCACGGCCCTCTTTCGAATCTCTGGTCTGCCGATGTGCGTTCATTCTGTGATGGTCCATTTTTTTCAGCACACTGAGGTGGTGACATTTCAAATTGCTTACATGCGTAGCAACCGAGTTGATCGCTGGCACACCGCAGTTTTGTTGAGATTAGGCGCTGATCCAACGCGGATGCCAGATGTAGTTGGGCTTGTTTGACAGTCAGCCCGCGCTCGATGTTTAGGCTGGTGCGGAAGAGCGCTGCTGGCACTAGGACGCCGACTAAAAGCAGGAGCATAACGATGCTAAAAATGTAACCGCTCCGATAGCCGTATGCCTTCAGATCCGCACTGGGGGAGTTCTCCTCGGCTGTGCTCTGACGAAAGTATCGCTTCGAAGTGATGACCAGATAGCGTCGCAGCGGATCGACTAGGGGCACTATCGCGACCGCCCCAACAACCAGACAGCTGAATGCGGGCCGGTGGGACCACCAAATCAGTACACAACCAGCTACACCGACAATCGACATGACTGTCAACCATGAGGAAGGCCTTCGCCCTTTCCGCGCAGGCAGTTTTTCTGTTCCTGGCGCGTATGCTCGAATACTCCAAACGGTCAACAGAAATGCTGTATAAGGGATAGCAACACAGGCAACTAATTGTTGCTCGCTTGAGCCGGTGAATCCCAGGAACAAAAACAAGACAATCAGTACCGCATAAGCGGCAATTTGATAGACGTACGTAATCATGCGGGCGTGATTGGGCCATAGCCATTCGGGTGCAAACCGCGGTCGGACGATAAAAGCCCAAATCGCGACACCCACGGCAGGCAATATACAAATCAGCAGAAGCAAAGTGGCCGCCATGATTATGGCCTGTAGGTTCAGCGTCCGAACGGTGTCGAGGTCCCTGTAAACGACAAGAGACCAGGGCGCTTGAGACATACCGGAAATAGGCATGACGCGCGCCTGGTAATCCTTCCCCATATACGTGACTTGGAGGGACCGCTGATTTGAATGCCCAAACATCGCCGCGTGCAGTTGCTGGTTCCAATCGGTTTCCTGCAGAAAATTCTCATGCAGATTTTTGGTCTTGTCGCTATGGAATAAGACAGCCCCTTTTTCGTCGAGCAGTGCGAACCCGTAACCGTATGGAAGAATCGGGTCAATTAAAGAGAGGGGCTGAGCCGTCAAAACAGCTACCCCTCCGGTCAGGTCTGATCTGCCCGGGAAGTCGTTGAGCAGTTTTCCATTGCAATCCTGCGTACGAATGGTCAGGGCCGCCAAGTACTCGACTTTATTGGTAGGCATAACCGAATCGAAGTGAAATGCCGGACCCTGTTGGTCAAGATAGGTCGATTCGGAATGCGTAAATAATCGCGACCGGGAGATATCTACCATAGGGGTCAAATACCTGCTCGCGCCCCATTTCACGATCTGCTGGTCTCCTTTAATAAGAGAGACCTGTGTCTCACCCTTTGTTGTGCACCACTCCACCAACTGCCTCCGCATCTGCGACAGTTCGTCGTATATGTTGATGGAGAGGTTGTGTCCCAGCTTTTCTAACTGCTCTTCAGTATCGTCGTTCAAAGGAAAGCCGATTGCGTTGAACCCCGACAGTGTGAACACGATTGCCAACAGAACTAGAGAGCCACTCAGCCAACCGATTTCACTCAGCCTCAAATGCTGCCGGTGGTTCATGAAACCGACCTTCAGTAGAGGACTGCTCATAAAAATCGCGAGAAAAAGTGCCGTAAGCCAAACCATGAACGTGGAGGAGATTGATAAAGCCTCCCACTCCAGGGACTTGGCGGAACGGAGCCCGCACAACACCCACTCCTGCGCGGGCTCATCCTGGGCCTCATCCTGATCGCTGTAAACATCCAGTACCACCGGCTGCAAAAAAAGCTTGTAGCGAGTACCGGCGAGTTCGATGTCCGTCAAGTGTTGGGATTTGATTTGCCATGTCTTGTCCGTGTTCTGGCCAACGGCATCATGTCCGTTGTCTGGGGTAGCATTTTTTAAATGCTTGTCCGCTTGAGGTTTTGATTTTTCGCTTTCGGCAGCTTCTGGCTTGGCCTCAGCAGCCTCAGGCTGGGCCTGCAGAAGACCGGTTAGAGTTGTGAACTGAGGACCTGCCCTATTGCTCTGATACACAATCGTCCCGTCTTTCGAGACCAGAAGAATGTCATCAAAAGGCAAAGAGCCGACAAGGGGCTCTAGCATACGGAAGATTTCCAGGGAGCCTACGTAATCTCTCTGGGACCGTTTGTGCTTGTGTGCGGTCAACACTAACTCCCAACGGCCGTTGCGGCGTTGGACCTCCAATCTCGATTGTCCCGCACGCTCTTGGTCCGCCAAGGCAAAACCCGGCGCGAGATACTTCAAATAGTCTTTCAGGGCTTCCGCGTCTCTTTCTTTCGGCGGCAACTTTCGGTCCTCAGGCCGAATTACAACAAACTTCTCCAGATCCTCTTTTTTGTTCCCGTGGTCGTCATCTCTCGCAGGGTCAAGATGTGCAGTGAACTCAAGAATGCTGCTGTGCATGGTGACCATCGCCTGAACCTGATCACCGAGCTCGGCAAGAGATCGAAAGTTCCGGTTGGCGAGATACTCGCGGCGGGCGGTAACGTACACGAAATAATAGAGGCAGAAGACCGAGGTCAGCACCACCGCAGTGATCAGGGGAAGGACCCAGGAGGTTGGAGGTTTTACCCCGCCTGCCGCGTCGCCAGGACTGGCGCTTGGTTCTAGAGAAGGGACGTTCGTAATAGAATCATCCGCCATGACTCCCGCCCCAACGGTGCAGTGCGTGCAATTTGTGGCTCCGCTTTGGGTGACCAAGTCTTATCTCGTGCACGATTCTCGGTCACAGTCCCCGTTTCGATTGAAAGCAACTACCTTAGAAAGCGTTGTATTTCAAAAAACTCCGCCATCCTGTCTTGTAGAGACGGGTCCCAGCAACTACGCGCTTGAATTTGACGCTGTAGCCGACAAGCAGTACGCTGGCAAGCCAAGACCCGGATTCACGCGGGCCGAGGGACAGAATCCACAGAATCCAACACGACTCAACAGAGATTCCACCGGATTCTGCACATTCGTAGTTGTTTTTGCGAGTGTCGAAGCACTCATTGCTTAGAGAAAGGCCAGTCTTTGTGCGGGTTTCAACGTTAGAGCACCTGGGCTGATACCAGGCGGTCAATTTGGTAGCTCGCAAGTGCTTGAAAAGATTGGTCGGCCCTAGCAGACGATTTTCGAACTTTTCTGCTCATGCCCGGCGGCGGCTCCGAGATTTTCCAACTAGTTCCTGCCTGAATCCTAGTTCCTGCCGGGACTGAATGAGTTTAATGGACAATTTAATGTCAACGAAAGTTCAGGGTGTCCCCGAGTACCGACTTGCGAGCTCATTCCTGCAGCTACCGTGATTCCCAGTCCCGTTGACTCATCACAATATCTAAAGAGGATTCAACAACTTGGCAAGTTATATGCACTTGCTACGCAAGTGAGTGTCAGTGCATTGCCATGTCCGAGCAAGAGGCGGAGGCTCATGCCCACGTTTCCTAGTCAACAGGACCCGCGAAACGAATTCACAAATCCGGAGCCTAAATATGGATCCCGTATATGCCCAAATCGAACTGCAGAATCTCCATTGTTTCTCGCAAAATGATCAAAATGAACGCAACAACCCGGCGATTGGAGAGCACTCTTGTGACGGCTAAGCCCACCTCGGAAGGTGCGAACTGATACGTGTTCATCTTTGCTATCCACTCAGCAAAATCATCCTGCGACGGATGCCGACCGATCGCTTCCAAGAATGCTTTGTCAACGGCACGACCTAACTCCGCGTCTCACGCACCAGGGGCTGGGAAGGCAAGGAAATATCTTCTCCTTCCGGTCGAGGGAGAAAAATGTCCTTGACTTCTCCTCTTATAGATCGGGATTTTGCGACAGTTACCCTTCATGGGTTCGTGGAAAAGCGAGCAATTCTGCACAGTTTTGGAAAACCAGATGAGCGACCATGGTGGTGACGCGGCAGTTCAAGGTTCAGGTCATTTCCCCTTAGGAGCAGTTCTGGAAGGTTCTATGAGCATCTACTTAATAGCGTTCATCGTTCTAATGGTTGCTTGGATTTACGGCTGGATTGGTTTTCACGTGACGGGTGGGTTGATTCATATTCTTCCTGTCTTTGCCGTGATATTGCTCGTTTTGCATTTCGTTCGCGGCAGACACCAGGAAGCCGACCTGCGCATAACGAGATGATCCCTGACTTTCCGGGTTCAGCCACGTCGAGGGGACAAACCACATCGAGCATCGCGATTCGAGGCTTGCCGCGCCCTAAGAGCGTTCACTTTTGAACAGTTTTCTGCCTTGATTGTCATCTAGCGTGTTTAACACTTGGTTCGCCCAGCCATTGGAGGAAGTCCTGGAAAACATCGGCGAGTTTATTCAAAGGCTACTTGAAATCCAAAGTGGCGGAAGACGAAGAAGCCCCGAGCTGATCGCGGAAGATGAGCGATTGATGGATTCTTTACAGAAGAGGAATCTGAGAGGAAAGCTTAGCCGAGACGGCCCAGAGCAGGCGCGATTCAAGGCTTAACTCTTGCGCAGGAGATTGCTGTTTGTTGCCAGGCTTTGCGGAGCCACGCCCGCTATCACCTTATTACGCCCGGTGATTGACTTAAATCAGCGAATCGCACTCACGAGAGGAAATCCAGAAAGTCTAGCTCCCGAGTTACGCGGTTTTAATCGCTATTCCGCCATCATTCAATCGTCATGCAATCATTGACAATGGCAGTGGATGAGACTAGCGTCGAGGTAGAGCGGATATCGCTGGTCACTCATTCAGGTCCTCTGAACTAAGTCAGCCCATCTGAAATGTTTCTCTTAGATCAACCATGAAGTCATGGAGGTTGACTATGTTTGTACGCAATGTTGCCATTCACCTGAAAACTAACGCCTTGGGCGAGTTCACCCGGATTGTCGACAACGAAGTGCTGCCCATTCTGAGAAAGCAGCCCGGCTTTCGGGATGAAATCACCTTTTCCACTACGCCGACCGGGATGGATGTGATTGCGATCAGTCTGTGGGACACCCGAGAGCAAGCGGAAGCATACAACGCGGCGGGGTACCCTGAGGTACTGAAGAGTCTGAATAAGGTGCTGGACGGGGCTCCAAGAGTGCGTGTCTCGGACGTAATTAGCTCGACTCTTCACAAGACTGCCGGCATTGCGGCGTGAGCCGTCTGTCAAGTTGGTTCGGGCGGCAACAGCCGCCTCGGTTCCTACTTACATCCCACGAGTTCAGTTATGAAACTTTTCGATTGGAAAAAGTCGTATAAGGACGTTCTGTTCGAGCGTGATAAATCCAAGGTAGCGACAACGATTGTTTCTGCGCAGCTTGTGATGCGTGAGCGATTGCGAGAACTGCACCGGGACGGCCACGATATCGAAGAGCGGAAGGCAGTGGATGCTGCGCTCTGCAACATCGAGGCGCTGCATCGCTGCCTCAACTCCACGGAGAAGCGAATTGGCCTTGCTGCATGAAAGACATAGGCGAAAGAGGACAACGGGTTTCTTTCTGTGAATGGCAATTTAATCTCCGGGACAGCGTTGGCCCTGATGCCCCTCCCGCTTGTGATCCAGTATCGCGCCAAGGCACGAAAACTCACGATCCGTCCATCCCAAAGAATCTGTGTCCGGGCTTTCCGCCTTGGCCTGAATAAAATCCCATTCCAGGTGGTCCAACTCTTCGCAAACCATAAGAGTAACTCCTGCATTGATCGCACTTTCAATGGCAAGAAGAAGCAAACTAGGGCGCTCCCAGATTTTGGTAGTTGCTTCGTAACGCGTGCAAAGCGTACATCGCTTGGTCCAGAGCCGCTGTCTCTTCGCCGTTATCGCCGGCGGCCTGAAACAACTCCCGCGCCCGTAGCACAAGCGCCTTCTCGGCTTCTGCAATGCGTGCCGGGAGTTTGCTGTCATTAATTTCAAAGAGTGCAACTCTGTACATCTGCCTCCAATTTCTGCTGTCTGGAGACTTGGAAATACCGGCATTCATAATGCCTCGCCTCGTTTTTCGCATGGTGGCGAAGTATTGCGGTTCAAGACCGAGAAACGCCACGACTGGTCGCGTGCGATGATGCCTGATGTGCACCGCCATCGTCCCACAACACAGGGGCAGAAACGGTTTTCCTTATAACGCCAAAGATCGCGTACAGGATCAGCAGCGCGAATAACTATCCGAACGACGATTACAGTTTTATTCTGTCGCATCTTTTCACCATAGGTGCTCTGCTGGAAGTGATCTCCCACACTCCAGGCAAAATGCTTTCGAGCGTGACGTGATCGACCCGCAAGACGGGCACATCCTTTGTGACCCGAACCCGGCAATCGGTGGTTTCAGCCTAATACCGCGTGCCGGTGCCTTGAAGTTCCTTAACGAACCAGTGACGAAGGTCGGAAGTGTACGAAGACGAGGACACAACGGACGGAAACCGGGTTCCATAAATGAACCCTCTTTCTATCGGTTGCGCAGGGGGCCATCGCGAAGGTATGAACTTCTAAGCGGCGACGGAGAGATGCGTAAGGGACCCCTTAAGCTTAGCCTCCTGCGCCGAGAAAAGCAATGAAACTCGCATGCTAGCTGATGCAATCGCATTATAAAAGGGCGCCCCTTTTGGAGTAGGTTGTGAGCGCAAGCAACACCACCTACGAAAGGAGCACCCTGATGAACAGTGAAAAGTATATTGGGCTCGACGTGCATCAAGCAACCATCTGCGTAGCGGTGATGGATGCTAAGGGCAAGGTAGTCATGGAATCCATCCTGGAAACCAAAGCCACCACCATTCTAGAGTTCTTGGCGGGACTGCGTGGAACTTTGTCGGTGACCTTCGAAGAAGGCACCTGGGCGGCCTGGCTCTACGATCTGCTCAAGCCGCATGTTGCCAACTTAGTAGTGTGCAACCCGCGCAAGAACGCGCTGCTCAAACATG
>WNFY01006307.1_pt1 | contig 10573 bp, 9 predicted proteins | sample 5400091 | NCBI WGS metagenome assembly WNFY01 (sample SAMN13153364, study PRJNA577476) | soil metagenome | isolation source: 60 cm soil or saprolite under grassland replicate 1 | place: USA:California | collected 2016-06-15
TTGCCGAACATTTCCTTCCAGAACTTTTCGTCATAGCGGCGAGATTTGACGGGCAAAGGCATGGGCACGCCCCATCCCAGCAGCAGGACTTCCTCTTTTGGCTGGAGACGCGCCAACATACCGCGCAACGCTTCCCGTCCCGAAAGACCCGAGAGCACGGCGTGGATGTCGTCCTCGTCACCGAGCCAGCCGGAGATGCGCGTCCCCAACTGCGACATCACCTCGTCATAGATCTGCGACGGGCGCTGGTCCACGACCAGCAGGGTCACATAATATTTGCGTAATTCACGGGCGATGGTGGCAAACGTGGTCTGTGACGCCATCTCGCGGTTCAACAGTTTGTGCGCTTCTTCCACCACGATCACCAGCGGACGCGGCTCCTGCATGCCGTGTGTGCGGAAGGCGTTGGTCTTGTGCTCCCATGCCGCACGGATCTTGCGGGTCAGCAGGTTCGACACGAGCAGATAATCCAAATCGCTTTCATGTCCACCGAACGACAGGATCACATGTTGTCCGTTCTCGAGCGAGCGGATGATCTCTCCCACGCTGTCGGCGGCGGGCTTCTCGACGATATAGGGCTTGCTGAACAGACGTCGCAGTTTGTCATGCAGCGCTTCGGCAGCAGTGACATTAACGCCGTTATTGTTTGCCCAGGCGGCGACACTATCGGGATGCGGCGAGCGCTTGGGTCTGCCCTTCTCGTCTTCGTATTCCACTTCTTCGCGGTTCATGCATTTGAAACTCTCGAACCAGTTGTCCTTGAAGGATGCCCACAACGCATTCAAGGTGGTAGGCGTGGTCTCTTTGAGGTTCAACTCCTGAGTCAGCGCTTCGATATCGGAGGTGGAAATGTCGTTGCACGAAAGTTCCAGGTTGAAATCGGGGACCTGCCCGCGGATGGTGGACCCGGCTCCCAAGCCGACGACTCGCACACGCGACTTGAACTTGCTCTTCAACCCGATCACCGGGTGCTTGGTATCCGAGGCGACATCGTCAAAGCCATATTCGTTGTGCATATCGAGGACCATGATCGAGGCTTTGTTGTAATTGATCAGCCCTGCGAGCACGACGCGCGTCAGGAACGATTTACCAGTACCGGTCGCGCCGAACACACCTGACGAACGCTGGACAAATTTCTCAAGATCAATGCACACGGGATGATTCTGCTCACGCGTGTTCCCGATGATGAAGTTGCTGCCCTGCGACGGGTCACCGAAGATCTCGGCGATATCGCCTGCATCGGCGAGGAAGACCTGGGCATGATGCGGCGGCACATTCTTGACCGGCAGAATGCGCGGCGGATCTTTGAGTCCCGCGTCGATCATCCCCTTCCAATCGACGTATTCGGGTGTGCCGGGTTCCGGTCCAATCTCGAGCATAAGGTTCGGTAAAACCTCGAGATTTGCATAAAGGGTTTGCCCATACAGCGCCTTGGCGATATTCGGCGGATAGCGCACGCCGGACTGCTCATCGGCAAAGCGCTGGTCCGTCGAACCGAGTTGGATGTCGGTCACGATGCCGTAATAATTCCAGTCGCCGCTCTGAAGGACAACAAACGCGCCCTCTTGAATCTCCTGCGGAGAAACCGTTAATCGCACGCGGAAACTTTCTTTGAGTCCGCCACCGACAAGATAACCAATTTTTAATCGCTCGATTTCCATATATTCACCTCATCTGTATGGGCACAGCATTGCTGTGCCCATACGAGATTCTTAAATCACAACCTTATAAATCCTCGAAGTCAAAATTCCATTTTGAATATTGATGTAACGGTAATGCGGCGACGCCAAAATCACCACCGGATCATCCGTCTTTGCAAAGGGATATGCTGTCGAACGCAATCCCAAAATGGGAACACCACCGAATTCGTCTTCATAGGTGATATGACAATGACCGCATAGAATCGCAAGCACTTTCTCTTTATGTTCAAAAACGATATCCCAGAACCCATCGAGATCATCGGCAAGAAAACTATCCAGCCAGCGACTACCAATCTTCTTCACATGTTGGTGACAAATAATCACCGAAGGCAACTCCGATTGCAGAGCTTGCGCGAGAAATTCTGCTGTCTCAGGATACCAACATGCTTTCGACTCGGGTCCCCAATCCATGAAGATAAATTGCACCTCTTTATGCACAAATGTGAAATTGTACAACGTCGGCGCCTGGGAATCGGGGAACAAGTAATGCGTGAACATCTCACGGCTATCATGATTGCCAGGCAAAAAATACATCGGATATTCTGACAAACCTTCCAGGTTCGCTTTCTGCGGACCCGGCAACGCGGCGGGCGAATCAATGCCCAGTAATTTCACTGCGCATTGATAGGTGAGGTCCGTTTCGGGTTCGACAAGATCACCGGTCGAGATGATGAAGTCTGCCTGGTCGGCGACATTCTCGGCGATGTGCCGCATCACCATCCGCAGCGCGTGCCCGGGACAGAATCCCTCGCGCAGCGCATCTTCGGATTCGAGCAGGTGATGATCGGTGATTTGGATGAAAGAAAAGTTGGTCATATTTTCATACTCGGTGGTCGAGTGTCCCGAGCGTTCGCCGCGAGGGATGTATCGAGACCACCATGCACATAAAAAGTTTAAGTTTCTTAGTAACGGGTGGTTTCGACACCGCACCTGCGGTGGGTGCAGGTGTATGCCCCGACGAACACGGGGCTACTCAACCACCGGTTTGGATTAAATCACTAGCCTCTTAATTCCATCTTTCAAATATGCCACGTTGAAGTTGATCAAAAATCCAAGGCGCAAGCGGCTCAGGCGTAAGTAGGTGAGCACTTGCTTTTCGTAGAGCACATTCATTCGTTCGACCGATTTCAACTCGACGATCACGCTCTTATCCACAAGCATATCCAATTGCAGACCAGAGTCAAGCTTCGTGCCTTCGAAGATAATCGGCAGCTTGACATCCGTTTTCACTAGAACGCCACTTTTCTCGATGACATGTTTCATCGAGGTCTGATACACCGATTCGAGCAACCCGGGACCCAATGTTGTGTGCACCCTATAAGCGGCATTGAGCACAACCTTCCCAATGCGTTCAACATCAGCGGGTATGGGTTGAAAAGCCGTCTGTGTTGTTGCAGTATACATAAAACACCTACCGCTTATTCCATAAACAAGTAATTTTTGAATTCATTTGTAAGTCCAAATATCTACTTCGAGTTTAGCTAATTATGCGGCACCCTGTAATCACTTTCGAACCTACGATTAAACACTGACGTCGCTTAACGCACCGAGAACAGCCATCAGTGTGGAGTAGTCGTCTCTCAAGAGAGTAATCAACTCGTGAGTGGCGCTTTCTCGCCAGGCGTCACCATTCCTGCCATGGGCGCGTGTGGCTTGTCCGAGATGCGCCGCCATGATCTCGCCGATTGGTGCATCCTTCGAACTGAGGATGTGACGGAAATAGCCAAAGCGTCCCACGGAAGTGAAGCGTGCCACATCAGCATCATCGCATAGGTAGATCACATCCAGGCTGAGCGGCGGACGCGGTGGGAGCAAATGATAAATCTTGCCATCCTGTTCGTAGCCAATTGCCAACAGCGACATTTCCACCGGAACAATACGACGTTCGCGGTTATCCTTCAGCACTTCATCGCTGACGTTCTCCGAAGTCACCAATTGACGCACAAGTCCATCATCCTCAATGTGAATATCATAGATAATGCCATACACCTGATAAGAATCGCCGAGGGGAGCGCGCACAAGTTCCCCGAAGGTGGGTACGGTAAACTGCGAAACGCGGCAGCCCGCGGTAAAACCCGTCGTTCCTGCACGCAGCAGACGTCCGATTTCGATTTGTGTCATTCTGCCTCCGTAATTAGTATGGATAGCTCAACTCTGAGCTACCAGAATCACTTCATACGGTGGAAAGCGAGAACACCTCGCCCGGTCAAGTATAGTGTCGTACTTATCTGTTTACTTTCAAAGCTTTCGCCGATCCTTTGTTGGATTGAGAATCCACTTCCGCATTGATCCGGCGTAACTCCAGCGCTAGCAATTGTCCGACTTGCTCTTTCTCTTCGAAGCGCACCACGGCGGTCTCATGGGCGCGGTGCAGGAGATATGGATATGGTCTGCTCCCCATCATTCTGCATTGTTCGAACAGAATGCCATGTAATAAGTCCAATTTCCTGGGATCCTCTGCCACCCACTTGGGGATCTCCACACGCACGGGCCAGGGATGTCCTTCGGTGCCAACGTTTAAATAAAAGAAGTGAAGCGCCAGTCCACCCTTATATTTCTTTTCAGAACCCGATTGCAGTACAAAGACTGCTGAACGATAACCCGGTGGCAATAATGGATTGCCCGGCTCGCCATATAACCAGCGGTCGCTCACGCCGCGCAACGGATGAAAGTCGCGCAGATGACGGAGTTCTTGATCATCAGCAATGGCGATCTCGAGCAAACGCATGACGAGGTCCGCGCTTGGTTTTTCCACGTAACCGGCTGTCACCACGCCGCGTTCCTGTAAACGAGAAAGGACCCCCAAATACTGTTCCACGAAATTTGCATACGCCTGTGGATCGTCGCCTTTCGCACCCCACAGCTCCAGCGTGCCATCGGTCAGATTGACGATCGGTCCTTCGATCTCTTTGGAGACTTCATCAAGCTTGATGCGCTCACTGATATCGCGTCGCATGGCGACCATACCCTCGGAGATGGGGGAGCCGTTAGTCAGCAGTTCATCGCCGTACATCAGTTCCGTTTCGACGGTCACGTCTGGCGCCTGACCGGAACTCCGCTTCATGGCGATCACACCAACGTTGATGATACAAAACTGGACAGCTGCATGCCGATCGGGATTGACCTGCGATCCATCCGCGGCGATGATTGTCGCGTCAGCTACGGAAGCAGGCGGTGGGCAGAAAGAGGCGAGTGAGTCGGTAAAGGGTCCGGCGCAGCGCAGATTGATATCCGATTCTTTAGCTTTATCCACCTTATTGCGCAAAAAGTCCAACTCTGAGGCATAGAGAGCGAGCAGCTCGCGGGCGCGTATCCGCCGCTCTTCAAGGATCTTCTTGCTTTCATGCGCCCCCTCTGCAATCTCCCTGACACGTCGATAGATCTGTTGGAAGTTTACTGGCATAAGTCCATCATTCGTAGAACAAATGTGTCAAGATTGTACAGGCAATTGCGCGAAAAGACAAGACTTTTAACCCCTAAATCTGGTAGTTTTAGGGGATTTGACTCCCTATTTAGCCATGCCGATTCCGATAATTTGTGAGGATTCCGCTCCTTTTCTTGGAAAATCCCCGCTCCTACGCTATAGTATGGAGGAACTTTTTGCACAAACCATCGTCTATTCGATGAGGAGAATATTTCAACAAGGAGTTTACGATGAAGACGAAATCTATTTTTATAACCGTAGTATTTGTGCTCGCGCTTTTAGCCAGCGCCTGCGCGCCAGCCGCCTCTCAGCCGCAGCTGCGCACCTTGAGTGTGACCGGAACTGGAACCGCTTATTTGGCCCCAGATATCGCTTATGTTTATCTGGGTGTACACACTGAAAAAAACAGCGCCGTCGATGCAGTGAACGACAACAATACCCAGACCCAGGCTGTGATCAAAGCATTGACCGATTTTGGGATCGAGCCGAAGGATATCCTGACGACCAACTTTAGTATCAATCCTACCGATAAGTATGATCCGCAGACCAACCAGCCGACTGGCGAGAAAGTCTACATGGTGGATAATACCGTTTATGTGACGGTGCGCGATATCAAGAAGCTTGGCGACCTGCTCGATACCATGGTGAAAGCCGGAGCGAACACCGTCAACGGTATTCAATTCGATGTTGCGAAGAAGGATGAAGCCTTAAAGGGCGCCCGTGCCGATGCGGTGAAGGACGCCAAGGCAAAGGCTCAGGAACTTGCCAGTATTTCAGGTGTACAGCTTGGCAATGTACAGTCGGTGAGTTTCCTGGAAAATACGCCAATCCCGTTCGCAGCTGACAAATTTGCTGTCGCCGGAGCCGCGCAAGCAGCCTCGGTACCGGTCCAGACTGGGCAGTTGACCTTCACTGTGACCGTCAGCATGACGTACGAGATCAAGTAAAACATTCGTTTCGTTCTAAGCCTGAACCTGCCTCCGTTACAGAGGCAGGTTTTTTACATGCTAACCACTGAGTCACGGAGACACTGAGATTTAAATTTCCCCGTGACTCAGTGGCTCTGTCGTTAATGCTTTCTGCGGTCTCTTGCTCTCAAGGTTATAATCTCGAAAATCTTTGCGTTCTTCGCGTCTTCGCGGTGAAAGGAATTTAACATGCTCAAAGTCGGATACATTGGTCTCGGGCTGATGGGAAAGTCGATTGCACGCAATATCCGCAAAGCGGGGTTTCCTCTTGTCGTTCATAATCGCTCGCGCGCCGCGGTGGATGAACTCGTTGCGGAAGGCGCGACCGCCGCAAACTCTCCCAAGGAAGTTGCCGAACAAGTGGATGTGGTCTTCACCAACCTGCCTGATACTCCCGATGTTGAGAAAGTGGTCTTCGGGGAAAATGGAATCCTCCAGGGTATGCATGATGGACTTATTTATATTGATAATTCCACGATCAAACCTGCCTCGGCGCGCAAGATTGCGGAAAAGCTGGCAGAGAAAAATGGATTTGCGCTCGACGCGCCTGTCTCGGGTGGAGATATCGGAGCGCGCAATGGGACCCTCACGATCATGGTCGGCGGCGATGCTCCGGCACTGGAAAAAGTTATGCCGATATTTTTGGCAATGGGAAAAACTGTCACCCATGTGGGCGATGCGGGCGCTGGACAAGTTGCCAAAGCCGCGAATCAGATCATGGTCGCCGCTCAAATGGTGGCGATGGGTGAACTGCTCGTCTTCTCCAAAAAAGCAGGTGTGGACCCGCGCAAAGTAGTAGATGCGATCAAAGGCGGCGCGGCGCAATGTTGGACTCTGGACGTCAAGCCGCCGCGTTTATTTGACGGCAATCGCAATCCTGGTTTTAAAGCTTACATGCAACTGAAAGATCTGCGCATCATCTTGGATACCGCAAAAGAATATGACATCCCGGTTTCAGGAACGGAAGAAAATACAAATCTGTTTCAGCAGATGATCGACCTGGGAATGGGTGAGTTGGATAATTCGGCAGTTGTGGGAGTGATTGAAAAATTGGCAGGAGTGACAATAGTTTAAGGTTTAAAGTTTGAAGGTTTGAACGTTAAACCTTTGAACTTGTAACTTTAAACAAGGAACTCGAATGAAAACTTATTGGCCCTACATCCGTGATTATGGTTTGATCCTTATTAGTTCACTAATTCAAGCATTTAGCTTGCGCATATTCTTTGTTCCGGCGAATCTGGCATCGGGAGGAGTTAGCGGCATCTCGCAATTGATCAATCACTTCACGGGTTGGCCCATAGGGATGATGGTCTTTATTGGCAACATCCCACTCTTTGCTCTGGGCTGGCGCTTTTTAGGCGGACGTCAGTTTGTTTTTCGCACGGCGTTCGCGATCGTTACGTATGCGCTTTTTACTGATTTTTTGTTGCGAACGCCATTGTTTGCTGCAAACGGTGCGGCGACCGAACTCATTCATCAGCTCAACGGAGATATCTTTCTAAATACACTATATGGTGCAATCATTAGCGGCGTTGGTTACGGACTCGTCTATCGTGCGCGAGGCACCAGCGGCGGCTCCGATATTCTGGCGCGCATCCTCAACCATTATCGCAGCACGCCGATGACCCAAAGTTATTTGATCGTGGATACCGCGGTCATCCTCGGCGCGGGATTTGTCTTTGGATGGAAAGCGGCTCTCTATGCGATGATCGCCCTCTATGTGAGCGGACTTGTTGCCGAGACGACTCTCGAGGGCGGTGGGACGGTCCGCACGGCAATCATTGTCACCCGCGAACCAGAGATGATCTCGAGCCACATCCTGGATGAATTGGAACGCGGCGTCACTGTGCTCGAGGGGACTGGCGCATATACGGGAACAGAACGTCCTGTTTTATATTGCGTGATTTCCCGTGTCGAAGTAGCAACGTTAAAAGCAATTGTCCAGGAAGCGGATCCGCATGCCTTCATGGTCATCGGTACCGCGCACGAGGCATTGGGCGAAGGTTTTCGCCCTTTGAAGATGCAGTAGTTATTGAAACTGTCATCCTCCCGAAGGCCGTCTCGCCCCGGCGGGTTCTCGGCCCGGACGAGGGACACCGCTTCGGGACGGTGTGAGCACTTCGACAGGCTCAGTGTAAACTCCGCGAAGGATCTCTTCCATAATGTATGAGACTCTTCGGTCGCACACCTGCCCCGGACGTAGGTGCCGGGGACAAACGCTCCCTCAGAGTGACATAGACCGGATAATAACCCCCGCAATCAAACCAATCTGCCCCAGGTAATAAGCAACGATATTTAATATCCGTCCATTTTTGACAGGGGCTACGAATTTATTCCATGCCAGAATCAAATCAGAAAGATAAAACAAAAATGCGCCGACGCTGACGAAGAATGCCGCGCTTGTTTTCCATGTGATATCGAAGATCGTAGACAATGCCGCAAACAACATTAGCGAAATTACCAAGCTATAAACGATCACGGGGTTTACAAGGATATTCTGTTTCTGCGCACGCATCGCACCGACGATACGCCGCAAGAGGCGAAAGCCGTTGATCGCAATGAAGAAAAGCAAAACGAAGGACCATCCGGTAAAGTTTAGTAGTTGCTCTTTGAATCCAATGATGTAAAAAATGTGAGTGAGTAAGAATGCAACCAATCCGAGAATGAACATTCGAGCTGACGGATTGATGAGCACAATATCCCCCACAAGCGAAAATACGAGTCCCAAGCCGAACCAAAGCGCATTGCCCTGCAAGCCAGTGCTCGCATATAGCCAGATCAAAAGAAGAATCACAACCGCGGGCTTTGCAAAGAATTCGATTTTCGTATTGTCTTTTTGCACAGCAAATATTTCAATCGCGGCAGCGAAGAGGGCAAGGATAAGCCAGATGATCATAGAACCCTCCATTTTGTTGATGTCGTTGCGAGGGCGAAAGCCCGAAGCAATCTCCGATTAAGCAGTGAATACCTGTCGATAAGATTCATCTCCTAACAGAAGATTGCTTCGTCGCAAAAGACGCTCCTCACAACGACATTACTTTTTCTTCTTCTTTATTTTATATCCCAGTCGCAGCATGGCGCTTTCGTTGTTGCGCCAATCTTTCAAGACTTTCACTCGCACGTCCAAATAGACAGGTCGCCCGCCCATCTCTTCGATCTCTTTGCGCGCTTGCGAGCCAATCGTCTTCATCATCTTGCCGCCTTCGCCGATCAGGATTCCCTTTTGCGAATTGCGCTCCACAAAGACCGTTGCGGCAATATACAGCATTCCGTTTTCGCGCTCGGCAAATTCATCCACGCGCACGCCGACGCCATGCGGCACTTCATCGCGCAGGTTCAGGAGACACGCTTCACGGATCAAGTCCGCGGCGATGTCGCGCTCCCAGGAATCGGTCAGTTGTTCCTCGTCAAATTCTGGGGCGCGGATGGGAATCAACGACACGAGCAATTCAACTAACTGATCAAGATTTTGATTTTCTGCCGCAGAGATGCGGACAACCTTCGCTTCTTTCCTAACCGTTGCCTGATACGCTCCGACGCGCTCATCCAACGCCTCAGCGGGGACCAGGTCTATTTTGTTGGCGGCCAGCACGAGCGGAGTCCGACGCGGGGTGCTGTCTAAAAGAGATGCGATCTGTTTGTCCTCCGCGGTCGGTTTGGCGGAGACATCCACCAGCCAGAGAATCACATCGACTCCTTCCAGAGATTCTTGTGCTTCCTGGTTCAAAAACTGCCCGAGCTTATGACGGGGGTTGTGAATACCGGGCGTATCCGCAAGAACGAGTTGATACGAATCGGTGGTGAGAATTCCCAATTGACGTTTGCGCGTGGTCTGGGGCTTGGGTGTGACGGCGGCGATCTTTTGTCCAAGCAGCGCATTCACCAGTGTGGATTTGCCTACATTGGGTCGCCCAATGATGGCAACGTAACCTGAACGAAAATCGTTCATGGAGTCCTTTCGTAAATACGAATTGTGGGGTTCACATATTCAACGCTGATCTGTGGCAGGAAGGCGGGCAAATGATAGGAAAATTCGGCGATCAATTTATAGTGATCAGATTGCCCGGTCGCCAGCTGCTTGAAGAAGTTGCATTCCACCTGCATGATGGAACAGGTGTAGGCATCCTTGAATTTGTCCGATGTAAAACTATCGGTGACAAAATAAGTGGTCTGACGTTGATCCAGACCAGTCTCGCCGATATTGGATTTCATCTTCTTGTCATTCGGTACTATATCGTTGCTATTTCGGATGAAGTAAACCGGATAGTTATGCTCGCGTGCAAAGTGTCCTGCCGGGATATCCGGCGGGTAATAGGTGTGCTCCAACGATGTACCTGCTGGAAGGGTGTTTATGAATGCACCAGCTGGCGTACGCGCATCATTCATGAAAAGCAGCGCAACACTCAATAGACGTGCGAAGGAAAACAACACAATCAATGCTGTACCTGCAATGACCAGATTTGGATAAACAGCTGTATTTC
>WNFY01006308.1_pt1 | contig 10573 bp, 10 predicted proteins | sample 5400091 | NCBI WGS metagenome assembly WNFY01 (sample SAMN13153364, study PRJNA577476) | soil metagenome | isolation source: 60 cm soil or saprolite under grassland replicate 1 | place: USA:California | collected 2016-06-15
CGCTCGGTAATATCGCTATCAAGCCGGACCCGGACGGCAATACGCCGGTCAGCGCCGAGACCGCTGCAAAGATCGATGCCGAGGTCTCTGCCTTGATTGAGCAGTCTTACAAGACCGCGCTTACTATTCTGCGCGAGAAGAAGGAAAAGCTCATTGCCATCTCTGAGCACCTGATCCAGGTCGAGACGATAGATGGCGTTGAGCTGGATGCGATGTTGTTTGCAGCATGACGAGGACGTTTATTGCGCTGGAAATGAATGAAGCCATGCAACGCCATCTGGCCGGAGTCATCCGCCAGGTGGTGCAGGTGTTACCACGGGTGCGCTGGGTCGATCCCTCCGGCATCCACCTGACCCTGTCCTTCCTCGGCGAGCTGGACGATGCCCAATTGGAGCGGGCTATAGAGGCGACTAACCTTGCTGCCCGCCAGGTCCAGCCGTTCACTTACCGCCTCACGCGCCTCGATATCTTCGGCTCGCCCCGTCAGCCACGCATCGTCTGGATGGGCATCGAAGAAAGCTCCGGCTCACTTGCACGCCTGCACTCTATCCTGCAATACGAGCTCGCGCGCTCCGGCTTCGAGACTGATAAGCACCCCTTCTCGCCACACCTCACCCTTGCTCGCATCAAGGCACCCCTCCCGTCCGACGATCTGCAACGCCTGCAAGAGATCCTCGCGGGAAACCAGCCAGGTATCATTTCATCTGACAAGTATACTGTACAGTATGTGAATGTGATGAAGAGCGAGATGCTGCGGTCCGGTGCGCATTACGCGTGCCTGCGGGCGTGCCCTTTGCAGGCCGTCTGAGAGCGCGTTTGTAATGCTTGACCGTAGTGTTGTTACCTGTTACGCTATTCACATAGCAGAATCGTTGTTTTTGTCATGAACCGCCAGGGTGAAAAACCCTGCGGCTTGCAGTAGTCCTTAACCGACCAGCCGATTGTTCCGGCTGGTCTCCGACCCTACAATAGGCCGCATGACGGCAGCCCTGGAAATATTGATGGCGGCATTCCGATCAGCGTTCTCGGTATGGCTGCAGTTCTTGCACACAAAGCAGGCCTGGCTCTTGCGATTGGCTTTCTCGCAATGCTTGCAGACATGGCAGGTCCGCGAGGTATTGCGTGGGTCTACCGTATGCAAGGGAACGCCAGCAAGAGTCGCCTTGTACTGAAGAAAGAAACGAAGTTGCCAGAAGGACCAGGAGGAATGGCGAGCACGCTGAGACTTTCTTAACCGTGCCTCCGTACGCGTACGGATGTGCCTTAAGTCTTCAATCGCTATCCCTTGCTTGTTGGCTTTGGCCTTTGCAACGATCTGTTTGGAGATGACATGATTGGTGTTTTTGCGGAAACGAGCCTCACGTCCGCTCAGTTTCTTGAGATGACGCTTTGCCGATTTCGTGCCACGCTGTTGCAAGCGTTGACGAAGGTCGTGGTGCCGCCTGCGGTTCTGCTCGACCACTTCCCCGCTAAAGGTCTCACCCGTACTATCGGTGGCAAGATTGATAATGCCCAGGTCAACGCCAAGTGTCCCATCGGCACTCTCGGGCGTGGGTTCAGGAACGTCCAGCGTCACGGCAAGAAAGAAGGTACCGTGACGTATGAGCAAATCGGCTTGCCCCTTGATCTGATCGAGACGGGACTCTTGATAGCCACCGATGCGGAACGGCACCAGAACCCGACCGGAAAGCGTCAGCAGCGAGACGGTATTGAGCCCCTTGAAGGACATGACCCGCTCATCATAGACAATGGCTCCAAGCGGTCGGAAGGATGGTTGAGTGCTCTTGTCGCGCTTGTAGGCTTCCGTCGTTTTGCTGATCGCGCGAATCGCCAGTTGTGCAGGCAGATGATAGATGGCGCGCAAGGTGCCATAGGTCATCTTCTGCAATTCGAACTTGTTGGCAACCTGCGCCGCGTACGCCTGAGCCGCAATGTAGTCACACGCAACATTGAAGGCGTGCATGGTTTCCAGCAAGGCGCGGTGCTGGTCTTCGGTTGGAGCAAGCTTCAAGAGCATCGTTTGTTTCATACATTGAGTCTAGCACGTTTGAGAAAGTGTGTCAATAGACGGCGGTCTCCCAGGCCCGAGCCCTAAACAAGGAATGCGCCATTCCTCCCCGGTTTGAAAACGCGGAGCTTCCTGGAGCGTCTGTGTGATACGTATGAGGAAGCTCTGGCAGATGTGGTGTCCGCTATTCGTTTCCATATTAAGACTTTTGGCAGTGAGGTTCTGGATATGCTGTAGTATTACTCTCTACGCTCAATGCTTCCGCCGCAACCGTCGGTCGGAAGACCAGCTTCTTCGAGATGAAGAAATTATAGAAAAAGGCCACGATAATACCAACCGGGTTGGCGACATAGTAGTTGACGTGGAAAAATTTGACCAGCGCCAGGGCTGCGACGTATGAGAGCAGTAGCGCCGATAGACTGGTTAACTGCGCCTTCCCCGCTCGCCTGACCCAGCCCCAGCCGCTAAGATGTTGCCGCTGATCACTATAGGTGAAGAGCTGGTTGAGCACAAAACTAATCGTCGTGCTGACCTCGAACGCACAGGCCGACGCCAGGGGATAGAACCCTCCCATGATGCTCATAAAGAATAATAGCGCCAGGTCGTTGACGGGAATACCCACACCACCTACCAGTCCGTAACGGATAATACGCATGCCGAATAGTCGCTTTAGTAGAGAAACCATAAGAAAATGCACTCCTTAGTATCGAATATCTAGATGTATTGCCACGCCTATCCTAACATATCGGCACCTCTCTTTACAAACTCTTCCCCCTTTTGTCTGCCATGATGCGATAATCCCTCCTAAACGTTCAGCTAGAACACATGCGATCATTATGTGACTTATATCCATAGCAATCTCCCTATTCGTGTATGCTTTCTCCAAAATAAGCCAGGAATCCTTAGAGAGGGTTGACAAACATTTGGTGGGTGATGTATCCTCAGTCACATCGGACAACTGTGTTACAGATGCTCCAGCGAGGTTGCTGTGGTAGCGTCTGTAACAGGGACCGTCCTCAGAAATTATTCTCTTATTTGAGAACTGTTATCGGAGTAGAGCAATGCTGGCACTGTCATACGCATCTCAAAATACATCTACTGCACGTCACCATCGTGCAGAGCGTATGCCTGCCTCTCAGCCTATGTTCGCAGCATGTATGTGCATGGGCGCCGCTGCTTCTGCCGCCAGTGCCACCATTATCAGGACCGACGTATTAGCGTCGGTCTTTTTGTTTGTAGTGGTACTGCTTGTATGCTCCCTTCTCCTTGTAATCCTTGTGGTACTTATTAGCCTCCTCCTTACCGGCCTTACCGGACTCATTAGCCTTGAGAGTCTGGTAGGGCATGGAATAGGGCTAAACGCAAGCAAGACACAGGGAGATTAACGGGAGCAACGACGCAACCCGATCCAAAGAAGGTAACCGAACAGGGACCTCCCAGTCTGGGAGGTCCTATTTTTGTTAGTTATTGTATCCAGGAGGAATTATGGCAATCGCTACGAAGATTATTCAACAGCCGAACACCACCACGCAAATGGCGCAACAGAATGACATTCTTGAACTCTCGGGAAGTCAGATTCTCTGTGAGGCTCTGGTGCGCGAAGGTGTAGAGCTGCTCTACGGTTATCCTGGCGGCGCGATCATGCCTTTCTACGACGCGCTAACGTCGTACCCATCGTTGCACCACATCCTGGTGAGGCACGAGCAGGCCGCCGCCCACGCCGCCGATGGCTATGCGCGCGCGACCGGCAAGGTCGGTGTCTGCGTGGCGACGAGCGGACCCGGCGCGACCAATCTGGTGACTGGCCTGGCGACGGCGTTCATGGACTCGACGCCGATCGTGGCGATTACTGGACAGGTGGCCCGCCCCTTCATCGGACGCGATGCCTTTCAGGAAACGGACGTCCTGGGTGTCACGCAGCCGATAACGAAACATAATTTCCTGGTGCGCAGCACGGAGGAGCTCGCGGAAGTGGTGCACGAGGCGTTTCGCGTCGCTCGCTCTGGTCGCCCCGGCCCCGTCCTGGTCGATGTTCCGAAGGATGTGCTGCAGCTCAAGGCGAGCTATGATCCAACGGCCCATGTGACGTCGGAAGAATATCTGCTCTCAGGGTGCGCTGATGCGCCGCGTCCCACACCCTCGGCCCTGACAAAGGCTGCCTTGCTCATTGCTGATGCGCAGCGCCCGTTAATTATGGCTGGACATGGCGTCATCCTATCGAACGCGTACGCCGAGCTAAGAGCGTTTGCCGAAAAAACGACGATTCCTGTGATCACGACGCTACTGGGCCTGAGCGCCTTTCCCGATACACATCCTTTGCACCTGGGCATGCCGGGCATGCACGGGCCCGCGCACGTCAATCAGGCCATCGGTGACGCCGATCTGATCATCGGCGTCGGCCTGCGCTTCGATGACCGTGTGACGGGCAAGGTCGATGGCTTTGCTCCGAAGGCGCGCTTCATTCATATCGACATCGATCCTTCCGAGATGCATAAGGTGAAGGTTGCAGCCGTGCCGATCATCTCTGATGCGAAGGTCGCGCTGGCCGCTCTGACCGAGGCAGTCAGGCCGGGTAATAAGTCTGCCTGGCTCGGCGAGGTCCGTTCCTGGCAGGCGGAGAATGAGGGGCGGCAGCCGGTACGCCAGAGCGAAGGCGCGCCCGATCCCATTGGTATTCTCACGGCGATCCGCGAGGCCACTGATGGCGAGGCGATTGTGGTCTCCGATGTCGGGCAGCATCAGATGTGGACCGCGCGCCATTATACCTGGACGCGCCTCAATAGCCATATCACCTCTGGCGGTCTGGGTACGATGGGCTTTGCGCTTCCGGCGGCGATGGGCGTCAAGATGGGCATTCCCGATGCCCCTGTATGGGTCGTGGCTGGGGATGGCGGTATCCAGATGAACATTCAGGAACTGGCGACACTGCAACAGTTGGGCGTTCCTTTGAAGGTCGCTATAATGAATAATGGGTACCTGGGTATGGTCCGCCAGTGGCAGCAGTTCTTCCACGCGCGCAACTACTCTGAGACGCCTATCACCGGTCCCGATTACGTGAAGCTGGCCGACGCATACGGCCATACCGGCATTTGCGTAACCAGGTGCGAGGATGTGGCGGAGACCATCAAGCGTGCCATGGAGATTGAAGGCACGGTCATCATCGATTTTAGAATCGAGCCGGAGGCCAATGTCTACCCGATGGTCGCTCCTGGCTCACCCATCACGAATATGATCCAGGAGACAAGGGAGGAGCGCGCGTGATGACCGATATTGCTACTCCCACAGGGCGCTCAGGGCAGTCGAGTACTGCTCAGGGCACCGAACGGCCCCATACGTTGGTCGTCCTGGTCGAGGACCGGCCCGGCGCGGTTGATCGCGTGGTCGGCCTCATGCGCCGGCGGCGTGCAAACATGCAGACGCTGGTCTTTGGCCGTAGCGAACAGCCGAACGTTGTGCGCGTCACAGTCGCTGTGAATGACTCTGAAGTGGGCATTGAGCATCTCATAGAGCAACTGCGCAAAATCTTCGATGTACGCAATGTGCTGAATGTGACTTCACAGCTCGCCATTACACGAGAGCTTGCTCTGATCAAAGTAGACAGCACGCCAGAAAAGTTGAACGCTATCGTTGAACTTGGTCATCACTTTGGCGCTCATGCTGTCGATATTGCGCCACATACAGTCATCTTAGAGGTGACCGGCAGCGAAGAGAAGATCGAGAGGCTGGTGAGCTCGTTGCAAGAATATGGCGTTCGTGAGATTGCCCGCTCTGGCCGCGCAGCGCTGACGCGCGGAACCGACGAAGCCTGAGATGATGAGCACACATCATTGTGCTCCCTATTTTAAGACGTACACAATCATAAAAATGTAGGGGCGCGATTGATAAGCCCGCATCCCCACATCCATTGTAGGGGCGCGATTGATAAGCCCGCCCGAGGAGTGATAAAATATGGCAAATGTCTATTACGATGCAGATGCAAATCTTGAGCGTATTCAACAGAAACGTATCGCCGTGATCGGCTATGGCAGCCAGGGCCACGCCCATGCGCTGAACATGCGCGATAGTGGCTGCGATGTAGTGGTCGGCCTTCCCGCCGCCAGCAAGAGCCGCGAGAAGGCCGAGGCCGATGGCCTGCGCGTGCTCTCTCCCGCTGATGCCGCGCAGCAGGCTGATGTAATCATGATTCTTATCCCTGATCAGCATCATCGCGAGGTATTTGAGCGCGATATTCGGCCTGCCCTGGCACCCGGTAAGATGTTGATGACGGCGCACGGCTTCAGCCTGCACTACTCGCAGATCGTGCCGCCCGCCGATGTAGATGTCGCTATGGTCGCACCCAAAGGTCCCGGCCATATGCTACGTCGCCTCTACGTCGAGGGCGTCGGCGTGCCTGCCGTGTGGGCGGTCCACCAGGATGCGACCGGCGAGGCCGAGGCCTTGACCCTGGCCTATGCGCGCGCGATCGGCAGTACCCGCGCGGGCGTCCTGCGCACAACGATCCCCGAGGAGACGGAGACCGACCTCTTCGGCGAACAGGTTGTGCTCTGCGGCGGCTTGACCTCGCTGATCCGCAATGGCTTCGAGACGCTCGTCGAGGCTGGCTATCAGCCGGAGATCGCGTACTTCGAGTGCATGCACGAGGTGAAGCTGATCGTCGATCTGATGTATCAGGGTGGCATGAGCTACATGCGCTACTCTATCAGCGACACCGCCGAGTATGGCGACTATGTTTCCGGCCCGCGTATCGTCGATCAACACGTGCGCGACGAAATGCGCCAGGTTTTGCAAGAGATCCAGAACGGCACCTTTGCGACGCGCTGGATCGCAGAGAATCAGGCGGGGCGCCCCTCTTTCCTGGCGATGCGGCGCGCCGGCGCTCAGCACCAGATCGAGCAGGTCGGTAAAGAGCTCCGCGCTATGATGCCGTGGCTGAACCCGGCGCAGAAGAAGTCTGAGCAGAGTGCGAACACATCCAATGCAGCCGGTTCAAAGGCCGAGGCTGCGAAGTAGGCGACCGGGGCGGCCAGGATGGTCGCCCAACATACCCTCGACTGGTTACTAAGGAGGATCAAAACCATGGGAGACCCTGCGGTAGTAAAAATTTTTGATACGACGTTGCGTGATGGTGAACAGTCGCCCGGTGCTACAATGACTCTTGAGGAGAAATTGCAGGTTGCGGACCAGCTTACACGTCTCAATGTGGATATCATTGAGGCCGGCTTTCCCGCCGCCTCGCCCGGCGACCTTGCGTCAGTGAGAGAGATTGCTCAGCGGCTTCGCGGCGTTGCGGTCGCTGGACTGGCTCGCGCCAATACAACCGATATCGACGCCGCCTGGGAGGCCGTTCGCGAGGCCGAACAGCCAGTAATCCATGTGTTTCTTGCGACCTCTGAAATACACCTGCAGCACAAGTTGAAGATGAGCTGCGAGGAGGCTCTGCAACAGGTCAGGGCGATGGTCGCGTACGCCCGCAATCTCTGCCCGACGGTCGAGTTCTCGGCGGAGGATGCGACGCGCAGCGATTGGGATTATCTCTGTCGTGTCTTTACCACGGCGATCAAGTCGGGCGCGACAACGATCAATGTGCCCGATACCGTTGGTTACGCCCTGCCCCAGGAGTATGAGGCCCTTTTCCGCTACCTGCGCGAGCGCGTCCCCGGCATTGAGGACGTAACGATGAGCGCTCACTGCCATGATGACCTGGGCATGGCGACGGCGAATACGTTGGCCGCAATCAAAGCGGGCGCGCGCCAGGTGGAGGTAACCATCAATGGTCTGGGCGAGCGTGCGGGCAATACCGCTATCGAAGAGGTCGTGATGGCCCTGCACACACGCTCCGAGTCCTTTGGCAACGTCGATACGCGCATTCATACACAGGAACTCCTGGCGACCAGTCAGCTCGTAAGCCGCCTGACCAGCATTCCTGTGCAGCCGAACAAAGCGGTGGTAGGTGCGAACGCCTTTGCCCACGAAGCTGGCATTCACCAGGACGGCGTCTTAAAGAATCGCCTGACCTACGAGATCATGACGCCGCAATCGGTTGGCTGGACGAATACACGCCTGATCCTGGGCAAACATTCCGGTCGTCATGGCCTGGACGCCCGTCTGCGCGAGCTCGGTCACAAGCTCAGCGCCGAGGAGCTCAAAAATGCCTACCGGCGCTTTGTCGTCATGGCCGATCAGAAAAAATACGTCAGCGATTCGGACCTGATTTACATTGTCGAAAGCGGCATGGAGACCCCCGCCGCTATCTGAAATATGCTACACCAGTTGTAGTTAATGTGAAAGGAAGAATGATGTACCCTTCATCAGAAAGGCAGGTAGCCGCAGATGGCACTGGTATTACCTGCCTCAGCAACCGTCTTAACGCCAGCAACGTCGGCTAACTTAGGTCCGGGCTTTGACAGCCTGGGGCTGGCACTGCAACTGTACAATCGTTTCGAGGTGGTGGAAAGCGGGGACGATCCCTTGCATCCGTCTATTACGGTCAAGGGAGAACTGGGCAAGGATCTCTCCACCGGGCCGGATAATCTGTTTTTCCGGTCTTTTGTTCTGCTCTTTGAACGCCTGCAAGCTCCTTTACCCGCCGTGCGTATCCATATGTCGATCAATGTTCCACCGGGCTGCGGCCTGGGGAGCAGCGCAACGGCTGTCGTAGGAGGGCTGGTTGCCGCTAATGAGCTGTTGCGCCTGCAAGGTCTATCTCTGCCGAAAGAGGAGCTGCTGGGCCTCGCCGTGGAGATCGAGGCGGGCAACCATCCCGATAATGTTGCTCCCGCGCTCCTGGGCGGCCTGGTTGCTACCACACACCTCGACGGAAAAATTCACGCCATTAAAACGCCTTTCCCAGACGCTATCAGGGCGGTCATCTTTACCCCTTCGTTCCCTATGGATACGGTGGCGGGGCGTAAGCTCCTGCCTGCCAGCTATCCCAAGGCCGATGTAACGTTTAACACCGGGCGTGTGGCCCTGCTGCTGACGGCTTTGCAGACGGGACGCTACGAGGAAATCGGCGAGGCGATGCAGGACCGTCTGCACCAGCCCTATCGCCAGGTGCTTTTTCCCGCGATGCCCGATATTATTCAGGCCGCCATTGCTGCCGGAGCGTATGGTGCTAGCCTTTCTGGTGGAGGTTCATCCCTCATTGCCTTAGCTGGCTCCCGGTTTAACGAAGTGCTACAGGCAATGCAAGAAGCCGCTCGTGCCGCCGGTGTAAAGGGCACCGGCAGGGTGCTACGGGCGGATCAGAATGGTGCGCGCGTGCTGAAAACATCGCGTGGCCGTATACGAAAGGAAGTTAGCGCGCGCTATGGCGATCAATTCTACTGGTCTCCAGCCCGGTCAGGGGGCGGGCGAGGAGAATAATCGCTCTCAGCTTGCTCCCACCGTGGAGGCTGCTCTGTCTGCTGTCTCGTTACGTTGTGTCGAATGCTCAGCCCTGTATCCAGCGCTTGAGGCCGGGCAGCCGCGCTACCGTTGCGATTGCGGAGGAGTGCTGGATGTCGAGATGAGTCCGCGCCTTCCCGCTGCGTGGGCCGATGACACACTGCCGGCTGGTGCCGGCTGGCGACAGCTCTTCGACGAGCGCGCCGCGACGTCTCCCATCTGGTCCATCGCCATGGACAGGGTGCTGCTCGATTACAGCGGCGTCTGGCGCTATCGCGAGCTGATCCTGCCCGCGCCCGACGCCTCTATCGTCAGCCGACCAGAGGGCAACACCAGCCTCTATCCCGTTGGCATCGAGAACTGCAGCGCCAGCCGTAGCGGACACCGCCAGATTGGCCTCTACGCGGGGCTCGAACGCTTCTACATAAAGCATGAGGGCGAGAATCCCACCGGCAGCTTCAAGGATCGCGGCATGACGGTGGGCGTCACCATGGCCCGTATGCTGGGTTCAACAGCGGTGGCCTGTGCATCAACCGGGAATACCTCGGCGTCCCTTGCCTCCTACGCTGCCCAGGCCGGCATGCGTGGCATCGTCTTCCTTCCCGCCGGCAATGTCGCGGGCGGCAAGCTGGCGCAGTCCCTGGCCTACGGCGCCGAGACGATACAGATCGCGGGCGATTTCGATGATGCTATGCACCTGGTCGAACAGGTCTGCGAAGAACTGGGTATCTACCTGCTCAACTCACTCAATCCCTTCCGCATTGAGGGCCAGAAGGCGATCGGCTTTGAGATTCTACAGCAGCTCGACTGGCAGGCGCCCGACTGGCTCGTCCTCCCGGCTGGCAACCTGGGCAATACCTCGGCTATCGGGAAAGCCTTCCGCCAGGCGTACGAGCTCTCACTGATCAGCCATATGCCGCGCTTCGCATCCATCCAGGCCGAGGGCGCCAATCCTTTCTATCGCAGTTTCAAGCGGGGCTTCGCGACGCGCGAGTCCGTACAGGCCGAGACGGTGGCTACCGCCATCAAGATCGGCAATCCTGTCAGCTTCACGCGTGCCCGTCGCGTCATCGAGGAGTCCGACGGTATCGTGGAGTCGGTCAGTGACGATGAGATTCTCGCCGCTAAGGCCGTTATCGATCGCGCGGGCATCGGCTGCGAGCCAGCCTCCGCCGCCAC
>WNFY01006310.1_pt1 | contig 10572 bp, 6 predicted proteins | sample 5400091 | NCBI WGS metagenome assembly WNFY01 (sample SAMN13153364, study PRJNA577476) | soil metagenome | isolation source: 60 cm soil or saprolite under grassland replicate 1 | place: USA:California | collected 2016-06-15
CGCCCATTGACTACTAGAGAATCCTCCCAAATGGGCCAAATGAATCGGTAGTTCTGCCCCGGCTTGTACGTGATTCCAGCCCGTCAACGGATGTCCGCCGTAAGGCCATGATCCGCCCGGCTCGGTGCGATCGCGAAAGCTTACAGAGAGAATTGCGTGAGGATTAAAATCCACCCAGCTTGTAATTGGAACGTGTCCGTTGATTCTGCCCTCAAGGTAGCCTCCCAGTGCCTCATTCCGCTCGTTGAACGGCCGCGGGTTACTTGGACGACGAAAGCCTAGGTGTGGCGGCGGTGGGAAAAGGATGAGGCTCGAAACGGGAGCGTAAAACAATCTACCATCGTGAGTCGGCTCGGCGCCCCAGTTATAGACTGTCTGGTAATAAGTGATCTGAGGCGTAATATATTTGGAGAGTTTCGTCGTACTCAATCGGATATAAAGCCGGTCAAATTGTTCGTCTTCTACTGTTGGGTCAGGCCCTACTGTGCGAACGCGTGAACCGCGGGGGGGCGTGAAGGGGACAATCCAAATGAAGCGTGGGTCTAGCACATCGGTCTCAAAAGTCGTAGCGCGACGATCAATAAAAAAGGCGATGTTGCCTAGCGTTATATCAATTGGGCCAAGGGAGAATTTGTACGACAGGAAGACATCAAGTTCATTAAAGTCGTTTTGAGTGGTAGTAGGGAAGCGTTTGTAAGGAAGGAACACATCCGCGAATCTCGAGGCTGCCTGACGCGTGCCTCCCCCTCCACCCTCCGCAATCGACCAAGCATCAACGGAAGCCGTACCAAATTGATGAATTCCAAAGAGTCCAAGCGTGAAATTCCACTTGGTTACTTGCACATCGAAAAACCCGGCGCCATCGGCGTCGGGCGTTAGGTTCGTGCCACGAAAGTTATATTCCGACATGTATCCAGCGTCGACGAACCAAGTCCAGAACACTGGTTTTTCCTGCTCGACTACGTTCTTCGGCTGCTTGTACTCGCCGCCCAATGTTAGGTTGCCGTCCGCGTTCGGTGCGATGTTTAGCAGCGCGCTGCCGGCGGCGAACGGATTTTGAACCGTAGGGCCTTCGCCTTGCGCGTACGACGTGCACATTGCACAGAAAAATGCAATGGCGATCCAGAATGAGTTCTTTACAAAATTTATTGGCATTGTTTCTCCTTGTCTGTCTTCAATCAATCGCGGGGTTAAGGGTGGCCGCAATCCACAAGTCGTAAACGAAGTGGCGGATTGCGGGCAAGCACTTTTTTACAGGTTTTTCTGTTCCGGCTACTGCCCGTAAGTGGACGGCTTCTCAACGGCGCGGAATTCTTCCGGGTTGTCCGATTTGGCTTTGGCTTTGGCTTTGTGTTTGGCGACCGGTTTGGGTTGCGGTGGCGGCGGCGGCTCTGAACACGCGGCGAGAAAGATCGCGGCGGGGAGCAGGATAAGGATCAGTTTTTTCATAGGGTTGGGTTTTCGGCGTTACGGTTGTTTGGGGGACGGACGAGTTGGAGGGGTTGCGGCTGGCGCCTGTGGGGCGGGCGTCGGGCTTTCTCCCATTTTGAAAGTCGGCTCCCAGCCTAACGAGCGTGGTTCCGCGGTCGTGCTTTCGATGCCTCGTCTACCGACGAGCAGAGCGTAAGCAGCGAGCCCCTGGGCACGCGCCATGTGCACGAACGCTTCCACGGTGCCGGTGTAGCTGGCGCGGAATTTTACGCCGGCGCGCGTATCTGTACGACGATCGTCGAGAATCAACTGGCCGTCTTCGTCGTATACGTAAAGATCGAGATCGCGGGCAAACTTGTCGCGCCCAACGAGAATGACGTAATCCAGGCCCTTGGTGATCGGGATCATCACTTTGACGACGAAACCGGCCGTGGCGACGCCGCTGGTATTGGTGGGCGACATGGCGAAGCCGCGGGCGGTGTAATGCACTGCCATGCTGTAGCAATCGTCTTCGGCCTTGGCCGGGTCCGCGTGAACGAGCGGCGCAAACGCGAGGATCGCAATGCAACCGCAGGAGATTAGGAGGATTTGAAGTTTCATAGGTGTTGGCTTTGAATTTTGTTGATCAGGATGTCGCGCCCATTGCAGCCTTTACGGCCTCGGTCGCCAGCTTGTTCAACTGCTCCACGTCTTCCTTGGAAATGGCGCCGTCGCGGGGGACGTTTAGGATTTTCTCGATCTGCGGCAAAACATCGCGCAGTTTCCCGACTAACGGCTTACTCTGAAGATCAGCCGGCAATGAGCCGAGCTTTTCGTTGAGGGCGCGGGCCAGCAGCGGCTCGCGCAGCAGATTGGATGTTTCGGGCGAATAATTTTCGTCAATCACCGTGGTGGTGTAGCGCGCGCCCTGCATCCAGCCGGTCACAATCAGAAGCGTGCCATGGGTGACATGTTCGGGCTCGTCGATTTTCTTCATGATGTCCTGCTGGAAAAAGCCGAGTTCCATGAACACTTTGAGCCACTCGCCTTTGTTGGCGGCGGCACGTACAGCCCGGGCGCGTCCCAAATCCGCATCGGAGAGGCCGAGTTTCTTCGCCAGCTTCTCGATGTCCGACGCGCACTTGTTGAGCAGCTCGGCGTCCTTGGCTTTGATCGCCATCACGCCATCGGCGATTCGCACCCCAAGGATCATCGGCACGGCAACGTCCTTGTCGGTGAACGCGTCAGGATCGATATCGACGGCGACTTTGCGGAAGGTTTGTGGCCAATTGACTTTGGTTTTCGTTAGGACTTGATCGAGCGCGATGAATTTATCGTACGGCGTCGGCATCCCCACGCCGGCATCTTTCGCCTTGCTGGGATCGTAAGGCGCTTTTTCTCCGTTCTCGCCCTTTTGCGCCGGTTCCTTCTGCGCTTTTTGGCTTTTTGCAGCCTGTTGATTTGGCTCCGCTGACCACGCGGCGTACGGAAGCCCACAGAGGAGGAACAAGACGAACAGCCAACCGGCAAACCTGCGGAAATGTAAGCTTGAGGTCATATAAACTAATTCGTGTAACAAATCGGCGAAAGGGGATACAAGCTTTTTTTACAAAATTTTCGACGGCTCGGCGGCCGCGAAATGGTGGGAGAATTGTGCTCGACTCAGCACGTGTTAGGCATAAATATAAAGGCCGATCATTTTCATGAGAACGCAATACGGCCGCATCTACGACGGCGAAAAGTGGATCAGATGGCGGATTCAATTCGCTCATGTCGATCGGCTCTGCTGGATATTAGTGTGCGCAATTTCTCTGGCCGGATGCGGGGAACGTTCGCAAGAACTGGACGAACGCGTCACGCGACTACAAAAGGAATTGAACCGCACCCAGGATGAGCTGCGAAGCACAAAGCAAGCGCTCGATGCGACCAATGAAGAACTGACGCGTCTCAAGGCTGCTTCGACGAACGCGTCCACTGCTGGGCCAGTGGCGCCGAACAATGCATCGGCACCAGCTTCCGGCGCTTCCGCTTCTGGAAACCAGCAGCAGCCGCAGCAGCCGCCCCAACAGCCAGTTGCCCGCTCGGCTGGGCTTCCAGCCGACAGATCGGTAACGATTCAATGGCCGGATAGCGGACGCCCGCCTGTTCCGGCTAACCAAAACCCTGTAGCAAACCAGGGCAGCAGTGCCTCCGGAGTCATTTCGCAGCAAGCCGGCAGAAGCGGCTCCGGAGGCGCAAGCAACCGAACAGTGGTAATTCAGTGGCCTAATAACAACGGGGCAGCGCCTTCGACAAATCAACCAACCTCGCCCTCCGGCGCGGCGAATGCGCCCCCGCGAAGCGTCCAGCAACCGGCGTCAAGTGCGACCGGCCGCTCGGATCGAACTGTCATCATTCAATGGCCCGAGGGCGGGCAATCGCCGCCTCCGCGAAACTGAAGCAATGCGCATCGCGCCGAATAGCGCCGCGGCGAGAAGAGAGCTTGTTACGCAAATCAGCAGCATCATAATTGTTCCGTCGGAGAATCAATGACCGGCCTGCTCAGAATTGTTGATGCTGCCGGCGAGCGGGATGCCGAGTTGTCGCGGGGCCGGATGACGCTAGGCACGTCGCGCTCCGATGCGCTTTTCGTGAAGGGCGAGGGCGATTATCCGTCGCTGTTGTCGTTAAGCTGGGACCCGCGGCGCGCGACGTGGACGCTGTATTGCCCGCGGCCTCTGGGTGCGCCGGTGACAGTGAATCGCCGCGCGGTTGCGCCGGGCGAGCAGATTCCCCTGACCAACCTCGATGTGATCGAAGTGCCGGGCGCGTTTTTGCAATTTCAACGATTGCTCGCGCCGCCGATGCGATCGGGCCGGCCAACCGACCAGATCTCGCTCGATAGTCAGCCGCTCGTGATCGGCCGCGGGGACCCGCTCGGCACGGTGGACGCCGCGCGCGTCGACCTCGACTCGGAAGAGATCGCCATCTCGCGTGTTCACGCCATGGTCGAGCGCGAGGGCGAAGACTATTTTCTAACCGATCGCAGCCGGCTCGGCACCGAACTGAATGGCGTCGCGTTCACGCGCGAGCGTCTCGTTTTCGGCGATCGTCTGCGGATTTCCAGTTACATCTTCGAGTTTACCGGTGATGCGCTGCGGCTGATTCACCCAGAGAGTTCAGGAACAGTGTCGGCCGAGAACGTGACTGTCCTGGCCGGTAGCCGCCGCATTTTAGATCAAGTCTCTCTCAATATCGCCGCGGGAGAATTCGTTGGGGTGTTGGGTGGATCGGGACATGGAAAGACAACGCTGCTCAACGCGCTTTGCGGTATTAACCCGCCGACTTCGGGCGACGTGCGCCTCGGCGGCGTGCCGCTGGTGGACCGAGCGCGGCTGCGGGAAATTGGAATCGGTTACGTCCCGCAAGACGACATCGTTCACCGCGAACTGACCGTGAACGAAGCGATCACATTCAGCGCGAAACTGCGCTTGCGTTTGCCTCGACATCAGATCGACGCGCTGGTTTCGCGAATCACCAAGCGCCTGGGCCTGGCCCCGCATGCGCAACAACGGGTGGCCGATCTCTCGGGCGGGCAGCGCAAGCGCGTCAGTATCGCGATCGAATTGCTGGCCAAGCCCAGCATCCTGTTTCTGGACGAACCCTCATCCGGTCTCGATCCGGCTAACGAAGAGGCGCTGATGACGCTATTGCAATCGCTGACTTTAACGAAACTAACCGTGGTCTGCACGACGCATGTCCTTCAAAAGGCGTATCTGTTTGATCGCATTCTTGTCGTGCAATCGGGTAAATTAATTTTTGCCGGCAACAGCGATGACGCGCGACGGCATTTTTTGTTCCAATCCGGAGCCGAAGATCAGGGATCGCTTCAACATTCGCCGCTGGAGCGGATTTATGGGCTGCTGGCCAACTCGTCGAGATCGGCCAGTGATTGGGAAGTTGCGTTTCGACGTTCCTTGTTTGCCACGCGCGCTGTCCCGCCATTGCCACGAGCGCAAGTCACGCAAACGCTGCGCGAATCGTCGGAGAAACTGAAGGTGAACCAGTTCAAGACGTTTTTGCTCCTGGCCACGCGCCAGTGGAGAATCATTCGCTCGGATGTTCTGAACATCGCATTTTTGTTAGTGCAACCGCTGCTCATTGGGCTGCTGATCGGTTGGGTGGCGGACAAATCGGCCTTGCGAATGTTTCTCTCCATCGTTGCCACGATGTGGTTCGGTTGCAGCAACGGCGCCCAACAAATCGTAGGCGAACTGCCTATCTTCCGGCGCGAACGGGTCTCGGGGCAAGGACTCAACGCGTACGTATTGAGCAAGCTCGGGTTTCTCTCCGCCGTTTCGCTCACCCAGGCGGTCCTGCTTTTGTTTGTCATGCTCTTTTTCACAAACATTTTTCATCCGGAAGAGGTCGATGTTCAGAACATCGGAAAAGAATTCGCCGCCCGGCTTGCGCCGATGGAACTCTCGACAGGCGAGTCCGGCGGAGAGAGCGATTTTAGCGTTGTAGATGCGGATGAGCCTGCGGCGAACGCAGCATCGACATCGCGGCCGGAACAAGCCGAAAAAACGCCGTGGCAGCCGAACCCGCTGGTGCTCGGTTCGCTCATGAAGCTGGCCGGGTTTTTTCAGATTTCCCAAAATGTGCTCGACTCCGGGCCGCGCATTCTCAGCCGCTCGGATGGGACGCCGCTTCTGGATTCGCAAGGCCGCCAGATCATTGTTCCCGGAAAGAGCATCCTGAATGTGCTCCTGGTTGCGTTGGGTTTGCGTTTCTTCGCTGTCGCGGTAGCGGCGCTCACCGGCGTGAGCATTGGCCTGACGATTTCCTCGATGGTCGCCAATACGACTCAGGCCGTCCTGTGGGTGCCGCTTGTTCTGATTCCGCAGATCCTCTTTGGCGGTGTCGTGGTAACTGTGCCGGACATGAGCAGATCTGTCCGCGCGTTCAGCTATGCCATGCCGAGTTTCGCTGCCCAACGTATCATGGATACGGCATCGTTGTATGGCTTGGTTACTCCGTTCCTCACCAATCGAACCAAAACACCGGTCTTCCTGACATCCCGTGGCGAAAAGGAAACGATCGAATGGAAGGACGCCGATCGTTCTTTTTCCCAAAGCTACGACAAGTTGTCTCCGGTGAACACGTCGTGGCAAAACATTGCGGTGATTCCCGGCTGGTTAGGCCAGCATAAACAGGCCGGCGACCGCAGCGCCGATGGCTTCCATATCGAATACCGCGATACCATCGACAGCCGCCACGACGTTCGTTTTTCCAAGGGAACGCCGTTTTGGTCGCTTCAATCCGTCCAGATTGCCACCGGAATTTTAATTTTTTGGAACGTTGCCTGTTACGGCATTATCTTGTTAGGCTTGGCGCGCAAACAAACGGGGAAATGATGGGCATGGTCGCATTGACGTGCCTGAGAAATCGGCCCGGCTGAATCATCCGATATGCACACGATCCCGACTGGGACAGTTACCTTTCTCTTCACAGACATCGAAGGATCAACCCAGCTCCTAAATCGCCTCGGGGATCGTTACGTGGATCTGCTAGCTGAGCATCACGGCATACTTCGAACAGTCATAGCAAAGTATGACGGCTATGAAGTAGGCACGGAAGGCGATGCGTTTTTTATCGCTTTCGCTCGCGCGGCCGACGCAATAGCCGCGGCTGGAGCCGCACAACAAGAGCTATTTGAACATCAATGGCCGCTAAACAACACGCTGTTAGTCCGCATGGGCTTACATACAGGTGAACCCGTCTGCAGCGGGAATAATTACACCGGGCTCGACCTCCATCGAGCAGCCCGAATTAGCGCTGCCGCACATGGCGGCCAAGTTTTACTTTCCGAGGCGACGAAGATTCTCGCAGGTAATCGAATTCCTGAGGGTGTCGCTTTCCGCGATTTGGGTGAACACCACCTCAAAGATCTGGAACGGCCGGAGCAATTGTTTCAACTGGTTATCCCGAAAGTACGATCTGATTTTCCGCCGATCCGAAGCCTGAACAATTGCCCAAACAACTTACCGGCCCAAACCACCCCTCTGATTGGTCGAGAAAAGGCATTGGCGGAAATATGCGAGCTTGTTCGGCGTTCCGATGTTCGTTTTGTGACTCTGACCGGTCCAGGTGGAGTTGGGAAGACGTTGCTCGCGTTGCAAGCAGCGACTGTGTTATTAGCTGACTTTTCCGATGGTGCATTTGTGGTCGATCTCTCTGGAGTGGGAGATACTGGATCGGTCCCGACCGAAATTGCAAGGAGCCTCGGGGTCGAGGAAGCGGGAACAAAACCGCTAATATCTAGGATAATAGAACATCTGCACGAAAAGCGGTTACTTCTGCTGCTTGATAATCTCGAGCAGATACCTGCGGCCTCGAAGGATATAGCCATGATCCTCGAAGATTGTCCGCACGTGAAGGTTCTGGGAACAAGTCGCGCACCTCTCTGCGTGCGGAGCGAACATGTATTTAGCGTGCCTCCGCTTGACGTTCCAAGTCTACAAGACGATTTGAGCACCGGAAAACTCTTAGCTTCCTCCGCCGTTCGTCTCTTTATCGAACGGGCCAAGACCGTGAAGGGGGATTTCGTCATTAATGATCAAAATCTTATGGGAGTTGTTCAGATTTGCTCTCGGCTTGATGGTTTGCCGCTTGCAATCGAGCTAGCCGCTGCGCGCATTAAGTTGCTTTCTCCCCAAGCGTTACTAGCTCGCTTGGTCGACCCTGAGGGCCACATTTCATTGCAACTTTTGACAGGAGGCGCACATGATCTTCCTGCGCGTCAGCAAACGATGCGTGATGCAATCGCCTGGAGTTACAACCTGCTCGAGGCGAATTCCAAGAAGTTGTTCTGCCGTCTCTCGGTTTTCGAAGGTGGGTGCACACTGACAACCGCAGAAGCCGTTTGCAATGAACTGGCTGATTGCGAAATCCAGGTGGTGGACGGAATTGCCTTGTTAATCGATAACAATCTTTTGCGACACAGTGAAGAGGTCACGGGCGAGGCCCGAATTGAGATGCTTCAGACGATCCGTGAATTTGGACTGGAACAGCTGCATAAATCGCGCGCAGATGCTGAGGTCTATCGAGCTTATACAAAATACTTTGCTACCTTCGCGGAAAGCGCAGAAGCAAATCGCAGCGGTCCTGACTATACAACGTGGTCTGAACAGATCGAAATAGAACACGATAACTTCAGGGCTGCGTTAGCCTGGTCTTTTGAGAACGAGCCTGAACTGGCTGTTCGCATCACCGCAGCCGTGGGAGAGTTTTGGTTCCGGCAAGGGCACTGGACCGAATTGCGGGCGGCCTCTGAAAAAGCGCTTGCCCATGCAGGAAAAGCTTCGTTCGAATGGCTGGCGCGGTGCGCACGATTCGCCGGTCAATGCGCGCGAGTCACCGGCGATCCGATGCAGGCAAAGAAATTCTTCGAACAGAGCCTTTCATTCAGCGAAAAATGCGCAAGTCGCGTCCAAATGATCGAGGCACTCAATGAGCTGGGAAGCATCCTTTTTCAGAATGAAGGCCGCAATTCGGAGGCACGCACTCTGTTCGATCGCGCTTTCAAAATCGCACAGGAACTGAACGACGAAAACCGCGTTGCGGAGACGCTATTTCAGTTGGGTGACCTGGCGCTGGCCGAATGTGACTTTGAAGAAGCGCGTGACAAGTTTGAACAAGCTGCGGCGATTTGTCGCAAGCACGGATATCGTGCGGGAACAGGGCAATGCATGAGCTATTTAGCCGCGGTCGCGATTGAAGTCGGCGAGTACGACCGGGCATATTCTTATTTAAAGGTGGCTCTTGAGATCCACGAGAAAGCCCATGAAGTCCACAACGCCATTTGGGATCGTTATAAGCGTGGACAGATCGCGTCATGTCGTTCCGAATACACGCAGGCGCAAATCGAATTTGAGGAATGCTGCAGAGCGTTCCAACAGATGAGCGCGACGGTTGGCGAGGCGTGGTGCTTGTACGAACTGGGACGGATCGCGCTCGACACGGAGGAATTCGCCGAAGCCAGTAATTGTTTCGAGAAATCGCTCTTCATCTTTCGAACCTTGGGAAAAGCCAACGCCTGGGTCACGCTGCATCTTGGGACCACCGCAATTTACGAGGGCCGATTTCGATCCGCGAAAAAACTTCTCCAAAAAAGCCTCGACATCTTTCGCGAATCGGGCAGGAAAAACGGAATCGCTCTGGCTTCATGCGAGCTCGCCCATTTGGACAGGCTTCAAGGAGAATACGAAACTGCCGAGTCTGCTCTTGCCGAGACGATGGAATTGGTTAAGGAGATGGAATCCAAACGTTACGCCATCGTCGGATTGCAAGAGGCTTTTCAGCTTGCCAACGCGCAAGACCGGCACGAATGCGCGGCCAGGGTGCAGGGTAAACTTGAAGCTTTGCGGGAAGAAATCGGCGTGCCTCTGGCCCCTCGTTGCCGAAGCGAATACGAACGCGCGACGGTCAGTAGCCGCGAGGGATTGGGGAAAGACGCGTTCGCGACCCTGCAAGAAGAAGGACGCATGACTTCGCTCGACCGGCTCTACGGTTAAGTCTCGTAAAGCCCGACCCGGCCGGTTTGCTCGGCCGAGTTTTACATCCTAAAATCCTGGGGCATCACCCGGAGGCGTCACCGTAGTGCACGCACGGCCCGAATTGGGTTCTTCAAGTCCGCCTCGTTTTTCACGACAGGCTCCGCCGCTTTTTCGATTTCCCGATTAGCTTGCGACCCTGGCTTGTGAGTGCTTAGAGACTTTCGACGACCGAGCAGTGAGTTTCGCTCCGGCTTTGAGAAACGAGTCCACCCACCAAAAGACGTTCTCGTTACGCACGATGCGTCTCATGCGTTTCATGCGCGCACTACGCTCGGCCTGGTTCATGCGGAACGCTTGCAAAATCGTGTCGGCCATCTGCTCGACATCGTAAGGATTGACGAGCAGGGCGCCGGACTTGAGCTGCTCGGCCGCGCCGGCGAACTGACTCAGGATGAGGACGCCATCTTCGTCGATACGGCACGCGCAATATTCCTTGGCTACGAGATTCATTCCGTCTTTGAGCGGCGTTACGAAGGCGATGTCGCACCCGCGATAATGCGCGAGGAGATCGTCGCGATCGAGGCACCGAAAGTGATATTGCACCGGCAGCCAGGTGCTGGTTGAG
>WNFY01006313.1_pt1 | contig 10570 bp, 10 predicted proteins | sample 5400091 | NCBI WGS metagenome assembly WNFY01 (sample SAMN13153364, study PRJNA577476) | soil metagenome | isolation source: 60 cm soil or saprolite under grassland replicate 1 | place: USA:California | collected 2016-06-15
TGAAGCGCCTCCTGCTGACGCTGCTCGCGTTTCCGCAGCCGCCGGCGGGCACCGGCGATCCCGCGCAGCGCTGAGCTGCGGGCGGGCACGAGCGTGGCGGAGATCGGCCCCGGACTCGACACGACCAGCGCCGGAAATCGGGATAGGGGGTAGCCGGTGATCCCGGCTACTCCCCTCCCACACCACCGGACGTGCGGGTCCGCATCCGGCGGTTCGAGTTGTTGAGGTTAGCCAGCAAGCCGCGGGACTCCCATCCGGTCGTAGTAGCTGGTGGACAGGGCGAGGTTCAGCAGGTGGCTGGAGTGATTCCACCAGCGCCGCGGGTCCGTTGCCGCCAGCCGGGCCGCGTCCTCGGTCGCGCCGAGTCGCTTCAGCTCCCGGTAGATGGTCCGTCCCCGCTTCCACTGCTTCAACTGCACGAGGCGCAGGCGGTGTCGGATCCACTCGTCGAATTCCCGCAGCGCCTTGGGCGTCTCTGCGAGGCGGAAGTAAGCCTTCCATCCCGTGAGGTAGCTCCGAAGCTCCGCGATCACTCGCTTCATGGACCGGCCACCGTTCCGGGCGGTGATCGCCCGGACGCGCTCCTTCATCGCCTCAAGGGCCTTGGGCGCGACGCGGCGCCGGACCTCGCCTCCCCTGGCGTACCAGAAGCTGTAGCCGAGGAATTTGCGGTCCTGCGGTCGCGCCACCGCGCTCTTCGCCTCGTTGACTCGCAACCGGAGTCGCCCGTACAGACGCCGAAGCGTCTTCATCACGTCCTCGCCTGCCCGCCGGGACCGCACGTACACGTTGCTGTCGTCGGCGTAGCGCACGAAGGTGTGACCGCGCTTCTCCAGCTCCTTGTCCACTTCGTCGAGGAGCACGTTCGCCAAGAGCGGGGAGAGGGGGCCGCCTTGCGGCGTCCCCTCGACCCGCTCCACCACCACCCCGTTCGCCATGATGCCGGCTTCCAGGTAGCGGCGGATGAGCCCCAGCATCCGCTTGTCCTCGATCCTCGCCGACAACTTCCCCATGAGCACGTCGTGGTTCACGCGGTCGAAGAACTTCTCGAGATCCACGTCCACCACCACCCGGCGGCCTTCCTGGATGTACCGCTGCGCCTCACACACGGCATCGTGCGCTCGGCGTCCAGGTCGGAAGCCATGGCTGTGCTCGGAGAACGTCGGGTCGAATCTCGGCTGAAGCACCTGCAGGATGAGTTGCTGGACGAACCGGTCGAGCGCCGTCGGGATCCCGAGCTCTCGGACCCCACCACCACTCTTGGGTATTTCCTGCCGCTTCACCGGCTTCGGCTGGTAGCTCCCCGCGAGAAGCTGCTCGCGGATCGTTTCCCAGTTCTCCACCAGGTATTCCGGCAGCTCGTCCACGGTCATCCCATCGACGCCGGGACTGCCCTTGTTCTGTCTCACTCGCTTCAACGCCGCCTTGGCGTTGCCGCGCTCGACCACCTCTTCCATCAGGCGGTCGGTTCCTGGGCGTTCGGTTCCGCTCGCCGCCGTCGACGCTTCGCCGCTCCGCTGGCATCTCGGGGCTTCACCCCTACCATCCAGCGGGAGCACCAATTGCCCGGTCTTCTGGCGCCTGGCGTCTTCGAGACTCACGGTCGTCCTGCCCTCCTACTCGTTCGGCCCTTCGCGCCGTCAAAGCCTTCTCGGCTGCCGGTAGGCGGGTGGCCATCCCTGCCGAGCTTCGCGGCCGCTACTTCGGCCTCTGCTGACTTCTCGCTCCGCATTCTGGCGTCGCCCTTTCAGGCGTGAGGCGAGATCTCCCCAGGTAAGGGTTCGTGGCTTTCACCGCGCAGCCGCCGGATCTACGTCGTCGCCCGTTGGTCGCGAGAGCTTCGCGGCTTCATGCCCGCTCGCCCTGGACGGCTCCGCCTCGTATCCGATTCCTGTTCGTCGGCTCGCGGCTTCGCTCCCCGCTTCTTTCAGCGCTTCCCTCGCGGTCGGCGCCTTGCGGTTCGCTTGCGGTCGCTGCGACCAGCTCCCGCAGAGGACTTTCACCTCCTAGTCACGCCCATGCTGGGCACACACGAAAAGGGCGGCGGCCCGTGGGGACCACCGCCCTTCGAGATGCCGTGTCCGCGACGCCTACTTGCTGAACTTGGCGTCCTCGACCATCACCGGGTAGGCGTAGCCCGAGCCGAAGTCCTTGTCGACGGCGATGACGCCCTTCACCGTGACGACGTCGCCGACGGCAGCCGCGTCGCCCGTCGTGATGGTCACGTCGTTCGTCTTCTTGTCGGCGTTACCCGAGCCGTCGCGAAGGTGGACGAAGTTCTTCCCCATGACGGGCGTGAACTTGACGACCTGGCCGCGCACGGTCACCGGCTTCCCCTTCAGCTTCTCGCGCTGCGACCAGATCTCCTCGACGGTGCGCGCATCGCCGCCCGCCGCCTTCGACACCTTCTGAACCTTGATGTCCGAGGGACCGGTCGCCGCGGCCTGGTGCTGGGCCGCCATCTGAGCCGGGTTCGGCGCCTCGCCGCCCGCGCCGCCGCCCATCGCGCCGCCGCCCATCGCGCCGCCGCCCATCGCGCCGCCGCCCATCGCGCCGCCGCCCATGGCGGGCGGCATCGCCGCGACCTCCCCGCCGGGGGTGGCCAGGGTGCCGAAGTAGACGACGTCGAACTTGCGGTTCAGCTCCTTCGACTCGAATCCCTGCATCGGGAAGGCGTTCCCGACGCCGACCTCGTCGCCGACCTTCTTGTCGGTGCGCTGCACCGCCGTCCAGGTCTCGCCCGAAGCCGTCGCGAGCTTGAGGTAGCTGTACTGCGAGACGTCGATCTTCTCGAGGACCTTGCCGCGGAGGACCTGGGCGCCGCCCGGGGCTCCCGGGGCCGCGGCCGGCGCCGCGGCGCCGGCGGGATGCTGCGGCGACTCCGGCTTCTTGCAGGCCACCACGGCCAGGACAGCGACGGCGACAGTCAGGAAACGACGCATGGAACCGAACCTCCGAAGTGGAAGAGCTACCCCGCCCAGAATTGAATTCGAGGGGGCGTAGCATAACCCACGGGGGAATGGAATCGATCCCGCTTGGGACGGAAAAGCGCTGGGCGCTGATGGCGCGGCAGATTGCCGCACCTGCCGAGGCCTGGCCCGCTGTCCTAGGCGCCGGGCGTCCGCTCGGGCAGCGCGCCGAGGACCCTCGCCACCATCCGATCGCAGCGCACGCCCAGGAACGTGAACGCCGCGCTCGAAGCCTCGCCGGCGCGCTCGAAGAGCCCGTCGCGCAGGGCGAGCCGCGCGCGGTGGAGGCGCACCTTCACCACCTCCTCGGACACGCCCAAGCTCTCGGCGGCGTCCGCCGTCGACAGCCCCTCGACCTCGCGCAGGACGAAGACGCTCCGGTAGAGCTCCGGCAGCGCGTCCACCGCCTCCTCGAGCATCCGGGCGAGCTCCCGATCCGCCGCCCGCCCCTCGGGGTCGATGGGTGCCGTACGCATGGCCTGGATCTCCTGCTCGGGGACGTCGTCGAGGGGGGTGAGCTTGGCGCGCTGCCGTAGCCGGGCGAGCCCTTCGTTGAGCGCGATGCGGGTGAGCCAGGTGGAGAAGGCCGAGGCGCCCTCGAACTGGTCGAGGTGCGCATAGGCCGCGAGCCACGCCTGCTGCATGGCGTCCTCGACCTCGCGCTCGTCGCGCAGGATCGAGCGGACGGCGCGGTACACGCGCTGGTTGTGGCGGCGCATCAGGACCTCGAAGAGCGCCGTGTCGCCGGCGCGCACGCGCCGGACCACCTCGCCGTCCGACAGCGCCGAGAGCGCCGACTTCATCTCCTGATCGCCGATCCGGTTCTCGCTCCGCATTCTCGCCCCCATGGCTCAGATGGCCAGCGGCCGCAGAGGTGACACGCCTCCGCTCAACCCCGGAGCTTGTAGCCCGTGCGGAGCATGGCGTAGGCGCCGCCCAGCGATCCAGCGCAGAGCACGCCCGCGAGCGCGAGCCCCACCATGGGGCGCGCGTCCGAGAGGCCGAGCATGCCGAACCGCACCCCGTCCACCATGTAGAAGACCGGGTTCACGAGGGTGAGCTCGCGCAGGCCCGCCGGCAGCATGCGCGCCGAGTAGAAGACGCCGCCCAGGAACGTGAGCGGCGTGATGATGAAGGTGGGGAAGAAGTTGATCTGCTCGAACGACGTCGCCCAGATGGCTGTCACGAACCCGAGCGCCGCGAACGCGACGGAGACGAGCACGAGCATCGCGACGGCGAACAGGGGAGACGCGAGCTGGAATCCGGTGAAGACGCCCGCCACCGACCACATCACGACCCCGACGAGGAGCCCGCGCGCGGCCGCGGCACCCACGAAGCCGGCCAGGATCTCGCCGTAGGCGAGGGGCGAGACGAGCAGGTCGACGATCGTGCCCTGCAGCTTCATCACGAACATGGAGGACGCGGTGTTGAGGAACGCGTTCGACACGACGCCCAGCGTGACGAGCCCCGGGACGATGAAGCGCGCGTAGGGCACGCCCTCGACCTCGCGCAGCCGGCTCCCCAGCGAGAAGCCGAAGACGACGAAGTAGAGGGTGGTCGTGATGAGCGGCGAGAGCACCGTCTGCCCCGGCACGCGCAGGAACCGGCGCACCTCCTTGTAGAGCAGCGTCCGGAGCCCTATCCCGATCACGGCGCCCCCGTGCGCGCGGCCGCGACGTCCGCGGCGCGGTCGCCGCGCAGGAGGCGCACGAACACCTCCTCGAGCCGCATCCGCGTGGTCTCGACGTCCTGCACCGAGAGCCCCGCCTGCGCGAACGCCGCGAGCGCCGGGCCGAAGGACGCGCCCGGCTCGACGGAGAGCGCGATGGTGCGGCCGCCGTCCTCCAGGCGCGCTCCGAGCGCCGCGAGCTGCGGCGGGAGCAGGGCGAGCGGCGCGGCCAGCGTGGCGCGCAGCGTCTTCCCGGCGTGGCGCCGCAGCAGCGCCTTCTTGTCCTCGACGACGAGGAGCCGCCCGCGGTCGATGACGCCCACGCGATCGGCGAGCTCCTCCGCCTCCTCGAGGTAGTGCGTCGTCAGGACGATGGTGGTGCCACGCGCGCGCAGGACGCGGACGTAGCGCCAGAGCGCCTGCCTGAGCTCCACGTCCACCCCTGCGGTCGGCTCGTCGAGGAAGACGACCCTCGGCTCGTGGACGAGCGCCTTGCCGATGAGGAGGCGCCGCTTCATGCCGCCCGAGAGGGCCCGCGTGTTGGCCCTGCGCTTGGCGAGGAGGTCGAGCGCGGTCAGGATCTCGACCAGGCGCTCCTCCGAGAGTCGCACGCCGAAGTAGCCCGCCTGGATCCGCAGCGACTCCTCGACGGTGAAGAACGGGTCGAAGTTGATCTCCTGCGGCACGAGCCCCAGCGCCGACCGCGTGAACCGGTAGTCGGTCACCACGTCACGCCCGAGCACCCTCACCTCGCCCTCGCTCGCGCGGAGCAGGCCCGCCACGATGGAGATGAGCGTCGTCTTGCCGGCGCCGTTCGGCCCGAGCAGGCCGAAGATCTCGCCCTGCTCGATCTCGAGATCCACGCCGGCGAGAGCCTCGAACGAGCCGAAGCGCTTCTTCACGTTGCGAATGGAGACGACCGAGCTTGGCACCGGTGGCGCGGAATGTAGCGCACCGGCGGCAAACGGGCACGAACGACCATCGCGGTCGGGCAATGGGGTGTCGTCCCCCTCCCCCCGCGACGCGGGGGGAGGGCCGGGGAAAGGGGCGGGATCAGGTGCGCCGGCCCTCTCCCCGGCCCTCTCCCTTCCAGGGAGAGGGGGGACGAAACGCTCGGGGTCGCGATCGACGTTAGAGTGCACGGATGGGCCGCCGCTCCGTTCCGCTCGACGACGCCTCACGCTGGGTCTTCAACCGGCTCGCGGACGACTACCTGGCTCGCCCGCCCTACCCCGACGCGCTCGTCGATCGGCTCGCGGCGCTCGCCGGCGGCGCGGGCGGGCGCGTCGCGGACCTCGGTGCGGGCGTGGGTCACCTCGCGATCCCGCTCGCCGGGCGCGGCCTCTCCGTCACCGCGGTCGAGCCCGCCCGCGCCATGCTCGAGGTGCTGGAGGCGCGCGCCGGAAGCGCGGCCGGCATCCGCGTCGTGCACGCCACCGCCGAGAGGACGGGGATTGCCTCGGGCTCGTGCGACCTCGTGGTCCTCGCGGACGCGGTCCAGTGGGTCGACCCCGACCTGGCAGGACGCGAGGCGGCGCGGCTGCTCGCGCCCGGCGGCGCGATCGCGGTCGTCGAGCCCGCGTTCGCGCGCACGCCGTTCATGGAAGGTCTCTCGGCGCTGCTCGCGCGCGCGAACCCGAAGTCGCGGCCGAGGCCGCCCGGCGCCGTGCGGCAGCTCCTCGCGCTCGCGGCGGCGGGCGCGCCGGTCGTGGAAGAGCCGTTCACGCAGGACGCGCCGCTCGACGACGGCGCGCTCGCGGCCGTGCTCGGGTCGCTCTCCTACGCCGGCGCGGCGCTCGGGCCGGCGGCGCTCGACGCGGTCGTCTCGGACGCGCTCGCGCTCGCCCGCGCCGCGGGCGGCGCGCGCTTCCGGCGCGACCTCACGCTCCGCTGGGCCGCTCGCCGTCGTCCTCGCCGCGGGCGTCGCCCGGCTTGAGGACGGTCGCCGCCTCGTGCCAGCGCGCCAGCGCCGCGCGACGCTGCCGGACCTCCACCGAGAGGTGTCGCCGCAGCGGCGCGTCGAGGCGCGCGTCGAGGAAGAGGTGCGCCGAGTGCGTCAGCGCCGGCTCGAAGCCACGCGCGAGCTTGTGCTCGCCGCCCGCGCCGCCCTCGAACGCCTCGAGCCCGCGGCGGATGCACTCGTCCACCGAGTGGTAGAGGCAGACGTTGAAGTGCAGGAACGGATGCTGCTCGCGGCATCCCCAGTAGCGTCCATAGAGCCGCGCCGGGGAAGCGACGTTGAAGGCCGCCGCGATGAGCGCGCCCTCTCGGCGCGCCTCCACCATCTCGAGCGCGTCCGGCATCGCGGCCAGGACCCGCTCGTAGAACCCGCGGTTCACCCAACGCATCCCCCACGCCATCTTGTCCACGCTCGCGCGGTGCAGGTCGAACATGGCCTTCGCCCAGCCCTTCGCATCTGCCCCGAGCTCATCGCCACGGATGGTGCGGATCGCGACCCCTTGCCGGGCGGGGGCCGCCCTCTCGCGCTTGACGGTGTTGCGGCGCTTCGAGGAGAAGCGCGCCAGGAACTCCTCGGGCGTGCGGTAGCCCGCGTTGTGCCAGTGGTACTGGAAGTCGATCCGCACCGCGAGCCCCGCGGCCTCGAGCTCCCGCGCCTCGTCCTCGGCCGGGAAGAGGACGTGCACGGTGCGCAGCCCCTCCTCCTCCGCCAGCAGCCTCGCTCCCCCCACCAGGGCTCGCACCGACGCGGGCCGGTCCTCGCCGCCGGCGACGAGGAGGCGGCGGCCGGTGGCGGGCGTGAACGGCACCGTGAGGACGAGCTTCGGGTAGTAGCGCACGCCCGCCTGGTGGGCGGCCGCGGCCCACTCCCAGTCGCGCGAGAAGTCGCCGTTCGAGTCGCCCTTCGCATAGGCCGGCGCCGCGGCCACCAGCCGTCCGTTCCGCCAGAGCGTGAGGTGGCGCGGGCGCCAGCCGGTGCGGCGCGAGGCCGATCCCGACTGCTCGAGCGCGTCGAGGAACGCGTGCCGCAGGAAGGGCGTCGCGACCGCCGGCTCGTGCGCCAGGAGCGCGTCCCAGCTCTCCGCCGGCACGTCCGAGACGGCATCGAGGACGCGGAGCTGCGTAGGGGGCACCATCTTGGTGATAGTCCCGGAGGGGCGCGATGCAAGCCGCCGCACGAGCGAGAGCAAGCCGCCACGCCATGACGGGTTCAGCACTTTCGCGCGACCCTACCGGGCCACTTGATACGGCGTTCGCGGCGGCGCCACCATCCGATATTCCAGAGTGAGAATGAGGAGGTCCCATGATCCCGACGATGATCGACGCGTACCTGCGCGAGCACGGGCTCCGCTTCGAGCACTTCGTGCATGGGAGGGCCGTCGCGGCGCAGCGGCTCGCGGCCGCGGAGCACTGCCCGGGTTCGCGCGTGGCGAAGGTGGTGGTGGTGAGCGTGGACGGACGCCCCGCGCTGGCGGTCGTCTCCGCGCTCGAGCGCGTGCAGGTCGAGACGCTCCGGGACGCGCTCCACGCCGCCGACGTGCACCTCCTGCCCGAGGCGCGGTTCGCAGAGCGCTTCTGGCCTTGTGAGGCCGGCGCCGAGCCGCCGCTCTCCCTGTTCGGCGTGCCCATCTACGTGGACGCGAAGCTTGCGCGCGAGCCGTGGCTGCTCATGCGCGGCGGCACGCACGAGGACGCGATCCAGCTCGACACGGACGACTGGCTCCTCTCCGAGGGCGCCCGGATCGTCGACGGGCTCGGCGCCACGGTACAGTAGCGGGCGTGAAGCCCTATCTGGCCCTGCGCCGGCCTTGGCTCGTCGCGCACCGCGGCGGGGCGCGGCTCGCGCCCGAGAACACGCTGCCCGCGTTCGAGCTTGCCGCGCGCCTCGGCGCGGACGCGTTCGAGACGGATGTCCACCTCACGTCCGACGGCGAGGTGGTGGTGTTCCACGACGACGAGACGACGCGCCTCACGGGCGTGTCGGGGACGATCGAGGCGCGCACGCTCGCCGAGGTCCGTGCGCTCGACGCCGGCGCGGCGTTCACGCCGGACGACGGCCGGACCTTCCCGTGGCGCGGTCGCGGCGTGGCCCCGCCGCTCCTGCGCGAGCTCCTGGCGCGCTTCCCCGCCGTCCGGATGAACGTCGAGGCGAAGAGCGCCGATCCCGCCCTCGGCGAGGCGCTCGTACGCGTGGTGCGGGAGGCTGGCGCCCTCGATCGCGTCTGCCTCGGCTCGCAGCACGACGAGCAGGGCGAGCGCATCCGCGCGCTCGCGCCCGGGGCCTGTCACTTCCTGCCCGAGGGTGCCGCCACGTGCCACGTCATGGCCGCGCGCGTCGAGGGCGCGACGGGTTGCCCTGGCGGGTGGGACGTCGCGGACCTTCCCTACCGGATGGACGGCACGGACGTGGTCGTGGTGGACCGGCGCACGGTGGAGTACCTGCACGCGCAGGGCATCGCGGTCTTCGTCTGGACCGTGGATGAACAGGCCGACATGCGCGACCTCCTCGCCGCAGGCGTGGACGGCATCATGACCGATCGGCCGGACGTGCTCGCGAGGGTGATGGGGCGGCGCTAGTCACCGCTCCCGCTCCAACCCGTACTCGCGCTCGACGCGGCAGACGCGGATCCGGTAGGCGCGGTACCACCGCTCCCGGCCGGCCTTCTGCGACGTGAGGTGATCGGCGTTCGCCTTCCAGCGCCGGATCGCCTCCTCGTCCTTCCAGTATGAGACGGTGATGCCGAGGCCGTCCTCCCCCCGCGCGCTCTCCATCCCGAGATAGCCAGGCTGCCGCGCCGCGAGCGCGTTCATCTCGTCGGCGGTCTGCGCGTACCCGTCGTCGCCCTCGGTCCGGAGCGAGGTGAAGACGACGGCGTAGGCGCCCTTCCCGGCCGCGGGGGCGATCCCGTCACGCGTGGCGAACATGGCTCGATCGTAAGCGATCGGGGCGGGGTCCGCCGCGGCTGCAAAACGGCGACGCGCCGACGCTGACCGGGCGGTTGCGCGAGGCAAGGTGATCCGGTTGGGGCAGCGGCTGCGGCAATGAAGGAGGGCTGCCGTTGGCGCGCGGCTCCGCGTCGGCCGGCGTCACTGGCGTGCGAGCGTTGCTTGCGAGGCGTCTCCGCCCGTTCGAGACGGTTTCGCGTGATCGGCCTACGGGGGCGCGCCGTTCACGTTTGCGACGGAGCCGCACGACGAGCGCGGGCACGCACGGGGTCATGGCAGTGCGCGCGCCCGGGTTACTCCGACGCGCCGGCACCGCTACTTTCGCTGGGAGAAGTAGATCCACCCGAACGGGGCTGCTTGCGGCGGAACTGCGCCATGCGGGAGCGTCCGAACGTTTGCTCTCCGTGAAGCTTGTTGTGGGGTTCGCACAGCACCCGCAAATTCTCGAGGGTCGAGGGGCCGCCGAGCGCCGCCGGGTGGATGTGGTCCAGCTCGAGCATCCACTTGCTCCCGCAGCGCCGGCCGTCCGGGCCAATCCACGCGCAGCAACCCTCGTCGCGCCTCCAGACCTGTCGCCGAACCTCGGCCGAGACCGGCTGGCGGACCTTGGCAGGCTTCCCGATGGCCGTCGCACGATCCGCGGGCGACTTCCTCTTCCGCTCGTGGTTGGGCTCGACGGCGCCCTTGCGCTTGCCGTGCCGTTCGATGGCGCAGCGAACCGCCTCGCGCAGCACGGTTGCCAGATCGCCATTCGGGACTTTGTGGGAGAGGAGCTCGGTGAGCTGGTCGAGGTCGCGCTTGAGGGCGGCGTCGATCGTGACTCGGAGCGAGTAAGTGTCCGCCGCCACCGGGCGAACGGTGGGCCGGGCCTCGGCGCGCGCCGGAGTGAAAGGTACGACCACGGCGCCAGGAGCATCGCCTGTGGCCGCCGCGCCGGCGAGCTCGACCTCGGGCGGGCGCGGCGCGAGCAGCGCCGCTGCGCTCGGCATGTCGCGCCGCTCGGAGAGCTTGCGCACGCCGTCCTTCG
>WNFY01006316.1_pt1 | contig 10567 bp, 8 predicted proteins | sample 5400091 | NCBI WGS metagenome assembly WNFY01 (sample SAMN13153364, study PRJNA577476) | soil metagenome | isolation source: 60 cm soil or saprolite under grassland replicate 1 | place: USA:California | collected 2016-06-15
TGCGGCGAAGGGCGGCGGGATGAAAGGCTTGATCCTCACCTGCAAGCACCACGACGGCTTCTGTCTCTGGCCGTCGCGCTACACCGAGCACTCCGTCAAGAACAGCCCGTTCAAGCGCGACGTGGTGAAGGAGATCTCAGAAGCCTGTTCGAAAGCTGGCGTGAAATTCGGCATCTACCTCTCCCCCTGGGATCGCAATCACAAGGACTACGGCACGCCTGAATACCTCGTCTACTACCGCAATCAGCTGCGTGAGCTGCTGACCGAGTACGGCCCGGTGTTCGAGATCTTCTTCGACGGCGCGAACGGCGGCGACGGCTATTACGGCGGCGCCTACGAGCGGCGTGAGATCGACAATCGCACGTACTACGACTGGCCCAACACGTGGCAGATCGTGCGCGATCTCCAGCCCAACACGGTGTTGTTCAGCGACGCGGGGCCGGACATCCGCTGGGTCGGCAACGAGCGCGGCATCGCGGGCGAGACGTGTTGGGCAACGCAGAACAGCGAGGACTTTTCGCCCGGGCACGCTGACGAAGCGCGGCTCAATCGCGGCGATCGTCCGGGCACGCACTGGGTGCCCGCCGAATGCGATGTCTCGATCCGGCCGGGGTGGTTCTATCACAAGCACGAGGATGGCCAGGTCAAGACGCCCGAGCAGCTGGTCGATCTGTACTATTCGTCGGTCGGGCGCGGCGCATCGTTCCTGCTCAATCTCCCTCCCGATCGCCGCGGCCGGATTCACGAAAATGACGTACGATCGTTGGGTGAGTTCCGGAGACTTATTGATGGCACGTTCGGGACCAATCTCGCGGCTGGCGCGCGTGCCAGTGCGGACAATTGGCGCGGGCGCGACCGGCGGTTTGCTCCTGCCAATGTGCTCGATGGTCGTCGGGACACATACTGGGCGACGGAGGATGACGTAAAAACGCCGACCTTGACCATAGAATTGCGGCGCGAAACGACATTCAACGTCGTTCGGCTGCGCGAGTCTCTGCCCCTGGGTCAGCGCGTCATATCCATAATTGTTGATATGTGGCGCGATGGGGGATGGGTCGAGTTCGGCCAGGCGACGAGCATCGGCAGCTGCCGATTGATCCGGGGTCCGCGCATCACGACGTCGCGGGTCCGGCTCCGCGTCACGCAAGCCGCGGTCTGCCCCGCGATCTCAGAGGTCGGCCTATTCTCAGAGCCGTCGTAGCCCTCACGCTCGCCCTCGCGCAGGGCAAGGACTCCGTGCCCGCGGAACGGCTCGCGGCGCGCGACTGGTATCGCGACGCCAAGTTCGGGATGTTCATTCATTGGGGTGTGTACAGCCTGCTCGGCCAGGGCGAGTGGGTGATGCAGAATCGGCCCGTCGCCGTGCCCGACTACGAGTGGCTCGCCTCGACCTTCAATCCCACCAAGTTCGATGCCCACGTGTGGGTGACGCTCGCCAAGGCGGCGGGCATGAAGTACATCACGATCACCTCGCGCCACCACGACGGTTTTGCGATGTTCGCGACGGGCGCCACGCGCTACAACATCGTCGACTGGACGCCGTTCCAGCGCGATCCGCTCAAGGAGCTGGCCGACGAGTGCCGCCGTCAGGGCATCAAGCTCTTCTTCTATTACTCACAGCTCGACTGGCATCATCCCGACTACTGGCCGCGCGGCTCGACGGGCCACCGCACCGGCCGGCCCGAGAACGGCGATTGGAATCATTACCTCGATTTTCTCGATGCCCAGCTCACCGAGCTACTCACGAAGTACGGCGCAGTGGGTGGCATCTGGTTCGACGGGATGTGGGACAAACCGGACGCCGACTGGCGCCTGCCCCAGACCTACGCGCTGATTCACCGTCTGCAGCCAGCTGCGCTGATCGTGCCCAATCATCACAAGGCGCCGCTCCCGGGCGAGGATGTGCAGACGTTCGAGCAGGATCTGCCGGGCGCCAACACCGCCGGCTTCAATACCCAGACGATCGGCGGATTACCGCTCGAGTCGTCGCTCACGATGAACGATTCGTGGGGATTCAATCTCACCGACCACAACTACAAGTCGGTGCGCGATCTGATCCACTATCTGGTAAAGGCCGCGGGGCAGGGCGCCAATCTTCTGCTCAACATCGGGCCACGTCCCGACGGCACGATCCCGCCGGAGGCCGAAGAGCGGCTCCACGCGCTGGGCAAGTGGATCGCGACGTATGGTGGATCGATCTACGGGACGCGCGCCGGCCCGATTCCGCCGCGCAGTTGGGGCGTCACGACGCAGCGCGGCGACACGGTCTTCGTGCATGTGCTGGACTGGAGCGATCCGGTGCTGGCGCTGCCCGCGCTGCCGGGGCGCTGGAAGGCTCGGCTCTGGCCCAGCGGCGCGCCAGTCGCGATCACAGGATCGAGCGTCGCAGTCCCGGGGAATAGCTCGGAACCCGATCGCGTGATCGCGCTGACGCCGCGCTGAGTTACGAAGCCTTCTGCTGCGCGTCTTTCCTGATCAGCGCATACCCCAGGCTGTTGAAGTTGTAAACCGCCAGCGCCTGGAACATCGGCTTCGCCTTGGCGGCCTGACCTGAGCCTTCCAGGGCGACCGCGTAGTTGTACTCGATGTACGGATCCTGCAGGTTGCCCTCGGCAAAGTGTGCCGCCGCCTCTTTCGAATTCCCCTGATACAGCGCGATGAACCCCTTCAGCTGGTGATATGGCTCCATCTTGCGGGGATTTGCGTCCGGCGCGACGAGCGCGGCCATCCGATCGGCCGCGATCTGCGCGGCCCCGTAATCACCCCGCCGGGCGGCAACCCAGGCCTCGAAATACGCGATGTTCGCCTGCTGCGCGCGCCGGAACGCGGGACTCCCGACCTGATCGGCCTGTTGCATCATCAGCGGCGTCCGCGCCTTGAGCGCCGCGTCGGCCGCATAGAAGTCCTTGGTATGAATCGCAATCAGCGCGACGTTGCTGAGCGCGTTGATCTTGGTGCCGCGCGGCTCCGGAATCCCCATCCCATCGACGTCGGTGACGAGCTTGTTGAGCTCGGTAATCGCGCCTCCGGCATCACCGGCGTACGCACTGACATAGGCGCGGAAGGGCGCAAAGAAACCCTTTTCGTTCCCGCGGCCCAGTGCCATTGCCGAGTCGTAGTCGGCGCGCGCGGCGGCATAGTCGCCGCCGAACGAATTGACGTGACCGCGCTGCTGCAGCATCCCCGCGTCGCGCGGGTTCAACTCATGGCCGCGGGTGTACTCGGCACGCGCCGCCGGCAGGTTGTTCAGCGCGCGCTGCGCGTCGCCCAAAAAGTCGTGCATCGCCGGCTCGTTGGGCGCCAGCGCTGCGGCGGCCTGGTAATGCTGCAGGGCTTTTTGGAAATCCTTGGGCTCGGTCAAGAGATAGGAGTTGCCGAGGTCGGTGTGCGCGAGCAGGAAACGCGGCGAGATCGACAGCGCCTTCTCGAGTGACGCGCGGGCCTCGACGTTGCGGTTCAAGCCCGTTTGAATGCCGGCGAGCGCGTCATACGCCCTCGCACTCAGCGGGTTCTTGTCGACGAGCTGCTGCGCCGCGGCGAGCTGACCGCTGACGTCGTTCTCGAAGCCGCGGCTCGCGATCTGGATCTGTAGCTGCTCGGCTTCCGATGCTTTGGGGGCGAGCTGCTCGGCGCGCGCGAGGTTCGTCTTGAACTCGGCGAGCGAGTTACCGGAGTTGGCAATCGCGAGATACGCGAGCGCGAAGTTCGAGTCCCGAGCCACCGCGGCCTTGAAGTGCTCGAGCGCGTCGAACGGACGGGCGAGATCGATCTCGCGTAGTCCCTGGAGATAGGCTTCTCGCGCATCAGCGGACGACGTGGTGAGTGGCATGCCCATGACCGCGCTTGTCACGTCGTCGAGTGCGGCTACGTCACGACTGGTTGCGGCAGGTGCGGCTCCACAGGAAGACAGCAGCACAGCGGCTGCGACGGCGAGAAAAGAACGGTGCAGCGACAAGCTCGACATTTAGGCTCCTGGCGGGGATGCCAGGAGCCTGCCCGCGGGGACGACCCGCCACAAGACCGACCGGTGTCAGCGTGTTGTGAGCTAGTGCCGCCGCCCGCCGACTCCGCGACTGCCACCACTGCTGCCACTGCGACCGCCACCGAACGACCGCGGCGCTGGCGCGCTGCGTGAGCCGCCACCGCTGCTCCCCCCGCGTGAGATGCTGGGCCTGCTCCTCGGGCTGCTCGAGGGGCGCGGTGCGACGCGGGGCGCGGGGGAGTCCATCCCCCCGCGATTCCGAATCGACACCGGCTCGCTGCCTTCGGTCCGCGGACGCACCGGGAACGACACCACACGGTCGCGAGTCGCCGGCATCACCAGTGTCCGCGTCGTCGCGAACCGGTTGCCGAATGTCGTGCTGAACACGAATGGCCGGGGACGGAAGATCCGCGTGCGGTACGTGAAGCCGTACCCGAACCCGTAGTTGTACGGATATCCGAATCCGCCGTAGCAACCCCAGAACGGGTCGCAGAAGGGATCGTAGAACGGGCTATAGTAACCGAAGCGGTACGGATAGCCGAAAGACAGTCCCAATCCGAAGCGATAGGGATAGCCGTCGTCATAACCGTAGCGCGATGCATAGCGGTAGGATCTCACCACGTACGTCGCCTGGTCGTAATCGAATCGCCCGCTCGAATCACCCGCCATCCGCTGTACGATGTCGACCAGTTTCGCGAGCGGATCGTCGCTCACGGTCTGCGACGGGCCGCCCAGCGCGCGGAAATCCCAGTGATCGTTGCGGACGAACGCGTCGAAGTTGAGCGGATCACGCGAGACCGCGGCCAACACCGTACCCGATCCCTCATCGCCGTCGACTTGGAAGGCGTCGCGATCATTGCGGCCCCGGATCTCGAACTTCTTGTCTCCACGGATGAAGTCGTCGTCGCGCGGATCGATCGGGAACAGCACGCGGACGCGGCCGGCGGCGTCGGCGTGCAGGACCACGAGGTAGCCGTCCTGCGCCGCTTCGACATAAACCCGGGCGCGCTCGCCGCTCGAGAATTGATCGTGATTGATTTTGACTGTGACAGGCGGATTGGAGCCTTGAACGGCAAGCGAGAGTGCTAGGGCAACGAACATAGAAACTCCTCCTGACGAAGCTTACTTCATGTCTCCTGCGCGAAACAGGAGTCCTACTACCCCACGCAACGGATCCACCTGCCGTCCGAGGTCCTTGAACGTTGCAGTGTGACCCGCGTTGTCCTCGGCGCGCACGGTCGAGTTCTCGAACAACGGATAGTAGCCGATCGCCATGCGCACCGCGCCGGGCGGAATCGTGCAGCCGCAGCGCATCGAGCCGGCCAGCCCGGCGTTGACCGTGATAGTGAGCGGCAGCCCCGTTTCATTCGTAATGACCGGCCCGAAGTAGGCGCCGTGCGTCAGCCGCGCGGTAGCGGCCAGGCGCACCGTGCCGCGGGGCTGCCCGACCGTGATCGTGTCGCCGAGCGAGACGCCGAGCCGTGAGACCAGCTGCCACGACAGGTCGAGCCGGCGCCCACGCTCGAGTTTCAGATTGAACGATCCGCCAGGCAGGATGCGTCGCTCTTCGCCGGCCACTTGGACTGCCACCATGTCCATCAGACGATTCTCGAACGCTAATGTTGGCTGCCGCAGGAAGAACGCGCCGGCGCCGAGGGCGAGGACGGGCAGCGCGATGGTGAGAATGACCCAGCCGACCCGCCGTGGTTTGGCCGCCCGGCCAGCAGGCCGTCCGGTGGTCCGGGGCGCCGTGCGGGCGCCACTCACCAGGAGCTCCGTCGCTTTCTGAGCCGCCGAGGCCCTCGAGCGCATCGTACTCGGTTGCTTATCGCTCTCGAGCGCCGCGATCACTTCGCCGGCGGATTGGAAGCGGTCGGCCGGCTGCTTCTCGAGGCAGCGCAGGATCACATCGGACAGCTCGCGAGGCACGGCGGGGTTCACGTCCGACGCGGCAGGCGGGGGATCGGCGATGTGTTTGCCGACGACTTGCTGCGACGACTCGCCGTCGAATGGCGGCGCGCCGGTCACCATCTGGAAGAGCACGCAACCCAGCGAATAGAGGTCCGACTGGGGCCCTAGGTTCGGGTCGCCGAGCGCCTGCTCGGGGCTCATGTAGTGCGGTGTGCCGATCACGAGTCCGGTCTGGGTGAGGCCGGCGCCGGCCTCGCTCCCGAGCCGCCGCGCGATCCCGAAATCGACCAGGAGCGGCCGCCCGCGTGCGACGTCGAGCATGATGTTGTCAGGCTTGATGTCGCGGTGCAGCAGGCCGGCTTTGTGGGCGTGATCGAGCGCGTCGAGGATGGGGATGATGATCGCGAGCGCGCGCTCGGGCGGCAGCGCCCCGGACCGTTTCAGTAGCTCGCCGAGCGACATGCCGTCCACGAACGGCATGGCGTAGTAGACCAGACCCTCGCCTTCGCCGACGAAGTGGATTGGGAGGATGTTGGCGTGCTCGAGCTTGGCGGCCGCGCGCGTCTCGCGCTGGAAGCGCTCGACCATGCCGGCGGTCCAGGCGACATCGGGCCTGAGCACCTTCACCGCCAGCCGGCGCTCCAGGTCCTTGTCCCACACCTCGTACACGTCGGCGAAGCCGCCCGACCCCACCAGGCGCTTCACTTCATACTTGGCGCCGAGGGCTTTGCTGAGGCTCGCGAGGGTATCGGTCATCGGCGCGAACTATAACTCCAGGGTGATGGAACCGTATCGGTGCCATAACGTCACTTTGTGATATTTCTCACGGCATGGACCCCCGTACAGTCCCATCTTGGACCCCGGCAAAGTCCCTTCAAAACATTCTTTTATGAGGAAACTCATGAAGGCCCGTCGCGTAATCGCCCCCGCGCTGTTGTTGATCGCTGCACTGGCTTGTACCGACCGCTCTCCGACATCAGTTGCACCAGTCGCACCGCCACCGCAAGCCGATCTCATCGGCTCGCTCCTCGCCCCGACCGGGCTGCTCAAGTGCTCCGACTTGCCGTACGCGTCTTCGAAGGCAACGATCGGGCCGGACGGCGGCTCGATCAGCGCGGGACCGCATACGCTCGTGATTCCGGCCGGCGCGCTCAGCGAGCCGACGACGATCACGATGACGGCGCCGACCGGCCGCGGTGTCAACGCGGTCGAATTCGCTCCGGAAGGGCTGCAGTTCGCGAAGCCTGCGTCGCTCGCGATGAGCTATTCGAACTGCAACTTGCTCGGCAAGCTGCTTCCCAAGCGCATCGCGTATACGAGCTCCAGTCTCGACGTCCTGTATTACATCCTGTCCCTCGACAACGTCTTCTCCAAGCGTGTCATCGGGCAGGTCAATCACTTCTCGAATTACGCGATCGCATGGTAATAGCGGCGCGTTCCGCCGCGGATTTGCTGCAAGAGGCGCGCGGCCGTGAGCTGGCCGCGTGTATCCCCGAAGCCATCCGGTGCTATGAGACTTCGATCTCGGCCGCCGAGCGGAGCGGCGAGAACGCAATTCTCGCCGAGGCGTTGCGGCGGCTCGCCATTGTCATCCATCACCGCAACGAATCGGCGCGCGCGCACGACCTGTGTAACCGGAGCTACAAACTGGCATGCGCGCTCGAGAACGACGTCCTCGCCGCCGAAGCGCTGAACACGATGGGTGGGCTCGCGCTGCGCACCGGCGCACTGGAAGAAGCGCGCACGCATTTCCTCCAAGCGCTCGACCGCGGCGGCCAGGCCCGCGAGCTCCTGGCGCGCGTCGAGCAAAACCTGGGCATTCTCGCGAACATCAGAGGCGAGCTGGTCGATGCCGTCCGCCACTACGAGCGCGCCGTCGAGTCGTATCGCGCCACGAACGACGAGCACGGCTCTGCCACGGCGTACGTCAATCTCGGCATCGCCCACACGGACCTGCGGCAGTTCGACTGGGCGGACAGCTACTTCAGCAAGAGCTTCGAGATCGCCGAGCGTGCGGGAGACGTGTACCTGCAGGGGACGTGCCTCGTGAATCACGCCGAGGCGCAGTTCATGCGGGGTCGCTACGACGAGGCGCGCCGCATGGCCGAAGCGGCGCTCGCGATCTTCGATCAGCTCGATTCCCCCGCCGACAAGTCCGAAGCCTACAAGATCATCGGGATGGTGTACCGTGAGACCGGCCGGCCGGCGCTGGGCGAATCGCGGCTGCGCTCGTCCATCGAGCTCGCCGTGAGCGCCGGCTCAATGCTGAACGAAGCGGAGGCGGCGCGTGAGCTCGCGCTCCTCATGCAGGCGATGGGCCGCAACCAGGATGCGCTGACGCTCCTCAACACGGCGCACCGCCTGTTCGGCCGGCTCGACGCGCGGGTCGATCTCGTCTACGTCGGCGGCAAGGTCTCGGAGCTCGAGACCACCTACTTCGACGTCGTCCGCGAGTGGGGGCAGTCGATCGAATCGGCGGACAGCTACACCTTCGGTCACTGCGAGCGCGTGGCGCAGCGCGCCCTCGCTGTCGCGCGCGGCCTGGCGCTCGACGACACCGCCCAGACCACCATTCGCCTCGGCGCCTATCTCCACGACCTGGGGAAGGTCCGCGTGCCGCACGAGACGCTCAACAAACCCGGCCCGCTGACGCGCGAGGAGTTCGAGATCGTGCGAATGCATCCGATCTGGGGCCTTGAGCTGCTCGCGGCCGTCGAATTCCCCTGGGACCTGAAGCCGATCATCCGCTGGCACCACGAGCGCTACGACGGCACGGGCTATCCCGACCGGCTGCGCGGCGACGAAATCCCGGTCGCGGCCCAGATCGTCGGCATCGCGGACGTCTACGACGCACTCACCACCGCGCGCTCGTACCGGCCGGCCATGTCGCACGACGCGGCGATGACGGAGATTGAGCGCTCCCGCGGCTGGTGGTCAGAGGCTGTCTACGACGCGTTTATAGCAGCAGTGCCTCAACTCGATAGGCATGTACCATCTTTGCTCGAAGAGACCATCCGAAGACTGTAAATCGGCCGTCCTGAGACGCGACGAGTGCGAGTGAGTCGCGCTGTTCGTGAATGAACTGCGCGGCCGACAGATGCCGCGTCCCTCCCAGCTCCGACGCATGTACTTTCACCGGTGTGTGGCCCCGAATCGGCTCGCGGACGAGCACGTGCTCGACGAACGGACCTGACTCGGTTCTCCCGATCTTTGCGCCGAACGCCAGCACGTCCCAGCGATCGCTCAGCACCACCGCGCCGTCGACGGCGGTCAAGCCGCCAATCGCATCGGTCGCTTCCTTGAATGCGCCGTCGCGCGTGCCGGTGCGAACCAAATCGCCCAGCTTTGAGAACGGCGGCGCGACCTGATATGGCACCGACACGATCGACTTGCGCCAGGCGTCGGAGCCGTGCGGGACCACGAGGAGTGAGCCGCCGTGGTGGTGCGCGCGCATCGACAGCGCGAGTGGCAAGAGCACGTTGTCCGCGCTGCCCGAGGCGGGATCGAAGCCGAGCAATGTGCTGACGAAGTCCGGGCACTCGGACGCCAGCGTTCCCTCCGCGTCGACGATCTTGACCTGATCGCCTTCGAGCACCGCGACGTTGGCGAACTTGCCGTCCGGATCGGCGCGGCGGTGCTTGATCACGAGCAGCCCGGGCTCGATCACTTCGAGGACGAAGCAGAGCGGCGGGATGACGCGTGTCGCGCCCCAAACCGCCAGTCCCCCCCCGGTGCCGTTGTCCCACACCCCAAGGTGAATGCCCGGCCGCTCGACCGCGGGCGCGAGCTTCGTCAGAGTAGCGGGGTCGAGGGGCAGCGGGTGTTCGACGAGGAGGGCAGTGCCGGCGGGTGGTAGATAGGCCACCGAAATCGTCGGCGCGCGGCCTTCCTCGCGGCGGAGACTCGCCCAGAAGACGGCATTGATGATGCGCTCGATCGTAGCGGCGTCGGGGATATCGGCTTTGATCCCGGCGACCTGTACTTCGCGGCGAAAATGCTCGGCGATAGTATGAGAGACAGTGTGCGCGGTCGGGTAGTCAAGACGGTGCATGTCTATCAAGTTACCCCACTCGAAAGAGTGCGAACAACCAAACGGGAGGCTCTAGGCAATGCTGATGATCGTCTTGCGGTTTACCCACGTGTTCTTCGGGGCGCTGTGGGTCGGGATGATGGTGTTCCAGGTGTTCTTCCTCACTCCCGCACTCGGCCAGGCGGGGCCGGACGCCGGGAAAGTCATGGCGGCGCTGATGCGGATGCGCATCCCCGTCATCGTGCCAATCTTCGCGCTCCTCACACTGATCTCGGGTTTTTGGATGTTTCAGCGCCTGGCGGGCGGAGCGCCGGACGCATTGATGGCGACGCCGATGGGGAAGGCGTTCGGGTGGGGTGGCCTGTCGGCTCTGCTCGCATTTCTCATCGGCATCTTCGTCATGCGGCCCGCGATGATGAAGTCGATGGTGCTCGCCCAGTCTGGAGATCCCGCTCATGGTCCGGAGATTCAGCGGCTCCGGGCACGTGGCGCCCTAGTGGGGCGAGTGGTGACGATCATGCTCCTGTTCACGCTCGCGGCGATGGCGGTGGCTCGCTACCTGTAAAATCGGCGTCCGGATTCGGCGCGCACATCCCGGACCCCTCCGGTATGGTCATGAAGTACGAAGACCGGGGGAATCCATG
>WNFY01006319.1_pt1 | contig 10563 bp, 11 predicted proteins | sample 5400091 | NCBI WGS metagenome assembly WNFY01 (sample SAMN13153364, study PRJNA577476) | soil metagenome | isolation source: 60 cm soil or saprolite under grassland replicate 1 | place: USA:California | collected 2016-06-15
CGAAGGGCTTATTTTGGGAGACCTTAGCGGGTCGCTCTGGGTTGGAACATGTCCAAGCAGGAGACGAAGCCCGATACTAAGGCTACAGAGGCTATGCGGCCCGTGGGGCTCTCGATCTCAGCCTTCTTTTATGCTACTTCGGGGGCGTACTATCTCGTCTATCCCATAGCAGCGAGCGACCCAAGCATCTGGCCCCTATACGTTATAGGTGCGTTTTCATTGCTGGGAAGCCTTGGGGTCGTGAAGATGACAAGATGGGGTCTCTGGCTTGGTCTGGGGCTCTTTCTTCCGCAGGTGATCGCGCCCGCCTTCGCGCTCATGACGGCGTTATCCTATCCCCAGTTTTCATCGTTTGCAATGGTGGCTCAGCAGCCCATCTCGATTGCATTCCTGGCATCGCTTGTTGTCTTGATGTTCTTCGCGTCTTTGACCTTCCTACTGATCCTAGACAAGCGGCGCACGTTCAAATAGACTCTTACGAAGGGATCTTAATCGGTCCAGGTGTGCTGATGACCCTGGACGGTTCCTTGGCTTTGTTTGAGTAGCATCGAGGACAAGAGGTCATGCGCCTCCATCTTCCTGATGGCATCGTAATAAGCTGGAATCCGCAGACTTTGCAAGTCTTCTCGGTTATGCTGAGAGATCCGAACTGAGGGAGAGGTAATGTGAATCTGCAACCTTTCTCGTATCCTGTACATCCGATGAACCTTTTACCCGAGGCTCGGCTCCGAATTATGATTAGGCTCGAGCCGCATGAAGGGCACGGATAGTCAAATGTGGCGTTAGATCTTCTCTGGGTGGCGGCGGCTTCGGCAAGCTGAGTGCCCAAAACCTCTTCTTTCGAGATTAGGTGGAGCATAATGGGCCGTAGACGTTCAAGGGTGCTCGTGAGGACCCCGCGTCTTGTTGCCTCTCCTGATTGAATCTCTTCCATCTGGCTTTCCAGCTGAGACGTGAATTCGGGGTCCGTGATCATAGGACAATACCGGTCAAGTATGCTGATGATCTTGACCGCGACAGGTGTGGCCTGGATTCGAATGTCCTTGATATAGCCTCGCCGGTAGAGAATCTCGATGATCTCGGCCCTGGTCGCTTTTGTTCCAAGATTCTCATCCTCCATCTTTCGGAGCAGACTGCTTGGGTTGTAACGTGAGGGAGGTTCGGTGAACTTCTCGACGGCGTCGAGCTTCTTTATCGGAACTCTTTCTTCCACTCTTAGATCGGGGAGTTTCTGGTCTGCCTCAGAGCCATACGGCCGGTAGAATTCGATCCAGCCATCTCTCAACAGTTTAGATCCCTTCAGGAAAAAGCTGTGCTGGTCCTTCCTGAGAACGAGCTTTGTCGTTTCGAGGAGGCTGGATTCGGCGAAGGTTGCCATGAATCTCTTGATGATGAGGTCCAACAGGTTTGCCTCGGGTTGGAGGAGTCTTGTCTTGGGCGATTCCCCGGTTGGGTAGATTGCGGGATGGGCGGGATCCTCTCTTGGGCCTTGGTTGGGTCGCAGGGAGGTTCTGCTTGTGAGCTTCGAGACGAATGATCTGTACTGGGCTCTGGCGGCTATTCCTCGGAGAATCTCGGAATAGCCGATATCAGGGGGGAGTTTTTGGCTCGAGGTTCTGGGATAGGAGATCAGAGCGTCTAGGTAGAGCCTTTCAGCAAGAGCGAGGGTCCTAGAAGGAGTGTAGCGGAAGTGTCTGTAGGCTTCTGACTGCAGGGTTGACAGGTCGAATGGATATGGTGGTGGTTGCTCGATGGTCTGGGTTTCGAAGTTTGCGACTTCTAGGAGGACGTTCTTGCAGTCTCGTGAGATTTGTGTCGCTTCGGCTAGTGTGGGAACTTTCTCTTTTGCGTATTGGAGGGGATATGTCTGGCCCTGATGCTGGATCGTTGCGTCGATAGTCCAGAAGGGGGTGGGTGTGAAGCATTGGATTTCCTCTTCCCGCTGGACGACGAATTTCAGCGTGGGACCTTGGACCCGTCCTGTTGAGAGCGTCGAGTAGCCCCTGTTCTGCTTCAGGGCAGATTCTGTTAGGAGTCGGCTGAGATTGATTCCATAGAGCCAGTCCAGCTCATGCCTGCATCGGCCTGCCTCGACCTGGGAATAATCCAGTTGGGGAAGAGCCGTGTTGTAGGCGGTCTGGAGTTCCTTCTCAGTCATCGTGCTGAACTTCATCCGTTGAGCCCTGGCGTGGGCGCCACTGCACGCGTATCGGAGGATCGTGTATCCGATCAGCGATCCTTCGAGGTCATAGTCGCAGCCATTGATGAAACGGTCTGCGTTTCTAGCCAGAGAACTGATGGTCTGGATCCATCGATTGAGCCTGGCGGATTTCTTGTCGATGAGATGTTTTGGCTCCCATCTGTAGTCCCAGATAGGATAGTAGCGATGGGGAGTGTGGCCTTTAGAGTCGATGGAGTAGAGGTGGCCGAGTGCCGAACAGACGATTATCGTCTCTTGTCTGCTCCTAGCTTCGTAGTATGGGACGCCCTGCGTATTGACCCTGCGTGGGTCGCCGTCTTCGTCGAGGGCCCGTGCTACGCGAGTGGCGGCGTCCGGTTTCTCGCAGACGATGAGAGTCTGTATCACTTCCACCTCGACGGATTCTCTAGCAAGAAACGGGCGATTTCTTTGGCCTTTAAGCCTGTCTGAGGAAGGTTCTGAACGCGCTCAAGAAAATCAGGGACCCTTGGGTTGCCGTAGGCGACCTTCCACGTGCTGAAGGCTTGTTTGATATTCTCAAAGGCGTGCTGGTGAGTAGCACAGTAGCCAGCTCCTGCCGCGTCAATTTCTTCATGGCACAATGGACAAGTCATGGGAGAAGGGGCTCGGTGGCGCGTGATCCGAGAGGACCGCTCTTTAAAATAAGAATTCTTGTTTTTTTTCGTCTCTGTTGTTTTTCGAGTTTTGGAGATTATTGTTGCGATTTTTTGGAGGGAGGTGAGTGTAAGTAACGAGTCTCGATTAGACGACGCGATTGTGTTCTGCGATCTTCATCTTCTCTAGATGCGTCTTCTCGGACACCCGAGTCAGGAGAGTTTCCTGAGGGTGCGCAATACGTTTAGTGTAATCCACGCATTACGATCGCCTACCCGGCCGATCTGATGGTAGATTTCCGGGATGACGGCCGTGTTCTCGCGCCTCTCCTCGTGCCAGGCGCCCGTCGTCGGGTCTTTCACGTAGTTCCATCGAAGCGCATTGACGTACGTGCTCTCCATAGGCCATGTCCCATCCGCGAGCTGTTTCTGTTTGATAAGCTGGAGAGCATCTGAGACACGCTCATCACTACCATATCCGAGATCTGCTAAGACCCGCAGGCCGTGGAGGATATCGTAGAAGTAGAAGAGTGGAAAGTGAAGCTTCGTCCATTCTTCATTGATGACTTTGCCGGTTCGGTCGGATTTGTACAATCGATGCATGAGCATGAACTCAGCAGCTCGGTCGACGACCTCCTTCGACCCCCTCGGCCAGAGGCTCTGGTCGAGTGCCGAGAAAGCCCAGAGCGGCTCTACGGTCGACATGAAGGAGCTATGGTGAATCTTCACACCCCACTCTCCGAACTCACAGTTCCAACCCCCGTCCGGAAGCTGGGTCTTGACAAGAAACTCGAACATTAGCTGGACTCGAGGATCGTGTCCATACCCGAAAACCGCGAGGGTCCGTGCCATATTGCCGGTGACACAAGGGCTCCCAGAGAACAGGATAGGACTCGGGACCTGATTGGCTTTTAGGAGGCCACGACTTGTCTTGGGACATCGCGGTCTTGAGAAGGTATTCGAAACCGGCAACGACAGATGGATGACTCGGGCTGATTCCCATCTCACCTAGAAGAATGATATTCCAAACCGTCGCACTCCACTTCGGCCAGTAGCAATCCTCCGGAAAGGCCCAATACCCTTTCGAGTCTTGTTTCGCTAGAAGGCTCGCGACTGGACCCCATTCAGCAATCTCGCTCTGAATTCTCGAGGCACTAGAGTCAGAGAGTGACGCGCCCTTAAGGTCTCGGAGTGCAAAATACCGTATCGGGGGACTTTCATGACTAAGCAACCAATCTACAACATCGTCTAGCCGTAGTTTCGAGGTCAGCATTGATGATAGTCGTAGAGACACTGGTATTCAAGGTTCTCCGGGAGAGAGATTCGCAAGCTGAAGCTCCCGAAACATGCGGATTGAGAACCAAATTCTCTGAAAACGAATGATATTTCAACAAGCCTATCAAACAAGGAAATATTGGATGTGGCTCCGAATGCCCGCGAATCAAAAGAGGCCTAGTTGGCAGAAGAAAAGGCCCGTCCAGACGGTTCGCAAGCGGCAAAATCGAGGAAGAATCTATCTCGCAACAATCGTGATCATTATCGTGATAGCAGCCATTGGCTTGTACATCTACTCGTTAGGCCTGTCAGGCCCTCCCGACTTCGTAATCGCCGCCCATACCGCCATAACGATTCATGCCGGCAGTCCGATTACCGAAACCGTCAATATCACCGCAGTCAACCACTTTGACAGTACTGTCCAGCTCTCTGCGAGCGGTACGAGTGGTATTACCGCAACAATCAGCCCGTCAAACGTGACCGGCTCGGGAACCGCTAAGTTGACCCTTTCCGCAGCGAATAACGGCACCTACAGTGTCACCGTCACGGGAACCAGCGGAAGTCTGAAACACTCAGTAACGCCTGTAGTGGAGAAACCCGAGTATGCTACGCTAGAAACATCGAATGGAACGATAGTGGTCGAACTCTATCGAGCACAAGCTCCCAGAACCGTCAACAACTTTGTGAGTCTGGCTCAATCCGGTTTCTATAGCAATCTTGTCTGGCACAGAATCGCCCAGAGTCCGCCCGTGATCCAAACTGGAGACCCGAACACCAGGTACGGCAACACCAGCAGGTCTACTTGGGGAAGCGGCGGGTCCTCTCAGACTGTTCCTCTCGAGATCGACCCTACTCTTCACAACAGCCTTGGATATCTCGGAATGGCACGTTTGCAGGACCCGAATAGCGGGACCTCCCAATTCTACATCAACATGGCCAACAACAACCACCTCGACGGAAATTACACAGTCTTTGGAAAAGTGATCGGACCAATGACCGCGGCCAATCTGGTTTGGAAAACCCCGACAAATTCCAATGATCAACCAATCAACCCAGTCTTCCTCATCAGGGTGACCACTTCCCAATAGTTCACTGGGAGAACTAGTTTCAGTAGTCGCAAGATTGATGTTTCGAATCCGCCTTTTTGAGGCACCGTCTGTCATTCCGATCGCGCATCTTAACTTGGCTTTCGTGGCCAGGATCTGTCGCGAATGCTTTTGGTCGAAGAACGTCCACCCCGCACGTTAACTCGCAGTCTCCATTTCTTGATCTATTCTTGCCAACGCGACGGGCCTAGAGAGCCTGGATTAACACGCAAAGTCAAAGAGAAATTGATCATCGATCAGATTACACTCAGGAAGTGAACAACAATGAATCTAGATCTCTCACGCTCGCGAGATTCATGGGAAAGCGTTTTAACCCTATTACCGCAAAAATGTCAGCAGGTAGATTTCAGTAATGGCTGACAAGAGAGCGGTACTGATCGTTGTTGATGGAATGGGCGACCGGCCACTCATCGACCACGACTACAAAACACCCTTAGAGTATGCCAACACGCCTAACATGGACAGACTGGCCAAAGGCGGATTAGTCGGATCACTAGATCCTATCTCTCCTGGAGTAAGACCTGGCAGCGACGTCGCAAATCTCGCGCTGCTAGGCTACGATCCAGCTAGATACTACACAGGACGCGGAGCACTGGAAGCGCTGGGCGCAGGCATTGACCTAAGACCCAACGATGTCGCGTTTCGCGTGAACTTCGCAACTGTGTATGATGACTTCCGCGTGGAAGACAGACGGGCCGGCAGAATTCGCAAGGGCGCATCGAAACTAGCAAAGTCTGTTAGCGAGGTCAAGGTCGAGAGTACGCCGGGAGTCAAGACTATCTTCAAGCCAACGGTCGAACACCGCGCGGTTCTCGTACTGAGAGGTGAGAAATTGTCTCGGCATGTTACTGACACTGATCCTGGAGAGGAAGGGTTGAAGCTTGTTATTTCCAGAGCTACCGATGGATCGGATGAAGCGAAGAGAACAGCGGCAGCTGTCAACGAGTTCGTCAAGAGATCGCACGAAGTCCTGAGAGAACATCCTCTAAATCAAGAGAGAGCAAACGATGGAGAGAAACCCGCCAACATTATCCTGACCCGAGGCGCAGGGACCAGTCCCTCACTTCCAAGCTTCAAATCAATGTACGACCTACGCGGCGCCTGCATCTCTGGAACAGCTATAATCAAGGGAATCGCCAGTGCCGCAGGTATCGACGTAATTGATGTCAGAGGAGCAACTGGAAGCATAAAGACAGATTATGAAGCCAAAGCAAAAGCCGTGATAGAAGGGGCCAAGGACAAGAACTTCGTCGTAGTGCACGTAAAAGCCCCCGACATAGCAGGACATGATGCAGACTTCAAAGGCAAGGTGCGGGCGCTCGAAGACGTCGACGGACTGGTCGGCCATGTCATAGATGAGGTAGACATAGGAGCCAACTATGTCGCGCTCACCAGCGACCACGCGACACCGGTCGGATACGGATACCATACAGGCGATCCTGTCCCATTAGTTATCGGAGGACCTGACGTTCCAGCAAGCAGGGTCCTCAAGCTCAGCGAAGCCAGCGCAAGCCGAGGAAACATAGGGCGGATACGAGGAATAGACCTGATGCCGGTCCTCACGGACCTGATGGGTAGAAGCCGGCTATACGGATCGTAGAGATTCTGAGACGCGACCGCCCATTGAGTGCGCTTGGGCTTCGGACGGATGGTTCTTACTTTTTTGCGTATGCTTTGGCGCGAATACCTTAACTTGCTATCCAAGACCACCATCGCATAGAGAAAAGTCATGCAAGTGATCCCGGGACGTCAGAGGCCAGAGGGAGTAACTATACTAGGAGTATTGTCGATACTTGGGGGAATAGCGGGGGTTGTGGCAGGAGGAGCGCTCATGCTTGCGGCCCTTGTTGTGGGGACGATAACATCACCTCTGAAGGACTTTCTAACCTCTCAAGGCTACCCACAACTTGTCTCCTACGTAACGACAAGCAACGTAGCAACGATTCTCGGACTTCTTGGAGTGTTCTCCCTCCTGGTTGGCATATTCTGGGTGGCCGTGGGCTTTGGTGCTCTCCGCGGAAGGGGCTGGGCCTGGACGGTCGGCATCATCGTCCTGGTTCTGTCGATCATCAACTCTATCATCCAGGTGGCGTTTGGAAACATCGCAAGTGTTGCCGGCCTCGCAATCGATTTGGGAATTATCTATTATCTCACAAGACCGAAGGTGAGAGCTTTCTTCGGCAAAACGCTCGCCCCAGCTTGGCAGCCAAAATCCGCGCCCTAGTCCGTAACATAATCAATTACGTCTCGGCAGGGCAAGACTGTTTAGCTCGTCGAAGGATATTGCGCCCTCGACCAGGCTCTCATAGGTTCCTACCTCCAGCACTTCCCGAGCGGCACGCTTTAAGAGTCCCATTGCCGCATACGAGGCGCTGGGACCGAAGCTTACGCGAGCTACACCAAGCCTCTTCAATTCATCAACTCGCGGCAGACCCTTTCTCACCATGACATTCACAGGAAAGTCCAGCGCCTGCACGAAGACGCGGATTGACGCCGCGTCGAACAGACCCATCGGATAAACACAATCAGCACCCGCATCCCTGTAAGCTATGGCTCGACGAATCGCCTCCTTGAGCCGCACTCCCTCATCACCCGGCGCAAATCTAAACGCGTCGGTCCTGGCATTAATCACGAGCGGAATGCCTGTCGTCTGACCCAACTTCTTAATCGCCTTCAACTTGTCGACCTGTGTGTTAATTGGAAACAGTTTCTTGGTGGCGTGAGCAAAATCTTCGATGTTGATTCCAATTGCGCCAGCCTTCAGAACCTCTCGCACGGTGGCCAACACCTCCTTCGGAGTAGCTCCGAAGCCAGCTACAATATCCGCGGAGAGTGGAACAGACAAGACGCGACTTATTTTTCGAATGGCCGACATGTACTCGTCTCTGCTGATAACTTGACCGTCAGGGTAGCCGAGGGAGACCATCAACCCAGCACTCGACGTCGCTACCGCAGGAAATCCTTCATCCTCAAACACCCGTGCGCTCGGCACATCCCAGGCGTTCGGAAGAATCAGAATCTGCCTCCCATGATGGAGCGCGCGAAAATCCTCAGCCTTGTCCGTCTGGGATCGCAGTTTTACGGGAGATGGGTTCTTAGTCATGAGTCGTGTCCGGAAGCTTCACTCTTTCAACTATTTGACGTGATGCCCTAGCCGGGTCCTTGGAGCCAGTGATCCAACCTCCAACAATAATCAGCTTCACTCCAGACTTGACGAGTGCCTTTGCGCTGTTCGGGTTCACCCCGCCCGCGACTGCAACGGGAATCCGAAGGGTCCTGACCATTTCTCGCACGTTTCGGTCGACGCCCAGTCTGGACCGGAGTGCTCTCTGTGCGTCTATTCCCATGTGTACGCAGACAATGTCAACACCCAAGCTCTGAAGTTGCGTCGCTCTCTTTCGCGGATTGGGAGACATCAGGAGGTCAGCCATCAACATCCGGTCATAGCGAGCAGCGGTCTGGACCGAATCGCGAATCGTTTGATCATGTGCTATGCCGGAAATAGACACAACCTTTGCTCCAGCCTCGAAAGCCATCTCAGCTTCAATCCTGCCAGCATCGAGAGTCTTCATATCAGCCACAACCTTTCTAGCATGAAAAGTTCGGCTTAAGGCCCGAACAGCTCTCATTCCCTCGCTCTTGATAAGCGGAGTTCCAGCTTCAAGCCATCCCACACCCTCAGAAGCGGCAGCTCTAGCTATTCGCAGTGCATCCCTCAACCTGACAAGGTCCAAGGCAACCTGGATCTGAGGCCACGACTCTTCCATCTGCGATCCTAGCTGACCGTTCGACATAGGAATATCACTGGTTGATGTCGTTTCCGACGTCTGCTACTGCTCAGGTCCTTGAACGGGAACATCAGGATTAGATTGTTCGCTCGCAAATGCCCATCGATCGAGAGTGTCAAAAGTACAAGACAAAGAGTCTACCTTGCTCAACAACCTATCGGATAGGGAAATAGCGGACGAGCTAGATTCACGTCTTAGAGATCTTGAGAAGAACATTGCAGTCGCCCGCGAGTTCATCAAGTTGGCCGATGAGAGCTACGCTGAGCTACGCCACAGATGGAATCTGCTAAGCGAAGAGGTCCGGAATAAGCCTCAGACACATGAGACAGAGCATCCGACTCTACCGGATGGCAAAGCAGAGATTCGGCCACGGAAAAAGGACCACTTCAAGACCAGAGACAAGACTGTGACTGAGCCGGATGAACCCGCGACTCCCAGTTCAGCTGCTATCCCAACGAAGCCCGAGGGCCCTGCGCAACACAAGTCTGCGAAGCATGGCAAGAAGGATTCTGAGGTTTCCCACGAAGATACCGATTCCCTTGTTCAAAAGAAACCCTCACAAGTATATCGGGACCCTGGTCGAAGGCGCGGGAAAAACTAGCAGGCGCAACTAATCTCTAACGACCGGGCCAAAAGTACTCCCGACGAAGGCAAACGACGACCGAGAGATGCCCCAACTCCACAGAGCTTGTATTATCAGTTAATCCGTTGCATTAGCGAGATGAAGTAGCCCGCAGTGTGGTCCTGATGCGGAAATAGTCGGCGACAATCAGTCAAACCCTTCAAGCCTGGCGACCCGTACTCCCCTAGGATCGGGCATATCTCGAAGTCTGCATGCGACTTCAGAAACGTTGAGATGACTTGCTCATTCTCCTCCACTGCTATGCTACAAGTACAATACAGAATCCGACCTTCCTCGGCGACTAGCGGAGTGGCAGCGTCCATGAATTGCTGTTGAAGAGAGGCGTAACGCTCTAGAGACTTGAGAGATAAATGCCACTTCATACGTGGATTCCTGTCGAAGACCCCTGTCCCGGTACAGGGCGGATCGATGATTATTAGGTCAAATGCCCCATGGACAGCGAGCCTCGCCGCGTCGCCAATCACAGCTTCGGCTATCTTTACTCCCAGCCTCGAAGTTTCACGCCTCCAAGCCTCCATTCTACTCTGAGAGTAATCTACTGAAACAATCTTACCCCTATTCTTCATGAACTGGGCCAGGGTTGCGGTCTTCGCCCCCGGCGCCGCGCATAAGTCTAGAACAGTCTCGCCCGGCTCGGGACCTCCACCCTTAACCGCTAGATAGGAGGCAAAGTCTTGCATTTGAAACAAACCTTGCGAAAAGAATGCGGAAAATTCGGACGGAGAACCATTAAGGAGGTACACGCCAGGATCGGACGGGACCCTTGTGAGCTTTCCGGCCAGTCGCTTCGCCTGAGCCGGAAGGGTCGTTCTGCCTCGATTCATCAGAGGATTTACTCGAATGTATCTCGGTCTGGAGTCCGTCGACAGTAGTTTGATAGCTTCACTACGTCCCAATAGCCGGAAGCAGTACTCGACCCACAAGGCAGGATGATGAG
>WNFY01006320.1_pt1 | contig 10563 bp, 11 predicted proteins | sample 5400091 | NCBI WGS metagenome assembly WNFY01 (sample SAMN13153364, study PRJNA577476) | soil metagenome | isolation source: 60 cm soil or saprolite under grassland replicate 1 | place: USA:California | collected 2016-06-15
CACAGCGACGGCGGACTCCAGCAGGCTCGCGTCACGTACGCCCGCGGAGCCGCCGTACTTCGCGAGCTGCTCCCCGTGGATGAGGAGCACGTCCTCGACGTCGAGGAAGACGGGGTCGTTCACTTCGCGAGCTTCCGGAGCGTCGCGTCGTGCGCCGACATCGCACGCTGCACGGCAGCCTTCACCTTCGCCCGCTTGGCGCCCCGGATGGGCTCGATGATGAGCCGCTCCCCGTCGGTGCGCATGTCGAGCTCGGTCTCCCGGTCGATGTCCAGGAGCTCGAGGATGGGCTTCTCGATGACGATGCCGAGGCTGTTGCCGATGGCCGAGAGCTTCTTCCGCATGGCGTCGCTCCGTTCTGACGTATGTATAACTCGCGGCCTGGGTGACGGCAACGCATGGACTCGAAAGGCACGCCCCGTGGGTGCGGCTCAGCGGTTTCCGAGTCTCGTGTCCGTCTACGCTGGACCGCGCCAGTCCACGCGGATCGGCCCGGAATCCGGACAAGAGGATGCGGCGCTACCGTGTCGATGGCACCGCGATCGACGCGGATCATTGCCGTGTCGCATTTCACCTCGTCCAGGCGTATTCGCAGGACATCTCCGAGGACGTGGACAGGGACATCTTCATGGAGCTCGCGCTGGTGGAGCGGGTGGAGCCCGAGGTCGCCGAGCACATCACCAACGCGGCGGAGGCGTCCGCAAAGTAGCGGCGTGTCGACTCGAGGCGGAGCGGGCTTCCCTCGATGGCTCTCGCGCGCGACCATGTGCCATCGGCCGGGCGCCCATCCCGCCGCGTCTCATGGTGCGGGCGCTGACTCACGAGCCGCTCAGCAATCTCGAGTTCGCGGCGGCCCACCCAGTCGCGCCGAGGCCTGCGCCCGAAGTCGAGCGACGGGATCGGGCCCCGGGTGCGTCCCGCGCTGGACCTTGCCGGTGCCAGCTTGAGCGGCACCACACCAGGCGCTGGCGGCAGTCGTGTGCCTGCCGCTAAGAGCACGCTGTCGTCGCTCGGCTGTGAACGATTCGCACGTGCGCGGGGAGGGATGCGATGCGGGCGTCTCTGGTGCGGTGCTTCTCGTGGTCGCTGTGCGTCGCCGTCCTGGGCGGGCCGCTCTGCGTTCGCGGCGACGGTGACCTCCAGAAGGTGAACCACGTCGTCGTCGTGATGCAGGAGAACCACTCCTTCGACAACTACTTCGGCGCGCTGCCGTACGTCCCGGGCGGTCCCTATCACCCTGGCCCGTGCGGCTCTGACGACCACGCCTGCGTGGACGGCCTGACCTGCACGGCGTCCGGCGCCGACCTCGCCTGCTCGAACTCCAACCGGGACGATGACGGCAGCGCGGTGCGCGCCTTCCACTCCCGCAACTACTGCCCCGGTCCGGACCTCCGGCACGACTGGCCCGCGAGCCACCAGGAGGCGAACTATCTCTTCCCCGCGCTCACCTGGCTCGCGAGCCCGAACAACGGCTTCGTGCTCGTGAACGACGGCGTGACCGCGCTCGTGCCGCCGCTCGTCCCCGATGGCGGCGGCGGGCAGCCGGACAACGGCGTGGAGTCCCCCACCGAGGACGACACCATGGGGTACCACGACCAGAGCGATCTGCCCTTCTACTACGGGCTCGCCCAGACCTTCGCGATGGGCGATCGCTACTTCTCGTCGGTGATCGGCCCGACCTTCCCGAACCGGGCATACGCGCTCGCGGCGACCTCGTTCGGCCACCTCACGACCGCGGAGATCATCCCGCCGCTCCTCACGCCCCCCGGCGGCTTCAAGCCGGTGACCGGGACGATCATGGACCTCCTCGACCGCGGCGGAGTCTCGTGGACGAACTACTTCGCCGACGTCCCGACGACGGCGATCTTCCGCGGCCTCGATGCCACCCACCTCGCCCCGGTCACGGCGTTCTTCGCGATCGCGGCCCTTCCGCCCGACGCGGCGTGCCCGCTGGGCGCGGTGTCGTTCGTGGACCCGGCCTTCGGCAACAACGCGTTAGGAACGAACCCGCTCCTGGTCCAGTTCGACGAGCATCCGCCCAGCGACATCCGCAAGGGGCAGTTCTTCGTCTCCCAGGTGATCGGTGCGCTGCGTGCAAGCCCGTGCTGGAAGGACTCGGTCGCCTTCATCACTTACGACGAGCACGGCGGCTTCTACGATCACGTCGCGCCCACGAGGGCGCCGCAGGGCCGTCGCCGGACGCCCGACGGGATCAGCCCCGGCCAGTGCGCGGACCTCTCGAACCCGCCGGCGAGCGAACAGCCCGGCGGCGGAGCGCAGTGCGACGTGAGCCGGCTGGACGCGGCGTCGATCTGCCCGGGCTTCACGCCGACCGGGCCGTACCCGCTCTACTGCCCCAGCTTCGACCAGCTCGGGTTCCGCGTGCCCTTCATCGCGGTGTCGCCGTTCTCTCGGCCGCACCACGTCTCGCACGGCGTCGCCGACCACACATCGCTGCTCGCGTTCATCGAGAAGCGGTTCCTCGCCGGCGGCGGCAACCGGACGCACCTCACAGCGCGCGACCTCCACGCATCCACGCTCGAGGACCTGTTCGACTTCGACGCGGCGCCGAGCGCCGCCGCCTCCGTCCCGTCCGCCCCCCCGCCGCTGACGAACGATCCGGGCTGCCCGTTCATGCAGTAGGAGCCTGCGGGTGCTTACCGCGACGGAGGCCCTCACGGGCGTGATCGGGTCTTTCGAGATCCAGGGGACGTGAGGAACGAAGGAGCCACATGAGCTTCGACATCGAGAAGGAGCTGGCGGAGCACGCGGGCGAGAGCTTCTCGCTTCACGAAAAGTACATCAACGTGCAGATGGTTCGGGTTCTCAGGACGATCGGGTTCGACCGCCGCTACACGCGCGCGCAGGGGGCTTACCTGTTCGACGACTCGGGCCAGAAGTACCTGGATCTCCTCGCAGGGTTCGGGGTCCATGCGATCGGGCGCAACCATCCCGTCGTGAAGAAGGCCATCGCCGACGTGCTCGGTGCCGATCTCCCGAACCTCGTCCAGATGGAAGCTTCGCTCCTGTCCGGGCTGCTCGCGCAGCGACTGCTATCTCGCATCCCGGGTCAGGAAAGAGTCTTCTTCTGCAATTCTGGAACCGAGGCCGTCGAGGCCGCGATCAAGCTCGCGCGCTCGGCGACAGGGCGTCCGAAGCTGGTGTTCTGCGATCACGCATTCCACGGCCTCACCATGGGGTCTTTGTCGCTGAACGGCGATGAGCAGTTCCGGGCCGGCTTTGGGCCGTTGCTCGCGGACGCGGTGCGCGTCCCTTTCGACGATCTGCTCGCGCTCGAGCGCGCGCTTGCGAGCAGAGACGTCGCGGCGTTCTTCGCCGAGCCAATCCAGGGCAAAGGTGTCCACATCCCGTCGAGCGGCTACCTCGCGGAGGCGGGCCGCCTCTGCCGGAAGTACGGCTCGCTGTTCGTGGCGGACGAGGTGCAGACGGGTCTTGGCCGTACGGGGACGTTCCTCGCGTCGGCCCGGGAGCAGGTCGATCCCGACCTGGTGTTGCTCGCGAAAGCGCTCTCGGGCGGCTTCGTGCCTGTGGGAGCCGTCGTCGGCAAGCGATGGGTGTTCGACAAGACCTTCGACCGCATGGATCGGGCCGTCGTGCATGGCTCGACGTTCGGCAAGAACGACCTCGCGATGGCGGCCGGGCTGGCCACGCTGGCCGTGCTCGACGACGAGCACCTCGTCGACAATGCAGCTCGGCGGGGCGATAGCCTGCTGCGCCGGCTTGGCGCCCTCGTCCCGAAGTACGAGCTCTTGAAAGAGGTCCGCGGCCGCGGGCTCATGATCGCGCTCGAGTTCGGGCCTCCATCCTCGCTCCGCCTGCGCGCGGCCTGGACGCTCCTCGAGAAGGCGGCAAAGGGGCTGTTCTGTCAGATGGTCATCATCCCGCTGCTCACGCAGCACCGGATCCTGTCGCAGGTGGCGGGTCACGAGATGTACGTCATCAAGCTCTTGCCGCCGCTATGCCTCTCGGAAGAGGACGAGGACTGGATCGTGCGCGGCTTCGACGATGTCATCTCGAAATGCCACAAGGTCCCCGCCGCCCTCCTGGACCTAGCGACGACTTTGGCGGGGCATGCCTTGAAGAGCAGGGTCGCGACGTAGCGCGGCTCGCTATGTGCGCAGCGCCGCCCACGCCGAGACATCCCAAAGGCGAAGAAGAGGGCCGCTGACCGCGCTGAGGAGCTGGTTCACGGATACGGGAGTGCGCCGTGCTTACTATATCGAGCATGCGCTCCCTCGCCCTCGTCGCCCTTCTCGCCGTCGCCTGCGGTTCCGCCAGTGCCTCGCAGCCCAGCTCGGCCCAATCGACTCCGACGCGCAGCGCCGTCGCCGGGAGTTGGGCGCTCACCCTCGCGACAGGCTCGCCCCCTTGCACCGGCGTGCTGCACTTGGGCGGCCCCGACGACGCGCTCACCGGTGCCTGGACATGCTCCAGCACCTCTTTCGGCTCGATTGGCGGCACCGCGACCGGCGAGACCAGCGGCGGCTCTCTCCGGCTGAACCTGTTCCAGGGGGTTCAGGGGGGTGGACCAGGCTCCTCCTCGACGCCTCTACCGATCCTGGTCGACGCGACGATCGCCGCCGACGGGAAGAGCGCGAGCGGGACCGGCGTCTATGGGCCGGCAACCTACACTTTCTCCATCGCTGCGAAGTAGCTCAGGGCCGGAAGACGTGCCGTAGGATCTTGATGCCTCTCCCGTCAACACGGTGCCGCCCTTCGTCACGCGGCTGCCCGCCCGTCCGGGAGGCAAGGGTCGAGATCTGGGCGCCGCGCGCCTTCAGTTCCGCACATTCTTTCGTCGAGCCGACCACCCGACGCGGCCCCATGTCGGCGCGCGGCGATGGGCCTTCACGCTGCCCGGTGAAGCGGTACAACCGGGCGCGCGCGCGACGAGCGACGCTACCTCGGTGCTCGTACCGCCACCAGAGCGCACCGCATGCGGCGGCCACTGCGGCCGGCGGGACGGCGAGCGTCAGGGCCGCCAGCACGGTCATCAGCGCGAGGAGCAACATCAGCACGGCCGGGAGGCCGAGCAGCGTGAAGGCCAGAGTGACTGCCCCATGACGCAAGCGTCCGGGCGGGGCGACCTCGTACAGGCCATCGGCCCGCTTGTGCACCCTCGCCTGCGGCATCCCACCGAAGAGTGCGTCACATGGTGGCGTTCGGCTACAGGGGAGCCCGCGTGACCGCGCTCCTGCTCCCAGAGACCCTCCGGATCGCTTCCGGGTCGATGATGTGCGCCCCTGGCGAAGGCGCCTTGGCCAGCACGCTCAGGCCCGGATTTGGGCGCGAGGGGCGCACCTCCGCGACTGCGCTCAACGAAGGGCCTCTCACAGAAGGACACGGTCGAACTCCAGCACGGCGTCCCAGCGGGACGAGTCTCCCTGACGTCGGTGACATCGACAGAACATGCACTGGCGCAGCACGCCATGGCACAGATAGACGGTCAGGTCAGGAAAGGCCGCATCGTCTCAAGAGCGCGCGAGGTCACTCCCCGCACAATTCCAGATCAATCGCCAAGTCCGGCGAGGTCTCGTCGCTCCAGATGTAGAGCACGCCATCGACCTCAGTACGGTGCAGAGCGCGGTGCCCTCTCCGGCTACTGCACCGGTTGCCCCGCAGGCTCACCGAAGGACATGGATCGTCCTCGGGCCTGGGAGGGGGAGTTCGATCGACACCTCGCGAAGCCGGTGCCGCTGGAGCTGCTCGACGAGGTGCTGAGGGGCGGGGAATAGCCGCCGGCGCGAGCGACCGGGACCCGGCGGGGCCGTTGATCGGGGCCGCGCCAGAGCCTAGACGGCCCGTGACGCGCTCGGCGGGATGTCGCGGAGAAGACCCGCCGGGGCGCACATCTCACGGAGAGCTCCCATGTCACGATGCGGGTCCTGCTTCGCAGCTCTCGGCGCGCTCATGCTCACTCCAGCGCTTGCGCGCGCCGATCGGTGCTCCGACCTCGTCGCTGCGCTGTCGAACCAGATCGTCACGGGCAGCGCGGTGTGCTTCGAGAGCACCGATCTCACGACGAACAACGTCGAGACGACGCCTCCGAACAACTCGCTGCCAGGTTGGCCGGCGTTCGCATTCACGCCCATCACCGACCGTGGCGTCATCTCGCCCGATGCGCCGAATCACACGCCCATCACCAAGGCGGTGCCCGGGATCCAGCTCGAGACCTATCTCACCGGCGATCCGACCGGCGAGGCGCGGTTCCTGCTGCGGTTCCCTGATGATTGGAACGGCAATCTGGTGGTGGCGGGGGCCTCCGGGACGCGCAGCGAGTTCAACGGCGACTTCGCGTGGAGCGACTACGTCGTGCAGAAGGGCTACGCCTACGCCTCGCAGAACAAGGGGGTCATGAACCTGAGGCTCGTCGGCGTCTTCGCCACGCCTCCCGCGAGCGACCCGCTCGCGTGCCGGCTCAATCCTTCCTCGACGGTATGGGTGCACTTCTACGACGACGACCCGGCGAAGCCCTTCACGGAGTGGCAAGACCGGATCGTGCAGGCGGCGCAGGTGGCGCGCGACGGCGTGAAGGCGTCCTACGGCCACGAGCCGCGCCGCACGTACGCCGTCGGGACGTCCAACGGCGGGTACCAGGTGCGGCGCGCCATGGAGGAGGCGCCCGATCTCTTCGACGGCGGCGTGGACTGGGAGGGCACGTTCGTCGACCCGAGCGCCAACAACGTGCTGGGCTATCTGCCCACCGCTGTCGAGTGGTACCCGGCCTATGCGGCCTCGGGATTCGACGCGAGCTCGACGGCCGCTCAGATGATCCAGGCCGCGGGCTACCCGCCGGACATCGTCCAGGGCGGCGTCTCGTTGTGGGGCCTGTATAACGCGCAGTTCTGGGAGGTCACCGAGTGCCAGTGGCAGAAGCGCCTCGATCCGACCTACGACACGTACGGTTCCGGGACGGGCAGCTACGACTACCTCGCCCGCACCCTGGTGAGCGACGTGGCCCAGAACCTCGCGGCATTCGGGACGACCGGCAAGATCAAGAAGCCGCTCATCACCGTGGCGGGGACGATGGACGCGCTCCTCCCGATCGTGCACCAGGCCCGCGCCTACGCGGCGGCGGTGGCGAGCTCGCGCAAGGGGAACGACCTGCACCGAGAGCCGCAATACCGGCTGTACGAGGTGCAGAACGGGAACCACATCGAGTCCTACGCGACAACGTTCCCGCAGCTCCAGATCTTGCAGCCGCACGCGCACAAGGCGTTCGACCTGCTGGTGGAACACGTCGAGGACGACGCGGCGTTGCCGCCCGACCAGTGCATCCCGCTCGGCGGCAGCATCTCGGCGTCGGCGACGCAGCCCGGCCATTGTGCCGAGCTCCTCGCGCAGTGAGGCGCGACGACATTCCTGCGATCAACCCGGGCGGCTTTCCCGGGTGAACCGCTGCTGGGCGAGCCGCGCCGCTACTTCGTCGCCGGAGAGTCCCTGCTGCTTCAGCCGAGCGCGGAGATCGTCGTCGCCCTTCGCGCCGTCGCCGCTCAGGTCGGACTCGAGGGCCCCCGGCACGAAGGCGTTCTTCGCAGCGTCGTCCTTACGCGCGTCGGGGACGTTGGCGTAGAGGGCGCGCTCGGCCGCGAGACAGCGGAGACACTCGGCGCGGAAGATCCCGCCCTCGCCTCGAAGCGCGTCGACATGCCGTCGTACGCGCGCGTCTGCGCCGTCGCCGAGCGCCCGCCTCACGTCACGCTCGAGCTCGTCGAGCCACGGGAGGTTCTCGCCGGTAGTCAGCGGCGGGCGCTGGAGACCTTCCGCAGGACGGCCCGGCAGGGCCCGGGCCGTTCGTGTCCTATCCGTCTCGCGGCACCCGCGCCGTCAACGCCCGCTCGACAGCCTCTGGAATCGCGTGCGGGTCATCGTGCTCGGCATCCTCCGGCGGGCCAACGATAGCTACGACAGGACAGGGCACGGCGCGTGCGATTCCATCTCGGAGCGCATCGGCCCACTGCTCACTGGCGGCGAGCAGGACGGCATCCGGCGGCTTGGAGGAATCAAGAAAGTAGCTGGCTCCCTCGGCGGTCGTCGGCGTCGTCACGCGGTAGCCCTCGGCGACAAGCGCATCGCGGCAAAGGCCGCGAAATTCCCACTCGTCGATGACCACCATCACGTGCTCGCCTGCCATCCAGCCGACCCTAGTGCCGTGTCTTGGCCAAGGTCAAGCCGCACTGCAACCGGCTCGTTGCTGCCGCACGTCAGTGTGCATGCCGATGATGGGCATCGGGCAGGTGCGGGTGGTCGTGGACCAGAGGCGCGTGCTGGTGCGGATGAGAGTGTGACCCGCTCACCGGCCCCTCGTGTACATGCGCGTGGTGCTCGTCATGAACGTGCGCGTGCTCGTGCTCCATCGCATCGTGCTCGTGGCCATGCCCGTGGCGCGCGCGGACCATCATCGCTACGCCGACGGCCATCGCAGCCGCCGCGCCGAGTTCCCGAACCGAGACATGCTCCCCGAGCAGCGGCAGCGCCGCGCATGCCCCAGCGAACGGCGCCGTCGCGAAGAAGGCTGCCTGCCGCGCGGTACCCACCTCACGCATCGCTCGCAGGTGCAGGACGATGCTCATCCCGTACCCGAGCAACCCGGTCACCAGTGCGCCCAGAAGCGCGGGCGCGCTGGGGATGCGCTCTCCGAGGGCGAGAGCGAGGACGACGTTCACGGCGCCGGCCACCAGCGACTTCACACGGACCACCGCCACCGGGTCGTGCAGCGCCAGGCGCTGGCTCAGGTTGTTGTCGAGCGCCCATCCGAAGCAGGCGCCGGCCACAGCGAGCACGCCCATCGCCTCGAACCCGCCGAGAACGCCCGGGAGACCGAGCGCGGCACCACCGAGCACGACCGCTCCAGCCCCGAGTGCCTCACTCGGCGCGAGCGACTCACCGAAGACGAGCACGGCCAGTGCGATGGTGAACGGCGCCTCCAGGTTGAGGAGCAACGAGGCCGTCGAGCCTGGGAGCCGTCCCAGGCCGTACATGAGCAGGAGCGGCGCGACCACGCCGCCCGCGACGACCACGCCGAGCAGAGGTGCGGTGTCCTCGCGCCCCAGCGGCGCCTCGCACGGCGTGCCGCGCAACGGGGCCAGCACAAGGAGCCCGAGCCCGCTGCCGAGGTAGAGCAGACCCGCGAGCATGAACGGCCCGCTTCCCGGCAGCAAGAGCTTCGCGATGGGCGTCGAGAGCCCGAACAGGAGGGCGGCGCCGAGCCCGCTCACCGGTCCCTTCATCAGGGCGCGAGACATATGGCGAAACTACTTGGTCGCCGGCTCAGGGGCGAGCCGTACTGCACAGCCCGCTCGCGCGGGAGAGAATCCCCCCTCCGGGAGGGTTCCCCTGATGCCCCTTCGCCCGCCTGCGGATTCCGGCCATGCCGATCGGCCAGGACGAGTCGTCCCGCGAACACGAGCGTGCCGATGCCCCCCGGCAGCTTCCGTTCCGCGTCGGGCTGAGCGGTGTCTTCGCCCATCACCTCGTCGTCGATGAAGCTACCGTCGATGCGGTCGACGGCGCCCCCGTTCCCGTGCAGCGCGCGCACCGCCCAGGCAAGCCGCACCAGCGCGGCGCTCAGGTGGAGCCCGTGGCGCGCGACCTCGCGGTCAAGTTCATCGACTGTCTTGGCGGGGCCCTTCAAGTCGACTTGTTCGGAGATGGACAGGAGCCGGCCGAGGGACGACGCTGGATTGAGCTTCCTGCCCCACCGCTCCTCGATCGCTGCCGATGAACGACGACGACTCCGAGCTCGTGGTCGCCCACACCTCCTCGGGCGACCTGCCCGAACGTGACCGCAAGAGGCTGCCGCGATACCCGGTGCCGGTGCTCGGGCTCGCCCGCCTGGCGGTCGACGAGACGGCGCGCGGAGCCGGCGTCGGGGCGCAGCTCCTTCGATTCGTTCTCGGACTCTCAGTCAAGATGGCGGACGAGGTCGGCTGCTCCGGCGTCGTAGTGGACGCCAAGGCCGGCGCCATCGAATTCTACGCGACGTACGGGTTCACGCCCTTCGTTGCGATCGAGGGGAATCGGAAGCGCGGCCGCGGCCCACCACGATGTGGCTGCCGATGCGGGCGATCAAAGCGGCTCGCGACCCGGCGCATTGAGCTTCGGTGTCGCCCGTCCCGGACTGGCGAAAACGGCCGAAAAAGGCTGCAAACGGACGTGCCAGCGCGCGTGTACCAAGTGTACCAAGCGCATCGCGTGTACTTTGTTGCGCTCGGCAATCGATACTGCCAATCCTTGCCAAAGATCCTCTGCCCGAGGTGCCCGCCGGGGCCTTTCTGGTCATGGTCGCCGCATCGCGGCGAGCTGCGCGAGGGCCGAGAGCAGGCTGTCGATGTCTACCGGCTTCGGCACGTGCATCTGGAAGCCGGCGGCGAGCGCGCGCTGGCGGTCATCGACGCCGGCGAGGGCGGACAGTGCGGCGGCGGGGATGGTCCCACCACGTTCGGGTGGAAGGCTGCGGACCTGAGCGATCAGGTTGAAGCCGTCCTGACCTGGCATCGCGAGGTCGCTCATGAGGACGTCGGGCTTGAACTCCAGGAGCGC
>WNFY01006322.1_pt1 | contig 10563 bp, 5 predicted proteins | sample 5400091 | NCBI WGS metagenome assembly WNFY01 (sample SAMN13153364, study PRJNA577476) | soil metagenome | isolation source: 60 cm soil or saprolite under grassland replicate 1 | place: USA:California | collected 2016-06-15
AGATCCACGCGCTCAACCGCGAAATGATTGCTGCCGGCGTGAGGAAGTTCGCTTGCGGAATTTCCCCGGCCAGCAACGCAAAGACGGTGCGGAAGCAACCTGATGGTACGGTGCTCGTCACCGATGGGCCATACACCGAGACCAAGGAGCACATGGGCGGTTTCTGGATCCTGGAAGCTGCCGATATGGACGAGGCACTCGCGTGGGCGCGCAAGGGCGCCATCTCATGCGATGCGGTAGGCGAGGTGCGCGAGCTTCTTTTCTTCCCGGATCCGGAGGGACCAACGGAATAGTCTCACCCGCCGCGACTTTTTTAACTCCTGGCACCACCACGATCGAGGCTGCCCCACTCGCCGCGGTTTTCGGCGAGTGGGTAGGACGGACCTATCCGTCGGGGCCAGCATCTCGCATTATGCAATTCCCCGCAGCCGCATCCCCGCCTTCTGTTCTTCATTGACCAGCACCAGTCCCCGCTCTCCCAAAGCGTAGTGACGGTAACTGCTCCAGTTCCACTGCTCCGGCGCCAGACCCCGGACAACTGGATTGCGATGCATGTAGCGCAGCTTCTCGACACGCTTCTTCTCCGTGAACACGGCGAAATCGTAGAAGCGACGCTGCCAAACGTGCCCTTTGCTAAGTGGAATCTTCCACAACGAGGAGGGGCGCGGATCAACCCCGGCTCGACACCGATTCAGCAACTGCCGTGCGAACGACCCTTTCAGGACCTTCATCACTACCGAAGGGTCGCCGCGATCCGGCTCGCTGATCAAAAGATGAATGTGCTCGGGCATCACAACGTATCCAACCACCACGAAACCGTGCCGACGCCGCACCCGCTCCATGACTTCTAGAAACAGATCACGATTCTGCGGTGTTCCGAGCAGCGCTCTTCGCTGATAGCAACTGGTAGTGATGAAGTGAAGATACCCAGCGCCGTAGTAGCGATGCAGGTTGGTTGGCATCGGCCACGTCTATCACAGAATGGTACGTGTAGTCTGTGACGAGTGACCAAGGGATCGAGGTCAGTGGTGCCCACTCGCCGAAAAGCGCGGCGAGTGGGGCACCCTGTTTCGTGGTGCTGGCTGAAGTCAAAGTTCGGTTGTGTGGGCCAGTTCCTCAAAGCAGGCCGAGAATCTCTTGCGCATGGAGGGGCGGATGCATCTTGAAGTGGTGTTCGCCGACCTGGTATGCCACCGCGCCGAGGTAGCCGCTTGTGGGCTCCAGGTGACGCAGAGTCCACGCCGAGGCGGCGCGCACGCTGTTCTGGATATGAACCAGGCGTGCAGGTATGTCCGGCAGTAGCGTTACCTGAAACTGATCCAGGGGCATGGACAGCCCATCTCCCAGGGCCTTGATATAACTCTCTTTGCGAGTCCAGCAGCGAAAGAATGCATCGCGCCGCTGCTCCTGGTCGGCAATGGACAACAATTCCGTTGTTTCCGCGGGACAGAAATGATGTTTGGCGATACCTTCGAGATCCGATACGCTGCGAATCTGTTCGATATCAACACCGACCGGACCGGCGGATGTAAAAGCGTATGCGGCGAGAGTGCCGGAATGCGACATGTTGAAGTGCATGCCGAGCTCAATCTTGAGTGCCGGCTTACCCGCCCGGCCAACAGTGAACTCGATCTCATGTGGATCGCGTTTCAAATACTGTGCCAACAACACGCGCAACACTCCATGGGAGGTCTGATATGAAGCGGTCAACGCCTCCGTAGCGAATCGATCGGCGCGTAGAACTTCCTCTGAGGAGAGCAGGGATCGAAATGTTCGGTTGGCCGCTTCTGAAGCGTCAAGCCAGACGGTCCAAACTTCCAGGTTCGCGCCTGCGGGAGGTTCGCTGAACACAGGTCATAGCCTATCAAACCAGCCTCTCGCTCACCGGCCAGAGTTTGTCGCGGGCAAATCCGGCCGGAGCCAAAAGGAAGCGCTAGTAATGCATCAATGTTCCTTCGCGCCGGCCTTTTTGCACTGCCGCTGTAAAAACGATGAGGCTGCCTGGCAGGAGGGTAACCGCCATCAGGGCCAGCACCGAGAATGGCTTGAATGCCATCTGCAGGGAATAACCGTTGAGCATGGTCAAGCGCAGCGCGTCCAGTGAGTACGTAATGGGAATGAGATGCGCGATTTGTTGCAGCCAGGGGGGCATCACGGTCACGGGAAAATACGCGCCTCCGATGACGGTTCCGAACCCACTCAGTAGCCACGTAATCGGATCACCCCGCTTGAGCCATACCACGGCCGCAGCGGAAAGGACCCCGAATGCGACGAATGTCATCATCGAAGTGGCCAGGACAACCAGCGTCGCGAACACGTTCATCCGGCTGAACTCTACACCGTAGGCCACCGCTCCCATCACCAGGATTACCAATAATTGCACCCCTCCCGAGATCAGGCCGTAGAGGGATGACATCAACACTAAACTCACGCCCCCGGTTTGACTGCTCAACATGGCCTCGAGGCAGCCGGTGACCTGCGCCTGGCGGATCGACTCGGAGAACATCTTCAACATCAGGTCGAAGTATCGGGCAAACGCGAGGCCGATGATCGCGAACGGGAAGTAGCGTCCGCCAACGCTCTGCAAGCCCGGCACACCATGCGGTGTAATCATTTCGCTCAAGAAATGGAAGAGCACGAGATACATCAGCGATTCGACGACCCGCATCATGAAGTTCGCCTTATAGCCGGACTCGATGCGAAAATCGCGGACCACGAAGGCCCAGGCCTTGTGCAAAAGGGACGTCACGCTTTTGCCTCCGTTACATTGCGCCGGTAATAGTCCAACAGGTCAATCCCCTTGGCGACCAAATCCTCAATGCGGTCAAATCCATGGATCCGGCCCGAATCGATGACCATCACCTTGTTACAGAGTTCTATCGCTTCTTCCAGCTTGTGGGTGGCAATCATGAGCGTCTTGCCGGAACCAGAGTAAACGCGCGACAAGATCAGGTCGATCAGGTCGTCGCAAGCTACAGGATCGAGCGCACGCGTGGGTTCGTCCAGAATGAGTACCTGCGGCTCGGCGATCAGTCCGCGGGCCAGCGCGAGGCGCTGCTTCATTCCCGAGCTGAATTCGCCAACCAGCTTGTCCGCCGAGGCTTCCAACCCCACGAGGTGAAGCAATTCGCGGATGCGGTTGTGCAGGTCCGCGCCCTGAAGATTGTCGATGGCCCCGAAGAACTCCAGGTTCTGGACTGCGCTCAACCGCCAGAAGAAACTCCGCTCTTCGTTAAACACGAATCCCACGGATCGGCGCGCCGCCGTGTTGTGATCGACCGTGTTGAAGCCGTTGACGACGATTTCTCCCTCCGTCGGCACCAAAAGCCCGCCGATCAGTTTCAACAGGGTCGTCTTGCCGGCTCCGTTCGGACCCAGCACCGCGATTCGATCTCCCTTGGCGACCTCCAGCGAGACTTGGGTGAGCGCGGTGCACACACGGCGTGGACGAAAAGGGTGGAACGCGATTTCCCGGTATCGCTTGGCGATAGGAAACCGCATCGTAACTCCACGGACGGAGATAATCGAGGCCCCAAAATCGGGATGCGACAGCGCCTGATCCATCAATTGAGGTGATTCCTCGGTCATGCGCCTACACCAACCTCGTCTGCGCGAGGGGTCACGTCTGCCGCAGAAGACAAACAGGCAGAAAGCATATCACCGAGTTCTTTGGCGTGCTCCGTCAGCATGGTTTGATGGTCGCCGGATACTTTTCGAATGGTTAGCCCGCCCGCCCGAAACCATTTCCATCCCATATCCCGGTCGATCTGGTACTGCTTCTCGTTTACGAACAGCGCGATTTCTCCTGGGTAGGGTTTAAGAGTGTGACCGTACACCAATCGCCGGTAACCAACGATGGATTGATAGAAGACGTCAGGCGCTGGGGGTTCTCCATTGCGCTGCTCTCCGTTCCCCATCTTCCGCCGGATCAATTTGCGCACTGCTTGCAGCCGCGGTCCGTGTTCTGCACGCGTGATCTCGGCGATCACAGAAAGCATATGCCTGCCCCTCCGGAACGCAAGCCGTGTGTTGGCCAAGAATGCTCGCATGGAGGTGGGCCGCTCGGTGTCAATGAGCGCCAACAAGCCGACTTCCTCACCTTCCTCCATCAGTTGGCGCGCCATTTCCATAGCCACGACTCCACCAACACAGTGCCCGCCCAACATATAGGGTCCTTTGCGCTGGACCATTCGCAGCTCGGTGATGAACTCCCGTGCCGCCTCCTCAAGGCATGAATAATGTTCCTGATTCCCCTCGATCCAGCGGGGCCTGAAGCCGTATACCGGTTGATCAGAGCCCAAATGAGGGATGATCCGGGAAAGCACAAGCAAGGTATCGTCCGGTCCCTGATAGCCTGCCACCAGGAAAAGTGGTATGCGGTTTCCGCGCGGTTGCGCGGCCACCAGGCAATCCCATGGCTGGTTCTGATCGGTGTAACTATAGGTTTTTGTGGTGACCTCGAAACGAATGCGACTTGCGAATCCCGAGATGGTCGGATCCTGGAAAATTGACCGCAGCGGAATTTCTATGCCGAATGCGGCGCGGAGCCGGGCGATTAACCGAGTGGCGGAGAGCGAATGCCCACCCAAGTCGAAGAAGTTATCGAAGATGCTGATCTTCTTGATGCCGAGAACATCGCGCCAGATCTCCGCAATCATTCCTTCGACAACCCCTGTCGGGGCCACGTACTCCTGTCCTGTTCTGGCCGGATTGGGTTGCAACTGCCCGAGCGCGTCGCGATCGATCTTGCCATTGGGAGTCAACGGCAACTGATCTACGCTGATGTAGGCGGACGGCACCATATGATCGGGCAGCGACTTCCTGAGAAAATCACGCAGTTCGCCCGGAGCGAAGACTTTTTCGTTCGAAGGGGCCACGTAGGCGACCAATTGACTACCACCCAATGGATCGGGCCGGGCAATAACAGCGCACGCCCGCACGCCAGGGCAGGCGGACATGGAGCCTTCGACCTCCGCAGGTTCGACGCGATAGCCGCGGATCTTGATCTGCTCGTCGGAGCGGCCGGCGAATTCCACGCTGCCGTTGAGGCAGTAGCGGCCCAAGTCGCCGGTGCGGTAGAGGCGATCCCCGCTGGCGTTGGTGAACGGAATAATAATGAACCGTTCATGCGTGAGGCGCTCGTCGTCCATGTAACCCATGGAGAGGTAGGGAGTGCGAACATGGATTTCTCCGAGTTCCCCTGGGCCGGCGAGTCCTTGGACGCGATTCAGTATGACCAACTGTGCATCGGGGATCGCGCTCCCCAGCGGGATCGATCGCGAGCCACTCTCCTGCATTTCCTTGGCACTTCCGGTTCGGTGCCAGGCCATTGCTTGCGGCGTCTCCGTGGTGCCGTAGAAATTCACGCACTGGGCGTGCGGGGCGACCTCTCGGATCGCCGCCACATCGCGAGCATGCAGTACATCGCCGCCGAAAAATGCGTAACGCAGCGTCAGGACAGGTGAAATGCTCTGCGTGATTTGCCCCTCGGACAGCAACGCGCCCAGGGCCGGCGTCAAATGGGTAATGGTGATCTTCTGACGGCTCATCCACACCGCCAATCGACCGGGCGAAAGGATTTCATCCGCAGAGGGGACGCACACCGTTCCACCTGCCCACAAGGGTGTAAACACGTCGCGCAAAAGCGGATCGTGCGCCAATCCGGAAAGCACACTAAAACGGTCTGTCTCGTTCAGTCCGAACTCAGTGGAGTGCCAGTCGAGAAAGTGCGAGACAGGCCGATGAGTACCGACAATGCATTTCGGTTCTGAAGTTGTGCCCGAAGTGAATGTCAGATATGCGGGACCATCGGGGTCCAACTCGATTTCCGATTGCAAACGTCCCGCTAGTTCGGGCATGGACAACGTCTTATCCGCTGACGGAAGAGATATGCAGCGCTCGTCAGCGAATTCGTGCAAAGCACTGTTCACTTCCTGCGGAGGAGCTCCAGCAGCCGCGATCTGAATCCAGGCTTTGGGCTTTACCTGGCGGATCCAGCGCACCAGGCGGGCGGGAGGATAGTCCGGGTTGAGGATGCAAAACGCGCCGCCGGCCCGCAGAACACCCAAAAGCGCCAGTACTAACGGTGCACTGCGATGCGCGTACACTGCCACAGTATCGCCGCGGTTCACGCCGTAACCATACAACCGCGCCGCCAAGCCAGCGCTCAACCGCTCAAGATCCCCGTAGGTCCAGGCAGCATCCGAATCTTCCACCGCGATTCGTACGTGGCTCCGGACTGCGTGTTCAAGGAACCGGGCGGGAACTGAACCTGCCCAACGCAGGGCGAGCGGAGCGGTGGGGTCAGGCAAGGCTTCCGCGCCGGCTCCAGCAACCAGCGAATAGCTATCTAAGCGGCCAGAAGGATCTTCTGCAACTTGCTTCAGAAGGTTGGCAAACTGGTCCAGCAACGTGGACATGCGGAGACGATCGAACAGGTTGGCGTTGTAAAGCAACAGCAGATCGATGGAGTTACCCTGTTCGCAGCTGTAGAGCGTGAGGTCGAATTTGGACTCGACTTCGAATTCCCCGAACGGTTCGATCTTTAACCCCTCAACGCGGGCGAGAGAGGTAGGCAGGTTTAAGTGATTGTAAAAAACCTGAAATAGGGGAGTGCGATTGAGATCGGGCTTTGCGTCCAGCGCTCCGACCAATTGCTCGAAGGGAAGGTCCTGGTGAGCGTGGGCGTCCAGGACGGTATTTCGGACCCGCGCCATGAATTCCCGGAACGTGAGTTCACCGGAAAGCTGCCCCCGCATCACGACCGTGTTCACGAAGAAGCCGATCAGCGATTCGAGTTCTTTCTGATTTCGTCCCGCGACCGGGGTTCCTACGAGAATGTCGTTCTGGCCGGTGATCCGGTACAACAGGATCTGGAAGGCGGCCAGCAGCGTCATGAACAGCGAGCATCCTGCCTGCTGCGCAAGGGTTTTCAGCGCTTCACTCACAGCCGGATCGAGGCGGAGTCGTTCGCGGGCGCCACGCGGCGTTTGCTCATTCTGCCGGGAGCGATCGGCGGGCAATTCGAGAATCCGCAAGTTGCCCGCGAGTTGCTTCCGCCAATAATCCGTATGGGAATCGCGCACCGGGCCTTCCAGGAGGCGCTTCTGCCAGGCGGCGAAATCCGCATACTGAATGGGCAAATCCGGAAGAGGCGACGGAGAGCCCGACCGATACGCCTCATACACCGCACCGAATTCCCGCCAGAGAACGCTCATCGACCAGCCATCGAAAACCGTGTGATGTACCGTCATGACGAGCACGTGATCCTCAGCGCTTATCCGTAGCAACTGAGTCCGGAAAAGCGGGCCATGGGCAAGATCAAACGGTTTGTGGGCCTCGGTCGCTATAAATTGGTGGGCCAACTCTTCCCGTTTGTCTTCCGGATTTTGCGTCAAATCAGCCACTTCCACCGGAACGGGACTGGTTGGGAGAATCTCCTGCCGTGGCCACCCGTTGGCCGCCGGGAAAACCGTTCGCAGGACTTCATGACGCCGCACAACTTCGGAAATAGCTTTCTCCACAATCCCTACTTCCAGTGGCCCGGTGATGCGAGCGGCCATGGATATGGTGTAGGCAGCGCCTTGCGGCTCGAGTTGATCGAGGAACCACAAACGCAGTTGAGCGAACGACACTGGTAATTCGGCGTCCCGCGGAACTGGCTTGATGTCCAACTGTTCCGGCCGGGCCATTCCGCCCATGCCGTTCAGGAGGGCCAGCAGTTCGGGCTTGCGCTCTGCAATTTGCGCGCGCAGTTCGGGAGTGATGGAGTTCTTCGGGGCGTCCACGTGAAGCTGGCCATCGCGCGACCGGACGACGATGTCCCGGGCACGCAAATGGGTAAGAAAATCGAGTGTGCTCAAGGAATTCACAGCACAAACTCCTCGCGGTTTTCGGTTGATTCCGCGCCGTGACCGCTCTCGCTCTGCAGCCAGCCCACAGTTTCAAGCTGCGTCGCCAGGGCGCCAAGATTGGGGGCCTCGAAAAAGACCCGCAGGGGCACGGAGATTCCCAGGTCATGCTGCACCACGTTCCCAATTTCCAATGCGGTCAGCGAGTCCATTCCCAACGCCGTCAACGGTTGGTCCGTCCCCAGATCGGTCACCTTGAATCCCAGCACACGAGAGACCAGTTCGGCCAGATAGCGCTCGATGATCGCTGTCCGTTCTCTCCCGCTGGCAGCCAGAAAGGCTTGCCGGTCAAACTCCACGCGGGGTCCTGGTTTCTGCGGGGGCGCGACATCTGCTAACAGGCCCACTGCAGTTTCTCCAGCAAAACCTCGCCAGGTATTCCAATTGATCGGGAAGACCGCAACACTCGACGCATTGGACGCAAGCAGGTTCTCCAATATGCTCATGCCAGCTGCGTTCGAGATACCCTCTATGCCGTGCTTCCGGAGTGGATCAAGATTCGTCGCCTCACGGGCAAACATCCCGGTTTCTGCCCAAGGACCCCAGGCGATACTGAGCGCTGGCAGGCGCTTGGCTGTGCGGTGCTGCGCCAATGCGTCGAGGAATGCGTTTGCCGCAGCGTAGGCACCCAGTTTGGGCGGACCGAGCAGCGCGGCGCCAGAGGAAAAAAGCACGAAGCAGTCCAGCGCGCTGTGCTCAAAAGCCCGGTGTAACGCCCACGCGCCCTCGATCTTCGCTTGCGATTGATTGTCCAGATCGACAGCACCAGTCTCGGAAATGGATTTTCGTTCGACCACGCCAGCCGCATGGAAGACTCCGCGCACTTCTGGCCAGCCCAAGTTATGCAGCTGGGCCACCAGGCCTTCCACGGCACCCTCCTGCGACACGTCGCAAACGGCTGGATGGACGGAAACTCCCTGGCTCTCCAGGTCACGAACGACAGCAATCTTGCGCCCTATGGAACTGTCCGGATCGATGCCCGGCCATTCGGCGCGTTCTGGGAGTTTGGTGCGGCCGGCCAGCACCATAAATTTTGCGCCTTGTTCCGCAAGGTGGCGCGCAACCACGCCGCCGATACCACCGAATCCTCCGGTTATCAAATAGGTGCTGTCCGCCCGCCAGCCTCGAAAGGTTCGAGACGCTGGGCGAAAGCGTTTGAGACGCGCGACATAACGCGAAGTGCCCCGCATCGCGACTTGATCCTCTTCGTTGGATCGCCGGATTTCCTGTGCGAGGAACCGCGCGCAATCCGCTGGAGATGCGGACGGGTCAAGGTCAGCCAAACCACCCCAAAGCTCCGGATGCTCGTGGGCCAGAACCCGTCCCAGCCCCCAGATGGGCGATTGGAACGGAGAAATATCTACATGTTCGGAAGCGGCCACGGCACCCGCTGTGACTAGCCAGAGTCGTGGGTGGCTGGATCCGGGCATGTTGGCCAATGCCTGGATAAGGGCAGGGACGCTCGCACATGCGGTCCTGTGAACTCGAGGAACGTCATTGGCGCGCCCCACGATTGCGTCGAGCGCCCAGAGATGCAGAACTCCAGAGCAGCCCATTCCGGTGTGTTGTCCCATGAGATCAAGGACCCGGCGGAAATCGTCCACGCTTTCGGGCCGAACCGAGAGCGTCGACGGACCGGTCTGCTCGAATTCAGAACCGATCGTAAGAGTTCCGCACTGTAGTCCCTGCGATTGCAGGACAGAAACAACCTCGGGTCCCGCGGGGTTGTCTCCCGTAAGAACCAGCCAGTAGCCCGACCCTGCTGCGGCGTCGGTTTGAACCGGCTTCTCGGTTTGCTTTTCGGTCGCGACCCACTCCAGTCGAAAGAGCCAGTCATCGAACTGATGTGCGGACAACAAGTGCGTATCCAGTGGACGGCCGGCAATGCCCTCTGCTTCAGCCACCAGCGAGCCGGTTTCGTCCACGATCCGGACGCTGCCGCCATGGGCGTCCGCGCTTGCCACAACGCGCAAAAGGCTGCCCCGCGGCGCCTGATTGATTCTCATGCGGCCGATTTCCGTCATCATCATCGGGCCGGCGACTTTCTCAGTCACGCAAAGCAGGGCGTGAAAACAGGAGTCGATCAACGCGGGGTGGAAGGTGTAGAAGTTCGCTTCCTTGGCGACCTGTTCCATGATGCGGACTTCGCACACTGCTCCTTCCGGAACACGCCAGGCTTGTCCGAGACCCTGAAAACAAGGTCCGAATTGAATCCCTGACTTGAAAAGGCTCTCGTAGAGTTTCTTGCCATCAAGGTCCGAAGGACGATCCAGGCCTGGCACATCAACCATCGGGGTTTGTTCGTCCTTGATGTGACCCGCTTCGCCGGATGCATTGAGCGTCCAGCTTCCATCTCCGCCATGCCGGCTGAAGATGCGGAACGAGAAACTGTCTTCGCCGAGACGGTCCCCGATCAACTGAAGCCGTACTTCCTCATCAGGTTGAAAAATGATGGGAGCGACAAACTGGCAGTTACGGATTTCAACCGGGCCCTGCCCAAACAGTTGGCTGGCTGCGGCTGCGGCCATCTCGATGTATGCCGCGCCCGGAAAAATTACTTTTCCCTGAATGCAGTGATCTTCCAGATATGGCAGATCAGTTGTGCTGATTTCGTTTTGCCAAACGTAAGTCGCCAGCGTGCCGGCGATGTCGA
>WNFY01010158.1_pt1 | contig 10563 bp, 7 predicted proteins | sample 5400091 | NCBI WGS metagenome assembly WNFY01 (sample SAMN13153364, study PRJNA577476) | soil metagenome | isolation source: 60 cm soil or saprolite under grassland replicate 1 | place: USA:California | collected 2016-06-15
TGGCAGGCGCTGAACGCGACATGCGTTCTCATGAGGACAGACGCGGCTTTGTGATAGGGGCTGTGCTCAAATTGTGGGAAGTCTATCAGGCGAAAGAAATTGATGAGGGTCAGTTTGATCGTCTGATAGACGTGTTGTCTGGTTTCTCAAGTGGGACATATCGGCAATTCATTCAGGAACAGGTGAAGCAATATAAAAACGGAAACCCTCCCACCATTGTAGGCTATTAGAGAATTAGGGAAGAAGGTGAGTAAGTCATAACTTTAGTATCATACTCTCGAAACTTGCGGGCGCACACTTCCAGGTGGAGCGCCTTTACTTTTGTGCTATACTTGTGACTAGTACTTGTAAGAGTACATCACAGTAGTATCGTTTCGTTTCGTTACTTTCGTTCACTGCAACGAAGGTAACGAAACTGGTAAGAAGGGACGAGATGAGCAAGCAAGAGTATGAAAGTAAAACCGTCAATGTCTACGGCGATAAGTTCGCACGTGAGAAGAATCCTGTGCCAGTCTATCAACGCCAGCTCAGTACCAGGCCAACTACCTTTACCTGCATTGTCTGTCATCAGACCGTGACGCAAGAACGCTATCCAGGGCCTGCACCAAAGTACTGTTCTGATGAGTGCAAAGCTCAACATGAGGCAGCGCGCAATGAGGAACGCGTACGCAAACAGCGAGAGAAGCGACAAGCGCTCGCTGCTCAGAAGAAAGCTGGCCATAGTGGGGGTCCCAACATTTTTACCCCCCCAAATCCCCGCTAAGGATTCACCAAGGCGATTCTGAGATATTTCATTCCCACTAATACTACAACCGTAGTTATGAAGGCACGTGAGAGCGTGGACGAGAGCGTCGCCGGAGCGCGTGTCGTCGAGCATGGCTTCGACGGGCCCAGAACCGCTTCCTGCGGCGAAACATCGACCAGGCCAGCCGTAGCTCGGGCGAACGCACGGGTAAGGGCAGGGCAATGGCCAACAAGCGGCGCACTTCCGGCACCGTCAGCCCGGCAAGCTCATCGGTTCCTGCACTTTTTTTTCCTGCTCTTGCCTCCGGATGCTGGCGAGCCAGGCATGGGCCATCATCGAGAGCGTGATGTGGCGGTACCAACTGTGCCAGAAGCGCACTTCATACTCATCCAGTCCCGTTTCTCCTTTGGCCTCCTCAATACACTGCTCCACTGTGTAGCGTTGGCTTGCCACGTACGCCAGAGTCGCTAGAGAACTTTTCGCCGGAGCATAGGCCAGATAATAGGCGATCTGCTTGGGATCGCTGATTGAGCGACGTGCCAGCAGCCAGACATCCGGCCCTGGGAGCTGATCCCGACTCTCTACCACCGACTGTCGTGCCCAGTGATACTCGATTGGCCCTTTTTCTCCTTCGACCACCGCCATGCGTTTCCATACCCGAGAAGGAAAATTGGCCACGATCTCGCAGACCATGCGGGCTTTCGGGGCTCCTTCAGCCAGCCGTCGAGCTCGTCGTGGTCGTCCCCCGGTTTGCTCTTGCGGCGCTTCGACCTGTGGTCGCTGGGTCCAGACCCGCGTGTTGGCCGAGACCGCCAGCACGTAGAAGCGTCCATGGGCCTGGATCGTTTCCCGTAGGCGGGGTGAGTCACCGTAGACCTCATCGCCAGTCACCCAGCGCATCGGCACGCCCTGCTCCCAGGCATGTAGCAGCATCACCATCGCTTGCTCCGGTTTGGTTTCAAACCTCACCTCCTCGGGCACACATGCCTGCCGTCGTCGTGGCCGATCCCAGGCCCATTCTGCTTCTGGCAAGTAGAGTCGACGATCGAGAAAGACATGCCCTCGGCTACTGCTATAACTCAAGACCGTGGCTACCTGTCCGTTCTCTAGCTTGCCTGCTGTTCCCAAGTACTGACGTGCGACCCCGACGGAGTGTGTGCCTTTCTTTACAAAGCTGGTCTCATCCACCACCCCAATCCCCTCCTCATCGCCAAAGGTCTCGATGACAAACTGCTGCAGCCGGTCGCGTGCAGCATTGGCATCCCAAGGCACCCGATACAGTAACCGCTGCATGCGATCGGGAATGCGCTCCCCCACCGCTTCGGCAACCTGCCAACTATTCTTGCGGTCCGCCTGCGCCAGGAGCCCACGCAGATACTTCTTGGCTTGTTCGCGCGATTCGCTGCGCTCAAACAGGTCAGCAAAGCGTGCGTGAAACTGCTCAAATTCCTCTTGCCACCTTTCCAGTTCCTCAATAGTCATCTTTTTCCTCCCACTCGCACCTACTGTTCTTGATCTCTCTTTCTTTCTTTCTACGAGTGAGAGCTAACTACGGTTGTAGTACTAAGAGGTCACTAGATTGACAGGAGCAGAACATACTCTAAGCACTGGTGTCATTGACGTCGGAAATGGGTCCCATTGCCGGAGACAGATCGACGAGTTGCGGCGCAACGACCAAGTTGGTATTACTCATATGACGAGGTGTTACTCATTTACTTTCAGGCAAGCCATTTCTCGGTGGACTGACCAGGTATTCTGTTATCCTTATATAATCCTTGATATTCAAGAAGTTTGAGAATAACTCTATCTAGGACGCTTACCATGAAAAAGTATTCCAGAGTCATTTCCTGATGACTTGGCGGTGTTTGAGCTTTTTGTGCTTCCGCTTCACAATAGAAGCGCCCTTCATGTACCAACTTATTTCTGGACTGAATAAAGCGCTCTTTTTCCTATCATCCAGGAGGTCTCTAAAAGCTCTGCGTTTGAGTTCGGGCAACTTATCACATATTTTCTCAGATAATCCATCTATGGAAGCTAAATGTGCTTTCTCAAGAAGTAAGGGCATTTGATTGCAAAATTCCTTTTGTAGTTTTTTAAAAGCACTTCCCGTGAGTATGTTTTCATGAACAGGGTTATCCTGAAGGTTAGTAAAAACAGCTTTAGTTGCCTCTAATGCTATCGCCATCTTTGCACCCCTTACCTGAAGATAGTCACTTTCAGCTTTCGCATCTAAATAGAGATCGATTATCCTCGTATTGAGTTGGTATCGCTCTCTGTTATTTACATATGTATCGTATGTTTTCTCTATAAAATCATGAATATGGCTGTTTGGTATAATAGGACCTGATCTAAAAATTTTTGCCACACGCGATTGATGGATTTGAGAGAGGCATTCTCCAGTCACGCTAGAAAACGTTTGGTAGAGCCAATTTATCTTTATTCCCTGGGCAACAGAGAGAAGATAACAGAGATTGTCCACAGTTTCCGTAAATTGCTCATCTGGTGGGCGACCAGCAAGGAGTCCTGTTACCTCGCATGTGACATCGACCATTTTTAACATTCTTACATAATTGCTAATGTTCTCGTATTGTTGGATAGGCTCTACTCGAACATCTATTACAACTCCAGCATGCGCTAGGTGAAGTGGAAAAGGCTGTGTAAGCAAGAAATTGGTGAGTCCATAATGAACTTGGTAAGGTACAATATCTTTCACCATGTCAACTGACAACGTTCGCAGCCAGCACGTCACTTCCGTAGTCGAAATTGTGCCCGTTAGAATGATCTCTGCAGCCGATGAGAGATGAAAGCCTTTATTTGTTATTCCATCGAAGCGCAATACCGCAGGGGGATTTGGAGTCAAGAAAAGAATGGACGGGAAGGCAAGCTCTAGATTCTTGCATACAAGAAAGATATCCCCCTTTTTCAACTGCCCTGCTTCAAATGTGCAAGCGGTAGTCTGCTGGGTGCTAAGCGTAAGTGTCCCAGTCCCTTGGTAGAGAGCCAGATATGGAGAGTAATCAGCAAATGGGTTAAATCCTGTTGAGTTTTCTTTATCAGACATTATTAAATTTGCTCCTTTCACGCATTTCGATCAAATACTGACGCAGCTTGGGTAAACATAATATTTGTACAGATAGAAGGGCTACCAGATCTTTAGAGAAAAGAACGTTAACATCGGCACAGAAGCCATTTCGCCGTTTTTGTTGGTTGCAAATAACGTGTACCACTCACTCACCTCGGAGATCTCATCAAAAGCTCTAGAACATTCGGCAAAGAGCATGGAATGTGGCTCTCGCGCGGCTTCTTCTCTCGCGCTTCCGCGCCCTTTGCCGAATTTCTTTGCGGATGGTGAAGTCCCATCTTTGCTCTGGTAAAGTCCTGTTCAATGAGCTTGCTGTTGGCGCTGCCAAAGTAATTAATATCGTCGGTGATGTCTTGATTTTGTAAATCACCTTCATCTTCTTTCAGCTTCCCAGCTCGGCAAATATCCCATGCTGCTTCATCCAGTGGCTCAGGTTACGGCGTGTGGTGCCATATTTTCTGGCAATCCACGCCTTGGTTGCCCCATGCTTGAGAAGTGCCATAATTTCCACTCGATGCTCATCCAATTTGCTTTTGCCAACACCTTTGGGACGGCCCAAAGGCATTCCTTGCTGCTTGCGTGCGGCCAGCGCTTCTGTGGTTCGTTGCGAGATCAGGTCTCGCTCAATTTCAGCAGCCATCGCAAAGGCCATCGCGACGATCTTGCTTTGGATGCTGTTGTTGAGTTGCCAGTTGCCCTTTACGGCGTAGATACGAATGCCTTTCTGCACGGCCAGGGAGAGAATTTCCATGCACTCCAGCATGCTCCGGCCCAGGCGGGACAGCTCGCTGACGATGATGGCATCGCCTTCTTGCGCATTTTCCAGAATGATGGCGATCTGCCGCTTGCGCCAGGAGATTTTGCCGGAGATTTTCTCTTCAATAAACTGGATGTGTCCCAAATGGGTGTCATTGGCCAGTTTTAAAATGTCCGCTTTGTTCTTTTCCAAATCCTGATCAAGTTTGGAGACTCGCAAGTAGGCAAACGTCTGTCCTGGCATCCTTTTTCCTCGCTTCGTGGGTAGTGGGAATGAAAACCTCTTCAACGCCAGATATTTTACCCGCTTTTGGGTAAAAATGCTAGTGTGTTTTGTGTGCGAAAAGGGGAAAGGAAAACGATCGTTTTCCTTTCCCACCGCATCAGGAACCCCCTTTTTTTCTCAACCCAGGTTTTGGGTGGAACTAACGAAGTTTATCCAGAGTCCGCCTAACCCATCACCGAGATACATGTAAAACTAGTAAAGAGATAAAGCAGGTACAAATAATATTTATATTAAGTATTTTATGTAAAAAAATCAGAATATTAGCCTTATAATACTTCTTTATATGCCTTATATTTATGAACGCGTTTTAGTCGTATCTCGGTACTAGGCCGAACTTCTGTGCAACCAACAATTGAAGCTCTTCAACTTTACGAGGGAAAGCATGTTCCCATAACTCTTCTACAGAGTATCCTTTGGTCTGCAAAAAATGTCGGCGTGAGGCATCTTTCTGGCGAATCTTTTGATGAATTGCTTCAGTATATCCGCACTGGAGACATGCATGCCAGTAGCAACCTTGAATTTCTACAATAGTATGAGTCGCAGGCAAATAAAAATCTGCGTGATACCGACCAATTGGCACCTGACGCTGATACGCTGCGCCACAAGCATCAAGCGCTTCAGCAAAAGCCTCTTCTAATGAGCTACTTCCTCCTTTATAGCAATAGGGACACCCAACCCCATTTGCCCGATGTTGAATACGTGCTTTCCATTCGTGTCCCTGTACACATTGCCACCAAACAACAAAACCACTTCCTGGAAGCACTTGATCGGGAGTAAAATCATTCTTATCAGGATGCCACTCTTGAGCAAGTTGTGGGAACAACGCTTCTAGAGAGGTTGTCTGCGTAGTACGCTGGCCAGCACAATAAGGGCAACCTGATCCTGCACTTCGGCTGTTAATAACGGCATCCCACTCATGAGAAGCATCTTTCGAGCATCGCCACCAGACTCGTTTACTGCTTTGAGGAAGCACCTGATCCGGCGTGAGTTCATCATTCTTGGCGAAATTCCATTCCTGGGCTAAGGAGGGATTGATCATTAGCAGTGAGGTTTCCAGTGTTGCTACTTGTCCTGCACACATTAAACAGCCACTTCCTACAATGGCTCGGTTGCGCACCATAGCAGACCACACATGCGTTGGATACTCCTGACATTGCCATGTAACAATACGTTCGCTTCCTGGAACAACATCCGCTGGCGTCAGGTTTCCATTTTTCGTAGGGTGCCACTCACTCGCAAGGTTGGGGTGAAGTGCTAGGAGAGAGTTTTCTGGCGTGACTGCTCTGTTTGCACATATAGGGCAGCCATTTCCTCTCACGCGGCTTTTGATAGCTGCAGACCACACATGGTTCAGATTCACTCGACATTGCCAGAAAACGATCTTATCACTCTTGGGTTTAACGTATTCCGGTGAGAGGTCTTTATTTTCGGTGGGATGCCACTCTTTAGCTAATTCAGGATAGAGGGCAGCAAGAGACGTTTTTGGTGTTGCATATCGCCCACTACAATAGGGACATCCGATTCCCCCATGAGCACGATGTTGAACGCGGCAAGGCCATTCGTGTGTTGGGTCTTTCTGACAACGCCACCAAGCCAAATATTTGCTTCCCGGAGTTACCGTATCAGGGCTATGATGACTATTTCTCTTAGGATGCCATTCTTTGGCTAGGTCAGGATAGAGTGTTCCGAAAGATGTTTCAGGTGTGGCTTCTCTCCCACTGCATTTTTTGCATCCATCTCCTCGCTTGGTGCGGTTTTGCACAGAAGTTTTCCAAATATGCGAAGTGTTCCTTTGACATTGCCAAATAATTTTCTTATTACTTCTTGCTGTTACCATATCAGGGGTCAGAGAGCCATTCTCCGTAGGATGCCATTCTTTAGCCAGATCAGGATATAACGCCTGCAAAGATGTCTCAGGTGTTGCATACTTTCCTCTACAGTAGGGACATTTCTGGCCTCTCACTGCCCGGTTATGCACAGTTGCTTCCCAGATATGCGAAGGCACCATATAGCATTGCCAGACCACCTTCTTGGCGCTATTTGCTGCAATCATATCAGGAGTCATCGGCGCGTTCTCTGTGGGATGCCACTCGGTAGCTACATCTGGATGGGTCATCAATAAAGAAAGTTTCTCGGCTCTTCTATCCATTAAATTTCCCTCTGCTACTTTAACATGATGCAAGGATGCACCTAAAAAACTTCTTCTTTTTCCTGCTTCTAAAGAAGGTAATTGGCAAGGAGCCAGTACCATACCACAAAGTGTTCCGACAGATGTGTCAATATAAGCTGAATGCAACCTCTCTGCTTTTCTTCTTGAGAACCTAGTAGAGAGATACAGTGGCTAAGGTTCCGATGTCCACAGAAAATACTTAATATAATATTATTTGTACCTGTTTTACCTCTGTCCTAGTTTTACATGTATCTCGGCACTGGGTCTGCCTTTAGGTATTTCGCCATGGCTTCATTCCCCAAAGATTTATATTACTATCACTGCTACTGGCGAGGATGTTGCCATTAGGGCTGACGACCAAGCCCATAACCATGTCTGTATGACCAGTGAGGGTGCGTAGTTCCCGCCCGGAGGATAAGTCCCATAGCTTAATAGTGTGATCCCAGCTGCCACTGGCAAGGATCTGACCATCGGGGCTGATAGGGGGTTTTTGCATATCCCCCCGAAACGAGTACACTGTTTCGGGGGGATATGCAAAAACCCCCAACTTTAGTCAACTCAATGAGCGGTACGGAGAGAATGACGCAGACACGATTAAAGCCAATGCGGTTACTCACTTTCTCCTGCCAGGCGCGGGCCTGGAAGAATGCAGGTACTACTCTGAGCGCATAGGGGATGCCACTGTCCGTACTGAGACGATCAACCGTCGGGGCTACGGTATGAGTGAAGAGACCACGTCATCGGAGGGTGAGGCGAGACGGCGACTTATGACGCCCGATGAGCTGCGTACCATGCCAGCCGACCAGATGCTTATGATCGAGGCCAGGTCAGCGCCCCTCTTGTTAACGACAAAGCTGTACTTCCAGGACAAGAAGTACATGGAGCGGGCAAACAGGCCGTATCCTGTAACGCAGGTGAGGGTGGAGCCAGTGCTACCGAAAGCCTCGCCCACCCATCCGCAAGGGTTGCCGCCAGCACCAGCAGGACCGAGCCGACAGGAACCACCGATAGTAGTGGATGCAGAGGTAGAGGATGACGATCAGTTCTTTCAGCAGGATTGACACTTCCCCGCTTAAAAGCAGGGGAATTCTTCCTTCGTTCATGAGACTTGCCCATCAGTCTCACAACTGAAAGGTAGAGGCCTGCATGTCTAGAAGCGTTTACAATACCGAAGCATTGCCCGTTGCCGTGTGCCCCACGGTACGGTGGTATGAGCCTGACTTGCCCGTCTTACCAGAGGCTCTGATGAGAAACATCTGCCCGTTAGGAGAGAATGCGCGTCTCTCAATCAAGAGAGACTCTTACGCTGATTTCTCGCTCTGTGCGAATGCGTCATGTTTGCTTGGCTCTGATCCTATTGTCTCATGGCTGTCTAGACTTTTCTTGGAGAGTCACTGGTTGAGTAGTCCTCTGCTGCGGCAGCGGGCTTTTCATCCCCCACTTAAAAGACAGGGGCGCGCAACGCCCGTTTTCTGTAATATCGTCAGGGGTAATGGCATTCATGCCATTATACCAGAGGCTGCAAGCTGAACAATTAGCGCGGGTCGCAGTGATCACCTGTCTGAGCACAGACCTGCGCATCGCTCCTGAAGGGGCTTGACGTGGATTTTGCCTTTTTGAGCGTGTTATTTTCTCGCCAAAAACCCCCAAAAAAAGAGACCCGCGCAAACCCTTGCCTAAAGTGGCTTCTCATGCTAGACTAGGAGTGCCGCAGTCTAAATGGCTTGTGGAGCCCGTCAGGGATTGAAACATGTGGAGATTAGAATATATGTGAAGGTGGGGTTCAGTCTAAATGGCTTGTGGAGCCCGTCAGGGATTGAAACAATTGTCGGGTGGGTGGGCTATTGTCCTGTTTGCAAGTCTAAATGGCTTGTGGAGCCCGTCAGAGGCCCGAAACTAATTCATTTGTAGAAGTCCTTTATTTGTAGATCTCGCTTTTTGAAGAGTCCGTACATTTATAACTACATAAATCAGGGTGTTGAGATTGGTCACAGAGCCGCGATTGCGCACTTTTGGACGCTCAATTCCAAGGGCTTGAGCTTGACTGTTGATGCGTTCGCAGCTCGTGCGCTGGGTGTAAATTGCCTTGTAGAGCGGGCTGTCACGATCAAGGGTCACACGCTCAATGCCACCGGGTTCCCAATTGACATCTTTGACACAGCCTTTGCCTTTGGTAAATTGTTCGTGATCACAGAGTTCGCCTGTTTTTTCGGGAAAGAGCAAGGGGCACTGGAAGCGTTGAGCACGATATCCATTCGTGTGATTGAACGATTTCGTTGGATGCATGAGCAATCCTTTGGGGCAGCGTGGGGTTCCGTCCGCTTCTCGTGCAAAAGGGGTTTTACTGTGTTGATTGAGCGGAACCGCGCCGATTCCTCCCAGATACACTGCTTCCTGGTAGACGTACCATGCATCAAAAGCGGCATCAGCAGTCAAATGAGTGGGAGGGGGAGAGAGCGCGGCGATGACGCGAGCAAAAAGAGGACGAAAATAGGTGATCTCATTCTCATTAAATGGCTGGGTATATTCGGCGAGAATCACGTCTCCATAGTCAGGACAGGTTGCAGCAGCGACGCCGGATCCATAGCCCCAAATCAGTTCCTTTTTCTCATTCGTTTCTTTGGGTTTTTTGCCCTTTTCTTTTTGTTGGTGCGTCGTGGTTTCTTGTTTCGTGTTCGATGGTTCTTTCGCGGGTGTCTGATCAGGATGATCTGATGTTGATCGATTGGAACTTTTTTTGACTCCTAATCGACAATCTGGGTCGCCTGCCAATCGCTGGGTTTTATCATAGCGATCTTTGACGTAGACACGCTCGTTATTTTCCTTGACCCAGCCATAAATATGCTTCACATCAAAGGCCACCGTTTCACCGAGTCCAGGAATTTCTTCCTGAAGATCGCGAACGGTGCTCTGCAAAAGCGTTTGCAACAAGGGCTGATCAAGCAAATGGAGTTTTCTGCGCAGATAGACCTCGCTGGGAAGGGTTGTATGGCGGTCAAATCCATAGGGATCAGTCGAGTCACATTGCAGATGAAAACCGAGTTCAATGATGAGTAAGGGATGTTTGAGCAAAAAGCGATGGAGCTGACTCGTGTAGATCATTCCTTCACGAATACGGATAAGAAAGGCTTTGATGTATGCGGCTTCTGGTTGAGCAGGACGACCACGAATGGATTGGTGGTCTTCCCACTGCGAGACAAGAGACCAATCAAGAAACGAGAAAAAGAGACGATAGTCAACAACAACAGGATCATAGGCGAGCAGGTTCTCCATCGTAGGCTGGTCAAAAATGGCAGAAGAGGGTATCATAGGTCTGAGCTCCTTTTATGAGTGGAATTGGTTTAAACATACTTTGCAAAAGGAGTCTCATCTTTGTCAAGAAAAAAGCCATTGGTCATTTTTCCTCTGAGAGGAGAGAGATTTTTCGATCAAGGAATTAGTTTCGACAGTATTGCTATGAATTTCGAAAACGAGCGATGACCCAGTAAAACTGGATTTTTAGGAATACATTAGTTTCGGCCCTC
>WNFY01006325.1_pt1 | contig 10559 bp, 8 predicted proteins | sample 5400091 | NCBI WGS metagenome assembly WNFY01 (sample SAMN13153364, study PRJNA577476) | soil metagenome | isolation source: 60 cm soil or saprolite under grassland replicate 1 | place: USA:California | collected 2016-06-15
GAGCCCGCGACGCGGCGTATGTCCGCTTTTGTCACGGCGTTGATTTTGTCCACGGACCGAAACAACTCACGCCAGTCGCCGTAGAGTGTCTGGTACAGCGCAAGACTAGTTGCCAAGCCTTCATTGCTGTCCAGGCTGCGCAGCAAATTAGCCTTCGCGCGCGTCTTCACCGTCTTGAGCTCATCATCCGTAATGTCCTCGTTCCTCAAGCGATCGATCTCGGCGTGAATGGCAGTTCCAACCTCTTCGGGGGCGTGCCCGGGCATGGGTGCAGCGAAGAAGTAAAAGATGTGCGCATACTTCACGCCCGGGAAACCCGTTCCGCCCTGCGCCACCGAAGCAATCTTCTTGTCACGAACCAGCGAACGGTACAGTCGCGACGTTCGTCCTTCCGAAAGCAGATCGGCGAGGGCGTCATACACCGCATCATCCTTGTCGCGGTAGTCCGGCCGGTGATAGCCCTCGAGATAGACCGGTTGTGACCGCTCCTGCAATATCACTCTTCGCTCGGAATTCTGCGGCGGCTCTTCTGTAGTACGCTCGACCGGCTTTTCATGTGATGGAATCTGGCTGAAATGTTTCTCGACGATTCCCATCGCCTGGTTTGGATCAAAGTCCCCCGTCACCGCCACCACCATGTTGGATGGTATGTAGTAGCGATCAAAAAATACCTGCGCATCGGTCGCCGAAAACGAATTCAGGTCCGACATGTACCCGACGGTCGGCCGGTGATACGGGTGTGCCGAGAAAGCCGTTTCTACGAACTGCTCGATCAACCGTCCAATCGGCGAACTGTCGGTGCGCATGCGGCGCTCTTCCTTGACCACGTCCCGTTCTTTGTAGAACTCACGAAATACAGGATGGATGAAACGCTGCGATTCGAGGTACGCCCATAGCTCCAGCCGGTTCACCGCGAACGAATAGTGATACTCGGTGTGGTCCCAGCTGGTGGAAGCGTTAACGTTCTCGCCACCATTGCGCTCGACAATTTCGCTGAACGCGTTCGGGACAACATACTGTTGCGCATCTTTGATCGCACTCTGCCACTGCTGCTCGAGCTCCTTTACCTTCTCCTCATCGCGGCCCACCCGCTTGTCACGCTCATGCAGGTACTGCGCGTAGATGTCTTCGACCTTCTGCAGAGCAGCTTTTTCGGCCGGATAATCTTTCGTGCCAATCTTGTCCGTACCCTTAAACGCCATGTGCTCGAACATGTGCGCCAGTCCGGTCTTCCCCATCGGGTCCTGCACCGACCCGGCATCCACATTGGTGTAGAACGAAAACACCGGCGCGGTATTGGGACGAACACAGACGATTGCCGTCAGTCCGTTGGGCAACTTCTTGACCGTGACTCGCTTTTCGAAGGCGCCCAGATCCTGGCCCGAACAGACGGCGGCCAGCACCAAGACCAGGAAACTGGCTGTAACGCCTGACCTTAGCCAAGCAGCAAAGTTGCGTGAAATTGGCATGGGAACTGCGAGAGCACGCGACATCGAACCTCCAGACGAGAACAAACTGAGCAGCCAAACTGTTTTAGACGCGATAGACGATTTGAAGTGAGCGGCAGGACTTTTGTCAAACGTGGCGCGGCTTGCGGTTTCGGTCAAGTTCGCCAAGTAGCCAAAGCCGATATCGGTTTGCGCCTACCGCTCCGCTGGTTTAACGTAGCAGTCGCGCCATGGCCGACCCAACCTCCAGTTCGATACTCACTACCAAAGTTGACCCTACTTCCTCACGCTTCGAAGCCAACATGCGCTATGTGGCCGATCTGGTTTCAGCTATCCGCAACGAGGAGGAGCAGATTCGCGAGGGCGGTGGCACCAAGGCCATCGAAAGCCAGCACACCAAGGGGCGGATGACCGCGCGCGAGCGCATTCAGAAGCTCGTTGATCCCAACAGCTTCTTTGAACTCGGCGCCTACGCCGCGTTTCGCATGTACGACGAATGGGGCGGAGCACCCGCTGCGGGAGTGATCACCGGCCTGGCCCGCGTCGAGACCCGGATGGTGATGATCATCGCCAACGATGCCACGGTAAAGGCCGGATCGTTCTTTCCGATGACCGCCAAGAAAGTCATCCGCGCGCAAAATATCGCGATGGAGAACCGCATCCCGACCATCTACCTCGTGGACTCTGCGGGCGTGTTTCTGCCGCTGCAGGAAGACGTTTTTCCCGACACTGACGATTTCGGTCGCGTGTTTCGCAATAACGCCGTCATGTCTTCCATGGGAATCCCCCAGATCGCCGCCATCATGGGGATGTGCGTGGCGGGCGGCGGGTATTTGCCCGTGATGTGCGATCACGTATTAATGACGGACGGCAGTGGACTCTTCCTTGCCGGTCCTGCGCTCGTGCAAGCTGCCATCGGACAAAAAGTTTCCGCCGAGGAATTGGGCGGCGCTGCCATGCATTCGGCCATCAGTGGGACTGTCGATTTCCACGAGCCTAACGATGAAGCGTGCCTGCTGAGAATTCGTTCGATCATAGAAAAATGGGGTTATCGGCGTCAGTCTCCCTGGGACCGCAAGAAGCCAGTTCTGCCGGCGCTCGCCGCCGAAGAAATTTACGGCATTTACGAATCATCGGCAGCGCGTCCCTACGACATCAAAGAAATCATTGGCCGCATCGTCGATGCCAGTAAATTCGACGAATACAAGGCAGAGTACGGCAAGACGGTGGTTTGCGGTTATGCCCGCATCGGAGGCTTCGCCATCGGAATTGTCGCCAACCAGAAAGTGCATGCGCACAGTACCGATCACCAGGGACAGAAGCGCGTCGAATTCGGCGGCGTAATTTACACCGAGTCGGCGGAAAAAGCCGCCCGCTTCATCATGGACTGCAACCAGAACCTGCTGCCGCTTGTCTTCCTGCACGACGTCAACGGATTCATGGTTGGCCGCGACGCCGAATGGAGCGGAATCATCAAGGCCGGCGCCAAAATGGTAAACGCGGTTTCCAACTGCGTCGTTCCCAAGGTTACCGTCATTGTCGGCGGATCCTTTGGCGCAGGGCACTATGCCATGTGCGGCAAAGCCTATGATCCCCGCTTCCTTTTTGCCTGGCCGACTGCTAAGTACGCAGTTATGGGCGGCGATTCTGCAGCCGGAACGCTCGTCGAAATCAAAGTCCGGCAGTTGGAACGCGGAGGCAAGGTACTCTCCGAAGAAGACAAAAAGGAGTTGTACGAGTCCGTAAAGCAATCCTACGACCAGCAGATGGACCCGCGTTACGGAGCGGCCCGTCTCTGGATCGACCGCATCATTGATCCCATGGAAACCCGCGACGCAATTGTGACTGCGATCGAAGCCGCCGCGCTCAACCCGGATGTGCCCGAGTTCAAGGTCGGGGTGCTGCAGACCTAGCGAAGCGGTCGTACGTCGTCAGTCGTAGGCCAAGAGCAACTTCTCAGCACCGGGCCAGTTCTTCCCAACAGTACTAAATCACAACCATCGCGCGAACCAGGTCTGCGTACGGGACGGCGCACGACGTACGACACTCCTACCCTCAACTTGGGATTGTCATGGTTCGTTCCCTGTGCTAGTTTAGGAAGCAATTCACGCCTGAAGTATCCACAAGACCGCGCGCCGAGTTCTGTGGCCGCTAAAAGGAAAGCGTGTCTGACAGGTGGTGCTATGAAGGAACTAGTGCAATCCATGCCAGCCGAACGCCATACCGACCAGGACTTCGCCAACCGGAAACTCATTCGCCCCGCGCTAAACCACTCCAACAGCCATTCCAACCATTCTGGCCCGAGCCATGGCGGGGCAACCGCCATAGGCCGCGAGCGTGCTGAACGCTCGAATGGATCGCGGAAGACTGCTCCTCCTGACCAGACCAATGCAGAAAATTTCTACTACCAGAAACAGATGCAGGGAAAGACACAGATGGTCATCGTTCTTTCCGATGGCGAGGAAGTTCACGGCGTGATCGAGTGGTATGACAAGGCCTGCATCAAGGTGAATCGCGCTGGCGAGCCGAATGTGATGATCTACAAGCCCTCGATCAAATATATGTACAAGGAATCCGAGGGCAAGAAGTAGCTAGCTTCGTCGAGAAATCTCTTCTTCTTGTTCCCACTGGTCAGGCGCCAGCTGATCCCACACAACTCAGCACGACGGCGTGTCGTGTCAACGTGTCGTAACGTTCCAACAGGCGTTGGGGAGCAAGGTTCCCGCCCGGGAACAGCACCCGCACGTAGAGCAGAGGAATCACGCGAAATGCGTTCAGGCGCAGCTGGATAGCGCCATCGAACAGCTTCTCCGCGGCCAACGCTATCGCTGGATCTTTGGATTCCTTGGCTGCCTGGGCAATCTGGACCAGAATCCCGGCGTTCCGGTATGCCCCACGCAGGTATTCGACGGCGGCCATCATGCGCTCGCGATGGATCCGTCGAAACTCCGCGCTATGCAAGCTCTCGCGCAGATACGCCTCTTCGCTTTGGTCAATCAGATTGCGGAACGCTTCCACGTCGATGGGTTGCAGTTCCGAAGGATGCGGAACCAAGGCGGCTCGGCCGAACCAGTGTCCCTTCGCCAGGAAAACGAGGGTCACCAGCGCAAGCGTGCTCAGAATCACAAAAAAAACGGCGACCGTCATGAAAGGATGCCCTGCGCTATGGGCTAGCCAGAGAGTGTACCTGACCGGAGATGCGGAAGAACAAAAAAATTGTCTTTTTCCGTTTTTGGAACAAGACTATGTACTTATGAGTAACGCCGGAGCGGCCAAACGCCGCCCCGGCACGACCGACTTTTCCGCTACGCCGCGAAAGTCTCCATAAAATGCGGGCAAAGCGAAGTCTCAACCGTGTAGTGTCTCGACGCGATGGGCGAGAGCAGGTACGGCTTCACCATGTCCGAAATTTTCGGGAAGACCTCACGGACATACCGCTCTGCATCTCTCTTCTCCGCCCACAGTGTGACCACCACTATCCTCTCGTTTTCCACCTCAGGAATAAACGGGAGGATTTCCAGGAAGCCGGGCTGCTTCTTAAGAATGGGCATAACGTCGGTGCGAACGAGTTTCAGAAACTCGTCCTTCTTGTCTAACTTGGGAAATAGTTCAACGATGCGGGCAAACATAGGATGTACTCCTTTCCTCTGGGGTGAGGTGCTGCCGCCCACAAGCTCCAGCCGCGCCATCAGCCAGCCGTGCCATCAGCAAGATGCACTGCGAACTGGTCGTGTGGTTTCATGCGCGGCGCTTGCGGGCCGGGCATCTGAACCGCGAAGAACAGTAGTCCTAGTCGTCTTCCGAGTCAGTGACCGCAAGCACAGAGCGGGGTGACTATGGATACCGGCGCGGCTGGGCGAAGTCCGTATGGAAAATATACTCAGAGGGCGACCGCATCGACACTCGGCGGCACCCCTAGACTGCGGCGTCTGCTGGGGCGGTTGGGATATTAGCCGTCACCTGGATTATATTGTTTCGCACGGCGTACAAAACCAACTCGCTCACGGAATGCAGTCCAAGCTTGCGCATGATGTTGCTGCGGTGGGTTTCGGCGGTCTTGACACTCAAATTGAGATGACAGGCCACTTCCTTTGTTGCCCTACCCTCGGCGAGTAACTGCACGACTTCCCTCTCGCGCGGTGTCAGACTCGGCATGGTCGCCTCTTGTGCGGATGGGGCATGGGTTCTGCCGAGGTATCCAGTTAATATGATTTTGCCTACGCGAGACGTGAAGAAGGTTCGATTGTGCTGCAGGGCCTCAACTGCCGCGATCAGGTCCCGTGCCGCATCCGATTTCAGAAGGAAGCCTCGGGCGCCTGCGTCCAAAACTGTCCGCACAACCTCGTCCGAGTCATTGAGGGTCAGGATGAGAATCTTGATATTTGGATTGTCCCGCAAGATCTGGCGCGTCGCTTCGAAACCGTTCAGAACCGGCATGCCAATGTCGAGGATGGCAACATCCGGCCTTAGTTCTTTGGCCTTTGCCACGGCGTCACTACCGTTGTCGGATTCCGCGCAAGCAATCCAGTCCGGGTGACCGTTTATTAGCGCAACCAATCCATGACGCACGATTTCGTGGTCGTCGGCAACCAGGATGCGTAGCTTATTCAAGCGGCACCTCCCATTTGTTTTGAACACTGACGAGCAGAACTCTCGGCGACGTTAGACAGCAGAACCAGCTTCGCACCCGCCGCTCCATTTTGCATCACCGTCATTGACGAGCAGCACCCGGGGCACAACCACCAAAATGCAAAATTCAAACGACTCTTACCGATAACGGGCGGCGTACTGGCGGAAGCAAACTGGAACAGGCGGCCCTCGTGCAGGTACTTGAATTGCGCTCCACAGCACGGATTCGCACAGCGGGAGACCAAAACGTCCTCCAGGTGCCGACACAATTCAGGTACTTAGGTTCGGTGCATCCGGCATTACAGTCAATAAGGTGTTCACTGTATGCGGACGCACCTTGACTTTGTAGCCGGCGGCCTGAACCGCATTTCGCATGGTGTCTGGCGGGCAAAATGGCAAAACAGAAAGGACTTAGTTTGCCGTGCAGTCTGACGCTAGATCCCATACTCAAAATAAGCTGCCAGATTACACAGTGCACCCAATATATCAAGCCGCCTGGTTCGCGAGAAAATCTCTATAGCCTGCTTGTGCCCCAAGCCCGCGTAGCCGTAATGCCGAAACGTATCCTGATTGCCGACGATAGTGAGCTGATACGTCGGCAAATCCGCATGACACTGGAGTTGGATCGAGACATCGAGATATGTGCTGAAGCCGAAAACGGCCTTGATGCGGTGCGGAAAGCCCAGGAATATCGCCCAGACCTTGCGGTGATCGATGTCTTCATGCCGGAAATGACCGGACTAGCCGCCGTCCGGGAAATAAAGAAGGTGATGCCAACTCTTCCGGTGTTGATTTTCACACTCCACGATTCCCATGAAATCCGAATCGAGTCCAAAAAGGCCGGCGCTGATGCAGTCTTGCCGAAGGCGGACGGAGGAGTTCACCTTTCGCGGACCATACATACGCTTCTGCGCACACATCAAGGACTTCCGTAGGATCACGTGTAGAGGTACTCAGGTTTAGTTGGCCTTGCCCTCAGCGGCTGCGGCAGCTTCGTTGCCGCTCGTCCGAGCTGTGGACTTGAGCGGCAAAAAGATGGATACCGTCGTACCCGGGTATCCCGATTCTGCGCTGCTCACGCGAATGGCTCCGTCATGTTTTTCCACAATCGCGCGGCTTACCCAAAGTCCAAGTCCGCTGCCGCTCTCTTCCTTCGTCGTCGCAAAGGGAGTGAACAATTTCGATTTCATCTGCTCGGGAATGCCCACGCCGTTATCGGCAACGTGAACCAGTACGCCATCCCGATCAGTTTCCTGAGTGGGAACGGAGAATATCCGTATGCTCCCGCCCTCGGAAGTTGCTTCAACTGCATTCTTGAGCACGTTGGTGAAAACCTGGCGCAGCTCAGCCGGGAGGCCTTCAATTTCTCCGTCAAAGCCGTGCTCAACCCGAATCTTTCTCTTACCCTTTGCGATGGTCTCCTCAATCAGCGCAACCACGCCGTCAAGCAATTCCGGCAGCTTTACGGGCGATGGGTTCTGCGACTCGCGATGGAGGCTGAGCATGTTCTTGCTGATTTGAGCCACTCGATGCACTTCGCGCTGCGCGGTATTGATTAACTGTTGGACCTGGGGCTGGTCGCTCGTCTGCTGGCTGGCCATGAACAGCAAATTGCCTGCCGTATCGATTGGATTGTGAATTTCGTGCGCAATCGATGCGGACAGGCGTCCGGCGACAGCCAGTCTCTCGTTGGACCGCAATGCAGCCTCTAGACCACGCTGCTGCGTAACATCTCTGAAAACCAGGACCACGCCCGCAATCGCGCCACTCGCATCGCGAATCGGCGAGCCACTGTCGTCAATTGCGAACTCCTGACCCGTCTTGCTGATCAGAATCGTGTGATTCGCTAATCCTACGATCCGATCCAGGCGGCGAACCTTGTCAACCGGATTCTCGACAGTTTCGCGGGTTTGTTCGTTAACAATGCGAAAAATCTTTGTCAGGGTGGTGCCCCTCGCTTCCTGCAAGATCCATCCCGTCAGATTCTCTGCCACGGGATTCATGAAGGTGATCGCACCCTCGGCGTCCGTCGCTATGACCGCATCGCCGATACTGTGCAATATAGTGTGAGACCATTCTTTCTGGGCTTGGGCGTCGACTGCATTGGCTTCGGCGGTGTCGAGTGCCGCATTAAAAGCTCGCGAGAGATTCACCAGCTGCTTCCGGCCTAAAGCAGCAAAAATGCCCCCGATCAGGACGCAGAGCGCGACAACGCTCACATTGACAAGTCTCAGGGCGCGGCGCGAACTCGCCTCCCGTTGGTCTCTTAAGTCCTCCTCGCGATCAATAAACTCTGTTCGAGCTTTGCGATATTGGTCCATCAGGTCTTTGCCGCGAAGCTGGAGCTTAGGAGCACTGACATCCTGCCCAACTTTTGCCATCGCGATCGCTTCATCAGCGAATGATTTCCATTCCTGATATGCCTGAAGTGCGGCTTCATTGCGCCCCAGTTGCTCGGGGTCGTCGGAAACGAGCTGTCGCAATTGAGCTTCTAGCTGTCTGGCTTCGTCGCGTCCCTGGCGATAACGCTCCAGGAAACGGTCATCGTTGGTCAGCAGGTATGCCCGCAGCCCGGTTTCTTGATCGATTCGTAGCCGATAGATCCGTAGGGCAGCCGCGATCACCTGGTCGGTATGTTCAACCCATCCTGCGCGGTTCACGAAGGATTGCACTTCCAGGAAGAGCGTGACCGCCAAGATCACGGCAACTCCGAGCGGAATTAGAATCACGCGGCGGAGCACTTTCTGAAATCTGAGCTTATCCATATTGCCTCTCACTTTGCCGAAATCGCCTTCGAGCGAACATTCCCGTTGCCGTCAAGCACTTGCACAATGGCCTCAAGCAGGACCGGAGGCGGGTCACCTTTGGTGATCGACCTATCCACAAGCGCGAGGGTCGCGCTTGGCAGGTCAACGTAAGCTGAAAGCATAATGATTGGGAGGTCGGGTCTAAGCTCCTTCATTCTCTCCGCCACAACGTCCCCGTTCATTCCCGGCATTGAATAGTCGAGAATGACGGCTTCAACGTTCTCTGTAGAAAACAATACCAATGCATCCGGCCCGTTTTCTGCAGTAACAACCCGATATCCCCGAGATTCCAGAAGCATTTTTCGCACAGACAGACCTAGAGCTTCGTCATCGACGCACAAGATGGCTTTGCCGTTACTGTTCGCTCTGACTGTTCCCAAACTGGAACCTCTACCAACCGCCGATGTAGAAATCGACCGAAACGACAATAACCTTCCGCCGCTTCTTTTCCCTTCCCGACTAAAAGCTCGATTTCACCACAGATGACATGCGCCTTCGGCGCACCACCGAGCATGGAATAGCAGGACGCCTGTAAGTCGTTGATTGCACGTATACGACTTTGCTATTTCCATGGCAGAGACACAGAGAAACCGAGGAAGCAAAAGTTTTTCGTTTTTGTGCTTTTCTCTTTTTGTTCTTTTCTCTTTTGGTTCTTTTTTTTCTTCGCTTCTCTGTGGCTCTGTGTCTCTGTGGTGAACAGGGTTTTCACGCTGCGCCAACCGATGAGCTACTGGCGACCGGAAGCTTCACTACTATGACGGTTCCCTTGTCGCCAGAAGTGATATTCAAGTTACCCCCAAGTTGCCGGACTCGCTCGCTCATTCCCCGCATTCCGACTCCGAGCTTGGCCCCCGATTGCATTGCTTTCTGCTTTTCGGGAGGTATGCCCTTGCCCCGGTCCGCCACTTCTAATAGGACCTGTGCGCCGCGACGAGCAATGCGGATTTTCGCAACCGAACTTCCCGAATGACGGTGAACGTTTGTGAGGCACTCCTGCACAATGCGAAAGATGGCGGTTTCCATCTCGCTGGAGAGACGCCCGAAGTCTTCGGGGATTTCCAGGTTGACTTTGATTTTGCTGCGCTCGGCAAATCCTTCCAGGTACAAACGAAGTGCCGAGACAAGGCCAGCTTCATCCAGCATTGGGGGATGCAGCAGATATGAAATCGTCCGCAGTTCCCGGGACAGCCCGGCTATGAGCTTGAGACTTTCGTTGATTGCCTTGGCGGCAACCGGGCCGATTCGACCGTTCTCGGACACCAGGGGGCTAAGGTTCATGCTAAGGGCAGCGAGCGTTTGTCCGGCACTGTCGTGCAATTCGCGCGCGATGCGCCGCCTCTCCTGATCCTGCATGTGCAGCAGTTGTCCAGAGAGGACGCGCATTCCTTCTTCCGCTCGTTTCCGCTCGCTGATGTCACGGATTGCGCTCGTCACTACAATGCCATCCTCAGTCTCCAAAGGGCTGAGGCTAATTTCAATGGGAATCTCGCGGCCGTCTTTATGCAGGCCATACAGATCCAGGCCGGCGCCCATGGCGCGAACTCGAGGCTCGCGGAAGAAACCCGTTCGGTGCCCCAAGTGCGCGCCGCGAAAACGTTCCGGCATCAGCATCTCAATTTCGCGATCCAACAGTTCCTCACGTCGATACCCAAACAGCTTTTGCACCTGGGCATTG
>WNFY01014401.1_pt1 | contig 10559 bp, 8 predicted proteins | sample 5400091 | NCBI WGS metagenome assembly WNFY01 (sample SAMN13153364, study PRJNA577476) | soil metagenome | isolation source: 60 cm soil or saprolite under grassland replicate 1 | place: USA:California | collected 2016-06-15
GGCGGTCCCAACACGGGGCTGTTCCTGGTGGTGACCGCGGACGACGCGGAGGACGTGGAGATCCCCGAGATGGGACGCACGTTCGGCGACCTCAAGCGCGCGCAGGCTGTTGGGGACGTGCGCGCGCTGCTCGCGAAGGGGCGCCGCGTGGCGCACGCCCACCTGTCGGATCCGCAGGAGCTCGTTCGGCTCGCCCTGCCTTAGTTCGCGGGCTCGATCCGCAGGGCGCGACGCGGGGCCGGCAGGCGCTCCTGCGGGTGCACGCTCTCCCAGATCTCGGCGTTCAGCGTCTCTTCGTCGGCGGCGTCGGGGCGCGCCAGGTCCCGGTCGGGCACGCGGGAGCGGAACGCGGTGGGGTTGCGCTCATCGAGCCGCCAGCGCGTCGGCAGGGCGGTGTAGGGCGCGAGGACAGCCCGCGTATCGAAGGCGTTCCAGAGCGGCGCCGCCGCGGCGTCATACTGGCTGAGCGGCCCGATGCCCAGCAGCATGCCGATCGTGCGCACCACGGAGCTGGTCGTGTAGAACGTGCTGTCCACCACGCCGCGCCGCGCCCACGGCGACGCGACGACGAGGACCGAGCGGTGGGCATCCACGTGGTCGGGGCCGTTCTGGGCGTCGTCTTCAAGCGCGAAGAGCGCGAGGGAGCGCCACGCGGGGGACCGCGACAGCCGCGCCACCACGCGGCCCAGGGCGAGATCGTTGTCGGCTACCATCGCGCGCGGCGTGAGAGTGCCGGCGCGGCGGCCCTCGGTGTGGTCGCGGGGCAGGTAGAGCACCACGAGGTCTGGGAAGCGGCCCTGGCGGTCCCAGCTGTCGACCGAATCCGCGAACAGGCGGGCACGCGTGGTGTCCGCCACGGCGAGGTTCCAGCCGGGGTAGTTCGGGGCGGTGATGCCCTTGAGCCCGCTGATCTTCGACTCGTAGTGGTGAGCGGAGTCCGCGTCGGTGAACTCGCCGAAGTTGACCACCCACAGCCCCTTGCGGCGCGCCGCGTCCCAGAGATAGGCGTCGCGCGGGTTCTTCACGTCCTCGCCGTCCTCGAGGTTGTCGTTGCGGCGGCCGCCGTACGCGGCCGGCCAGGTTTTCTCGTTGTAGTCGCCCGCGAACGCGCGGGTGGACCACTGGTGCCCGTCGGCGCTGACCTCGCCGTCCACGTAGAAGTTGTCGAACAGCACGCCGAGCCGCGCCAGGGCGTGGGCGTTGGGCGTGACGCTGTCGTTGAAGATCGCGAGCGCCGCATCGCCGTTGCCGGCCGCGACGTCGCCGAACACCTGATCGTAGGTGCGGTTCTCACGGATGACGTAGACGACATGGCGGACGGGCGGTCGGGCGGTCAGGCGGACGGCGGGACGCACGCGTGGATTCGAGTACGGGCTTAAGGCATACACCTGCCTCGTGTACCTGGCCAGACCAGCCGAGTCGGGCACCGGGATGATCGACACCGACCCGGTGATCACGTTGCCGATGTACTTGCCGTCGGCGTTCGCGGCGGAGCCCTGGCCTTTGCCGTTGGCGACGTAGAGCGTGCGCCCGTCGGGCGCCACGGCCACGGCGGTGGGATACCAGCCGGCGGGAATCAGCCCCACGACACGCATCGCCGCCGCGGAGAGCCGGACCACGGCCACGGCGTTGTTGCCGGCCATCGCCACGTACAGCGTGCGGCCGTCGGGCGCGAGGGCGAGCGCATTGGGATCGCTGCCGACCGGCGCGCGGGGGCCGAGGGCGACGGTGAGCTGCTCGCGCACGCGACCGGTCCGGAGGTCGAGCCGCGCGACGCCGTTGGCGCCGGCGAGGGCGGCGAACAGCTCGCCGCCGCGCAGGGCGAGCGCTGACGGGTGGGGGCCGACAAAGACGGCGGCCGGGCGGTCCGGCGGTCCGGCGGTCAGGTTGATCACCGATACCGTCGAGTCGGCCCAGTTGCTCACATACAGGCGATTCGAGTCCGCGACGACCGTGTACGGCCGGTGCCCGACGGCAAATGCGCCGCGGCGCACGAGCGTCGCGGCGTCGATGAGATAGACGGAGTCGTTCATGTTGCCGACCGCAGCGACGAGCCCGCGACCGGGTACGACCGCGAGCCCGCCCACGACCAGGCGCGTCATCGAGTCGGCGAGCACGATCGAGTCCGTCGTCCACGCCGCGCCGCTCGGCACGAAGCGGTAGACGCGGTTGGTCACGCCGCCGCTCGCCCACACCGTGTCTCCCGCGCGGGCGAGCCCGAGCCACGCGGCCCGCAGCGGCACGAGCCACGTCACCGCCGCCGACTCGGGGGCGATGCCCATCAGCCCGTTCGCCGCAAAGCCGTTGTTGGTCACGGCGAGCGAACCGTCGCCGAGCACGATGAGGTTCAACGGCAGGGAGCCAACGCCGACCTGACGGCCGGCGGGATGGATGCGCCATCCCGAGGGGAGCAGGATGTCACCGCCCGCGAGCACGCCGGGCACGAGGCGCTGCGCGGCGAACGCGACCGCGAGGGTCAACGGCAGGAGCAGGCACAGGGATTTGCGCATGGGGCGAATATCCCCTGGCGCCCGGGGCCGCGGAAGGGCAACCTTGCTCGCCGATGAGCGGCCTCGTCTTCCACCTGATCGCCCACACGCACTGGGACCGCGAGTGGTATCTCCCGCGCGCGGCACTGCACGCGCGGTTGGTGCCCGTGCTGGACGACCTCGTGGCGCGGCTCACGGCCGACCCCGCCTACCGCACCTTCCTGCTCGACGGCCAGACGATCCTGCTCGAGGACTACGTGCGGTCGCGGCCCGACCGCGAGCCCGACGTGAAAGCGTTGGTGAAAACCAATCGGCTGCAGGTGGGCCCCTGGTACGTCCAGCCCGACGAGCAGATGCCGTCGGGGGAGTCGCTGGTGCGCAACCTGCTCTACGGCGCGGCCGACGCCGAGCACTGGGGCGGGCGGTGCGAGGCCCTGTACTCACCGGACGCGTTCGGGCACCCCGCCGTCTGGCCGACGTTGGCGCGGGAGTTCGGCCTGCGCACGGGGGTGTTGTGGCGCGGGCTGGGCGGGGAGCCGGGGCAGGAGCGGGACCTCTATCGCTGGCGCGGGCGCGACGGCCAGGAAGTCGTCGTCTGGCATCTGCCGCCGGCGGGGTACGAGATCGGCGCCGCGCTGCCGGCCGACGCGGCGCGCCTCGCGGAGTCGTGGCCGCCGGTGCGCGACACCCTGGTCGCGCGCGCGGCGTCGAAGCACGTGCCGGTGTTCGTGGGCGCGGATCATCATGCCGCGCATCCGGAGCTGCCGCGGTTGCGCGAGCTGCTCGCGGCGCTGGAGCCGGACTACGCTGTGCGCATCTCGCGGCTCGATGAGTTCCTGTCGCTCGCCGCGGCGGATGCCGCAAAGGCGGTGCCGCTCGCCGGGGAGCTGCGCTGGTCGTATCGGTACACCTGGACGCTGCAGGGCGTGCACGGCACGCGCGCGCCGCAGAAGCGCCGGCACGCGCGCGCGGAGCTGTGGCTGGAGCGACACGCCGAACCGCTCGCCGCGCTCGCCCGGCGCCGCGGCGGGGCGGACCGCCGCCCGCTCCTGGAGACCGCGTGGCGCACCCTCCTCGCCTGCCAGCTCCACGATCCCATGGGCGGCTGTGTCGCCGACGCGGTGGCCACGGACGTGGACGGACGGTGATGATCGCCGACGCTACCTTTTTCCGGCGCGACGTGCCGGTCGGACCGCCGGGGGGACGGCGGCCTCGCGCGGGGCCGGGGGCCCGGACGTTCGCTCTCGCGGGGCTGGACGGGACCCCGATCCCCGTGCAGGTGCTGGACCGCCGCCAGACGTTGGAGCGCCGCGACGCGGTGCGCCACTATCCCGATCAGGATGAGGTCGACGTCGTGCGCGTGGCGTTTCGCGCGCCGCCCGTCCCCGGCTTGGGCTGCGCCGCGCTCACGATGGTCGGTCCCGTGCGGGGATCGGAGGCGGAGGCGGTGGAAGTGCGGGGGCGTACGCTCGCGAACCGCAGCGTCGAGGTGACGCTGGAAGGGACCGGGGCGCTGGCCCTGCACGACCGCCGCAGCGGAGAGCGGTACAGTGATGTGCTGCGCTTGGAAGACGGAGGGGATGCCGGCGACACCTACAGCTACTGCCCGCCGGCTGGCGACCGCATCCGCCGCAGCGCGGGGCCGATCGCCATGCGGCGACTCGCGGCGGGGCCGCTCGTCGCGGCACTCGAGGCGCGCTGGAGCCAGGGGCGGGGGGCGCAATATGCCTGCCGCCTCGTCGTCATCCTGCACGCCGACAGTCCCATCGTCCGCTGTATCCTGCATCTCGACAACGGCGCCGGTGATCACCGGCTGCGCGCCCGCGTGCCGACGGCGCTCACCGGTGGGCCGGCCACGGCGGGAGCGGCCTTCGGCGTCGAGGCGCGGCCGCCCGTGACCGCGGATCCGGCGGACTTTCCGATGGAGACGCCCGTGCGCACCGCGCCGGCGCACCGCTACGTCGCGGCGGCGGAGGGCAAGCGGGGGCTCGCGATCCTTGCCCCGGGGTTCTTTGAGTACGAGTGGACCCCCCGCGGCGACCTGGTGGTCACGCTGCTGCGCGCGGTGGGCCAGCTCTCGCGCGGCGACCTGCCGACCCGACCGGGACACGCCGGCTGGCCCTCGCCGACGCCCGGCGCCCAGTGTCTGGGACCGGACCGGATCGAGATCGCCATCGTGCCCGTGACCGCAGAAGAAGTGGAGCGCGGGGACCGGCTGCCCGAGCTGTGGGAAGACGCATTTCTGCCCGTGCGCGGGCGCTGGCTGCGGGACGCCGGACCACTCGCGACCCTGGGCGGCGAGATTGTGCTCGAGGGCACGGGACTCGTGCTCTCCGTTGTCAAGCCGGCGCAGAACGGCTCGGGCGTCGTGCTGCGCTGCTACAATGCGACGGGGCGCGAGGCGGCGGGCGCATGGCGCTTCACCGAAGGCGTCAAGTCGGCGCACCGGGTGCGCGCCGACGAGCGCGAATCCCAGGCACTCGTGCTCGAACACCGCGGCCGCACGCTGCGGTTCGTGGCGAAGCCGTACGAGATCGTGACCATCCAGATCACTTAGTGCGGAGTGCGGAATGCGGAGTGAGCCGAGCGAGCACCACATCACTGTTGCGAGAACCGCCCGATACTTCACCATCGGGGATCCTGCCGCCACGGAGATCTGGTTCGTGTGTCACGGCTATGGGCAGCTGGCGGCTCGATTCCTCAAGCGCTTCGAACCGATAACGGAAGGCGCGCGGCTTGTCGTAGCGCCGGAAGGGCTGTCCCGGTTCTACGTAGGGAGTGGGGAGCGCCGCGACCAGCCGGTCGGCGCGACGTGGATGACGCGCGAGGACCGCTTGCACGAGATCGCCGACTACGTGAAGTACCTCGACGCGGTGTACGCGGACGTCGTGGGCGACGGTCCCGCTCCCGGTCGGGTGCGGGCGCTGGGCTTCTCGCAGGGCGCGGCGACGGCGAGCCGCTGGGCGGCCCTCGGCGCGTCGCGACTCGACGAGCTGGTGCTGTGGGGCGGCGAGCTGCCGCCGGAACTCGATCTCGCGCCCGCCGCCGCGCGGCTCGCGCGCCTGCGCATCACGCTCGTTGCCGGCACCGAGGACGAGTACATCACGCCGAAGGTGCTGGCGGGGATCGAGCGGCGGCTGAACGAGCGGGATATCCCGTTTCAGACGCACGTGTTCGAGGGTGGGCACGAGATCGATGAGACGGTGCTTCGACAGGTGGCGAGTAGCTAGCGGTCACCCCGGGCTTGCGCCCGGGGTCAGTAAGATCCTCTTCAGCGCCTGGAGCTCCGACTAACCCCGGGAGATAGCCCGGGGTTGAGCGCGAATGGGGCTCAAGGGTGCCGCACGGCGCCCGGGTCCAGCGCGTCGCGCAGCGCGTCGCCCAGCAGCGTACACGCCACCACGACGAGCACCAGCGCGATGCCGGGCGCCGTGGCGACCCAGGGCGCATTCACGAGCGTGTCGCGGCCCGAGGCGATCATGCTGCCCCACGAGGCCGTCGGCGGCTGGACGCCGAGCCCCAGGTAGGACAGGCCGGCTTCGAGCAGGATCGCGTTGCCGACGCCCAGCGCCGCCGCGACAATCACGGGCGTCAACGCATTGGGAAGGATGTGCCGCCACAGCACGCGGGCACGGCCCGCCCCGAGTGCGCGCGCCCCTTCCACGAACGGCCGGACCAGCAGCCCGCGCACCTCGCCGTGCACCAGCCGCGCGATCGGCATCCATCCCGTGACGCCCAGCACGACCACGACCAGCGCGGCGCTGGGCCGCCACAGCGCGGCGAGCAACAACAGCAGCACCACCCGCGGCAGGGCGAGGGCGAAATCCGTCAACGCGAGCAGTGCGGTGCCGGGCCAGCCGCGCAGGTAGCCCGCCGCCGCGCCCACCGCCGTGCCGATCACCACCGAGATCAGCACGGCGAGCACGCCGACGCCCAGCGAAATGCGGGCGCCGTAGACGAGGCGGGTCCACACGTCGCGACCGAAGCGATCCGTGCCCAGGGGGTGGACCGCCCCGTGGGGATCGGCGGCAAAGGGCGGCAGGAACCGCGTCGCGACGATGTCGCCCTGGGCGTTGGGGTGGCCGGCCGTGACGAGCGGAGCCGCGACGGCGACGACTGCCACGACGGAGAGAACGGCGAGCCCGAAGGCGGCGCGGCGATCGCGGAGGCGCATCACGCTTGCCGGGGCGCGCTGCGCACGCGGGGGTCCGCCCAGGCGGCGAGGACATCGGCGAGGAGGTTTCCCGCCACCACGAGCACGGCGCTCACCGCGGTCGCCGCCATCACGACGGGGTAGTCCCGGCTCTGGACCGCCTCCACCATCACGCGGCCGACCCCGGGCCACGCGAACACCGCTTCCACGAACACGGCGCCCGAGAACAGAGCCGGCAGCGATAGGCCGAGCAGGGTGAGCAGGGGGCCGAGGGCGTTGCGCAGCACGTGTCGGGTGAGCACGCGCCATTCGGGCACGCCCTTGGCGCGGGCGGCGGCGACGAACGGCTGCGTGATGACGTCGAGCATGGCGCCGCGGGCGAAGCGCGCCATTCCCCCAACGCCGATCACTGTCAGCGTGAGTAGCGGGAGCGCCAGGTGGCGCAGCTGGTCCACGACCCACGGCCACCCCGTCAGGACGTCGGCATCCATCCCGGCGGCCCCGAACGCGGGCAGCACGCGCAGCCAATAGGTGAACAGCATGACGAACATCAGGCCGAGCCAGAAGCCGGGGAGCGCGAACAACGTGACGCTCACCACCGACAGCGTCGTATCGAGTCGTGAGCGGCTGCGCGCGGCCTGGACGATGCCGACGAGCAATCCCAGCCCGTACGCCAGCAGCAGTGAGAGCGCGACGAGGCGGGCCGTCGCCGGCCACGCTTCGCGTAACATCGTCCACACGGGGCGGCCGGTCGCGATGCTCGTGCCCCAATCGCCGTGGACGAAGCGGCCGAGCCAGCCCGCGTACTGGACGGTGAGGGGACGGTCGAGGTCGAGGGTGTGGCGCAGGGCCGCCAGCTGCTCGGAGGTGGCGGTGGGCCCGAGGAGCCGCTCCGCGGGATTGCCGGGCGCGGCGTGGAGGAGAAGGAAGGTGAGCGTGACGACGCCGGCGACGACGGCGATGCCGGCGAGCGCGCGTTGCCACAGCGTGCGCAGCATCGGCCGAATCTCGCGCGGCTCGCCCCGCGCCGCTAGAATCCACGCGTGCGACGAGGGACGACGGCCGGGACGCTGCTCGCGCTCGCGGGACTGTGGGGAGGGGGCTGCGGGGCGGCCGGCGCCGCCCGTCGCGGGGCGACGGTGCTGTTTGCCTCCGGCGCCGATCTGCAAAGCATCAACCCGCTGTTCGGGCAGCACCAGCTCGCCCGGCAGGTGCAGAAGTTCGCCCTGCTCACCACACTGGCGCGCTACGATTCCGCGTTGACGCCGCGTCCGTATCTCGCCCGGGAGTGGCGGTGGTCGTCCGACCGGCGCGAGCTGACGCTGCGCTTGCATGCCGGCGTGCCGTGGCACGACGGTCACCCGACGACCGCCCGCGACGTCGCCTGGACGCTCGACGCTGCTCGCGATCCCGTGACCGGCTATCCCCGCCAGAGCGACGTGGCGCCGATCGCCTCGGTGCGCACCCGCGATGATTCCACGGTCGTGCTCCGGTTCGGCACGCCGCAGAGCGGCTTCCCCGACGTGCTCACCGATCTGGCGATTCTGCCGGCGCACCTGCTGGACACGATTCCGCACGCGCGATTGCGAGAGGCCGCCTGGAATTCGCACCCGGTCGGCAACGGGCCGTTCCGCTTCGTCCTCCACGAGGCGCACCGCCGCTGGGTGTTCGCGGCCAACCCGGACTTTCCCGTCGCGCTCGGCGGCCCCCCGCGGCTCGAGCGCTTCATCGTGGTGGTCGTGGACGAGCCGACAGCGAAGCTGGCGGCGCTCGTCGCGGGCGAGCTCGACTTCGCCGGCATCACCGCCGCGCACGCGGCTTACGTCCGCCGCCACGCGGACCTGGCGGTGCTCGAGTATCCGTTGATCAATCCGTACGGGTTGATCTTCAACACCCGGCGCCCGCCGTTCGACGATCCCACCGTGCGACTCGCGGCGGCGCTGGCCATCGACCGCCAGGAGATCGTGGACGGGTATGCGTTCGGCTTCGCGTCCGTGGCGGACGGTCCCGTGCCCCCGCTGTTGTCCCAGTACGTTCCCGTCCCGCGGCTGCCCACCGCGCCCGACTCGGCCCGCGCGCTGCTCGCCGGCCGGCGGCCGCGCTTCGAGCTGCTCACCGTGGGGAGCGGCGAGGCGGCGCTGGAGCAGATGCTCCAAGCGCGACTCGAGGCTGTCGGCTTCGACGTCTCGATCCGCCTGCTCGAGCTGTCGGCGTTCGAAGACCGCGTCAACGGGCCGCGTCACGACTTTCAGGCGGCGGTGCGGGGCCTCACCGGCGATCCCGGGCTCGGCTACCTGCAACCGCTCGGGGGCGTGACCGGGATCCCCGTGCCTCGCGACCCGGCCGCCGCCCAGCGAGTGTTCGCGGAGCGCCTCCCGGTCGCGTGGTTGTATTACGCGCGCGGGGTCAACGGCATGAACCGGCGGGTGCACGGCGTGACGATGGACGTGCGCGGCGAGCTGGTGACGCTGCACGACTGGTGGACGTCGCCGTGAGGCGCCGCGAGCTGCCGTCGAGGTATCGCGCCGCCGCGCCGGTGCGCCTCGACCTGGCCGGTGGGTGGACGGACGTGCCGCCGTTCTCCGCGCGAGAGGGCGGGGTCGTGGTGAACGCCGCCATCGGCCTCAAGGCGCACGCGGAGCTGACGCTCGGCGGCGATTTGATCCGCCTCGTCGCGGATGACCTGGGGCAACAGCTCGAGTGCGCCGACTCCGGGGGCCTGGTCCTCGACGGCCGCCTGAGCCTCCACAAGGCCGCCTTGCGGATGTTCCCGGTGACCGGCCGCTACACGCTCACCACCCGGGCGGAGGCCCCGCCCGGCTCGGGGCTCGGCACGTCGGGGGCCCTGGATGTCGCGCTCATCGCCGTGCTGGCCGCGGCGCGGCAGGAACGGCTCGAAGCGCGGGAGACCGCCGAGCACGCCTGGCATCTCGAAACCCAGGAGGCGGGGATCCCGGGCGGCAAACAGGACCAGTTCGCCGCCGCACTTGGAGGCGTGCACCGGCTGACGTTTCGGGATCCCGACGTCGGTACGGAGCCGGTGACGCTCGATCCGGCATTCGCCGCCGCGCTGGAGCGGCGGACGCTATTGTGCTACACGGGACGCTCACGGGTCTCGGGCGAGACCATCGCGCGGGTGATGGCGGCGTACGAGCGCGGCGATGGCGGCGTCACGGGCGCGCTGCGGGCGATGAAGGACCTCGCCGAGCGGATGGCCGAGGCGTTGCGGGCCGCCGACTTCTCGCGCGTCGGTGCCATCCTCAGATGGCCCGACTCGAGGCGGCGATGGCCGGAGCGGGTGTGCTGGGCGGCAAAGCCGCTGGGGCGGGGGCTGGTGGCACGATGTTCTTTCTGACACGAGACGACCCGCGCCCCGCGGCGGCGGCGGCGCAGACGGCCGGAGCGACGTTGCTCCCGATGGCCTGGGCGGCTGAGGGTGTGCGCGCGTGGTGACGGCGGAGCGGCTCGAGGAGCGTCGCCGCGAGGTCGCCGCCTCTCCCGACCTGCAAGGCCTGCTCGCGCGCCTCACGGAACGCGCTGGGCCGCTGCTCGCCCGCGTGCCGCCCGTGCCGGAGCACAAGGCGTTGCTCTCCGTGGACGGCGGCGTGTGCCCGAAAGACGCGACGACGCTCGAGTTCGACCCGTGGAGCCCCGATGCGCACCGCTGCCCGCAGTGCGGCGAGGTGGTCCGCGGCGTGCGACACGACCGCGCGTGGGCCAAGTACCAGCACCTCTGGCTGGCCGAGCGGGCGGCGCACCTCGCGGCGCTCGCCGCGCTGGGCGGCGACGCCGCCGCGGCCGCGCGCGCGCGCGACATCCTCTCGGCGTACGCGGACCGGTACTTCCGCTATCCCAACGCCGACAACGTTCTCGGCCCGAGCCGCCTGTTCTTTTCGACGTACCTCGAATCCCTCTGG
>WNFY01026906.1_pt1 | contig 10559 bp, 8 predicted proteins | sample 5400091 | NCBI WGS metagenome assembly WNFY01 (sample SAMN13153364, study PRJNA577476) | soil metagenome | isolation source: 60 cm soil or saprolite under grassland replicate 1 | place: USA:California | collected 2016-06-15
GTTCGCGCGCCTACCAACTTTGGATTCAGAGCCAGCGCCTGGTTCAGAAATTGCACACTTTCGCCGTATTTGGCTTGCTGCAATCGAATCGTCCCGAGCATGGCTAAAGCCAGCGCCTTGGTGTCAGGGCTGCGGAGAGCGAGGCGGGCTTCGGATTCCGCCCTAGAGGTCTCTCCCTGGTCCAGTAGATTGGCCGCCGCCTGAATGTGATCGATCTGAGCCAATGCGATCCCGGAGAGAAGACACACAGCCACGCCCAGAATTTGCGCACTGCCTGTGAATCGTGGAAGGAAATGGCGTTGCCGCATGGGGGTTGAGCCACGGATCGGAACCACTCACCTGATTTCCTTATAACACGTCGGTAAACCCGCAGCAATGCAGAGGATAGCCCACCCTAAAGCCATTTAATCGCCAGTTGTGGCGGTGCATTGCAGGGTGTAAATTCTTACCAAAGCCACTTCATACGATTCTGATTTGCAGCAGTTTTCGGGGGACTCGCAGCTTCATGACCCGGGCAAAAGACGGACTGTTTCAGACGCGCCGCGGGTTTCTGCAGGTGGTAGGCTCTGGCATCTTTGCTCTCGGGACCCCTCGGATTCCTCGGCTTTGGCCTGCGCCCGGCTCCAGCGGTAGTGAGTATCCGTTTGAGCTCGTTCCGCCGGAAAAGAGCGGGATCACCTGGGTCCACCACAACGGGCGTTCACCGGAGATGTATCTGCCTGAGACCGTGGGCGCCGGCTGTGGGTTTATCGATTACGACAATGATGGCTGGATGGATCTCTACCTCGTCAACAGCGGCAAGTGCGATTTTTTTGATCCCAACCCACCACTCCGCAATGCTCTGTATCACAACAATCGAGATGGCACCTTTACGGACGTAACGGACAAAGCTGGAGTTCCAGGGGGCGGTTATGGAATGGGCGTGGCGGTCGGCGATTACGACGGCGACGGCTTCCCTGACCTCCTTGTAACGCAGTACAACGGCGTCGTTCTTTACCACAACAACGGCAACGGTACATTTACGGACATTACCCGCAAAGCAGGTCTTCCGACAGCTGGGTGGGCGTCGAGCGCCGTCTGGATCGATTACGACAATGATGGGAAGCTCGATCTCTTCATCTGCAGATTTGTTGACTTCGATAAGTCCAAAAATCAGTTTTGCGGCAACCGCGAAACTGGCGAGCGCTATTACTGCATCCCGCGGGTATATGAGCCGATGCCGAGTTGGTTATTCCACAACAATGGCGACGGCACTTTCACAGACGTGAGCCAGGAGTCAGGAATCGCGAAGTCGCTGGGCAAAGCCTGGGGCGTTGTTGCGTGCGATATAAATAATGACGGCCGGATGGATCTCTTCGTGGCGAACGACACCGTCGCAAATTTCCTTTTCCTGAATCGGGGCAATGGGAAGTTTGACGAGATTGGCCTGCAGGCAAACGTGGGCTACAGCGCGGAAGGTCATGCGCGCTCCGGAATGGGCGTCGATGCCGCCGACTACGATCAGGACGGGTGGGTGGACCTGTTCGTCACCAACGTGGACCGGGAGATGTACTCGCTCTATCACAACAATCACGACGAAAGCTTCGATGACATGGCGATTCCCTATGGGATTGGGCGGGTAACGCGCCTCATGAGCGGGTGGGGCGTCAAGTATTTTGACTACGACAATGATGGCAATCTTGACCTGTTCCTTGCCAACGGTCATCCCGACGACAAGATTGAAGAGCACTCGAGTGACGTGAAGTATTGCGAGCCCATGCTGCTGTTTCGCGGAACCGGCAAAAGGTTCGAAGATGTATCCAGTTCCAGCGGTCCGGTTTTTGGCAACCCGTACGCTGCCCGCGGAATGGCAATCGGAGATTTTAATAACGACGGTGCCCTCGACATTCTCGTCGCCGTGAACAACGACGCCCCGTTGTTGCTTAAGAACAATGCTGGACGGCGCAATCACTGGCTGGGCGTGAAGCTGGTTGGCAAACAGGCAAACCGTGATGCTATTGGAGCTGTGATTACGTGGCAGGCGGCCGACTTGAAGAGGTCGATCTCCAAGACGGGGGGCGGAAGCTATCTGGCATCCCATGACCCGCGCATTGTTCTTGGCATTGGCGCCCGTACCAAGATGGACTGGGTTGAGGTGAAGTGGCCGCTACCCAGCGGCCGGGTGGAACGGTTCACCGATCTTCTCGTTGATCAGTACACGACCTTGGTGGAAGGTCGCGGCGTGAAAGTTTAAACGGGGCAATCGCGCTCGGCGGACCGCCCCGCGCTAAAGCCTGGTGTTACGCACCCCACTGAATGACGGTATACGAGCGCGCTGGAACCTCAAACTTTGTGCGCCCGTTTGAAGTTGCAGGTTTATCGAACGCCTGCGGCTTCACTCTTTCCGGTGCATCGAACCCATTCACTGCTTTCAAGTCGCTCCCGGTTAGAACCTGTGCAGTCAACACGCGGCTTTGGGGCTGATCTTCCCAGACCACCTCCACTGCATGCGCCTTCGACAGATCGCGGTTAAGAATGAAAAGCGAAGTCTTGCCGTCTTCCGTTGTGGCAACCGCATCGACGTACGGCACGGCGTCGAGACCTTTCACATCGTAAGTCGGCGACTCAACCATGAGGTTGAGCACTTTCCCGCGGGCGTATTGCAGCGCCCAGCTATACGGGTAGTAAATGGTCTGGCGGAACAGGCCATTCTCATTGGTCATGATGGGCGCAATCACGTTGATCAACTGCGCCAAGCAGGCGACCTTCACGCGATCGGCATTGCGCATCAGAGTATTCAGCATGCCGCCTACGAGCAGCGCATCTTCGAAATCGTAAATTTCTTCCAGCAAGTGCGGTGCTTCTTTCCGGTGACCGTCTTCCGCTTCTTTGCCGCGTGCGCGATACCATACATTCCATTCATCGAAAGACAGCCAGAGTTGCTTCTTCGATCGCTTGTGTCCGCGGACCAAGTCGCAAACCGCCAGCGACTCGGCAATCTGCTTGTCCATCGTGAGATTCATCGCCAGGTACTTCGCGCTGTCCTCGCCCGTCTCTTCGTTGTTGCCGAGATAGCGGTGAAGTGAGAGCCCGTCCACATTGTCGTAGCACTGTTCCAGTACTTCGCGGTCCCACTCGAGGTATGTGCCGAGATTCAAGCCCATCAGGGGCAGCGTTCCTGCGGCTTTGCACCACGCCATGTACTCATTCGTCCCAAACTGATTGGAGTTCAGCGAGTCCCAGGCTTTGTCCAGGACCTTGGGGCGGTCCTGCTTCGGGCCCACGCCATCCAGCCAGTTGTAGCCGGAGACAAAATTTCCGCCCGGATAGCGAATGATGGGAACGCCGAGGCTGCGTACTTCCTGCATGACATCTTTGCGGAAGCCGTTGGAGTCGGACAACTTCGACCCGGGATCGTAAACCCCTTCGTAGATGGCGCGGCCCAAATGTTCAAGGAACGAGCCAAATAGGTTTCGATCGAGCGGAGAAATACTGCGCCGGCTGTCGACAAAAATGCGGGCTGTATGGTCCGAAGTTGCCGCGGCCTGCGCCGATAGCAAGCGCCCGAATAAAGTGCTGGAGGATACGGCCAGCGCGGCGGTGGAAGACTGTTGCAAGAACCGACGTCTTGACGACATGAGCTTCTAACCTCCCTGTTGTTGGGACAGCATTCAAGTAAACGCTTGCCCGAAGCCGCACCAATATACGACTTCACCGCATGTGGGAGCAAGAAGAAAAGAAAGTCTGCAGAACAGAAAATAGCTTCGTCCAACCCTTGCCCTAAATCGACACCGCCCCACTCTGGCGCCGGCTTACGTTACAATGCCCAGAAAACGTTTTCGTGGGCCTGGATTTCACCATCGGAGTGAGAAGAATTGCGCTGGCGAATAGCAATCCTGTTGAGTGCGGCGATTGCGATTAGCTATATGGACCGTCAGACGCTACCGGTAGCCGTTCAAGCCATCTCCCGCGATATTCCGCTCAGCAACGAGCAGTTCTCTTATCTGCAATCTGCGTTTCTGCTGGCGTACGCATTTATGTACATGGGTGGCGGAAAACTCGCCGACGTTCTGGGCACGCGGAGTGGCTTCTTTGTGATCATGGTGTTCTGGTCGCTGGCTTGCGCCAGCCACGGGCTTGCCATCAGCTTTGCAATGCTGGCCGTAAGCCGATTCCTGCTTGGCGTGGGTGAAGGTGGAGGCTTTCCCGCCGCGACGCGAGCCGTTGCCGAATGGTTTCCCGTCAAAGAACGGGCTACGTCGATGGGCATCATTAACGCCGGAACAGCCGTGGGTGCGGTCATCGCTCCGCCGCTCATTGCTGCGATCCTGCTTTTCGCCAACTGGCGCTGGATATTCTTCGTTGCCGGGACAACTGGACTCGCGTGGGCAATCTTGTGGCGACTTTATTATCGGTTGCCGCGCGCGGACGAGTTGCCCGCAAGCGCAGATGCCGCATCAGAGGTGCCGGTTGGAGCGAAGGTCCGTTGGTTCGAACTTCTGCGGATTCGTGAAACGTGGGGACTGGTGCTCGCCAAGTTTCTCAGTGATGCCGCGTGGTATTTCTATCTTTTCTGGCTTCCCAAATATCTCTACGATGCGCGTGGCTTCGATATCAAGGCCGTGGGGCAACTGGCTTGGATCCCTTATGCCGCATCCGGCGTGGGATGCCTCGTTGGAGGCGGGTTCTCGAGTTATCTGGTGCGGCGTCGTTCATCTCTGGGGACGGCTCGCAAACTGGCGCTGGGCGCAAGTGCCGCAGTCATGCCCTGCATTTTGCTTGTCCCGCATGTGCGGGTCTCATGGGCGCTCGCGCTTTTCAGTCTCGCCTACTTCGGGCAACAGTCCTGGTCGACGCTGGTCATGGTTCTACCGATCGACCTGTTCCCGCGCAATGTCGTCGGAAGTATCGCCGGTCTGGTTGGATTCGGCGGTGCCATGGGTGGAATTGCTTTCGGGCAGTTCGTTGGATACTTGCTCGATCACGGGTTCGGCTATGGCCCGGTATTTGCCATGGCCGGAAGTTTCCACGTAATTGCGTTCGTTGTTATTCTGATCGCCATTCCTGTCGTCACTCCGGTGATGACCAGGCCGGCGCTCCCCTGCGAGGAATCCATTTGAAGATCACAGAGATTCGCACTCGAGTTGTCCGATGGACGGGCAAGACCGTTCCCCTTCCGCCTCACTTCTGTACCAACCCCATGGACCTCGTGCCGATCGAAACGTCCTCCATGAGCACATTCACGTTCCACGGCTGGCTGATCGTCGAAGTGCTTGCTGACAACGGTCTCGTCGGGATCGGGGATGCGGCGCTCTCGCCTCAAGTCACAAAGCAGGTGATTGACCTTTACCTCAAACCGATTCTGCTCGGTGCCGACCCGTGGAACATCGAAATGCTATGGCAACGAATGTATCGGAAGACGATGGCTTTTGGCCGGAAGGGCATCGGTACGGCTGCGATTAGCGCCGTGGATATCGCGCTCTGGGACCTTCTCGGCAAATCTGCCAAACAGCCGGTCTACTGTCTTCTGGGAGGACGGACGAAGCCTCGTATTCCGGTCTATGCCAGCCGGCTCTACAGCACGCCGCTGCCTGAACTGGCGGCGGAGGCGAAGCGGTATAAGAACCAGGGCTATAAAGCCATGAAGTTAAGGTTCGGATGGGGGCCCGCCGACGGCGCCGCGGGGATGCAGCGCAATGTGGAACTGGTCCGCACGGTCCGGGAAACGGTTGGCGATGAGGTTGATGTGATGGCGGACGCCTACATGGGGTGGACTCTCGACTACGCCAAACGCATGCTGCCCCTGCTCGAGCCGTTTCACCTCCGGTGGCTGGAAGAACCGGTTATCCCGGATGACATTCATGGCTATGCCGAGCTCAAGTCCTACGGCCGAATTCCGATCGCAGGCGGCGAGCACGAGTTCACCCTCTACGGTTTTCGTGAGCTGTTAGCCGCGCGCGCGGTTGATTACATTCAGTTCGACACAAATCGCGTCGGTGGTATCAGTCAGGCGCATAAGATCTGTGCTCTCGCCGAGGCATATTCTGTGCCGGTGATTCCTCACGCGGGGCAGATGCACAACTTCCATGTGGTGATGGCGAGCCTGAATTCGCCTATGGCGGAATACTTCCCTGCGGTCGATGTCGAAGTCGGAAACGAATTGTTCTGGTACATATTCGATGGCGAGCCCAAGGCGAAAGATGGTTTTGTCGATCTGGATGACAATGTTCCCGGTCTGGGAATCACCATCAACGAAGAATCTCTGCGGCGGAATTTTGAAATTGTCGAATGAGCATGCGCCTGGTTCAACTCCGGAGTGGCAAGACCCGCCGCGTGGCGATGGTTGAAGAACCTCATCTGCGCCTGCTTGCGGCTGATTCAATCTATGAGTTGGCGAATGAGGCAATCGACCGCAAAGCCAAACTCTCTGAGGCTGCGCGTGCGAAAGCCACAAGCGAAGTCGTGGACTACGACGAGGTTTACCAAGGACGCTCACACTGGCGCATTCTTCCGGCGATTGACCACCCAGAACAGCCGGCCCGATGCCTGGTCTCAGGCACCGGACTCACACACCTCGGCAGCGCTCGTGACCGGCAGGCAATGCACGCGCACGCAGGCGGCCCTGAAGAACTGGAATCGCTGACCGACAGTATGAAAATGTTTCGCTGGGGCCTTGAAGGCGGACGTCCAGCCGTGGGATGCATCGGCACATCACCCGAGTGGTTCTACAAAGGCACCGGGGTGAATTTGCACGCGCATAACGATCCGCTCGAAGTTCCGGCCTATGCAGAAGATGGTGGAGAGGAGGCCGAAATCGCAGGCGGGTACCTGATCGGGCCGGAAGGGCGACCCTATCGCATTGGCATGACGACTGGCAACGAGTTTTCGGACCACTGTTTTGAAAAGCGAAACTACCTGTATCTTGCCAGTTCCAAATTGCGCAGCTACGCGATCGGCCCGGAACTTGTCATCGATCCAGATTTTTCGACTGTTCCAGGCGAAGTAGTCATTCGCCGCAACGATCAGGCCATCTGGTCCAGAAAGATTCGTACCGGTGAAGCGGAGATGTGTCACAGTCTGCAAAACATCGAGCATCATCATTTCAAGTTTGCCGGGCATCGCCAGCCGGGCGACATTCACGTGCACTTTTTTGGCGCTGATTGCCTCAGTTTCGGCGATGGCATCCGGCTTTCACACGGCGATGTTATGCAGATCACTTTCGAAGGGTTTGGGCGTCCGCTGCGGAACACGCTCCAAAGAGAAGAACAAGGTCCAACGCTGATCAATGTAGTTCCGATGGATTAATGCAATGAAAAATCGAGTGGCAATTTTGGGTTTAGGACTCATGGGGTCCGGCATGGCGCACCGCCTGCTCTCTTCGGAATTCCAGCTCTCCGTGTACAGCCGCACTCGGGAGAAAGCAAAACCGCTGGCTGACGCGGGGGCATTCGTCGCAGGCTCTCCCGCGGAAGCGGCAGCCCGGGCAGAAGTCATCATCAGCATGGTCTCGGATGACATCGCTTCGCTCCCGTGACTGGAACCAAACCGCACGCCGAGTCCGGCCAACTGCTGTTTCTGGTCGGCGGTCCGATTAAGGCTTTGGAAACGGTCCGGCCAATATTGTCGGCGCTTGGCAGAGACGTTATTCACCTTGGCCCAGTTGGCAGCGGCGCCTTGATGAAATTGGTCAACAACTTCATGGCTGCCGTTCAGACGGTGTCTTTTGGGGAAGCGTTGGCGCTGATCAAAGCCGGAGGGCTCGATCGGGACAAAGCAGTTTCCATCCTTGCCGAAGGCGTTCCCGGCAGTCCCATGGTCAAGCGGGTAGCTGCCCGAGTGGCATCGGGCGACCTCACGCCGCACTTCTTCATGCGCCTGATGGCCAAGGACGTAGGTTATGCGATCGAGGAGGCAATAGAGCGCGGTGTGGCGTTGCCAACGGCTGACGCCGCTCTTTCGGTATTCAAGCAAGGTATCGCGAGCGGGCGCGGGGAAGAGGATTTCACCGCGGTGATCCACGCGTTAGCCCGCTGAGATGGCAAACCCATGCGGAGTCACTTGCCTGCTGGAGCTTCACTCTCGAGGGCGGCATGCGGCCAGCCATCCGACCAGTCGATTGTGGAGAGCTGTAGATACGGGGCACCGGTTTTGCTGTCGTACGCATGGAAGACGATGATGTCGTGATTGGCGCCCATCCCATAGTCCTCACCCATTCGAATTGACTCCCCGCCAGGGCCTAGCCAGCGGCTGTTGCCGACGAGAACCGCGCTCCCCCCGCCTTCGAGCATGGGCGTGCCATTCGCGTCCACATAGGGCCCGGTCACATCGTGAGAGCGCCCAACCATGGTTTTGTAATTGCTTCGGACACCACGGCAACACAGATCAAAGGAGACAAACAAATAAAAGTATTCCCCATGGTGAACGACGAACGGGGCTTCGATCGCCTGCCAATCTCCCGGCAAGCCAGCAGGATTCGGTGGCGGGTTTGAGGGCCGTTTGCGGCGCGCCAGCGAGTAAAGCTTGGGATCGACAGCCGCAGGCTTGCCAGTTAGGGGATCAATGCGACGCATTTTGATTCCATCCCAAAAGCTTCCAAACGCCAGCCATGCGCCACCCTTTTCATCCAGCACAACGTTTGGATCAATGGCGTTGTAGTCGTCTTTAGCCCGAGACCGCAAGACCAAGCCCCGGTCTTCCCAGTGGAACTTCGGACTGTTTGGGTCGAGCGTCTTGTTGGTTGCCAGCGCAATCCCGGAGGTGTTCTTGCCGAAGAGCGAAAATGCGTAATACAGATGAAACTCGCCGTTGAAGAAGGAAATGTCGGGCGCCCACAGCTCTTTGGTGCCCGGGCTTTCTTTACTGATCCAGTCCGGCATGCGGTCAAAAACGTTGCCGCACCGCTTCCATTGGCGCAGGTCTTTGGAGCAACCGAACCGGGGCGGCGAGGTCCCGAATAGGTACCAGTTGTCGTCGTTCTTAATAATGGAAGGATCGTGAACGTATTCAGTATCTCCGGATACAGTAATGACTTGTGCCCTGTTTCCCTGAGCGAGCGCGACCGCGAGGGCGAGGGATAATAAGGCGAGAACGACGAGTCCGGCCTTAGAATGAGCTCTGTGCATAAACCGCGTCGCCGCATTCAGTTTTCTATCCAGGGAAAGCATCTTAGGATAGAATACGCGGAAAACGTTTACCAGGGCTTTTAGTATGGACATACGAGAAATTGCAAAACGTGCCAAGGTTTCCACCGCTACGGTTTCTCGTACCATCAATCGCGTTCCAACGGTCGACCCACAACTCGCCAAGCGTGTCTGGAAAGTTGTGGAGGAGCTGGGTTACTACCCGAACACGCAGGCGCGCGCACTGGTTTCTGGGCGGACACGACTTTTCGGGCTCATCGTCTCCGACATGACGAACCCGTTTTTCCCAGAAATCGTTCAATCGTTCGAAGACATTGCAGTACAGCATAACTACGAAATCCTGCTGACTTCCACGGTGCACGATACGAAGCGAATGGAAACCTCTGTGCGGCGCATGATTGAACGCCGGGTGGACGGCGTTGCCATCCTTACGTTCGGCATGGAGGAATCACTCTTAGAAGGGCTGCGGTTCCGAAAAGTCCCCTTGGTATTTGTCGATGTAGGTCCTGCGCTGCCTCATATTTGCAACATCAAGATCGATTATCAGCGGGGAATCCGGCAGGCCGTGCAGCATCTTGCAGCGTTACGCCACGAAACGATCGCGTTTATTACCGGCCCCCTGGGGCTGCAATCAGCGGTAACCCGCAAAACTGCCTTTGAGAGTTCTCTTCGTGAGATCGGTATGACTCTCGATCCGCAGCTCATACTTGAGGGTGATCACACGATGGAAGGTGGCATGAGAGCGCTCGCCGAATTGACTAAGAGGGCCGCGCTTCCCACCGCTGTGATGTGCTCGAACGACATGACGGCGATCGGCGTGATACGGGAAGCATACGAACGCGGCATCGCCGTGCCGCGGGAACTCTCTGTAGTTGGATTCGATGACATTCGGCTATCGAGATTCTTTATTCCGCCGCTTACCACCATCCAGATGTCCCAGGTCGAAATTGCACGGCTCGCGTTCAAGGCCTTGGTTGCCGAAGTGGAGCGGGAGACGCCGTCACCCAAAGGGACCGAATATGTTTTGAACACAGACCTCGTATTGCGAAAGTCGACTGCGCTGGCACCGCAGAAATGACAACTCTGATCTGACCGTATTGCCGAACCCGGAGCCGCGGCGTTCTGGCCGATGCTGCTGGATTCGTGGAGCGACTGAGCCTCCCGTCGAACGAAATCCTCACAGGATGCAGCGATGATTCAGCCTCTCGGGACCGCTCACCGCCGGGTTTTTATCGTGCTTGCGGTACTGGTACCGAAGTAGCTTGCTCGATTTGAAACGCCAGGATTGTGTGCCAGCGTTGTCAAGTTGACCTCTCTATTTCCGCCACTCCACCGTGTTTTCGGCGGAGTGGGGTAGAGTCAGCTGAGAAACGCGACCGCACCTCAGGGCAGAACGATGATTCGCCCCTTCATGCCCAAATCATCGTGCAGCGCGCAGAT
>WNFY01006328.1_pt1 | contig 10557 bp, 14 predicted proteins | sample 5400091 | NCBI WGS metagenome assembly WNFY01 (sample SAMN13153364, study PRJNA577476) | soil metagenome | isolation source: 60 cm soil or saprolite under grassland replicate 1 | place: USA:California | collected 2016-06-15
CATCTTTATGAAAACACAGGTGATTTGCTTAATGCTGAAATGCATTACACTATTGCTTTGCAGGAGCGTCCCGGTTATGCTTATGCACTCGCAGGATTGGGCCACATTGCAGCAGCAAAAAAAGATCTCAAAAAAGCAATTGAATACTATATGCAGGCAGATTCATCCGTTACAGATTTTTCTATCAAGGAAGGGCTTGCAGATGCATATCGCGAAATGGGTGAAAAAGAAAAAGCAAATGATCTGCAAAAAAAGATAATCAACGAAATGAATAAAGAAGCAGTGAGCGGGCAGAATGATGCAAATATTGGTCACTATGTTGATAAAGAACTTGCTTATGCTTATGTAAAAATAAATGATTACGATAATGCACTGAAACATGCATTGCTTGAATATGACCGCCGCCCTGATAATATTGATGTGAATGAATGTGTAGCATGGGCATATTATTGCAAAGGCGATTATGAAAAAGCAGTTCCTTATATAAAAACTGCTTTAAAAACAAATTGCAAAAATCCAACACTCCTTTGCCGCGCAGGTTTGATTTATGCAAAGGCAGGTGATAAGCCTCTTGCCAAAACAACATTGCAGGAAGCACTAAAAGCAAATGCAAGTATTGCAGATAATCTTAAAGTGGAAGGGATGAATATTTTGCAGACGCTGTAGTAATTATTGATTAATGATTATTAGAATTATTATGTACCGGGCTTTTGAATTTTGATTTAGCTTTTCTTGCGTCGCACTCTTTAACTGATTGTTCTATGTTCTGCAAACCAACGATAGTATATGGTCTGATCGTCCCGATCTGACCATAAGCATTTAAATTTTCATCTTCAAATGAAAACTCTTTATCGTCATAAAATTTTTACAAGAGCAATCGCTTGTTGCATCTGTTTGCTTGCATCATTACCCTTGTTTGCACATCCCATTAATATTGCTATGGAGCGTGCGCCAACGCAAGATGTGATATGGTTTTATTGTAAAATGGGCATCACGCATATTGTTCCCAATGGCTTTGATCACATTCTTTTTGTGATAAGCTTATGTTTATTAAGCAACAAAATAAAAACTATTTTATGGCAGGCTTCTGCGTTTACAGTTGCTCATTCTATTACACTTGCCTTAAGCATGAAAAATATTATTGTTGCGCCCGGACAACTTGTTGAGCCTGTAATATCTTTATCCATTGTGTTTGTTGCTGTGGAAAATATTTTACTAAGCGAATTAAAACCCTGGCGTGTATTGATCGTATTTTTCTTTGGTCTTGTTCATGGGATGGGTTTTGCCAGTGCATTGAATGAAGTTGGTTTACCACGTAATAATTTTTTCGCTTCCATACTTGCCTTTAATCTTGGTGTTGAAGCAGGACAAATTTTTGTGATACTTCTTGTGTTTGGATTACTGGTTGCTCCTTTTGGAAAAAGAATAAATTTCAAAAAACAGTTTGTGTATCCACTATCAATAATAATTGCTTTGATCGCTTGTTACTGGACAATTGAAAGAGTAATGATGTTCTGAGTTTTGCCCCTAACCCTAAAGGGAGAATATCAAGTAAAATAAATCCGGCAAAAAATCTTTGCCGGATTTATCATTAATAAAAAGAGAATTTTTACTTGTTTGTTCCCGGTGTTTTTTTCTCTTTATCATCCAAATCAGTGGTTTTATTTTTTGTTGCACTGCCGGTATCAGTTTGTTGTTTACCACTGGTGCCACTTTGTTGTCCAGTATTTATACCACCTTGCTGTCCACTACTCATACCACCCTTTTGTCCTCCGCTACCAGTAGCTCCCTGTTCGCGACTCGTGTTACCTTGTTGACCCCAATTTGTATCACCTTCCTTTTCTTTGCTTGCTCCGCCTTGTTGTCCACTGCTCATACCGCCTTGTTGTCCTCCGCTACCTATGGCACCTTGTTCGCTACCCATGTTACCTTGTTGTCCCCAGTTGGTATTACCTTTTTGTTCCTGATTACGTTGCTCTGTACGATTCATTTCCTGTTCTGAAGCAAAATCTTTCGGAGATGGACCTTGTTCTGATATTTCTTCCTGTGGATTAACAGGCTTCATCTGATCCTGTTCATTAACAATATTCTGATCTCCGCCTTTCTGTGGATTTGTTTGTGATTGGGATTTACCGGAGGTTGAAGAGCCGGTACTTTGATTAGACTGATCTTTATTCTGTTGAGAAGTTTGGTCAGTATTTTTTTTGTTTTCCATAATAGCATTTTTAATCGTTAGCAAATAAGACTCAGCGGTTACTAAAAAATCAAAAAAGTTTTTTTAATAGCCCTGTTCCCTTTTCTTTTATTTTTCCTGAGTTCTTTGTAACAAGTGCTGCCACACCAAATTTTATAACATTTCCAATTACATTTTTTAAAATACCCGCAGATTTGCCAATAAGCAAATTTTTAGATAATACTCCGGCACCCAGGCCAATTGCTGCTTTTAAAAGATTATTGCGCACGCCCGGCGAAGAAGTAATTTTCTGCAAAACATTTAATGGCTTTAGATTTTCATAGGCTACCTGCAATTCATTGGTCAAAACTTCTTCCTGAACTATTCTCTTTTTTTCCAATTCTGCAATGGCGGATTTTAAATCATTTGTATTTTTTATTGTTTTATTCATTAAGCACTTTATTGATAAATAAATTAGCTACCGGAGCTTTTAAAAACCTCTTCCTTAAAAGATATCCAATAAGTGCTATGATAATATAAAAACCCCCAACAATAAAGAAACCGTAATAGGATTTGCCAATTTGTTCTCCAATCCAAAGTGCTAATCCAATGCTTACAATTATTATAGCAAATGAAATGATCAGAATGATGGTTAACGCTGCAACAAGCGATGAGACTACATCAGAAGATTTATCAACTGATTTTAATCTCAGCAATTCCAGCCGTGTTTCAAAATATTCACCTGCTCTTCCGAATAAAGATTCGAAAGAGTTAGTCTGATTTTCCATTTTATATTTCGGCATTTAGTTAAGGCATTGAACTTTGAGCTTCTCCCTTCCATTGCTCAGCTTTATCTCTTCCCCTGTCAACCATTTCACTCGCCTTTTCCCGTGCACCTTGAAATTTTTCAGAAACTGAATCAACAAAGTCATTGAATTTATTTTTTAAGGCATCAGTCAGGTCATTTCCTTTTTCTGAAATTTTTCTTCTTGTTTCAGAGCCTCTGTCGGGAGCAAATAAAACACCTATAATAGCACCGGCTGCTGCGCCTATTAATACGCCAGATAAAATTTTTATTGCACTCATAATTTTAAAATTTTTAGAGGTGACTAATGATTTTTGAAATAAAAGCGAAAATGCTGCCAACCTTTTCTGATAGCTATTATAATTATTAAAATACTGTTCTGTAAAGCATTTGTTTTTACGTTAAGAATGTGTTTTATAAGAACATCGTTACAAATGGGTACTATTTTCCACAAATTGAAGACTCAGTTTGCAGTCATCAGTTTACAGTAAACAATCTTCAGTTTTGCAGTTTCCAATTTCCAGTTACTGGTTTTATATTTTGGAGTTTAGCTGGGCGGGCATTTTTGGTTCTACAAAATATGGCCTTCCTTTTATAGGTACTTTTAAAAATTACCGCATAGTTTATTTGCTTGGTTTTGGAGGAAATGGAATTACGTTTGGCAGCAGAAATACTTACAGACATTGTATGAGGAAAAAGTAATAAGGGCGAGCAAAATATTTTCATTTGAACGGATATAATTTAATAACTACATAAACAATTTATATGAAACACATACTATTTTTTGCCGCTTTGCTCTTCGCATCTATTCTAATGCTAAGTAGTTGCTCCGCAATTGAAGGCATATTTAAAGCCGGTGTATGGACAGGAATAATAATTATTTTAGCTGTGATTGGTTTGATTGTTTTTATTATAGTTCGCTCCAAAAAATAATCGTTTTATTTTTCAATATTTATAAAAGAATTTTACGGTTTATTTTTTTAGCTGAATAGGAAAACAAACATAAAGTGAGATCCACGACAGTATTGCAGAGTTTTTTTAATGAAGAAAATATACTCCCCTTCACTTTGTAGAAAATACTCTACACGTGTAGAAATATGAAACTAATTTAAACAAACAATCAGCTCTTCGTAAGTGGCTTTAAATCTTCTTTTGATTTTTCACTCGTTGAAAATATGCTGCCCAGGTTTTTCATAAAGGTTGATACAGGTCCTTCCATTTTATTGGTTCTGTCATCTATTGTTTCATCATTTAGTAAATGACCCATATCCAAAGCTGCAGGCAAATACGTTAAGATGATATTTTTTTGCGCTAAGAAAATATTTTTTACATCGTTAACAGTATCAGGACGGCTGTCACGAATTATTTTTACACTCTCCTGAGCTACACGTTCCATTTTTTTTGCAGCCTCGTCATTTGATGCATGCGCATAATTTGCAACCTTTTCTATTGCTTCTTTACTTGTTTCTCCTAAAATAGTATTCAGCCAGTTATTAGAAACATCTCCACACAAAACCCGCTCTGCACCCTGGTTACTCCGCGTATACTTATATAATGCTATTAATACTGCGGTAACTGCTGCCTGGTTTAGCCTTTCTTCATCAGTTTCATATTTATCCGAAGGTATATCCTGCGTATTGGGATCTATTTTCTTTAATACAGGATAACCTAAATTTTTCGGAATTGATAGTAACAGGTTGATTGGCATAATGTATTTTTTACATGGTTATCAAAAATCGTTACCTCATTAAATATAAGTGCAACGTTTAACATTTATACTTAAAAAAAAGTATGCCAATTGTAATTTGTTACAGCTTTTTCGATATTTTTGGCAGGCAATTCTTTAAATGTTTTCAGCACTCAGTTCGCCAATATTCCAAATAAGCAATTAAATACATTCTTATGACTTCAATGCCACAACGGCTCTCAACTGTTTCCGCTGTTTTAGAAAAACTACACGCCAAAAAACAAGACCATGAATTTATAATGACTCACCAGGGTCTTACGGCAGGAAAGGGAAAATTTTATCATCCCGAAGATTTGAAAATTATTAAAACTTATTATTTTGAAGGTGCATCAAATCCCTCTGCATCATCCATTCTTTATTTGATTGAAACAAATGACGGATTAAAAGGTTATTGTCTTGACGCCTATGGTGCTTACAATAATTATAAAAATGAAATCTATACCGGATTTATTAAAGAGATCCCTGCGGAAGAAAGAGAAGAAGAATGTATTTAAACTGATGCACTTAAATACAAATACATAAGAGAATTCCGGAAATGATTTAAATGCCTGCCATAAAAATTTCTTTTTTAGTATACGTGATAAAACAAGTATAAATCATCTAATAAATAAATTGAAAATATTGGAGTATACATAAACCATTCCTTTGATTATAACCTCGAGCTATTCCTTGCTTAAACAGTAAAAATCGTAACTCTGAAAAAATCATTTTTTTTAACAGCTTTGTAATTGCTATTGCAACTGTTGTATGGCGGCAGAAAAATTGCTTACTACTTAAATGTTTATTCAACTTAAAATAAGCATTATGAAGTATGTATTTGTGATGATATCGTTTGCTGTTACTTTAAGTGCAATGAGTTGTGGCAATAATAAATCAGGTAATAATAATACACAATCGGCAACCGATTCATCATCAACCTTGGATATGTCAAGGAAATCGGGTAACAATACCGGCGTGCGGGATTCTTCAATGAATACCCCTGATTCCGTTACAATAAAAACTGATACCGCAAGGGCAGATAAGTATTGAAAAATGTTTTCGGTTTATAATTTTAAAAGTTCCGTAGAGATGTAAAAGATGATAAAGTTCGATATTAAAAAAGGTTCATCGTCTTGCAGAATTTTTAAATTGATTCGCACTTGTCATATTTTGAATCGGCAGTACAAGTGCGACGCAAGAAATGATGCCATGAAAAATTCACAGACAGGAACATAAAAAATTCAAGAAACAAAAAATTAAAATACAAAAAAATTATATAACCAATAATAACCTGGCAAACGTTTGTATAAAATATTTAATCTTTTTTACCAGCTAAATATGTTATCTTACATCTAACAAATCCTGTATTAAAAAAGAACCTAAAAACCTTCTGAAAATTTCGCTGAGCGCATCCATCGGAAATATTTATAAGCAATTTGTTTACCTAAAAATTAACTGCGATGCAACAAGATACTATAGTTCAGTTTGTGTGCTTTGAAACAAATGTTGAACTTGATGAGTTTGCTCCCCGGTGGGAACATTATGCTAAACGTTTTGCATGTAAAGATGTAGAAGTTACCCTGCAACAACAGGCAGGAATAAAAAACAGGTTTAAATATATTTCACAGCAAAAATGCCCCGAAGATAATTTTCAATTTGCTTTTATGAAGGGAAGAGATTCGGATAGTTTTCCTGACTGCGCTGTAAAAGTATTACAGGCAGGTGGTTATACGCCGGTGCAAATCGAATGCATTCATGACACAAACACTCATGATGTTAAAGTAATGCTTTTTATCATCAGGGCAGAATCAGATATTTCACGTTTCAAACAATTTCCATCTTATCGTCATTTAAATATTTACCGGGCTTACTATGAAAGTTGTATATATGAATATATTCTGGAGTTTTTCGTGGAAGAAATTCATGCGCGGGATTTTGTGAAACAATTAAAAAGCCGGCCTGAAGAGGCTGAAATAGGTATGTATAAAGAATGTTTGGTGCTGAGTGAATAAAGTAAAAATTCTTTGCTCCAATTTATTTAAATAACTCCTGTTCATCAGTATAATAAGTCTTTCTTGAACTGACCATTTTATAATATATTGCAGCACCTGTGTCACTGTGCTTCTTCTTTACATTATGAATATTCATAAAATCTCTTACTTCTCCTGCTATAATATCAGGATGCGTTTTAAGAATTTGTTTTTCTGCATCCTGCAAAACTGTTTTAATTGATTTGGCTAATGTTTTTATTTTATCATCCGGTATTTTATTGCAAACAGAAAATGGTGAAATGCGTGCATCCCATAAAATTTCATCAGCATATGCATTACCTATTCCTCTGATCATATTTTGATCAAGTAAAAAATTTTTAATTGTTGTTTTTTTCTTTTTCAGTTGCTCTTTTAAAGAATCAAAATCCACCTCTTTTGATAGGGCATCTGGTGCGTCACGCGGTTCAGGATTTAAAGTAAGTGTCGCAGCGCCTTGAAAATCTGTTAATGCTAATCCTGTATCGTCATCAAAAAGCAATTCAATAATTGTATTCTTTTCTTCATTCGTTTCTTCAAACAAATACAGTTTGCCATGCAGCATTAAATGCAAACCAAGGACGGTTCCATCTTCAAATTCAAAATGCAATTCTTTACCTGCTCTGAAAATTTTACTCAATACCTGTCCCTCCAAACTTTTTTTCAACTCGTTTTTTGAAACGTTCAATTTTTTATTATTTACAACAGTAACTTTCTTTATAGTTTTTCCTGATAACTTTTTGTTGAGATTACGACTGAATACCTGCAAATCGGGCAGCTCTGGCATAGCTTTTTTATTAAATCAATGCATCACGTATAAGGAATAAAAGATAAAATAGCAAAATCAAATTTTTTTAGATGCCTCCTCTCTCGGCATGACAAGATATAGTTTACATTAGACCTAAGTATTAAATATTTTGCTTGTCATTTCAACTACTTTGCTTATCATTTTCAAATACTTTGCGTGTCATTTCGACGCAGGAGAAATCTTACAAAAATTTTAAAGAGTTTATAAAAGTTCTTCTTTACTCATACCAAAAAAATATCTCTTCGCCAATAGTATCAACAAGTCCCTGGTCTTTTGCTCCATCCATTTTCCAGCCGCTCTTGGTGCAGCGGATAACACCAATGTACTCATCATTAAGTGTAATATCTAATTCATCACAAATACCATCATGACAAGTTTGTGTTATTGGTATTGCTTCACCTTTATATTTTTCTCCGTTATATTCTATTTCAAGGGGCACAGGCTCTGTTTCCAATTGAGCTATTAATTCCTGCATTAATTTCACCAGCCGTTTGCGTTGTGCTTTTGCACTGGCACTCCATTTATCTTTATCTGCACGTTTATGTGCAAGCTTATATTTGAGACCGGTCATCGAAGTGGTATAATCATTTGCATTCAGCTTTCTCACATTTTGATGTGCCAGTATATACCAGTGATATTCGGTGCCAACCGGTACGCCAGAACCTTCAGGTGCATTCCCTTTCCTGCGTTTTGTTACGGCATATGAAATTTCCCACAGGTCAGGTGTTATTTTCGTTTCCTTCCATTCTCCCTGATCATAATACCATTTATGACTTCTGCCTACCCTCATACCTGTGTATTGGCGGCCTTCAAATTCTTTGAATTCGTTATAAGTTTTGCCAAGATCTTTTTCTGCTTCCTTTTTTCTTCTTTCCGGTTTCAAATTACTTACTGTTTTTATTGCCTTTTTTTTCGTTCTTGGTCTTGCTTCTGTTGTTTCAGTAGTCATGACAAACATTTTTAGTTAATGAAACCTGTTGTGTTTACAAATTGTAGTGTTGATCAAAAGATGGTATAACACAACTTATATATCATCTTAATCGCTATAAAAATCCTGCCATAATAAATGAAGCGGAAAGCGGATCTTCCGTATGAAATATTTTCCACACTTTTCAATACTGAGTCTCCAGTTGCCGGTTTACAGTTTGCAGTTTTTAAGTTTTCTGTTAGTTTAATTTTTATTCGTAATGTAATTCATAATAAAACTCAGAACTTAGAACATAGAACTTTAGAACTATAATTATGAACATCTCCTACGAACAACTACAACACCAATTCACAACTGTTCTTCTTAAATATGGTTTTGAAAAAAATAAAGCCACACTCTGCGCGAATATTTTCGCAGGGAACAGCAGGGATGGTGTGCACTCACATGGACTTAACCGATTTCCCGCGTTTATACAACATATAAAAGAAGGACTTATCAATATAGATGCAGAACCTGAGGCAATCAATCGTGAAGGTGTGATGGAAAATTGGGATGGAAATCTTGCACCGGGTATGTACACCGCTACACTTGCCATGCAGCGGGCAATTGAACTGTCAAAAGAAAATGGAATAGGTTGTGTTGCGGTGAAGAAAACCAATCACTGGATGCGTGGCGGCACTTATGGATGGCAGGCTGCCGATGCAGGATGCATTGCTATTTGTGTTACCAACACAATTGCCAATATGCCGCCATGGGGTGGTGAAGAGCCGCGTCTTGGCAACAACCCGCTTGTAATTGCCGTGCCGCGCAAAAAAGGACATGTTGTACTGGACATGGCTATGAGTCAATTTTCTTATGGCAAATTGCAGGAGTATGAACTTAATGGAAAGCCGTTGCCTGTGCCCGGCGGTTATGATGAAGATGGCGCATTAACAACTGATCCAAAAAAAATAAGGGCAACATGGAGAACACTGCCCATTGGCTACTGGAAGGGTTCTGGATTATCACTCATGCTCGATCTTTTGGTAGCGGGTTTAAGCGGTGGCCGCACTGTAGCACAAATTACAGCCCAGGGTAAAGAGTATGGTTTGTCGCAATTTTTTATTTGCATAGATGCTAAAAATATTTCTGCTTCTACGGTTGAAGAAATAATTATATACACTAAAAGCAGCAGTGGTACACAAATTCGTTATCCGGGTGAAAATGTATTGGAAACACGCAAAAAAAGTTTGGAGGAAGGCATTGAGGTAAATGATGAGATTTGGCAGCAGGTGTTAAAGTTGTAGGAAATTTTGCTTTTCGGATTTCGGATTTTTAGCTTTCGGATTTATTTAGATGTTGGTTTTTGGAACTTGGTTTTTGAATTTTTTTCAGACTTGTTCTGCAATTATACTTGTCTTATTAAGCTTCCTGTTTGTTTGCACTTCTTCAAACCTTTTTTCATAATCTTTTCTGATCGTTCCAAGGAGCCTGTCCCATATCCGGCGCAGGTATGCAGAATGGCTTTTGTCTGTTAGCGTACTTCCCGTTAATTGTTGCCGGTTTCCTTACCAGCTTTTTCCATCATTGCAAGTAGCCACTCTTTTCTGCTTTCTTTTAATTTAGTTACTCAAAGAAACATAAATCTGGATTAATAAAAGTAACCACCAAAGTGCAAGAGATAACAATAAAACATAACTACATCTTCGCGTATTGGTACGCAGGATACAAGTTCTTTCAAAACTAAAATTGACCGGTAAGAGCAGTATGATGAGAGATTGCCACGTACGGTCCGTGAGAGGGTGAAGCTGAAATGCTTTGCCCTACTCTATCCGATATTTATCGGTGCAGGCTCCACAAGGTTCAAGAGCATTACAACAACCTGTTACAAAAAATTTATAGGGTCCGGGTTTTTACACCAGTAATGCATACTCATTCAGTACTTGTTGTATATTGAACGCATGTTTCAAAGATTGCCATTACTGCTGCTGCTTATTTCATTTAAAACATTTGCGCAGGATGCAGAAATTTTTAAACCTGCCTCAATAAGAAAAGAAATTGATGCAGTACGGATAACAACATCACTTCATATTGATGGATTGTTGAATGAG
>WNFY01010019.1_pt1 | contig 10556 bp, 8 predicted proteins | sample 5400091 | NCBI WGS metagenome assembly WNFY01 (sample SAMN13153364, study PRJNA577476) | soil metagenome | isolation source: 60 cm soil or saprolite under grassland replicate 1 | place: USA:California | collected 2016-06-15
GTCCGTGAAGCCGATCTGCTTGCAGTACGCCTCGTCCGGACCCACGAGGGGAGTCGCGTCGAGCACGAGGCGGTTCGCGCCACGGATGTGGATCTTCACATCCATGCGGGAGACGTCGGGCGGCTGCGGGTCCGAGCAGGAGCCACCGCCCCCGGGCGTCGCGGGGAGCGGCTCCTCGTCGGGAGGCGGCGAGCCCCCCGGGTTCGCGGTCGGCCGCGGCGTGGGCTGGGGCGCGGCCCCGATGGGGGCGATCGGGATGAGGGGGGCGACCGTGGCCGAGGGCAGGGGGGTGGGCTCCTCTTGGCGGACGGAGGTGCAGGCGGCGACACCGGAGGCCGCGACCACGAACGCGAGGAGCGCCGGCTTGAGCCTCATTCGATCCACCCCGGACATGGCGCGGATCCCAAGGTCACACAGGGCCCAGCCCCTGTCAAGGTGCGGTCAGTCGATCGCGAGGCTGCCGCAGACCCCGTTCTGGCCGCAGGCCTCGAAGAAGCCCTTCTTGTAGGCGAAGGAGAGGAACTGGTTGTCGGGGTGGTTCTCGCAGCCGTTCTCGATGATGCAGGCCTTGTGATCGACGAACCACGTCGGCCCGACCCGGCCCGTATCGTCGGCTTGTCCCATCAGCATGCCGTCGCAGGCGAACCGCTCAATGTGGCCTTCGGGCCGCGGTGGGCAGTACCGGCGTCCGTCCGTAAAGCCGATCTTCTTGCAGAAGTCGGCGTCAGGCCCTACGAGCGGCGTGCTGTCGAGGATGAGGCGGTTCGCGCCATAGATGTGGATCTTCACGTCGATCTTCGCCAGGGGCCCCGGAGTCGGGTTGCTGCAGGGGCCGGAGGGCTCCGGGGTGGGCGCGGGCGTCGGCCCGGGAGCCGGCGTGGGAACAGGCCCAGGGCCTGGGAGCGGGGTCGGCGTCGGCTTGGGGGCGGGGGTCGGGGTCGGTGTCACGCCGGGAATGCCGAAGACGGGGAGCGGGATGGACAGGGTCGGTCCCGGCGGGTTCTGGGACGGCTGGCTGGGCAGCTGCTCCGTGATCGTATTGCAGCCGAGCAGGACGACCCCGGAAACGAAGGCGCCAAGCGTGCTTTTCTTCATGACGACCCCTTATGGCTAGAAAGCGTCTTAGAAGATCACATATAACCTCCTGCCATGTCAAGATTTTTATCCATAGACTTAAAGAAATACTTGAGCACGGCCTCGGCAGCCCGGCCCGAGGCCCCTGGCGCCCCGAGGCGGACACGGACCTGTCCCAGCTCTTCTCGGACGCGTGCGAGCCGGCCAGGGTCCTCGAGCAGGGCCAGGACCTCTCCCGCGACGCGATCCGGTGCGAAGTCGGCCTGGATCAGCTCGCGCACGACCTCGCGGCCGGCGATCAGGTTGGCCATGGCGACGTGGGGGACGCGGACCATGGGCCTTCCAAGCGTGTAGGTCAAGGGGGACACACGGTAGACCACGACCATCGGGGTGCCCAGGAGGGCCGCCTCCACGGTCGCCGTGCCCGACGCCACGATGGCGATGGTGGCCGCGCCGAGCACGGCATGGGTCTGGCCGGCCACGAGAGCCACGGGCAAGCCGCGGACCGCGTCACGAAGCGCCCCGGGGTCCAGCGCGGGGGCGATCGCCAGAAAGAACTGCAGGTCAGGGCGCCGCCGGGCGAGGAGACGGATGCCGCCCGCGAGCGGAGGCAGGTTGTAGCGCAGCTCGGTGGGCCGGCTGCCCGGCAGGATGGCGACAACCGGCCGGGAGGGGTCGAGGCCGGCGCTGCGCAAGAACGCCTCCCGGTCGGGAGCGGGTCGAACGAGGTCGACGAGCGGATGGCCCACGAACGTCACGGGGACGCCCGCCCGCTCGTAGAGCGCCTGCTCGAAGGGGAAGATCACCAGCATGTGGGCCACGTTCCGCCGGATCTCACGGATCCGCCAGCCCTTCCAGGCCCAGATCTGCGGGGAGACGTAGTACGCGACCGGCACTCCGCGGCGTCTCATCTCGCGGGCGAGACGGAGGTTGAAGCTCGGGTAGTCGACCAGCACTGCGAGGTCGGGGCGGTCGCGATCCACTTCCGTGAGCACGCGCTTGAAGATCCGCCGAAGGGTTCCGAGATGCCGCACGACCTCGACGATCCCGACCATGGCCAGGTCGCGGACGTGGCCGAGCAGCGTCGCCTGCTCCCCGAGCACGTGCTCGCCGCCGAGTCCGAAGGCTTCGAGACCCGGGAGCCGCGGCCGCAGGTGGCGCAGGAGCTCGCCGCCGTACAGGTCGCCCGAGGGCTCGCCGCAGGAGATCAGGAGTCGTGGGGCACTCAAGGGCGAAAGTATAAGCGGGGCTGTCCCTTCCGTGGGACAACCGTCCCCTGGACACGCGCGGTATCATGCCCGCAGGCTGAACATGGGAAGGAGCTTACGGGCGGAGGCGCTGGGCGACGACCGGGCATGTCTCTTGCACCGTTCCGTCGCCGGAAGCTCGCTCGAGCGAACTTCGGGAGGCAGCGATGACCGGTCGGCATCTCGGGGCGGTGGCCTTGACCTTGGGGCTCTTCGCTACGTCGGCGGCGGCGGACAACGCGGTTCGGCGCGACGGCTCCTCGGGAGGTTCGAGTGACGCCGGTGCGCATCAGCCGGCCGTCCACAGCTCCAGCTCGGGCTCGTCGGGCGGCTCGGGCTCGAGCGGCTCGAGTGGCGGCTCGAGCTACTCGCCGGGCGGCAGCACCTCGAGCGGACTGAGCGCCGCGCAGCGGCGCCAGCCCCGCCCGGGCACGGGCACCGGGCATCGGGGCCGCTACTACCCCGGCTCCTTCTATTACCCCTTCTACCCGGGCTACTACGGCGGCTACTATGGCGGCTACTACGGCAGCGGCTGGGGGCCCTACGGCGGCTTCTACGGGGGCTACTACCCCTACGGCGGGACGGTCTACCACTACGCCTATAGCGACCGCGCCGACCTGCGGCTCCTCGTCGATCCCGCCGAGGCCCGCGTCTACGTGGACGGCTACTACGCGGGGGTCGTGGACGACTTCGACGGCCTCTTCCAGCGGCTCCACGTCTCGCCCGGGCGCCACGAGATCACCCTCAAGCTCGAGGGCTATCAGACGCACCGGGTGAAGGTCTACGTGGGCTCCGGGTCGACCCTGAAGATCCACTACGACATGCAGAAGGGCACAGGGGAGACGGTCGAGGACCTCGCGGGGGACGTGGATGACCGCTACGCGCGGCGCAACGACCGCTACCGCCGCGATGACGACCGCGACGTCGATGCCCAGGACGACCGCGACCGCCCCTCCGTTCGGGATGACCGTGCGCCCGCCTCCGACCCGGGGCGCATGCGCCTCTCGGTGCGGCCGGAAGATGCTTCGGTCTACGTCGACGGCCAGTTCAAGGGCAGCGGCCGGCAGGCCGCCACCCTCGAGCTGAGCCCGGGAAAGCACCGGCTCGAGGTGGTGCGCCCCGGCTTCCGGACCGAGGAGCGCGACGTCGAGATCCAGCCTGGGAGGACGCGGGACGTGGACGTCGAGCTCCAGCGTCCGTAGCCCTCACTAGCGAGCGCGGGATTCACTCCCGCGCGAGCGGCTGGGGGGGAGCCCGAAGGGCGCGGGGGGGGTGCTGCCGGAACGGTACCCCCCCGGAAACTCTATTAAAACCCACCGACCGCCGTAGGCGGCGGCCCCGGCACGGCGGGCCGGTGGAAGAGCTCCTGGTAGATCCGCCCCGCGACCTCGGAGGCGCCGTGGCCGTTGCCGCGGGGCAGGAACACCACCAGCACCAGCTCGGGGTTCTCGGCCGGGGCGTACGACGCGAACCAGCCCAGGCGCGAGCAGGAGCCCGTCTTGCCCGCCACCACCACTTCCGGGTCGAACGCGCTGGCCGCGCTCCCCTCGTTCACCGCGCCCAGGAAGCCCTCGAGAAGGCCGTCGAGGCGCGTCCCCTCGGGGAGGCGCCAACGCTCCTTCGGGACGAAGCCCTCCGCCCCCTCCACCTGCGGCTGGAACACGATCCCCCCGTTGATGGCGGCCGAGAGCAGCACCGCGAGCTGCACGGCCGAGGTCTCGATCCCCTCGGCGTGGCTCGCGAGGTGACCCACGCCGGCCAGGGGCACCGAGGAGGGGACGCGGCCCGCGGTCTCGCCGGTCAGGTTGATGCCGGTGGGCTCGCCCAGGCCGAGCAGGTGCGCGTAGCGCTGGACCTTCTCGTAGCCGAGCCGCTCGCCGATCCATTCGAAGTACGGGTTGCAGGAGACGGCGAGCGCGCGCCGCAGGTTGATCGGGCCGTGACCCGGCCACATCCAGCAGCCCTTTTCGCACGTGTAGGTCGTCTCGGGGGTGACGACACCCTCCGAGAGCCCCGCGATCGCCACCACGATCTTGAAGACCGAGCAGGGCTGGTAGGCGCGCAGGAGGGCCCGGGAGGGGTTCACGATCGCGAGCACGCGGCCGGTCCGCGGGTCCATGGCCACCACGGCTCCCGCCGTCCCCGCCACCGCCCGGCGGCTGGCCTCGCCCACGTTGAGGTCCCAGCTCGACGCGCTCCCGGGCACGATCAGGTTGGGCAGGGCGGGCGCACGGCTCGGGGAGCGGCGCACCCGGCGGGTCGCGGCCTCCGCGGAGGAGGGAGCCGGCGAAACGACGATGGCCATCAACAGGGCAAGGACCGACCCACGAAACGCGCGCATGCGCGAAAGATTAGCACGATTCCGCGGGTTGCGGCCGGGCGGCGCGTTCGCCCCTTGTGCCCGCGGGCCGCCCGGAACTAGAATCCCGGCTTTCGGCAAGGAGAGCCCCATGCCTGTCCGCGCCCCATGGTCCTTCCTGATCCTCGGCCTCTGGCTGGCCCTCCCCGGAGTCGCGCGCGGGCAGAAGCTCGACAAGGAGGACAAGGCCTTTCTCGACGGCGTTCGCCCCCTCATGCTTTCCGACGAGGAGAAGACCTACCGCGGCCTCAAGGACAAGGCGGACCGCGTGGAGTTCCAGAAGGTCTTCTGGGCACGCCGCGATCCCGACCTGGAGACGCCCCCGAACGAGTATCAGCTGGAATACCAAGCCCTCAAGGCGGAGGCGGACAAGCTGATCAGGATCCCCGGGCGCGACGCGGCCTCCACCGACTGTGGGCGCGTCTACATCCTGCTCGGCAAGCCCGACGAGGTGCAGAAGGACCCGGCGGGGGAGAGCCCCGCGCTCCGGCAGCCCGAGACCTGGACCTACAGGGATCGCCCCGGCCAGAAATTCGAAGGGGGCAAGGCCCAGATCGGGTTCGACCAGGAGTGCAAGGCGCCCCCGGGCTTCGTCGACCAGCTCAACCGGCTCGCAGAGGCCAAGATCCTCCACCCCAACATCGACTACCGGGTGAAGGACGGCCGGCTCACGAAGCTGGTCGACCTGCTCCCCAAGCCCAGCCCGGCCCAGACCCTGCTGAAGGAGCCGCGCCAGGACTTCCCGGTCGCGGCCCAGGTGTCGTACCTCAAGGTACAGGACGGCGGCAGCGCGGTCCTCGGCCTCGTGGGGGGTGACGCCTCCGCCCTCACGGCCGCGGACGCGGGAGGGAAGAAGGTCGTCAAGGTCGTGGTGGCGGCGCAGGCCGTGGGAGAGGACGGAAAAGTGGCGGCCTTCGCGGAAGAGCCGCGGACGGCCGAGGTGGCCGCGGACGGCTCCTTCGCGGCGTCCTTCCGCATGGGACTGAAGCCCGGCAAGTACACCCTGAAGGCGGCGGCCCTCGACGAGAAGTCCGGCAAGGGCTCGCTCTCCACCACCCCGATCGAGGTGCCGGACCTCAACACGGGCACGCTCTCCATGGCCTCCCTGATGATCATTCGGGGGGTGGACGAGCTGCCGGAGAACGCGCCGGACGATCCCCGGAACGCCTACGCCGCCTTCACGATCGTCCGCATGCGCCTGGTGCCCTACTTCGGCGGCGTCCTCACCAAGAAGGACACCCCGTCGTTCTTCTACCAGTTCTACGACCTCAAGATCGACCCCTTGACGGGGAAGGCCTCGGGAGTGGCGAGCCTCGCCGTGCTCAAGGACGGCAAGACGGCGGTGGCGAAGGCCCCCGACCAGCCCTTCGACCAGCCCGTGGGGGGCACGATGGTGGGCCCCGTCCCCCTCGACAAGTACGAACCCGGAAGCTACGTGGTCCAGCTCAAGGTCACCGACAAGGTGGCGGGCAAGGAGAAGATGCAGGAGGTCCGGTTCGAGCTCAAGCCCTAGGGGCTTCGGGGCGTCCAGCGGGTCGCAATCAGCGGCGGCGGGGAACGAACATGAACAAGGGGGAGCTCATCGAGAGGGTGGCGAAGGATTCCCGCCTGACCAAGGCCGGCGCGACGCGGGCCATCGACGCCCTGCTCGACAACGTGACCAAGGCCCTCAAGAAGGGCGAGAAGGTCACCCTGGTGGGGTTCGGAACCTTCGGGGTGTCCCGGCGCAAGGCCCGGGCGGGCCGCAACCCCCGCACGGGCGCGCCGATCAAGATCGCGGCGCGCCGCGCCCTCAAGTTCACCGTCGGCAAGGACCTGAAGGAGCTGATCCGCTAAGCCGCGGCTTTCGGAGCCTCGCCCTCGCGCAGCACCTGCAGGGCCTTCTCGAGGATCAGGTCGCGGTGGGGGCCCTCGCCTTCCTCCTCGTCTTCGGCCGCCGCCACGGGCACGCTCGGCTCGATGCCCCGGCCGTGGATGGGAGTGCCCTTCGGCGAAGAGTACTTGGCCACGGTGAGGACGAGGCCGCCCTCCGGGAGGGGCACCGCCTTCTGGATGCCGGCCCGGCCGAACGTGTGCTCGCCCACCACCGCCGCTCGTCCCGAGTCGAGCATGGCCGCGGCCACGATTTCGGCGGGGCCGGCGGTGCCCGTGTCCACCAGCACCGCCAGCGGGCCGGTCCAGACCGAGCGGGCCCGATCGGCAGAGAGCACCTGCTCGGGGACCTTCGCGCCCGCGAGCTTGGCCACCACCCCGCCATTCAGGAACACCTCGGCCACCCTGATCCCCTCCTCGGGGGCGCCGTAGGCGGCCGCGCGGAGATCGAGCACGAGGCTCTTCGCGCCGCTCTTCTTCAGCGACTCCACTTCGGCCCGCACGTCGTCGGCCGCCCGGGTGGCGAACTCTCCGACCTTCAGGTAGCCGGTGCCGTCCTCGAGGAGCTTGGCCTTGGGGGCGGAGGCGGTCACCCGCTCCCGCACCACGGACACGTCGATGGGATCGCTCCCCGCGCGCAGGATCGCGAGCTTCACGACCGAGCCCGGGGCCCCTCGGAGGAGCCGCTGGCCGGTGGGGACGGCCAAGGGGCGGGAGTGACGACCGTCGATGCTCTTCAGGATGTCACCCGCGCGGAGCCCGGCCTTCTCGGCGGGGGATGCGGGCCGCACGGAGACGACCATGAGGAACGAGAAGCGCCGGGTGAGGACGGCTCCGATGTCGGCCTCGCCCTCCCGGACCGGCTGCTGGTAGAGGCGGAACTCCTCGGGATCGAGGTAGCCGCTGTCCCCGTCGAGGGCGTCGCCCAGGCCGAGGCGCGCCCCCGCCATGGCCCGATCGAGGTTGACGGGCTCGACGTAGGCCTCGACCACCAGGCGGACGACTTCGTTGAAGATGGCGAGCTGGCCGTAGCTGGTGTCGCCGAGGACCCGGCCCAACAGGGAGCCGAGGGCGACGTAGCCGATCAAGGCGGTGGACGCAAGGGCGACGAGGAGACGGCTGCGCGGGCTCATGACGGCAGTATAGCAAGGATGGCGGCGACGGCTAGCGCTCGGCGCGGTCGGGTCGCTTCAGCCATTCCAGGGGATCCTCCGGCCGTCCCTGGAAGCGCATCTCGAAGTAGAGCCCGGGCTCTTCCGCGCCCGAGGCGCCCACCGTACCCAGGACGTCTCCCGTGTCGACCTTCTGGCCGACCTGCACGCTCGCGTCGGAGAGGTGGGCGTAGAGGGAGTGGTGCTTGCCGCCATGGTCGAGGACCACCATGAGCCCGTAGCCCTTGAAGCGGTCGGCGAAGACCACGGTCCCCTCGTGGACGGCCCGGGCGGGGCGGTCGGCCGCGGTCTCGATCTCGATCCCGTTCTGGATCGTGTAGGTGTCGAACTTCGGGTGCTTGTGCCGGCCGAATGTCGAGCGCACCCGGCCCGGGCACGGCCACGGGAGTCAGGAGCTCGCTCTTGCGCCGGCGCTGGGCGTCCTGGTTGCGGCGGGCCCCCTCGAGCTGGGTGCGCAGCGCGATCGACTCCTGGGTCCGCCGCTCGAGCTCGGAACGCTGGGAGTGGAGCGAGGAGAGGTCGCTCCGGAAGGCGGCGAGCCGCGCGTTGTCGCGCCGGGCCAGGGTGGTCACGAAGCGGTAGCCGCGGAAGAAATCGGAGGGGCGGTCCACGGAGAGCAGGAGCCGGAGGTACGACAGCTCTCCCAGCTTGTAGAGGGCGCGCGCGTGGGAGGAGAGGAGGGGCCGGGCCGCGTCCAGGCTCTTCTGCAGGTCGCGGACCCGCCTCACGGTCACGTCCATCTGCGCCTGGGTGCGCTGCAGGCCGATCCGGATCTCGCGCAGCTCCTCGCCCCGCAGGCGCACCTCGAGCTCCAGGCGCTCCACGTCGCCCAGGAGGCTCCGCTCCTCGCCGCGCAGCCGCTCGAGCTCCCGGGAGAGGGCCTCCCGGCGCTCCCGCACCTGCCGCAGGCGGTCCTCGCCCTCGGGGATGGTGGGAGCTTCCCCCGCGGGGGAGGGCGAGACGGAGGGCGCCCCCTCCGTCGGGCCGGAGACCGAGGGCGGCGAAGGAGACGGCAACGCGCTCTGCAGCGCGAGCAGGGCGAGGAGGAGCGCTTCGGCCTTCAACGAGGGAGGACCCTCACATGATGGGCTTCCCGTCCAGGTCGGACGGAAGCGGCACCTCCAGGAGCTTCAGGATGGTGGGGGAGAGGTCCATGATGCTCGGCTCGGCGGTCGTGGTCTTCCGGTTCGAGAAGAAGACCCCGCCGCTGATCTCGGTGGCGGTGGCGCAATGGTCCCCGCTCCACTTCTTGTTGTTGTTCTCGACCACCGCGCGCCGGATGCTGCCCAGGGTGTCCTGCCAGCCCACCCGGTAGCCGTCGTTGAATCCCACCTGGAGGTCGGGGGCGTTGTTCAGGAACTCGCCCTTGTAGATGTCGTCCCGCTTGTAGATCGCCCGGAACACCGGCTCGCCGGTGTCGGGGTCCTTGAGCCCGACCAGCTTCGAGGCGATCTCCTCCTGGAGCGCCTTGTACTCCGCTCCCGCGGAGACCACGCCCTGCGATTCGCGGCCCTTCAGGTTGAAGTAGATCTGCCCGAGCCCCACCGCGTAGGCACGGGTCTTCGACCAGTCGACCCCCTCCCAGAACCGGCCGCGGCCGAACAGGTCCTCGAGGCCCTTCCTCGCGCTCTCCTGCCCCTGGAAGGCCAGGTAGCCGTCCTTGACCAGCCAGGTGTTGAGGTTCACCTCCCGGCGGAAGGAATGGAACCCGTGGTCGGACATCACCATGAAGGCCGCGTCCTTGGGGATCGCGGCCACGAGCCGGCCCACGAGGTCGTCGGCGCGGCGGTAGACCTTCTCGATCGCGTCCCCGTACTTGGCGGCCAGGGCCTTGTCGTACATCGGGTGCTTGGGGTCGATGAGGCGCCACATCATGTGGGAGACGCGGTCGGTGGTCTCGATCGCGGCCACGAACAGGTCCCAGTCGTCGTCCTTGAGGCCCTGGAAGATGATCCGCTCGCGGTCGTCCATGGCCTGGTCGGAGTCGTAGAGGAAGGCCGCCTCGCCAAGGCGCCCCTCGTTGAGCGGCTTGTCCGCCGACTCCGCCCAGCCCAGGGTGCGGTAGAGGCCGATCTCCCTCGCGAGCTCCGCGGAGAACCCGTCGGGCTTCGAGATCGGGATCGGCGGGTTGCGCGGGTCCATGTTCACCGGGGAGGCGTAGATCTGCAGCTCGCGGTCGGCCTGGGCCACGTAGAACTGCGTCATCCCGCGCACGGTGAGGAGGAAGTTGATCTTGAACGAGAGGGGAACCCAGGGGCTCCACTCGCCGGCCTTCACGGTCAGCTTCTGGCCCTGGATCTCGAGGTCGGCCGTCCCCGAGCCCTCGCTCCACTTGACCCTCATCGGGAGGTTGATGTCCTTGCCGGTGGCGAGCTGCTCGAGCCGCTCCTGCTCCCTGTCCGTGAGGCCGGCCCCCTTCTTCTTCTCCTTGAGGGCCGCCTCCTCCTGCCTGAGGATGGGGTTCTCGGGTCCCTTGAGCAGGGTCTCCGCCAACCCGCCGTCGAAAAGCAGGCGTTTCAGGAAACCTCCGAACTCCGTGTTCCCCTCCTCGAAGGACGAGAGGTCCGTCGCCCAGTAGTAGAAGGTCCCGAGAGTGCCCCGCAGGTCGGGCAGGGGCAGGCCGCCGAGCATCGAACCGTGGGCGAGGTCCTCGGGTGGGAACGTCACGGGCACGGTCAGGACCGTGGTCTTGACCCCGTCGTTGGCCGCGTGGACCCAGAAAGACGTCCCCCCCCGGGTGGAGAGGACCCGCGGTGGCTTCGTGGGGATGAGGCCCCAGAGGAACTTCGGGGGCTCCTTGCGGATCATGTTGAAGTCGGGGAGGTAGGTTTG
>WNFY01026832.1_pt1 | contig 10555 bp, 11 predicted proteins | sample 5400091 | NCBI WGS metagenome assembly WNFY01 (sample SAMN13153364, study PRJNA577476) | soil metagenome | isolation source: 60 cm soil or saprolite under grassland replicate 1 | place: USA:California | collected 2016-06-15
TTTCTATCGGCCCAGTTAGCACGGTGATCTCTGGGGTCAAGAGTTTGGCGGAGAGGATTCATGAGAGATGCCGGTTTGCCAATTACTCTGATTGTCGTTGGCAGCGCGTGGTTGCTCTGGTACTTCAGGTTGTTTCCCGACATTGACTGGATCATCGCGGTGGGGCTTGTCCTGGGCGGCATCGCGGTTTTGTACCTCGATTGAATGACCAAGAACTCGATCGTCGCTGGGCCGATTCTCATCGCCACTGGTATTGCCTGGGCGCTCCATGACCGGTGGCATGTGACCTGGTTCGTGTTATTGCCTATGCTGCTTGTTTTGCTCGTCGTGCTCATGCTTATCGCCCGTCGAGCGAACATCCCGGAGCGGCGAGTGCGCCAAACATGATAACGAAATAACGATCTTGTCGATCACGAAATCTTAGATTCTAAATTGGGATACTAGCGGCGTTTCAGTGATGGTTGCGGATTTGCGCAATTGAGATCTTCATGCAACTTGATCTTCGGCAGCCTTGGAAAATCGTGCGCAGGTTCGAGTGGCGATCGCGCCTAGTAGTATCAGGCAAAAGGGTCAAGTCGTTTGTGTCAGGCCAAAGGGGTCAAGTCGTTTGTTGACAGTTCTTGACGAGTCTCCTCGCAGAAGATTGTCAAACGCGCGAATCAAGTTGCATCGGGAACAATGGGTCTTGGAGATGAGTCTTTGTGTCAGGCTTAGGATCGTTCAAATCGTTTCAGCCGTTTGCCGGCAAGCGGCAGTTCAAAGTTCAATGTTCAAAGTTCAAGGTAAGAGATCGCCATTTCAGTGGTTCCAGTCGTTCAAATCGTTCAAACCGTCTGGCGGTTAGTTCTCGGCGTTTTCCGAATTTGCCCTTGAACATTGAACTTGGAACCTTGAACAACGGCGCGGCCTACGGCCCTGCTAGCGTCGCTTCGACGCGAGCACGTGTAGAAAAAAACCGACGTAAACAGGCACGGAAGATCCTCGGGTAAGCTTTTTCACTTCCTCCGATGATCCGTTGAGTTTCGTTTTTCAGAGTGAAATCGCGCCTCTGGACTAGCGATCGAAATCTTCAAAGCTGGCATATCGCTTGCGGTTTATCACTATCAGGACTGTTTGTTTCTTTAACCGATAGGAGGAAAGAGATGAAAAAAAGAAACGAAATTCTCACAGCGGTGTTTTTATCTGCAAGCGTAGGGTTGGCAGTGCAATCGCTATTCGCTCAGAGTAGTCCCGGCAGCGGATCTTCGATGCCCGGCAGTCAAGAGCGAAGCGGGCCAACCGTCCCTCCCGGACCCGACACTGCGCCGACGATACCCCCCCAGCCTGCGCCCGGTTTGCCGCCAACTGGTCCAATTCCGGGTCAGCGTGGAACGATTCCTGAAAAAATGGGTCCGGATGCTAGCGACAAAGGCATGGTTGTGACATCGGAACATATTAAAAAAGCCCAGGATGCATTGAAGGCAAAGGGCCTGAATCCTGGCACCGGCGGCAAATTGGATCCTCAGACGCAGCAAGCACTGCGTGAGTTTCAGAAAGCGAATAACCTCCCCGCAACCGGAGTTTTAGACGAAAAAACCGCGGCGAAACTCGGTGTGACTATGGACACACAAGGAAGATCGATGCCCGGGGAGAGCACTTCTCCGAAACCGAGTGATCCCCTGCGCTAAAGGACGCAGATCGTGGAGACCATCATCAAATTGATTAACAGCAACCAGCCTCTGCTCGCTTGTTAGCCGAATTATACAGAGATGGGAGGTAGACACTCGCGTCTACCTCCCTGTGATGAGCCCTCCGCGTCGAAGGCGCTGGGCCTGTGTCTGCCAAAAAGGTGATTGGTTCCGGTTGCCTGCCGCCAGCCTGTCCCGAGCACGGTCGAAGGGCCTCATGCCTATTTGATCGTCACGCGGCACCGACCTGACGATTTCTTCTTGCTGCTGCGGCGTTATCCTTGACACGAGCGGCCAATCTAAAGCCTAAGATCCGAAATCGTCGCGAGGTTCTGCTACTAAGCGTGTCATCAGACAGTCGACGACCTTGGCGCGTTTGCCGTTTTCGAAAACCATCAAAGGATTGATGTCAGTCTCGGCGATGTCGTCCTTGAGATCGAGACTAAGCTGGGAGAAGCGTAGCGCAATATCAATTACAGCGGCGATGTCCGCCGGTGGCTGTCCTCTGAATCCCTGGAGTATTTTTGCGCCCTTGAGCTCTTTCATCATCTCTTCGACGTCGAATCTCGTTAAAGGCGCCACCCGCATGGCGATATTTTTCAAGACCTCGACCAAAATTCCGCCAGGGCAGCGGAAAGGGGTCGGAGCGAAAGGGGTCAAGTCCGCTTTTAGCTATTGACACGAGATTTACGATGAAATAGAAGATCGGCATGGCCAGACCGCTACGGATCGAATACCCCGGCGCGTACTATCACGTTATGAACCGTGGCCAATCCCGCCGTAATATCTTCATCGAAGACAAAGGACGCCAGACTTTTCTCGACCTGCTCGCCGACATGGCCCGGCTGTGGAAGGTTGAGATCTATTCCTATTGCTTGATGGATAACCACTACCATCTCCTGCTGTCGATCCCGACGGGAGTTTTGTCGCGGCCGATGCGCCATCTCAATGGGATCTATACGCAGAAGTTTAACCGGGTCCATCATCGTGACGGACCGCTGTTTCGCGGTCGGTATAAAGCGATCCTCATTGATGCGGAAGAGTATTTTCTATCGGTGGTTCGCTATATTCATAAAAACCCTCTGGGCGCTGGCGTGGTATCGAACATAGACCGGTACCGTTGGAGCAGCCATTGGGGGTATTTGAACAAAAAGCAATGCCCGGACTGGCTTGATACGCGGTCGGTCATGTCACGGTTCGGTGGATTTAAAGAATATCAGAGATTCATGCATGAAGAGATCGAAGAAGAGATCGAGGAATTTTACCACGGCCCGTACCAGAAGCCGGTATTGGGGAGCAAGGAATTCATAGGGAGGGTAAAACAAAGGCTCGGGGACAAGGCCCGCGTGGAAGAAGAGAAACCGGAATCGAGGCGGCTCTTTAGCCCGTCTCTCGACGAGATCGTGGAGGCAACGGCACAGGGGTATGGGAAGGCGGTCGAAGAGCTGAAGCGGCGAAAGAGAGGCGGGGAGAACGAGGCGCGCATGGTAGCGATTTATCTCAGCCGGCAATTGGGCGGGCACAAGCACGAAGAGATCGGCAAAACGGTGGGACTAGGGAAACCCTCATCGGTGAGCTCGGCCTATTTGCTGATGAAAGAGCGAGTAGCGAAAGAGAAAGAGCTTCACCAAAGAGTTCGGACCCCCTTTGCCGGATCCCCCTTTGCCGGACCCGCGGACTGAACGCCTCCACTTCGCTTTTCGATCACCCGGATCTCGGCCGAGAATTCCTAAAGCGACTCTTCGGCGAAATGGAGGTGGCAATTTCCGGCAACCGCCGCCAAGGGACGGACTGGCTTTCCTCCGGCAAATATCAAGTCTGTTTTGCCTGTCGAGATGTCGAGCGCGCGATCCAGCAGGGATTGCCCGTCGGAGAAGTCGATCCCTCGACGTTGAAGGAAGCCGCCGGCGAGATCGGCGGCGGGAGCAGCAGCGTTCTGGCTTTTTTGGACAAGGCGCCGCATCCCAACGCCGCAAAAGTTTTCGTCAACTGGTTTCTCTCGCGCCAGGGACAAATCGTCTGGCAACGAGTGATGAACAAAGTCGTCCTGGAAGGTTCCGACTCGATGAGAATCGATATTGCCAAAGACGACGTGCTTGCTGATGCCAGGCGCGTCGCCGGGCGTCACTACCGCGTGATCGGTTTCAGAGATCCGAAACCGGTGCTGCAGTTTCTCGATGAAACTTTGAAGTAGGAAACGTCCTTTGACCAAACTCAAGTCTGGAGGGATGCTATGACCGATTAGGTCAAGGCAGCCTGAGATCAGGCCTGAGGATTGACTAACTCGCCTTCCGCATCTCGCCAGCGAAAATTTATTGGACGGAGGAAAAGGGGTTGGGAGCGGTTGGGAGTCTTTTCTTGACGAGCGAGATGGTAATGCGATACATGCGATGACTAAATGCCACGTCGACCTCGCCTTGCAACTGGTGGGATAGCCCATCATGTACTGAATCGACGTGTGGGTCGGTTGGAGTTATTCGAGAAGCCCTCCGATTGTTTCAGTGTTTAAAAAAAATTCTCGCTGAAGCCCATCGTCAGACCGGCATACGCATCGCGGCGTATTATTTGATGCCAAATCCATCTTTTTAGCTGCAAAAACCGCGAACCAAAATTTAGTATGGAGGAATCATGGACTTCACCCGTTTTGCTCACGTGAGACCCACGCCTTTTGAAACTTGGGTGCAGGCCGAAGGCCTGAAAGTAATTACGACCCACACGGTCCCCGACGTTTTAACCGTAGAGCTGGAACCGTGGAAGCGGACCGGCTGCTTGGGCGCGCTGTTGGATATGACCCACGACCCCTCGGAGAAGGCCATGATCAACAACCAGGGGACTACTCGTTATATTGTCGAGATACCGCCGGGAGGTACCTTCAAACCCGAAAAGCACATGTATGAGGAGATCTTCTACGTCGTGAAGGGGCGCGGCGCCACCGTTGTCTGGAACGAAGGAACCCCCAAACTCACCTTGGAATGGGAGGAGGACGCCGTCTTTGCCATACCCTTGAATACGTGGCACGAGATCCACAATGGAAGCGGATCGGAGTCCGTTCGGCTCTACGCGGCTAGCAACATGCCGACGCCCTTCAATCTCTACGGCAGCCCGGAATTCGTCTTCAACTGCGCCAACACCTTCAACGACCGGTTCGACCCCAACGACGAAACGTTTTTCAGCCGCAAGGCGACGAAGCTTGAGGATCGGCTATTGCAGTCGAACTTCGTCCCCAGCGTGACAAAGTTGGCCCTCGACAATTGGGCATACCGCGGGCCAGGCACCAATATGCATGTCCTGATGGCCGGCGGCCGCTTCGTTTGCCATGTATCGGAGTTTCCGCCGGCGTCCTACAAGAAGGGACACGGCTTCGTGGACGGACAGGCAACCGGCGGTCGCAACAGAACCGGTCTCACCAACGAGAACAGCTATCTCTTTCTCAGCGGCGAAGGCTACGACCTCCAGTGGAAGCCGGGAGTAATGCCGGGGCCGGGAGTGCCATTCGAGCGGTTCAACTTCAAAAGGGGCGCGCTGATGACGAACGGGCAGGCGGGCCATCAGCATTTCAACCCCAGCAATGAAGCCGCGCGATACCTCGTGCTGCGCTATGGCAATAATCGCTTCGGCCTGCGCGAAGGGCAAATGCCGGCGGGTAAGAATCCGGAGCGATGGCGCAGGCCGCAGATCGAGTACAAGGATGAGCAGCCGGAAATCCGGGTTTTGTTCGAGGAGGAGTGCCGAAAGCGCGGAGTGACATCCAGGATGTCTGCCTTATGAGCGTTCAAATCGTTCGCCGGCGAGCGGCGGTTCAAAGTTCAAGATTCAATCGATGCGTTTAAAGTTGATAATGAGATTGGCAACAAACAATTTCCTGGCGGGTCGCCGCGCCTTAACGCTGCCACTTAAAGTTATGTAGAAGAAAAAGGGGAACGCCGATGGGAAAGATAACCGTGACAAGGACCTATCATATTGGCATACCGGTAAACGACATTGAGCGGGCGGAGAAATTTTATGTGGACGTCCTGGGAATGAAAGTCAAAGGTAGGGGGGCCGGAGAAAGGGAATCGAACAGGCCATTTTTTGAGCTTCTCGGTTATTGGCCGGAAAACCTGCGGCTGGAGACGGCCAAAGGAGATATGGAGGTGGTCTTGTTCGAGCGTCCAAAGCCGATCGAGCGAGATTGGAAAGAGGACAGCTTCTGCCACACCGCATTCTCGACCAGCAAAGAAGATTTCGATCTGGCGCTGGAGAAGATGAAGGAATGGGGTGTGCGGCTCCATCTGGGGCCCATTGGCTACCGAGGCGGGCGAACGCTTTACTTTTTCGATTCCGAGGGAAACTATTTACAGCTCGGCGACAGAGGATAGCAGGCGTTCGCTCATGAAGACCCAGATCGCTTACCGGGCCAAGCCCGGGAGGTGACAAATGAAAGTTAGCAATTGTTGCCGCAAATTTCTGTCTGGTGAAGGGCTGGTTGTGAGTTTTCTGCTGATGGCACAGGAAGTCAGCGCGCAGGGCGATTTCTACAAGGGCAAGACGATCAAGCTGGTGGCCGCGACTCAGGCCGGTGGAACCTCCGACATGCGCATTCGAGCCATCCTGCCGTTTCTGGAAAAGTACATACCGGGAAACCCTACTTTCGTTGTGGAATACATGCCGGGCGGGAGAGATCGCAAGGCAGCTAACTATTTATACAACACGGCTCGGCCCGATGGGCTTACCATCGGCGGCCTTGGTGGCGGCTTCGTCTCCAACGCCGTCGCTGGCGAAGCGGGGGTGATGTACGACATCGACCGATTCATCTATCTGGGTTCCGGATTTAGCCGGTTTAGTGCGGTCTTCGTCACGCGCAGGGATGCAGGGCTAGACAGTCTGGAGAAGCTTCGGACCGTTTCTGGGGTACGGATCGGAGCAGATTCCGTAGGCCATCATCATTACATCGTCGGCGGATCTTCGCCTGGATCGGTGGGCTCAAGGATCCGAGATTCGTCACGGGCTACTCTGGACCCGAAGTGGACCTGGCGCTCTTACGGGACGAGCTGGATGCCCGGTCACAGGGTGGGCACTCGATCATTGCGCGAACGCCGGAGTGGATCGAAAAAGGCCTGGTCCACTTTCACGCCATATTCGAGATCCCTAGAGGATTCAGAGACAAACATCCGCTGTTTGAATCGCTGCCCTCGTTTGAAAGCCGCACCCGAACCGATGTGCAGAGAAGGGTCCTAGCGATGTACCGCAACTTCCGGCTGACCGGTTCGCCTTTTGTGCTCCCGCCCGCAACGCCCAAGGAGCGCACCGAGATGATAAAAGATGCTTTACGCAAGGCGTTCAATGACGCCGAGTTCTTAAAAAAATTTCATCAGATGACCGGCGCCGAAGCCGCTCCGCTGATGCCGGACGAGCAGGCGCAGGCCGTTCGGGAAATCCCGCGCGATCCCGAGACCGTAAAGCTTTTCAATAGAATTGCCGGTACGGACCCGCTGCCGCCTTCGTAACCCTGGTTAGGACGCGCGCGTTGCTGCTCGCCATCAGCCGCTGAACGGCTACGATTCCAAATCGTTTCAGTCGTTTAGCGTCATTCTTGCCGGTCAATCGCTTCACGCCGTTCAAATCGTTCGCCGGCAAGCGCGGTCCGTCACCGATCCGGTTTATTCTGCTAGACACGGGTCATACGGTTTGAACGACTTGAACGTCTTGAACAATTTGAACGCTTACTGAGGTCATGCGGCTATCCCGGGAAGGCTTGTCGACTGTATTGAATTACTTCCCTTTCAGAACATTCAGAACCGATAGGCGTTAAAATAGCAATTGCAGCCTGTCAACAACGTTCGCTGATCTCGAAAGAGTTATTTGCCGGTTTTGACGAATATCTCGTTAAGCAATTTGTCCGCCGGACGGCGGTCCGAAAATCTCGGGTCATCGCCTTCAAAATAGTCCATGCTCTCGATGCGGCGGTTTTCCGGAGACACATTGTGCTTCGGAATATCGATCCGGAAAGAGTCCGAGCCGTCGCGCTTTTGAAACTCGATCTGGCCTTCACGGGAGAGGAGCCAGTTCAATTGCAGGGGATGCAGACGGCGAACTTGCCGGCGGCCAGCCAATCGATCGGCTGGCGGTAGTCGCGGGCGATGGTCACGTCCATCTCGCCATAGAGCCGTCGCATGAACTCAGGGCCGAGCTTGGGATGGTAGTAAAAAAAGAGTACGGGAGTGTCCATACCGTTCATGCGCGGATCGGTGGCGACGATTTTCCCCTTCCACTTGGGATTGAGCAGGTCCCAATAGGTCGTGAACTCCTTCGGGCTCACGAGGTTGGTATTGTAGCGTAGCTCGACGATGGTGCCGTTGCCGACAAAGGCAAAGATGTACTTTCCTTCGGCGTCAACGTATCGGTGTTTGCCCTGCCACCATTTCGACTGGTCCAAAACTTCGGGCAGCGCGAGGAGCGGCTGAATCGGAGCGAGGACCTTGGCGGGATAAAGGGTTGCATGAGCAGTGCCCTTGCCGCCGACGAAGAAGTCCACTAGATATTTTCCCGCGCGTCTTTCGGCGATGATTTTTGGTCCGAATTGGGAGCCGCGCCCCGCGACTGAGGTTACCTTGATCTTTGGGTAGGCGTTCTGGAAGGCCTCTTCTATCTTGGTCTGCGACGCCGCGCCGCCTGTGTAGATGACGAGCTGCCCTTCTCTTTCGGCCGCCGCGACAATATTTCCCCAATCGCCACGGCCCGGCGTCTCCGCGGCGGGAGCGTAGCAAGGTAACAGGAGTAAAACTGCAAAAACGACTGCGGCGGAATGGTTTTTCATTTTGCCGAATGTAACGAAACCTATTTGCCGGGCTTGCCGAATATTTCGTCGAGCAGTTTGTCCGCTGGTCTGCGGTCGGAAAATCGGTCGTCGTCGCCGTCGAAATATTCCACGCCGTCTGTCCGCAGATTTTCTTCCGGCACGTCGTTTTTAGGAATGTCGATCCTGAGCGAGTTGGAGCCGGTGCCGGGCCGGTCCTTGCGGCCAGGGAGAATTTTCCCGTCGCCAGCCAGTCCACCGGTTGGCGATAATCGCGCGCCGTCGTCACATCCATTTCGCCGTAAAGGCGCCGCATGAATTCGGGCCCGAGCTTGGAGTTGTAGTAAAAAAACAGCACCGGCGTGTCCATGCCGCGCGTCCTGGGATCGGTGGCGACGATCTTGCCTTTCCACTTGGGCTGGAGCAGATCCCAGTACGAAGTAAATTCCTTGGGATTGACCAGATTCTTGTTGTAGTTGATGTTGACGCCGCCGCCGTTGCCGACGAAGGCAAATATGTATTTGCCTTCGGGATCGACGTACTTGTGCCGTCCCTGCCACCATTTGCTCTCGTCGACAACGTCGGGCAAGAGCAAAAGCGGCTTTATCGGCTCCAAAGTTTTGCCGATGTAAAGCGTGGCGTGTGCCGTTCCTTTGCCACCGCTGAATACATCCACCAGATATTTTCCCGCCCTGCGCTCCGCGATGATGCGCGGGCCGAGATCGCTGCCCCGCGCCCTGAGCTGGTTGACCTTGATTTTCGGAAAGGCGCGCTCGAAAGCCTGCACGACTTCGACGGTGACCGGACCCTGATCGAAAATGTATGGAGTGACTTGGCCCTCTTTCTCCGCCGCCGCCACGGTTTTTTCCCATTCGACCTGCCAGGCAGGCTTAACTTCCGCCGCGAAACCCGCGGTGCCGCTCAACAGAAGAACACAAAGGCAAATTGTCAGTCGCATGGTCTTGTATCATTGCATGCGGTGCTCCACACGCACGACCACGAGTCTCGCGTCAGCCGCTTTGCGCCACTGAAAACGCCGTGTAGCCCTCGGGAATGAGACAAATCATCTCGTCATGCTTCGGGTCACGATTGACGCCGACGGGATCCTCGCCATTTTGCACCGCCCGGATCTGATCGCGCAGCAATTTGCGGAACAAAATGATGCCGCGGTCGGACTCGCCGAGGTGCTCGTCGGGACGATTGGCGACCGGCCCCTGTGTCTCCCAGGCCATTTGGTCCTGACTGGGAAAACTTTCCATGTGAAATTCGCCCGCCTCATTCTTGGTGCTGACGAACTGCGCCGGCGGATCTTCGAGCCGCTCGACGATGCTGCCGTCTCTGGTTGGATTGAACCGCACGTGGAAGATCTGGGTATTCTGATCGTCGACCGGCGTGCGAAAATGCATGTTGTAACCGTTGGTGGCGGGGACCATGAGCATATTAGGAAAGATGAGCGGGTGGGGAGCTTCGACGTGGCTGGCGTCGTCGGCAAAGACCCGTTGTTTCTGAATCCCCGCCCAGGCAGGATGCACCACCAGCTCGAAATCGAGCTTGTTCAGCGGCCGATAGTAATACGCTCCTTGATTGTTGCCGCGCATTCTCAGGGTATGGGCATGAAGATAGTAGGTATGGACCGGATCGACCGAGTTCTCCATCGTCTGCAGCCAGTTGCAGCGCAAGGTCTGATAAATCTCCAGCTTTCTCTCGCCATCGCGGCGCGTGAGCATGTCCCATCTGGGCAGGAGAGGTTTTTTTTCCAGCGGGCCCAAGTAGGCGAACAAGAGCCCAGCCAGTTTCTCCACGGGGTACGCCGGCTGCGAGATTTTATCTTTGAACCCGGCCTCGGGGTTTTCGAAAGGCTGTTCCAGACACTTGCCGCAGGCGTCGTACTTCCAGCCGTGATAGGCGCAGCGGATGCCGTCCTCCTCGACAAATCCGTAGTAAAGAGACACGCCGCGGTGGGCGCAGTGCTCGGCGATAAGTCCATACTTGCCGCTGCGGTCTCGATACAGCACCAGATCTTCGCCGAGGACCCTGACTCTTTTTTTTGGTTTTTCTTCAGTGATCTCGGACGCCGCCGCGACAACGTGCCAGTAGCGTCGCAACAATTCGC
>WNFY01006330.1_pt1 | contig 10553 bp, 5 predicted proteins | sample 5400091 | NCBI WGS metagenome assembly WNFY01 (sample SAMN13153364, study PRJNA577476) | soil metagenome | isolation source: 60 cm soil or saprolite under grassland replicate 1 | place: USA:California | collected 2016-06-15
GGGCGGGCTCTTCACCGCCAGGCCGCTGATGGACAGCAGTGGGAAGGAGAAGCCTGGCGGCGCCTGCCCTGGCGACGGCGTTCGAGGTCGACCAACGGATTTGGGTGGGCGAGCGCGAACGCGCGTCCCGGGAAACGGTCACGCTCGTCACGCGGGCGCTAGCCTGTTTCGTGCGAAACAGGGGAAGCTGCTCAAGGGTTGCACGCGTCGCGGCCCAGGATGACGGTGCGAAGTGCAGTGCGCATGTCGTACCGGTTACTGGGCCACGATGGCGTGACGTTCACGTGGAAGCAGCTGCAGGATCTGGTGCTACAGGGAATTCTGACGGTCGACACGAAAGTGATCGGCGCGGGGGAGGCGTTCGCAGCTCCGCTTGGGGCGAGGCCAGACGGAGGTGAAGGCACCGGATAAGCGCGACGGTGCACAAAGAGGCGGTAGTGGCGAGGGAGAGATTAAATAACGCGATGGCCGGGCCGGGAAAGCTCGGCCCGATGGAGGCGCGCTCTCGTCCGATGGGCCTGCCCGCTGGCGCCCGATAGTTGCTGTCGAGGTAGAGGGCCAGCGACACCGGCGCGTCGCGCGAGACGTACCACCGCGCGTGTAGCCCTTTCATCGAACGCACGGCCGCGTGCCCCGCGAAGCGCGCGAAGTGACGATCGACGGCGGCCGCGTAGGCGTCCGCGCCCGCGCGTACTCGCATAGCCCGCGAGCCGACAGAGAATCGACAGCAGCTCGACGCGCCCGTGGACGGCGACCCGCAAGCCCCGCTCCTTCGCGGCATCAGCGGGCGCGGCCGGCGCCGACGCGAGGGCGGTCGCCAACAGAAACGCGAGGGATCGCTGCGCGCCGCACCGTCGCCATGCTCTAGCCATCCGATCCCCGCGGAACACGCCTATACCAGTTGCATTTATGGTGTGGGGTCTCCGCCCAATGCGGGCGGTGGAACACCGAACACCGCGCCGGCAACGAGATCAAGCCGTCCGCCATTGTCAATCCTGATTCCATTCGCAATGGAACAACCGCGAATCTTCAAATCGTCCCCAGACCGCACGTGTAAGCCGCCCCGCACCTGACAGCTCTCGATAATCGTATTGGAGGGAAGCCGGACGCTATTTGGGAGCGGAGGATTTCCCAGGGTCACACCGCCCTCATCAATCGAAATGCACGTCCCACATTTCATGAAATGGGCACCGATGGTGCTGATGTCGCTTCCCTTGCTGCCGACCTTTACCTCGTCGGCTGTGATATCCAGACGGACGCCCTTGTACTCCATCGCAGCCCGTTCAATGCGGACACCCGACTTGGGGACGAAGCGGTAGACAAGTGAAGGCTCGCCCAGCGATCGTCTGATAGTCAGCAAGGGACCTTCGATCTCAACGTCCCAATTGTCTTGAGCGCTCGAGAATGTGTTGTCCTCGATTTCCAAGGCGACACGGTCGCCGTCAAATAGTCTTGCGTTGACTCTAATCGGCCCTCCGAATTCCTCGGGGGGCGCGATCGACAGAAGGTCCTCGCCCATCACTCGAAGCAACACCCTGGAGTCGAAGAACATCATTCGGCCGAACGTCGAGGTCAGCTCGCCGAACTCCATCGGTCCCCAGTTGGGCTTTCCCCGCTTACAAAAGGGTGCCTTCTTCGCCGCCCAGACAGATTCTTTTGATGCGCGCCTGGCCGTGACCTCGCCGTGGCAGCGTCGACAAAGAAGGGCCATCTTCGTCGGATCGTGCTCCGTGGCATCATTGAACTCGGGGTCTATGTGCTCGTACTCGCAGAAGGCGTACCCGCATTTCAAACATCCAAAACCGGCCTCCGCGCGGAGCTGGCGACGTATGACTGCCGGCGGACGTCGAGGAAGGCCGGAGCGGTTTCGGGCCGTAGGCATCTGAAACAGTCTATCTCGCGGCGCCCGATGACGATCAATCGATCGATCCACTGGCCTTCCCGAGCGGCGTCACAACGATTCCAATCACTCGCCCTGCCAAGTTGGCCGCATGAGGGAGCCCGTCTCGATCGACGCGGACAGCACCGCACAGCATGGACTCAAGCGTCAGGGCGTGATCGCACGGCGGAACCGGCCTAGCTCACGATCAGCTCGCCCAGGTAGCGGCACGAGTACTGCTTCTCTCCGCGCCGCGCGATCTCCTCCGCCGCGTCCGGGCTGAACTTGGCGGCGTCGATCTGCTCGCCCATGTGGGGCGTCCGCTTTTCAGGGGATCCTCCGGGGAATGGCGTCGACGGCTTTGCTTCGGGGCGGAGGAAGAACAGTCGCGACGCCATGCTCGCGACCGGCTGCACGAAGGCCTCCTCGGGGGGCACCGGCCCGCCGGGCACGCGGGCGCTCGGCGGAGCGGCGAATGCCGTGTGGCTCGCGACCATGAGCGTCACGCCGATGCCCGCACCCGCGAGCTGGGGCGCGCTCTTCTTGAGCGCCTCGGCGACCACACGTTTGCCGACGGCGCTGGCCGCCTGGCGCATCAGCGTGGCTTCCGCCGCGGTGGCCACGCCACCGACCGTGGCACCCGCCGGAATAGTTGTCGCCGACGCGATCAGCGTCGCCTCAGTCTGCACCGCCACGGCGCCAGCCGCGTCGGCCGTCGCCAGAATTGCGGCGTCGAGATTCACTTGCGCCGCGGCGGCGAGCTCGAGGGCTGTCGCCTCCTCCATGATCGTCGCGGACATAGCTGCTGTTTCGATGAACGTCGCCGACATCGCGCCGGAGCTCGCCGCGAGGGTGCTGGCCTCCAAGGCCGCGAGCTCCACGACGAGGGCCGGCAAGGCCCAAAATGTCAGTGCCGAGACGACAATCACCCCCACCCCGATCAGAACGGCCTCGCCGGGGTGCTTGCCGGCCCAGTCGACCATCGGTTTGAAGATCGCCGTCGCTGCATTAGAGGCCGAGGCGTAGATCTCGCTCGCTTCTTGGATGGCGCTCCGAAGGCCCATACCATTGCGATTGCGCGCGTACTCCGCCCATCGCGCCGGGGTGTGCCTGACATCCTGGACGAGCTTGAGCAGCGTGTGCGGAGCGAACACGGCGTCGTAGAACGCTTCGTCGCAGCAGAGCATGAACCGATCTCCGGGCAGCCCGACGTGGCGGGTGTTCATTGCATCGCGCAGAGCCGGCAACGCCGGCCGGAGAATTTCCAGCCCGCCACCGACGAGCTCGAGGCTGATCTGGGGAAACAGGACCGGTCCGGGCTTCCAGAAGTTCAACTGCTCCAGGCGCTTGCCGCGCCGCTCCAGCAGGGTCGGCTCCATCATTCGGGCGACGGCGCCGACCTGCCATCGAACCTCCTCGGCCTTCTCGGCGACCGCGGACATGACGAATCTGTTCACCAACTCGCGCGCAGTCTGAATGACTTTGGCGTCCGAGAGCTGGCTGTCGTCGCCCGCCTCGAGCGTCACGCAGATCCGATAGAGCAGCAGCCCCGCGGCCGCCGGTGCGGGACGGACCTCCAGCGTGAGCTCCGCGTTCCGGACGCCCGTCCGCCGGAGGATGATCGCCTTCGCCCGACGCCAGTCACTCTCGTGGCGCTTGTCGATCATGGTCAGCGGTAGCTCGGCAACGCCGTCCGGCGGATAGAAGTGTCTGGGGTAGAGCAGACCGGGTTGATAGGGGAGTCCCTTGGCGCCGTAGGCGATCTTGAGCCAGACCACCTTCTCCAACCCCTTTTCGACGCCGGACAGCGACCGGGGCTTGATCTCGTAAAACTCGTGCCGCGTTCCCGGGCCGCTCAGGGTTGCGGTGAGCTGCGCCGCGCTGAGGCCACGATAAGTCAGCAGGTCGGGCATCTTGCCGCGTGCCAGTTGTTCTATATCGGACGGGCTCAGCCCGTGCTTGCGCGCGGTGAGAATGCGTCGATAGTTGGCGGTCCGCTCGGTGAGCGGCCCCTCGTCCCACCAGTCGCGCTCGGGCTGGCCCGGCCCGGTCGGCAGGAACACGCCCTTCGTCTTCTTCAGATAGTCGACGACGATCGGGAGCTCGGCGAAGACGTTGCCGAACAGGATCGCCTTCTCCCACGGCACCACTGAGCCGACGGTGAAGCAAACGTGGCTCTTGACCCTCCCGCCCATGGTCAGTCGGGATGTGATCCGAGGATCGGGCTGACGGCCGTCATGCGATCGCGTCCGGCGCGCTATTGACCACGATGTCGATGCCGCTCGTTGGGGTGTAGTCGAACCAGCTCGCCATCAAGGACGCGCCCGCCGCCGCCGAGATGTCAGCCGCCGTTCCGTCGCCCCCCGGCTTGCCGTCAGAACCGAGCGAGATCAGGTCGTAGTCGTTCCCCGATCCCGGCAGCGCGTAGACGAGCTCGTTCCCCCAAGCGTCGCTGGTCGCTACGCCCGCCGGAAGGTCCGACAATGTCGGAGGGTACTCCCCGTGATCGGCCTTGAACTGCTCGATCGCCGCGATCACCTGCTCCATGGTCGCCCACGTCTGACGCTGCTCGGGAAACAGCAAAGGTCGAGCATGCTTCTCGGGATTAGCAGGCGGAATTCCCGCGTAGTTGGTGCGCGCTCGGTTGGCGATCTCCTCGGCGATCGTCAGGTACGGCGAGCTGTAGGTCCCGCCGAGCGATCCAGTCTCGACCAAACGGGTGAAATCAGCCTCGAACCCAGGCCGAATCGTGATCACAACCCGGCAATATCCGGCGCGGAGAAAGTTCTGATGCTCTGGATCGGGATGCTCGAATAGCATCCGATCACGACCCTGAGCTTCGCCTCCCCAGAAGTAGGGATAGAGGAAGTAGAGAAGGTTCTCCCACTCTACCGCCTGCTGAACGAACTTGACGAGATCTCCGAAGATCATTGCCCCGGCCCACTCGGTGCCGTCGACGGTTGCGAACGTGGGTGAAGGGAGCGCGGGGGCGCCTCCGTTTAGGAACGCCACCTCGCTCTTCAGCATCTGGTCGAGCGTGCTCTCCACGGCGGTCGGCGCGTTGGCGTACCCCGTGTTGGGCCCGACGAGCCACAGCATGATGAGGCGCACCATCTCCTCCCGCTCCAGGCGTCGCAGCGACAGGGTGTCCTTGCCGACGAGGGCACGCCAGAGTCGGTCGCGCTCCTCCTGCAATCGGGCGTTCTCCGCCTGGTGAAGCGCCTGCTCGGATGCGAGCAACTGCCGCCACACGCCCTTCTGCCAGGCTTCGAAGGTCGACGGCTGCCGCACACACGTGAACGCGACGCTGAGCGCTGCCTGACTGACCCCGCGGTAGGTATAGCTGACGGTCTGGTGCCCCGAGGATCCGATGTGTTGAGGAAGTCCGCTCGTGACATGGTCTCCGACCCGAGACAAATCGTTGGCGTTCAGCGTGAAGAGAAAATTTTCCAGGTCCACCCAGACCGCTAGATCGGCCGTGAACGTCGCGCTGGCCAGCTGATAGCCGGCAGGCACGTCGAAATCGATCCTGCCGAAGCGGACCTCGCCTGCGAAGTCTTCCTTGAAATACGGAGTCTCGTCGAATATCGGCGGAGGGGTGATGACGAAAGGAGGTGGCGGCTCGATGAGGAGGCCCCGCTTCACCCCCTCGGCGAACACCCATCCCTCGTTGATGTCCTCGGGCTTCCACTTGAACGTGAAAGGCGCCGCCATCGCCGCGTCGATCGCTGCGAGGCGCTGCCAGCGCGCCCACAGCCGGACCCCCGGGGTGGGAATCGTGATGTCGTACGTCATCCGCAGACCATAGCGAAAGAGGTCGGTCCGCCACTTCCGCATCATCTTGTAGTAATCGATCCGCACGGCCTCCGAGGAATCGTTCGTCATCGTCTTGTAGCTGGTCTCGTCCATGCCCTGTTTGGTCTCGATCTTCATCGACACCTTGTGCTCCTGACGGACGCGCGCTGACGCCTTGTCTGTCACTTCCCGGCTCCTCTGCATCGACGACTTGGCGGCCTGGCGATCTTCCTTCGACGAATTCAGGCCGAGGTTGGTGGTGACGCTGACCGGTCCGTAGCTGCCGCTCAGCGTGGCGCCAAAGTTCAGCGCGTTGGACCGCCGGACCTCGGTCTCCGCCGACGTGGCGGTGTCGGTCTTCTCCGTGACACCGTGTTCGCTGTAATTCTCGAAAAAGTCCTGTGCTGTCTCCTCGTAGCCCCGCGTCGAGACCGACCACTCCTTGTGCGAGATCGTCGTGCTTTCGCCCGGCGCCATCGGCACGGTGAACACGAGCTCGCCCCGCTCGACGCCGGCGGGAAACATCTCCAGGCGCTCCAGGTAGAGCTGCCCTATCGGGAAGACCTTCATCTGTAGTTGGTAGAGGTCGCCGAGAAGACCCAGCTTCCCGCTGGCGGGGCTCGCCCCGCTCGCGATGCGCGCGAACTCGACGACCGACGTGTCCGAGACTGAGGCCAAGCTCTGGGCGACGGCGAGGTGCGCTGTGGGTTCCTGCGCCAAGCGGCTGGAGGCGGCGATCAGCCGTTCGACATCGCGCGTGAGTTCCGGTGTGGCGCGGCCGATACGGGCGCGGATCGAACCGAGCACGTCCTGCCCAACGTTCAGCGCCCGAAGTAGGTTCACTTTCTTGAGCGCCCCGGCTATCTGCCCGCCGAACTGGCGCTGCTCATCATCGGTGAGCTTCGATGTGACGTGGCTGGCGCAGTAGAGCAGTCGCTTGCTGTTGGTCAATTCCATGAGGCCTCGCCTGCCAGAACTCGCGAAGCTTCCACTGTTCCCGCGCTCGGGCGGCCTGTTGTGTTTACGTAGCGGCCATGGCACCAGCGTACACGCGTTCAAGCGGCCTATCTTGGCGCGGCATTTGTCGGATCACTGAGTCCTCACGTGCTGGGCGGTCCGCCGCCGGGCGCGCGCGGCGACCACACGTCGGGCTGGTTTGCGCGTCCGACTGCCGTCCGACTACAGGTGAACAGTTCAGCGGGCGTCTGATCGTCATTGTCGGAAGACACCATCGCGTCCGATCGGGGAACGCTCTCACGGGCGCTTGGTCGCAGAAGCGCCGGAGTTTCGATACCAACAGCCGCGGTGAGACGGCTCCGCGTCGAAAGGGCAGGGTGGTATGCGCTAACAGGCACCCGGGATCCCACTGGATTGTTCGGGTTTCACCGGAGTCTCACGGTGGTTTCGAAACTCGCGTCGACGTTGGCGCCGCGCGCGTTGGGTGGCGAGCACGCGGTGCGCGCAGAAGGATGTAAACAAGGAAATCGCAAATAGTTCATTGACGATGACGGATGAGCTTTGCGATGGTGCGACCTCGCTCGGGAGGAGCCAATGGAGAACCGGAGTTCCGTCCGCCGTCTCGAGTGGACGCCACCGAGTTGTCACGCCCGTGTCGAATTCGGAGGCGCGCAGATCCGCGGTTGGAAGAAATCTGGTTATCAAAACGCGATCGCGCGCGTGTTCAGATCGGGAGGTCTTGCGTGCTGAAGCAGCGAGTTTGTCGGGTAGTCCTCGTGGTGGCGGTTTCGCCGGTACTATTCGCTTCATGCCGCGGGCGGGATTCGGGAGCCAGCGGAAGCGTCTCTGCGACGCGAACATCCGCGCTCACCGCCAGCGCGGCGACGATCGTCTCGACGCTCAGGGCGCGGCCCGGCTCGCCGATCGGCGCGAGCGTCGCGACGGGTTTCGCTTCCGTCGCGGGTGGCGGCCTCACGCCTACGTTCGCCGCATCAGACCTGGCGGCGGAAACCATGCGGGCGGACGTCACGCTGCCGGCGCAGGCGACGGGAGCGATGCACCTCGTGGACACCGCGAGCGCCGTCGCGGTGGACGTCGCGCTCCAGGGCGCGGTCGCCGTCGCCGGCACGATCGTCAACGGGTTCGTCGTCTACCCGGGCGGCCACAGCTCGGGCGCCGATGTCCTCCAGCGTTCCGTCGTCGCGGGCAGCGAGGACTTCCTCGCGTTCGGCTCCAAGCCGTCGTCGCAGCAGATCACGTACGCGCTCACGCGAGGCGCGGGCGCGGCCGGGCTCCGGCTGGTCGCGAACACGGTTGAGATCCTTGACGCGAGCGGCGTGCCCCGACTGCGGATCGCGCCGCCGTTCATCGTCGGGTCGGACGGCACGCGCACGGACGCGACGCTGGCCGTGACCGGCTGCGCGGTCGACACCAACCCCGCCGGCCCGTGGGGCCGGGCGGTGACAGCGCCGGGCGCGTCGACCTGCACGGTCAAGGTGAGCTGGCCGGGAACCGGCGTCAGTTACCCGGCAATTCTCGATCCACGCTGGGGAGCGGTTGGATTCATGGCAACGTCGCGCTACGAGCACACGCTGACGCTGCTCTCGAACGGCAACGTGCTGGCCGTGGGCGGGCGCTCGAGCACGAGCAGCACCACCGCGCTCGCGAGCGCCGAGGTCTACAGTCAGGCGACGGGCACGTGGGCCGCGACCGCGAGCCTGACGAGCGCCCGCCGGCTGCACACCGCGACGCAGCTCAACACCGGCTCGAATCCTACGACCAGCGGCAAGGTGCTGGTCGCCGGCGGCATCAGCAGCAGCACGACCGTGAGCACCTTCCAGCTCTACTCGTCGTCGGCGGGGACCTGGACGACGGAAGCGAACATGAACGCGGGCCGGCACGCCCACACCGCGACCCTGCTCGCGAACGGTCGGGTGCTCGCCGTCGGCGGCCTCAACGGGGCGACGACGCTGCAGACCGCGGCCGTCTACGATCCTGCATCTGGTTCCGGGACGTGGACCGCGACAACCGGCTCCATACCGTCGGCCCTCAAGAATCACACCGCGACGCTGATCCAGACCAGCAACACGCAGGTCAACAACCAGGTGTTGTTGGTCGGAGGAAACGACGGGACTCAGACGATCGCCAACGTCTACCTCTTCGACCCCACGGCGTCGACGTTCAGCGCGCTGACGTCGCTTTCCGCGCCGCGCGAGCTGCACACCGCGGTCACGATGCCGAGCTCGAACGGGAAGATCCTGGTGGCCGGCGGAAAGAATGGCTCGACCGTGCTGTCGTCGGCGCTCATGTACGACCCCGCGACCGGCAACGGCAGCTGGTCGTCGGCGGGGACGATGACCAGCGCCCGCGTGAACCATCTGATGGTGGCGCTTCCTCAGGGCATCCTCGCCAACGGCACCGTGCTGGTCGGGGGCGGTTCGTCGACGGGCAGCGACACGCTTTCGTCGTCCGAGCTGTTCAGCGGCACCGCCACGTGGGCAGCGACATCGACGATGACCGGACCGCTGCAGTTGACCCAGACGGTGACGCTGCCGAACAACAAGGTGCTGATCGCGGGCGGCCTCTCGTCGAGCACGGTGGTGAAGAACGTGGCTTACCTCTACGAGTCCTCGTTCGGCATGGACTGCACGGCCGATAGCCAGTGCGCGGGCAGCCACTGCGTGAACGGCGTCTGCTGCGACAACGCGTGCAACCTCGGCTGCGGCGCGTGCAACGTGCCCGGCCACGTCGGGCTGTGCACCGCGGTCACGATCGGCACCGTCTGCCGGGCCGCGAACGGCGCTTGCGACGTCGCCGAAATCTGCAGCGGCTCCTCGACCACCTGCCCGGGCAACGGCTTCGCCGCCTCGAGCACTGTATGCCGGGCCGCCGCCGATGTGTGCGACCAATCCGAGAACTGCCCCGGAAACTCCGCGAACTGCCCCGCCGACGCCAAGCTGGCGAACGGCACTGCCTGCACCGACGATGGCAACCCGTGCACGACGGACACGTGCAACGGAACGGCGGTCGCATGCCAGCACGCGGCGGGCAACGCGGGGACGCAGTGCCGCGCGGCCGCGGATGTCTGCGACGTCGCCGCGACGTGCACCGGCTCGTCGTCGACGTGCCCCGCGAACTCGTTCAAGCCGTCATCGACCGTCTGTCGTACGGCGGCCGGCCAGTGCGACGTGGCGGAAAACTGTACGGGTAGCGCGGCGTCCTGCCCGTCCGACACCTTCGCCGCGAACGGCAGCACCTGCAACGACGGCGACACTTGCACGCAGACTGACACTTGTCAGTCGGGCGCGTGCGTGGGCGCCAACCCCGTCAGCTGCACCGCGTCCGACCAGTGCCACGTCGCCGGCACGTGCAATGCGTCGACCGGCGTCTGTTCGAACCCGCTAAAGGCGAACGGCGCCTCGTGCAACGACAACGACGCGTGCACCGGGACTTCGAGCTGCCAGGCGGGCCTCTGCACCGGCGCCAACCCCGTCGCCTGCACGGCGTCCGACCAGTGCCACGTCGCGGGGACGTGCAACCCGTCGACCGGCGCCTGTTCGAACCCGCCGAAGACGAACGGCGCGTCGTGCAGCGACGGCAACAACTGCACCACACCCGACACCTGCCAGTCGGGGAGCTGCACGGCGGGACCGAACACATGTTCGTCGATCGCGGTGGTTGAGACGGTTGCGGGGAACTTCCCGCAGCCCAAGCTGGCGGCGACGCTGGATGTCGACGCGACTGGATATGTCCCGGGCGACCCGATGACGCTCACGTCGACGGTGACCAACGCGGGCCTTCTGCTCACGATGTCGGGGGACTTGACGATCGACAACACCGGCTCGTCCACGTTCGTGGTCGGCGCGTTCCAGCAGACACTCGAGTACCAGGCGGTGCCGGGCGGTGTCTGGACGCCGTTCGC
>WNFY01006947.1_pt1 | contig 10550 bp, 9 predicted proteins | sample 5400091 | NCBI WGS metagenome assembly WNFY01 (sample SAMN13153364, study PRJNA577476) | soil metagenome | isolation source: 60 cm soil or saprolite under grassland replicate 1 | place: USA:California | collected 2016-06-15
TATTATTTAACCAGAAACAAAATAACCATGTTAAAAAGAGTAAACAGATAGAATATACAACATGGTATTTTACCATGTCTATTGACTGTTTATAGGCCGCTTCATCAATTCTGCCAAGAAAAAGAGGTTTAGTTAGAAGCCGGTCAGAAATTTCCATTGGAAAAAACCGGCCGGCTTCACTCTTATATTTATAATGCAGAACATTTACAGCTATGGTCTCCAGCACGATCGAATAAAAAGTAAAAATTGCCAGGGCAATAAATGCTTTACGCAGCAACATTCCTACGGTGAAGGCAATTGAAAGTTGAGAAAAGGTTTGCAAAAAAAATAGACCAATATAGTAGCTGAGATCCCATTCGCCGGGTGCTCCACTATCTGTATTGGTTAAACCGATAAGAAGGACAACAACCGCGTATAAAATTGTTACAATTCCAGACAGCAGCAATACATCGATCAGTTTTGCTGTCATAAAATTTTTACGGCTCCAACCATCAATAATATTCTGCCGGTTGGTTTTATAAGTGTATTCGTTCGTGATCAGCATGATGACGACAATAGAAGGAATATAAATAAAAAAAGAAGAAAAGAAGGCCATCGTACGCCACCCTTCAGGCAGAGAAAATGGATTACCCATTAATGCTTTTAAAACCTTGCCCGTTGTGCTTTGCTGCCTCGTGATATCATGATAGGCATAAAGAAAAAGATAATTTACTCCCGGATAGGTTAGTGCTGTGATACCAAATACCCACCAAAAAGCGGGGTAATTCTTTATTTTCAGCCAAGCTGTTGAAGAAGATCAGCTAACCCATTCAGATCAGCAGCACTTAATTCTACTATGTCATCGGCAATCAGGATTTCTTCCACCTCACCCGTGGTTAAAAGTTCCCCCGTTCTAAGGATGGCTGCATGGGTACAAACTTTTTCAACCTCATCCAGCAGGTGGCTGGCCATGATAATTGTATGGCCGCTGGTTCTTAATTCAATAATGAGTTGCCTGATTTCAGCAATGCCGACGGGGTCCAGACCATTGGTCGGTTCATCCAATACCAGTACTTTGGGATCACCCAGCAAAGAAGCAGCAATAGCCAGGCGTTGTTTCATTCCAAGGCTAAAGCTACTGAAACGACTATCCTTTCGTTCATACAATCTTACTTTTTTTAAAACCTCATCAATATCTGAAGCGGTACCCCTTCCACTAATAGATTGAGTAATCTTCAAATTATTGACTGCCGACAAATAATGATAAAAGTTTGGTGTTTCGAGTAGTGATCCTATTTTCTTCCTTTGTTCCCGGGAGCCCGGATGGCCGAACCACAAAAAATTTCCTTTGTTTGCTTTCAATACATCTAGGATAATGCTCAATAAGGTTGTTTTGCCGCTGCCGTTGGGACCCAGGATTCCAAATACGGATCCTTCGGGAACTTCAAAAGAAACATCTTTTAAGGCTCGCACCCGTCCATAGAATTTTGTGATGTTATTGAGTGAAAGAACCGGATTCATAGAAGTTAATTGAATGTCAAGATAATTGTTCTCGCGTTATTATTAGAAAAAGCATCTATAAATTTTTAAATTTGAATATGAGTAAGTCAATTCGCATTTTCAAATCATTTGAAGAACAGGAATTATTTTTCCTGGAATATTTTTCTAAGTTGACTCCTTCTGACCGGTTGCAGGCACTGACATTACTTCAAAACAGGAATAAAGAGAAGTTTTATCAAAAACCGCGGAAAAAAATAACCATTCGAAAACATTTTATTTATGGACATTGAAAATGAGGAGTTCCTGCTTTTCCTGAAATGTGCCCAACAAAATAAATTGCGCTATTTATGTATAGGAGGTTATGCCGTTAATTATTATGGCTACCATCGATATACGGATGATATGGATATATGGATCGCACCCACGAATGAAAACAGGAATGTTTTTTTAGACACATTAAAGTGTATGCGTTATTCAGATAAGGAAATTGAGAGTATAAAGGATGAAGATTTTTCCACTCACTTCATGTGTACTTTGGGTGAACCTCCATATGTTATAGATGTACTTACTATCATACATAAAGATATAAATTTTGACAAGGCTGAAAATTCTGCCGTAACTCACCAACTTCAGGATAATTTAGAGTTAAAAATGGTTCCTTATAGTATTTTAAAAGAAATCAAGCTGAGATCAACCCGGGATAAGGATCTGTTCGATATTGCCCGTTTAGAAGAAATAAGGAATAAAAACAAGGAGGGAAAATAAATTTAAAGTTCAATGGCTACTATTCTCATTACAGGCGGTACAGGATTGATTGGAACAGCCCTCACAAAAGAATTACTGAATAAAGATTATAATGTCATTATCCTCACCCGTTCGCCTGAGAAATATTCAAACACTTCAGGGTTGAGTTATGCAGGATGGGATATTGAAAAACAAATCATTGATAAAGATGCCATCACAAAATCAGATTATATTATTCATCTTGCCGGTGCCGGTGTTGCAGACAAGAGATGGACAACCAAAAGAAAAAATGAAATTTTTGAAAGCAGAACAAAAAGCAGTGAGCTGATTGTTAAATCGCTGAAAGAAATTACAAATAATGTGAAAGCGGTTATATCTGCCTCGGGAATCGGTTGGTATGGAAGCCTGTCCATAACTCTTCCTGCTGGGAAGGGAACAGAGAAATATCCGTTTATCGAAACTGATCCGCCGGCAGAAGATTTTCTTGGAACAACCTGCCAGGCATGGGAAGCAAGCATTGATCCTGTTGTTTCACTTGGAAAACGATTAGTAAAATTTCGGACAGGGGTTGTCATAAGTAAGGAAGGCGGCGCTTTGAAAGAATTCAGAAAGCCATTAAGATTTGGGCTGGCCACTATTTTAGGAAACGGTAAGCAGGTAATGAGCTGGATCCACATTGATGACCTGGTGCGTTTATATATTTATTCAATAGAAAATGAAAAAATGCAGGGAGTTTACAATGCTGTAGCACCTCTGCCACTTACTAATAAAAAATTAATTCTGCAGTTAGCCCGGTGTATCAGAGGGAAATTTTTTGTTCCCATTTTTGTTCCCTCCTTTATTTTGGATATAGTGTTAGGTGAAATGAGCATTGAGGTGTTGAAAAGCGCTACTGTGACTTGTGAGAAAATAAAAAAAGAAGGATATAGTTTTTTATATCCCTCTTTTAAAGCTGCCTGTAAAGCAATACTATAAAAACTAGAAAGCTTTTTTCTCTGTTGGTATTGGCGGTGTTGTTTTTTGCGTAAACAATGCTGCGTTTACTTGCTTGGGGTCACCCTGGTAAACCCAGGTAAAATTGCCGATATATTTATTGAATACTGTATTTACTTCAGCAGGTGTTATAGGTTGCAGATCTTCTTTCAGTGTAAAGGCCCGGTGCCAATCATCGACCTCCAATTCATTAGAAGCAACCATTGAGCACAAAGAAGAATTTGTTTCATTATTATAATATTGATAGGTGGTATAGGTTGTCTTTGTGTTTTTAACATCCTCAGCAGGAAAACCATCTTTTTTTAATTTGTCGACTGTATTTCTTGCTACGGCAATATATCTGTTGGGCTCTTTTGTAGTCACATACATAACAGAATAGGGAGTTGCTCCATTAGTAATATATGCGGCAGGGGCATAGGATAATCCATTCTTGGTGCGTATTTCCAAAAACATTTTATCATAGAACATCTTCGAGGCAAGAGCTGATGCCAGATAATCTTTCGAATTTGCAGAAGGTGCTGAGGAAATTCCCATTATATAATTTGTAGCCATATCTTTTTGCTTCGGAACAAAAGAATTAGCCTGCGGAACATAGCTGACTCTTTTTAGTTCAAACGGTTTTCCCTGGGGAATTTTATCAGTTAACGAAGTTATCTTTTTTTCTATGTCTTCTTTCGATATATCACCTACTATGACAATGAAAATTTTGGATCGGGTAAGAATGGATTTATAATAATTTTTAGTTTGCTCAGGCGTAAATTTTTTGAGATTTTCTATTGTACCAGATGTTGACCTGGCATAGTCCATTCCTTTGAAAGCGGTTTCCATTGCCATTTTCTGAAGATCGGCATCCGGGTTAGATTCCTGTTGACGTAAACTATTTATCGCTTCTGCTCTGATCCTGTCAAATTCTTTCGCATCAAATTTGGGTATGGTTAAAGCATCAACATATAGGGGCCATACAGTTTCAAAATCAGATTGAATGCAATTCAACTGAAAATAGGCTGCGTCTTTTTGAGTATACCCATAAATCCTTGCGTCCACTTCATCAAGCTTGTCTTTAAAACTGTTTTTACTGTCCTTTTCTGTGCCACATTCAGTCAATGCAGTCATGGCCATTTTCTCGATGCCGGCTTTGTCGTCAGAATAGTTTTGTACACCACCTTTCATTACCAGGCTAACCTGCATGATCTCGTTACCGCTGGGTACTACGATCACTTTTACTCCATTTACCATCATGTCATATGGATTCGTGTTTTGCGCCTGCGTGGCAATACCAGTAACGATAAGTAAGGAGCAAATGATATTTTTCATTTTAATGAGTTTTAGTTTTTAAAATAACCGGCAGGTTTATATTGCGTATTCATTTCTGAATTAATGATCATGCCTGCCACGTAAGGTTTACCAGTAATATATTTTGAAGCGTAATGATGTATATCATCCTTCGTTATTTTATCCATTGCCGGAAAATAATCGGTAAAATAATTTAATGAAGTGCTGCACCACCAGTATGTCAATTGTGATGCGAGGCTCGATGGTTTTTCCATTTGCCTGATCTGTTGCCTTTTCAATCCCTCTTTTGCTTTTTGTAATTCTGCATCGGTAAAATAATCTTCTTTATCAAACTGGCTGATCTGGTTCATTACTTCCTGGTAGCATTCTTTCATTTTGCCCGGAATAGGCGTAATATCAATTTCAATCGGCCCAACATAGCGGCTGGTCTGATAATTAATGGACAGCGAACTCGCCAATCCTTTATCTTTTAGCGCCTGCTGCCATTTTGAAGAATTGAGCGAAAGGATTTTTGAAAAAACGTCGGCTGCAAGTGTACCGACGGAATCATTTCTGAAATCAGGTCCCTGCCACATCATCATAATACTGGGTGTTTTTGCAATGGATGATTCTTTAATGAAATAATCCGTTTTTTCGATAGGTTTGAATTCAGGGATAGGATATTTTATTTGTGGATCCATGTCTGCGGCCTTCCAGTCTCCGTAAATTTTTTTGGCTAAAGAAAAAACCTGCTCAGGATTCACATCACCACATATAACCAGTAATGAATTATTAGGCACATAATATTTGTCCTTAATGATCATCATTTTTTCGGGAGTAGCAGTATTGATTATGTCATGATCACCGATAGGATTTTTCCTGGTGAACAGATCACCCCAAACCTTCTTACTGGTTTCGATCCATAGTTGAAAACCCGGATCGCTTTCTCCTCTTTGAAATTCTCCGTCCACTACGGGTCTTTCTTTTTGCATATCCTCTTCACGATAAATGGGAAAACGAATCGCTGCATTCATAAATTTTAACCCGGCTTCGAGACTATCCTTATCAAAAGTGAAAAAATAATTCACTCTTTCATCACCTGTCGTTCCATTCCAGATGGCGCCCAGCTCCTGGGTGCGTTTTAAAAATTTCTCCTGGTCGGGATAATCCTTATTTGCTTTGAAAAACATGTGTTCAAATAAATGAGAAAGTCCGCTGTATTCAGGTCCTTCCGTATAAGCCCCGTTCTTTACAGCAATTTCGATGGTTGCTAACGGCACTTTGTGATTTTCGATAGCCACTACTTCCAGGCCATTGTCTAATTTCTGCCAGAAATAATTTTTTGGAAGTCTTGGCTGTGCCATAGAGGTTAAAGCCACTCCGCTAATAAAGAAAAAAAGCCATTTCTTTTTCATAAAGGAAATTTTGGTTTTGTAAAGTTTTGGAAAAGGTACAAATTTCCATTAACCCGAAATCACGGGCCTTATAAATTCCTCCGGTGGAATTTCAGCATGATTCCAATGATAAACATTAGTAAATTCTCCCATAACCGCTTTATTATTTTCAAATTCCAGCTGCTGGAGTTTTAGATGTTCAATGTCTTGCTGTTTTACTCTCCTGTACATGGGATGCATGGTACCGCCTGTTACTCCTGCTGGTTTTGCAGGATCGTATTGAAATGGGGGATCAACTAACGTGCCTCTTGGATACATAATGCCCGGAATTCCTTTACCCCTGATGTCTAGATGTTTGGGATGATCAAGTCCTAAGCTATGACCATATTCATGTGCTACGGTTGTAGATCCCTTGTATAAGTTTTCCAGTTTGAAATAACCGCTGTTGCAACCCAGGCCATCCACTAAAGAAATATTACCATGTGCAAATTCCTCAACCCGGAAATAATTATTTTCCGGATTAGTATTTTGGTAAATTTCTATGGGCTGAATATTGGGTTGAAGAGAAGATGTTATTCTAAAAATAGCAATGAACACTAAACCATTAAACTCCAGGCTTACTTCTGGTTCGTTCCACATCGTTTCTATTTCGTCACGCATTTGCTCTGTGATCTCCGGAGTGGCCGCATTTCCATAAGTAAAGATGTGCGAATGAATAACGAGTTGGAGATGAAATGTATCAAGTTCTGCTGAGCCCATATTGGTTCCTATTTTCTTTCAACGGTACAAACTTATAACTGTCCATTAATTTCTAATAGGCTTCCCACCCTTAAGTACACTCTGTATTCTCTCCAATGTTTTTCTTTCACCACAGAGTGATAAAAAAGCTTCTCTTTCCAGGTCCAATAGATATTGTTCGCTGACAAAGGTTGGTTCACTTAAATCGCCCCCACACATAACGTAAGCTAGTTTTTTTGCTACTACCACATCATGATCTGTTGCATAATTTGCTCTCCACATTCCATTGATACCTGCATACAAGGCACCCAGAGCAGAGCGACCGAGTACTTTAATATCTTTTCGTTGAACAGGAGTTGTATAGCCGCTCTCAAATATTTCAATCACTGATTTTTTTGCTTCTGCAATCCTTCGGTTTTGATTGATCACTACTTCATCATGTCCTTTTCTGAAGACTCCAATATCAAATCCTTCAAATGCTGATGTAGCCACTTTTGCTGTGGCAATTGTAAGAAAACGATTTTTTAAAGTAATGGTTTCCGGCTCATCTTCATGCATCTCATCCGAAGCTCTTAAGGTGAATTCTTTTGTACCCCCACCGCCGGGAATTAATCCCACGCCCAGCTCAACCAAACCTATGTAGGTTTCTGCAGCCGGACAACATTTGTCAGAATGTAAATTTAATTCACAACCACCACCAAGAGATAAACCATGCGCCGCAGCAACCACAGGTACGGACGAATATCTTGCTCTCATCATGGTATTTTGAAACATCCTGATCGCCATATTTAGTTCATCATATTCCTGGTCAATGGCAAGCATGAAGATCATTCCCACATTAGCACCTGCAGAAAAATTGGCTCCTTCATTTGCAATGACCAATCCCTTATAATTTTTTTCTGCTTTATCAATAGCTGCTTGAATTCCACTCAACACATCGCCGCCAATACTGTTCATTTTAGTTGACCATTGCAAACCGAGAACATCATTACCCAGATCATATAAATTACAACACGCATTTTTCCAAACCAGTTTGTCCTGGTAATTGCTCATTATTATAAAGGTCTCACTGCCGGGTAATGGCTTATTGGTTTTTGAAAATGGATCATAACAGAGTTTTATCCCATTCTCAACTCTATAGAAAGATTTGTTCCCGGAAGCAATCATCTCATTTACCCAGCCGGCAACTTTATATCCTGCTTCGTTCATTGCCTTCACGGTTCTCTCAACATCTAATACATCCCAACTTTCAAACGCACCAATTTCCCAACCGAAGCCAGCCATCATGGCATCATCGATCCGGTAAATTTCATCACTGATTTCGGGAATGCGATGAGAAATGTAGGAGAATAAACCATAATGAAAATGACGATAGAATTCGCCAGCTTTATCCTGCGCTGCAACCAGGATTTTCAATCGCTGCCTCAAATCATCGATCGGTTTTGCAACTTCAACACTTGCAAATTTTGATTTAACTCTTGGTTTATATTCCAATGTTTTCAAATCAAGAGTGTAAATTTCTTTCTCCCCTTTAGGCGATGGGGGCATTTTCTTGAAAAACCCCTGGCCACTTTTATCTCCCAGCCAATTATTCACTACCAGTTTATCCAACCATTCCGGGATTAGAAAAATATCTCTTGCCTCGTCATTGGGACAATTTTCATATACACCCTTTGCCACTTTCACCAGCGTATCAATTCCCACTACATCTGCTGTTCTGAATGTAGCGGATTTTGGACGACCGATGATCGGCCCCGTTAATGCATCCACTTCATCAATTGTCAAATTCAATTTATCAACCAATTTGAACAGCGACATAATTCCGAAAACGCCGATGCGGTTGGCAATAAAAGCCGGGGTGTCTTTGCATAACACTGTCGTTTTTCCCAAATACAGATCCCCATAATGCATTAAAAAATCAATGATTGCAGGATCAGTGTCCGGAGTGGGAATGATTTCAAGTAAACGTAAATATCGTGGGGGATTAAAAAAATGTGTTCCGCAAAAATTCTGTTTGAAATCACCACTTCTTCCTTCACTTAGCATATGAATGGGTATGCCTGACGTGTTTGAAGTGATCAATGTTCCGGGCTTGCGAAACTGTTCAACCCTTTCGTACACTGATTTTTTTATATCGAGTCTTTCTACAACAACTTCAATGATCCAATCATTACCGGCAATTTCTTTCATGTCGTCATCAAAATTGCCTGTTGTAATTCTTTTTGTTACATCTCTATAGAAAACAGGAGAAGGGTTTGATTTAAGAGCAGCCTGTAATGAATCGTTTACTATTTTATTTCTTGCTTTCTTGTCTTTGCTTTCTGCAGCTTCTTTCGGTACAATATCCAATAGCAAAACCTGCACACCAATTCCCGCAAAATGACAGGCAATTCTTGAACCCATTACCCCGCTTCCAAGTACGGCTACTTTTTTAATTGTTCTTTTCATAATTTTTTGATACCAGCTTTTGTAACTCCGATTGATCACCGGTTGCGTCGCAATCACTTTATCGGCAACAAGAGCATCGGCAAATTAGTTAGTTATGCAACTATTTAAAAATCGAAGGTAAAATAAATTATGAAGTGGATATATGAAATAAAAAAGCCCCGGCTTGGCGGGACTTTCAATTTGAAAATTATTTCTTCTTGGGTGGTGCACCTGCTGCCCTGAATTGGTAAAGAAGATCAGTCTTACCGTCTTTATTGAATCTCCAGGTTTCCTGCAAGTAAAACGAATCTACCTTTCCTTTTTTGTCAGTGTCTACTTCCTTTCCCCAAATTAGAGCCCAGTTTTCATTTTTGTCTGTGCTTTTTAAAGCCGTTATAGCATCTACGCTGCTAACTGAATTGGCAATTGTGTTTCTAAAACTTTGTGCTGCTGCAATAACGCTGTCGCGAACCGAATGCATCATGGAGCCATCAGAGAAATGCAATTCCACGCTATCCGCAAACATATCCTTGTGAGCTGAGAGATTACCGTTATCCCAATCCTTCCAAAGGGTTAAAATAGTTTCTGCATTTTTCGGATCACCCATCATGAACTTAGATGAATATCCTACTGGATAAGGAGAATTAATATCTGCCATTATTGGAGTTGAAGTTGTATCAGAAGTCGATTTCATTGAGTCAACTTTCGCAGGTTCATTAGAATTGCAGGCTGCAAGAGTAGCTACAGAAAATAAGACCAAAATTTTTTTCATAATAGTTGATTTAGTTTGAAGATTAAATTAATTACGAGAATAGATAGTTACAAGGGGCCGGGAATGTCTAAGGTAGAAAAAATTCGCAGATCAGCTAACGCCTGCACCGGAATTTATTATTTCTTCGGGATTGATCAAATGAAGTTTTCCATTTTCATCTTCAGCAGAAAGGATCATACCATTACTTTCTATGCCTTTTAATTTTCGCGGGACCAGGTTAGCCACTATTACAACCTGTTTTCCAGTCAAATCTTCTGGCTTAAAATGCAATGCAATGCCAGATACAATTGTTCTTTTTTCAAAACCAAGATCAATTTCCAGTTTCAAAAGTTTATCGGCCTTTGCTACTTTTTCTGCAGATAAAACAGTTCCCACCCGCAGATCAAGTTTTGCAAAATCATCATAAGTAATTTCGGATTTCAAACCTTGCCTGCCGGCAGGCAGTTTTTTGATTTGGGATTTTTTTTCTTGAACTTCGTCCCTTGCACCGAGTGCCTTCACCGCATCTGTTTTCAATTTTTCAACCTGCTTTTTTATTTCATCATCCTCAATTTTCCTGAACAACAATTCAGGAGCTCTCAAACTATAACCAACACTGAGCAATTTTATTTTGCCTGCATTTTCCCAATCCAGCATTTTATCAACCACTTTCATCATGTGAAGCATTTTCTTTGCAGTAAAAGGAAGAAATGGATTGATAAGGACAGCAAGATTTGCGCAAAGTTGCAAAC
>WNFY01007222.1_pt1 | contig 10550 bp, 10 predicted proteins | sample 5400091 | NCBI WGS metagenome assembly WNFY01 (sample SAMN13153364, study PRJNA577476) | soil metagenome | isolation source: 60 cm soil or saprolite under grassland replicate 1 | place: USA:California | collected 2016-06-15
GCGCGGCCAACCGCAAAAACCGAGAAAGCCGCCGATGAGAACGAAACGCGCACGTTTTGATACTTTGGTAGCTCGTTATTATTCTGCCGTTTACAGCTTCGCTTCTCGATTAACGGATGATCCTCGGGAAGCAGTTTTGTTAACGCACCAGGCGTTCAGTAGCACTCGAAGCCAATTACGGATCCGGCACGATGAGGTCGCGCTTGTAATAATGCTCCTAAACGCTGTAATCCGGGGAGGTTTTACCGCCGCTTAAGTCCCGCTCAGCTTTCAGCTGGATTGAAGGTAAGATGGCTCGCTTGGTTCTGAATTGCGAAGGAGTTGGTCTTGTAACGCATGAGCTGGTTCGCGACATTGTCACGATTGGCCGTGCTCCATTGAACCAGATCGTCATTGATCATCCGACGGTATCAGGGCAGCACGCCGTCCTTCTGAGAGTCGGCGACTCCTATTCGCTAAAGGATTTGAATTCAACGAACGGGACACAGATCAACGGCCTTTTTGTCACTGACGCTGAATTGAAGGACGGTGACACCATCCGATTTGGTTCCGTCACAGCGGTTTTTACAGGACATTGCCGCAAACCGTGGTCAAGCCGCGGGATTAGAAAATTGTGGACGAATATTTCAACCTAAGGGCACAACCCATTGCGTGATGATTGCATCCGGCCGAAAAGTTTTGGTGGAATTGCCGTTTTTTCGGGTCAACAGAAGAAATCGTTGTCGGCGTCCGAGCGGAAATTTGCGAAATAAAGATCGTGCCTGCAGGCCAAAGGCAAACTCGATCGCCACCACAACCAGGAGGTCCCAAGAATGGCTCCGTGACTCCAGCGCGGTTTAAAATCACTAAGCAGCCCGCGCTGCAAGACAGCAAAGATCCAAGCTGCAAAAGATAACCTGATTGTTACAAATTACGTTCTGGAATGCTTGACAGGACCGCAGAGCGCGGTGTTAAAGGGGAACGCGGTGCCAGGAAGGGAAGCGCGGTGTTTCGTCGATCTATGAAGACTCCAATTTCCTCGGTGTCACTTATCATTGCTCTTTTGTGGACTGCCAGGCTTACAATAAACGCGCAGGTCAACGTTACACAGGAGCACAACCATCTTTCTCGCGATGGCCTCTATATTGATCCCGCATTTACGCCGGCCAACGCAGCGAATCTAACGCGCGACCTGACCTTCAACGGAACAATCTCTGGCAACGTTTACGCTCAGCCACTTTATGTCGAGGGTGGTCCCAACGGGCCCATGGTCATTGCGGTGACGGAATCGAACAATGTCTATGCGCTCGACGCTAACAACGGCAACATCATTTGGCAACGCAACCTCGGTCCGGCGGTCACATCAGGACTGCCGTGCGGCAACATCAACCCGCTCGGCATCACTGGCACGCCTGTTGTCGATCTTGCTTCCAGGTCACTGTTCCTCGATGCGATGATCGACGGCAATCCCAAGAAGCATTTCGTTTATTCGCTGAACGTGGACACCGGCGCGACTAATCCCGGGTGGCCGGTTGATCTGAATGCTACCGCAAGCTTCAACGGCACGACCTTTACCTCAAACGTGCAGAATGAGAGGGGCGGGCTCGCAATCGTGAATGGTGTCCTATATGTGCCATTTTCAGGGCTCGCTGGCGACTGCGGCACGTACCACGGATGGGTTATTGGTATAAGAATCAACAATCCTTCCAGCGTCATGGCCTGGGCGACAGCTGCCATCGGCGGTGGCATCTGGGGGCACTCAGGAGTTGCCAGTGATGGTACTAACATGTTTGTAATTACCGGGAACACTTTTAACACTCAGGGCAACTGGATGGGTGGTGAAGCGATTATTCGTTTGCAAGCCGGACCTGTCTTTAGCGGTTTTTGGGCGCCTCCTAATTGGTTCTCGCTCGATCAGGGCGACACCGATCTCGGCGGCGTCAGCGCCACGCTGGTCGATGTGCCGGGAGCGACGCCTTCGCAGTTGGTCCTCGCGCTCGGCAAAGATGGTATGGCCTACTTGCTCAACCGCAATAATCTAGGGGGCGTTACCACGCCCGTGGCTTCAGAAAACCTTCCCAGTGCTGTCAGGGGTCAATCAGCTGCCACTTATCACACGAGCCAGGGAACATATTTTGTTTTCCATGCCGAAAATAACGCTGTTGCAGCTTATAAGGTTACTGCAACAACTCCTCCTGCTATAGTCCCGGCCTGGAGCATGAGCCAGACGGGGCTGGGCTCGGCTTGGGTTACTTCGACAGACGGCACGCATAACTCAATCGTGTGGGTAGCCGGCGGTGGAGGCGACGGGCGTTTGCACGCCTACGATGGCGATACCGGGAATGTGATTTATGCCGGCGGTGGCGCAAACGAGATGATGAGCGGCACACGGAAATGGAATACCGGCATTGTCGCTCGCGGCCGCATTTACTACCCCGCTGATAATAAGATCTATGCCTTCAGAGTGCCGGAGACCTCCACGAGCGCTGGTAGGGCTGCAGTAGCTGACTTTAATCGCGATGGCCACCCGGACTGGGTGGTTCGCAATGCCAACACACGTCAAACAGGGATCTGGTATTTAAACAACAATGTTTTCGTCGGCTCCGCATACGGCCCGACTCTTGCAGCGGGCTGGGGGCTGAAGGCCGTGACCGATTTCAATCGCGACAGCCATTCAGATTATGGCCTGTTTGCCCCCAGTACTAATCAAACTGCGATTTGGTATCTGTCAGGACCAACCCGCATTGGAAGCGCTTACGGGCCGAGCCTTCCCAGTGGCTGGGAATTGGCGGGCGCAGCCGACTTTAACGGTGACGGCAACTCGGACTACGTGCTTTACAACGCCAGCACCCATCAAACCGCGGTCTGGTATCTGCACAACAACGTTTATTTTGGAGGTGGCTACGGTCCAACTCTTCCGCCCGGCTGGGTAGTGGTGGGTACAGCGGATTTTAATCACGATGGCCACGCGGATTATCTCTTGTTCCATCCCAGTTCAGGCCACACAGCTATCGCCTATTTATCCGGAGTAACCCTTATTGGTGCCGCTTGGGGGCCGACTCTTCCCAGCGGCTGGGCTTTGGTAGCCACAACCGACTTTAACGGCGACGCCAGTCCAGACTATACGCTTTTTGACGCCAGCACTCGACAAACCGCGATCTGGTATCTCAATAACAACGTATACGCCGGCTCCGCATGGGGCCCAGCTCTTCCGGCCGGCTGGAGCCTGACCGCGCCATAGTTAAAGATTGGACCAAGCAGAAACCCCTAATGGTTGACCCAAATGGTCTACGCGGAGAAATCATCGCGTGGCGAAAGCGAGCGGGGCATAAGGTTAACTGCGATTAGACGGCATCCTGCAGCCTGTCTCCTGTCTTTCACAGGGAGAAAGCATGCTTTTTACGACACAACTCCGGTCTTCTTTCCTCGAGGCGGCTTTTTTCCTCGCAAGATCGCCCACGATTGCTTATAACTTCATCCATGAAAACCCCAACTCAGTTCACAAATTGCATTCACCATTCACTCGGGCGATCTGCTTTGCTTTGCGTTTCACTTCTGCTTGGCTGCTTTGCGGCTTTGCCAAGACTGCACGCGGTCAGCCCACCACCGGACGGAGGCTACCCCGGGGGCAATACGGCGGAAGGGCAGAGCGCTCTCTTAAGCCTCACGAGCGGCACTTACAATACGGCGGTTGGTTTGTTTTCGCTCCTAAGCACTACCACCAACAGCTTCAACACGGCTATAGGCGCTGGAACGCTTTTAAGCAATGTCGCCGGCGCGGTCGACACGCCGGATGGGTTGCCTCCCGGTTCCGAGAATACGGCCACGGGTGCAGGTGCGCTTTTAAGCAATAGCATCGGCGCCCAAAACACTGGTAATGGGGCGTTCGCTCTTTTTAGCAATACCGAGGCCAACTTCAACACGGCCATAGGCGCCAGGGCGCTATTTCTCAACACGATTGGCTCCAGCAATACGGCGACCGGGGCCGGTGCACTCCAAAACAACAGCACCGGCAACTTCAATGCGGCCAACGGTGGCTTTGCGCTCTTTTTCAATACTACCGGTAACCACAATACGTCGGTCGGTGATAGCTCCCTCGGTAGCAACGACGCCGGCAACAGTAACGTGGCAATTGGCGATAGCGCGCTCATTACCAACTTCAGCGGCAATAACAACACTGCTATCGGCGCTTCCGCACTCGCTGGCACCACTGGCAGCGGCAATATCGCCGTAGGATTTCAGGCCGGAGCCGCTGTGGGGTCGTCTGGCAACGTCATTGCCATCGGAAGTCAGGGTGACGATGTAGATAACAGCTGTTTTGTTGGCAACATTCGCGACGCACAAACGCAAAACGCCGATGCGATTACAGTGGTGGTCGACTCCGCCGGCCAACTGGGCACGGTAAGCTCTTCGCGTCGTTTCAAGAAGGAGATCGCGCCGATGGACAAAGCCAGCGAAGCCATTCTGGCGCTCAAACCAGTGACATTTCACTACAAGAGCGACAAGACAGATACGCCGCAATTTGGGTTGGTTGCCGAGGAAGTAGCGAAGGTGAACCCTGATCTGATCGTGCGTGATAAAAGCGGCCAGATTTACACCGTACGCTACGAAGCGGTGAACGCGATGTTGCTTAATGAATTCCTCAAAGAGCATGGCAAGAACGAGCAACAGGAAGCGACCATCGCGCACCAGCAAAAGCAAATTGAAGCGCTTACTGCGGGCTTGCAAAAGGTGACCGCGCAGCTCGCTGCAGCGAGTCCGTCCCGTGACGGACTTGAAGCGAGCAAGCCTCCACCGCACGTGGTCACCAACAATCAGTAAAGCTACAGACAATCTCAGCAAAGCCGCTTGGAGTTGAGGCTGTGTTGCGACTGTGGATCGCGAAGCGCGAACAATCTGGGTTGTCGCCGCAGAGCGCGACGGTTAACGCTTCATTGTGCACGTGGATGAAAAGTTGACGGCGTTTTTGGAACTCGAATCAGTGATTCGCGCGTGCGGTGAATTGTCTCGACAAGCAGGCGAGATTTTTTCACAACTCGACGCGGCAGCATCCAGAATAAATCTGGATTCGGGATAAGGACAGGAAGCTTTTCTCCCGGAGCTTTCTTCCCCTTTTTCAGACGTGCACTGCCAATGGTCAATCTGCCGGGAGCAAACCAAAAAAGGAAAAATAAACATGAAACTTCAAAACTTGATTCACATTCTGATCGGGATTGCCTGCACTGGGCTTTTGCCACAAGCGCAGGCTGTTAGTCCCGCACCGGACGGAGGCTATCCCGGGGGAAACACGGCAGAAGGGCAAGATGCCCTTCTCAGTCTCACTACCGCCACAAACAATACGGCCATTGGTTTTCTCTCGCTCAAGAGCAACACCACGGGCAATTTCAACACAGCCATTGGCGCTGGGCGCTCCTTTTCAACACTGCAGACCAAAATACGGCAACCGGCGCAGGGGCGCTTTTGAGCAACACCAGGGGCAGTTTCAACACGGCCGACGGTGAGGCAGCGCTCTTTTTCAATGCCACCGGTGCGAGAAACACGGCCGTCGGTGCTAGTGCGCTCCAGAGCAACACCACGGGTAATTTCAACACGGCCAACGGTGCTAGTGCGCTTTTTAGCAACACCACCGGCAGCAACAACACGGCCGTTGGAAGAATTGCGCTCTTTAGCACCACCACAGGCACCGACAACACGGCCCTCGGCGTGGATGCGCTCTTTAGCAATACCACTGTCAACAGCAACACGGCCATTGGCAGAGCTGCGCTCTCTAGCAACACGACAGGCACCGACAACACGGCCATTGGAAGAGCTGCGCTCGCTAGTAACACCACAGGCACCGCGAACACGGCCCTAGGTGCGGATGCGCTCTTTGACAACACCGCCGGCAGCGGCAACATCCCCTTGGGCGATAGCGCTGGCCAGAACGTGACCACGGCCGGTAACGTTATTTGTATCGGCGCGAACGTCGCCGGAGCCGACGTAAGCAACCGTTGCTATATTGGCAGTATCTTTGGCCAAACCTCTTCCGGCGGAACGGCCGTTTTCATTAATTCGGACGGCAAACTTGGCACGACGACTTCCTCTCGGCGATTTAAACAGGAGATTAAGGCAATGGACCACGCCAGCGAAGCGCTCTTTGCGCTCAAACCGGTTACGTTCCGTTACAAAAAGGGGATAGACTCGCAAGGGATTCCACAATTTGGGCTGGTTGCCGAGGACGTGGAAGCGGTCAATCCGGACTTGGTGGTGCGCGACAAGAATGGTGAGATTTATACCGTGCGTTACGACGCGGTAAACGCGATGTTGCTCAACGAATTCCTCAAAGAGCATCGCAAAGTCGAAGAACAGGATCATCAGGTACAGAAACAAGGAGCGATCATAGCTAAACAGCAGAAGCAGATTGAAGCTCTTACTGCTGGATTGCAGAGAGTGAGCGACCAGTTTGAGCTGAGCAAACGTTCGCCCGAAGTGGTGCGCAACCATCAGTAACGCAGCGCGAGCAGAAATACTACCATTCTCTTGAAATCGCCGATGTGCACGTGTGTCTCATCGATGGCCTGCGGCACCGTAGCGCTCGGGAAACCATTGCCATAATTTCTCCGGCTTAACCGGCTCATCGAAGGGCGCAGGAAAACCACGATTGGTGGGATGCACGGTATTACCTACCGGATAAAGAGCGGCATCCTTGTCAGCAGTGAATGCCACCACAATTTTAACGGACGACTGTGTGTTCGGTTTGAAACGCCACTGTAAGAATGTGTTTATAACGTCAGCGTCGAGGAATACATCGTCTGTGCTGCTCCTGATGAAGACTCCTTTAACTTTGCCTGACGCTTTATCGACAATCAGTTCGAATATTCCCGCCCCCTGACAATGCTTCTTGCTGGCCATTGAATCCTTTGTGGGCCGCGGAGCAAAGAATGGCCGATCGTCACCACGCAGACACCTGATGCCGAACAACGCAAATAGTACCGTCAGAATTAGAAGATTTTTCATCGACCTACGAACTTAATAAGCAGGTATCGTCGGTCCACGTACGGCTCACTGTTGCATTGCCTCGATCGCGGTGTAGTGCGTTCCCTTTATAGTCAAGAATCCGACTGGCGTACTGCGAAGTCTGAACCTGACGATTCCGCCCTGGATTACTTCGACAATAACCACGTCTAATCCCTCTTTAAGCGGATGAACCTTCTTTTCGTTGATCATTCGCATCGCTCCTGCGAAGTCGCGCCCCTTTATCCGGTTCCTGAACTCCCATATGTACAGCGGGGAGTCTGAGAACACGTAGCCTTTCTTCGTCGTCCCGGCATCCGTCGATGTGGCGAACATCGCAAGTGCACCGATGAGTGCAATCGCTATCCATCTTAATTTCGCCCTTTTCATAGATTGCATTTCTTGATTTGGGCGCACTTCTCAAACATGTGCAGGATAAACATGTGCAGGAATCGTCGATGACATCATGGCCGCATCAATCTTCATTCGGCAATCAAAAAAGATTCCACCGCGATCCGGTCGACGGGCTTGGAAAGAAGTCTTGAACTCCGGTCCCAAATTTTGTAAAACACCCAAACCGCAGCCGGTGGGCAACTGCCGGCAGAAATCAAACGACAACCCTTCAGTTGTGCTCGCCTTCCAACTCAACTCTCAAGTCTTGAACAATGAAAAGAACAGCAAAAAATAGCCGGTTCGGCTTCGGCTGGATGCCGGATCTTCCCGATAATCGCGATCATCTTTACTCCGCGCCGCTGGCGAAACTGCGTGTGCTTCCCACCAAGGCCGATCTCCGCAGACATTGCCCGCGGGTTTACAACCAGGGAGAAATCGGTTCCTGCACCGCAAACGCAATCGCCGCGGCTATCGAGTTCGATCGCAAGAAGCAAAAATTACGCGACTTTATCCCATCGCGTCTCTTCATCTATTACAACGAGCGAAGCATCGAGCGCAGCGTGCCGCTCGACAACGGCGCGCAGATTCGCGACGGCATAAAAAGTGTCGCTAAACAAGGCGCTTGTCCGGAAACCGAGTGGTCCTACGACGATACTCCTGCCGATTCAAACACTAATCTCTGGCCTCCTAGCGCTAAGCCAAGGCAGAAACCGCCGGCGTCTTGTTACAAAGACGCAAAGAAATTCCGTGCGGTCAGTTATCAACGAGTTGACCGCACGCTCTCGCAGATGAAAGGCTGTCTCGCAGATGGCTTCCCATTCGTGTTTGGCTTCACTGTTTACGACAGCTTCGAGAGCGCGGCAGTCGCCAGGACAGGCGTTCTCCAAATGCCTAAGCCGCGAGAAGGAGTTGTGGGCGGCCACGCCGTTCTTGCCGTTGGCTACGACGACAAACCCGAGCGCTTCATGGTGCGCAACTCATGGGGTACTAGCTGGGGCAAAAGAGGTTATTTCACCATGCCCTACTCTTACTTGCTCACCGACAATCTTTCAGACGACTTCTGGACGATTCGCCTGGTGCATTAACCTACGAACCCGCTTAACAAAATGCCAAAATATTGGATGATAAATAACCGGAGCCAGGGCGGTGTTGGACCTGACGTCAGCACCGATGGCATGACTTATTGGATCAGCGACAAACAGCCGCTCACCGACATCAACAACTGGCGCAAGGTTACCGCCGCCAATTTTCAGAAGCTGTTGGTCGCAACAACGGACAAGTTTCCGAAGTACGACCAGGCAGAGAACGAGAAACAAAGTCATGTCACGATTCTCGTTCATGGTTACAACCAAACGTTTGCAAAAGCCGCAGCGTTTTACGAGAAGCTTTGCGGCAGCCTTTTTGACGGTCCCGACAGTCTCGGGCTTTGCATCCTGTACGACTGGCCATCGCGCGGTAACATCCTGGGGTATGAACCTGATCGTTCGCATGCACGCCTGTGCGCTCGCGATTTAACAGACGTGTTGAGCGCGCTATTCGATTGGCTGACCGAGAAGCAACAGCAAACCATAAACAATCCTGCAAAAGCTTGTAAGGCAAAAGTCTCCATGATCGCTCACAGCATGGGAAACTATGTGGTGCAAAAGGCAATGGCTGCAGCGTGGACCCGTAAGAACCAGCCTTTGCTCGTTAGTCTCATCAATCAACTCCTCATGGTCGCAGCCGACGTTGACAGCGATTTGTTCGATGAGGGCGCACCTGATAACAACGATGGCAATGCCGTGGCTAACCTCACCTACCGGATCACGGCACTTTTTAGCGGACGCGACACTGTCCTAGGCGCGTCTGCAGGTCTGAAGCATTTCGGCATGCGACGCCTGGGGCGAAGCGGTCTTCCACATCATCCACCTTTGGCAGATCCGTCGTCGCCAACAGATAATGTTTGGGACGTGGATTGCTCGAGCTTTTTCCAGCAGGGGACCGGAGACATTCACGGCGCGTATTTCCTCACCGATGGCACGCTCAATCTAATGCGGCATATCCTCCGCGGTCTCGACCGCGGCGTCCTGGAAACGCTTGGATATACTCGCGGCAGCGCCTGGCCACCACCGCAATAAGTAAAGGCGAATGTCTCCGCGCAAACGTAAACCAAAGTCAGGCGAACCAGCTTCGCGGCGTTCGCCGCGAAAAGTTCGCGTCACGAAGAAGGCGAAACACTCGAAATCCCGGTCGAAGTTGCCGAGAAAGGCCGCCGCAGTGCGGCCGTTACCGTCGCAGCCCGAGGAAATTCTTTTCCGTGTGGAAGGCAAAATGTCCACCTTTGGCGGACCGCACGATCTCGGGATGGCTGCAAACGAAGACCTTGCTCTCTTTACCAAAGCAGATCTCCAGGACCCGAAGTATGCGTATTTGTTTCTGCCGGCGTCACCGCCTGGAACAAGCGGTCATACTATTTCGCCTGTCGTTGGGATTATACTGCAACGCCAAGGGAGTTTTTGCGGCGCGCTCTTGCACGCGTCGAGAATCCCGCAAACGGTCGAGCCGCGGACGCGCGTCCGGTCGATTGGGGACCGCATCCTTCTACCGGACGTGTCGCAGACTTATCGCCAGGACTGGCAGCTGCGCTCGGACTTAACACGGACGATATCGTTAGGATAACAATTTCGGCGCGCCGAGCCATACCGGTGAAGCCAACTCTAGCCATGAAGCGCGTCGGTCATGGCAGTAGCAACCCCCACGGAAAACCCGTAATCAAACAGTTCATCAAGAGTCCAAATTGTTCATGCCGTAATGGAGCCAGGATCGACAAGATTGTCTTGCACTGCACCGAAGGTTCGCTTGCGAGCGCGCTGGCAGAGTTCCAAAAATCAGATGGTCGACAGGTTTCAGCGCATTACGTCATTGATCGCAACGGCGACATTTATCAGATGGTAAGCGATAGCGACCGTTCGAATCATTGTATGGGCGCAAACCAAAATTCCATCGGCATCGAACATGTAGGCGGCGAAACCGATCCGCTCGCCGCCCCACAGGCTGCCGCTTCCGCAGCCCTTATTCGCTGGTTGCTTGAGCAATACCAGATTCCGCGCACAAACATCTTCGGCCACGACTTCACACCAGGCTACTGCCGGCCAGGTGGAACCAGCTGCCCTGACCGCCTCTTTGGCTCGGTACACTCGCAGGCA
>WNFY01006334.1_pt1 | contig 10548 bp, 10 predicted proteins | sample 5400091 | NCBI WGS metagenome assembly WNFY01 (sample SAMN13153364, study PRJNA577476) | soil metagenome | isolation source: 60 cm soil or saprolite under grassland replicate 1 | place: USA:California | collected 2016-06-15
CAGATTATGTGGGGAATGGCTGGGCTGCACTGCGCACGTTAGCTCTTGCACAGCGACAGAAGGGCAACGAGGCGGTTGAGAAGCTTTATATTGCGCTGGGCAATGCCCAACATGGACGTAGAGAGAGCATCCGAGAGCGCGCGGGCGTTGAGGCATGCACGGAACAGGCAGGATTCGGCAAAGACTTTGTGGAGGTCGCCCTGAGTGATGAAAACACGATCCAGGACGTGCTGAACGATCACCAGGAGGCGGTCAAGCGTTATCAGGCCTTTGGTGTACCGACGATTGCCATCGAAGGCTCGAACGTGGGCTTTTATGGGCCAATCATTCATTCGGTACCCTATGGAGAAGAAGCCGCCGATTTGTGGGACTATACAGCGTGGGCATTGAAACAACCGAATATATTTGAGCTGAAACGCGATCGCAAACAGGCTCAATGGGGTCCAGTATCAGCCAATGAGTAAGGTTCGTAAAGCGATGGGCAACTTGATCACCCATCGCTTTTTTACCAAAGAGTATCATACCTCCTGTTATCATCTACAATGGGTTCCAGGTAAAGAGCAAGGGCTTCTTTGATATTGGCAAGAGCTTCTTCGGTTGTTTCACCTTCGCTAATACAACCGGGAAGCGAAGGGACATAAGCAGTGTAATCACCTTCTTCGCAAGGCTCAAGAATCACTTTAAATTTCATATGAACTCCTCATAACTACCCTCCACAAACTACTATAATCATATTATCCAGGAATGCCGTTATGATCCCCTATAAAACAGTCCAACCATGTTCGAGGAATATCGAACAGGGCGATGAATCGCCGGACGGGATAAATCCGGTCCCTACGGTGATAGATATACTTTTTTATATAAAAGGGTATAACGGCTTCCTCATTTCTTATGAGTGATTCTTTAAGAAACGTTCGATACGTACCAGGGCTTCTTCGATTTTATCATAGGCTGTGCAGTAGGCGGCACGCACATAGCCAACGCCGGCATCACCAAACGAGCTACCGGGCACGACGGCGACCTTTTCCTCGAAGAGCAGTTTCTCGGCAAAATCTTCGTCGGTCATGCCTGTGCTGCGAATGGAGGGGAAGGCGTAGAAGGCTCCACGTGGTATACAGGTGGGGAGACCGATACGATTGAGCCCCGCAACAAACATGATGCCTCGTCGCGCGTACTCATCGTGCATCATTTTTACGTCTTCCTCACCATAACGTAAGGCCTCAAGGGCTGCTTCCTGAGCGGCAGTTCCCGCACACATAATAGCGTACTGATGTACTTTGAGCATGGCTTCCAGAATATGCAGCGGAGCCGCAACATAACCGACACGCCAGCCCGTCATGGCATACGCTTTAGAGAAACCATCCAGCAGAATAGTGCGCTCTTGCATGCCAAGCATGGATGCGATACTGACATGATCAGCTCCATAGACGAGGCGGCTGTATACTTCGTCGGATGCCACGATCAGGTCATGCTCAACGGCGAGTCTGGCAATACCTTCCAGTTCGGAGCGTGGCACAATAGCGCCTGTGGGATTGTTAGGATTGCCGAGCAAGATCATCTTTGTACGCGGTGTGATCGCCGCAGCAATCTCGGCTGCTCGTACGCCGAAGTCGTATTGTGCATATGTGGGAACCGGGACAGGCACGCCACCGGATAAAATAATATCGGCCTCATAAGCGACATAACCGGGATCAGGTGAGATCACTTCATCGCCGGGATCAATAAGTGTGCGCATCGCCAGGTCTACGCCCTCGCTGACACCAACCGTGACCAGTATTTCATTGGCGGCGTTATAAATAAGACCATAGCGACGCTCTAACATCGCGGCAATCTCTTCACGCAACGCAATTGTGCCATAATTAGAAGTATAGCGCGTATGACCATCTATAATAGATTGAATACCTGCCTGGCGAATATGCTCTGGTGTCACAAAATCAGGTTCACCCACGCCCAGCGAGATCACGTCCGGCATTGTATTTATAATATCGAAGAATTTTCGAATGCCCGAAGGCTTTACTTTGCGTACTCTTTGCGCCAGGACCTCACGTTTGACTGACATAAAATTTATACCCCTTTTCCCTTCAACAATGAAAGCTCGCTATGGCAACAGACAACGTTGCCTTATCCTATGGTTACCACTTAGCCTATATTCTACAATATAGTTTGATGAGATTGCCATTGACAAAGCGCTCATTGCTTGGTACACTTATTCTAATGCTTATGGGCAGCGGGCACCTCGCAAGTGCCGATGACCTTGTTACTTGTCGTGAAAAGCGGGACGGGTGCGGCATGCGAGAGCTCTAAGACCTATAGAACGTCAAGCAGGTAGGTGGCAAGCGAGGTAAACACATTCAGCGAGGGCTCAACCCGCTCCCATAGGCAGGAGCAATCCCCTTCAGATACTACTCGTGGGAATTGTCACAAATGAGAACTTTCTGACCTCAAAGGCGGGCCAATCCTCAAAATATATAGTGCTGATTGATACTGATATCGGCGATGATATCGACGACGCCCTGGCACTCGCCCTGGCTCTGAAGTCCTCCGAAATTGAGCTACAGGGCGTTACGACAGTGTTCGGGGATACACAGCGACGAGCACAACTGGCTGCTCACCTGCTCGGTATCTTTGGGCGCGCCGACATTTCCATTGCGGCAGGCATCGGCACACCGCTACAACCACGCCGCCGCCCGTCCGGAGTACCTCAGGCGGCCATTCTCGATGAACGTAATGTATCATCAGCTATCAGCAATCTCTCAGGACCAGAACTTATCATCCAGACGACGCTGGTCCATCCAGGTCGCGTCAACCTTATCTGTATTGGCCCACTTACGAATATTGCCACAGCGCTCAAAATGGAGCCACGGCTCTTCATGTCTATACGACATATTATTATGATGGGTGGCTCCAGCAGCATTCCCCTGGCTGACTGGAATGTACGCAATGATGTACTGGCGACGCAGATAGTACTGGGCGCGGGTATCCCTATCACAATGATCGGCTTCAATATCACGATGCGCTGCCAGTTGCGTACATACGATATCGAGCGCCTACGCAATTCTGATAAGCCAGAAACGCAGTTATTGAGTAAGCTGATTGCTGTCTGGCAGCGACATCGACCACGGGGACAGGCGGAATTGCCTTATCTCCATGATCCTTTGACGATTGCAGCACTATGCAAGCCAGAGTTATTTACATTCGAGGAGATACCTGTACGCGCAATCGGCCACGGACCATTCAAGGGCTTTATAGTACCACGCGTGATGCAGGGTCCATGGGTGAATGCTGCCGTCAATGTGCAGGTAGAGGAGGCGCGCGAGTGGATAATGCAGCGCCTCCTGGAGTAGCTTTACAGTCCCAGGCCCCTGACCTTCTCGACGATGTCAGGAAGAGCCGCTAACACGGCATCTATGTCGGCCCCGGTGTTTGACTTGCCCAATGTCAGGCGCAGACTGCCATGCGACCACTCTGGCGGCAATCCCAGCGCGATCAGAACGTGCGAGGGATCGACGGAGCCAGAAGTGCACGCGGAGCCTGTAGAGGCTGCGATGCCGAGCAGATCAAGATTAAGCAGGATCGATTCGCCTTCGACGCCTTCGAAGCAGAAGCTGGCATTATTGGGCAAACGATCCTCGGGATGCCCTGTGAGTCGGCTGCGGGGAATGGTCAGGATACCCTCGATCAGGCGATCACGCAGAGCTTTGAGGCGTGGCGTTACCTGGGGAAGCTCTTCCTGGGCCAGTCGCAGGGCTGTAGCGGTTCCGACGATACCAGCAACGTTCTCAGTACCAGCACGTCGTCCACGTTCCTGTGAACCGCCCTGCAATTGTGGCAGAATACGCATCCCCTGGCGGACATAGAGGATGCCCATCCCCTTTGGTCCGTAGAATTTGTGTGCGGAGAGCGAGAGCAGATCAGCATTCAGTCCTGCGACATCAATCGGGATCGTTCCGCCCGCCTGGACAGCATCCACGTGAAAAGGGATCTTTCTGGCACGACAGATGCGCCCGATCTCAGCAACAGGCTCGATGGTACCAATCTCGTTATTCGCATACATAATCGAGACGAGGATGGTCTGGTCCGTAATAGCACGCGCTACATCATCAGGATTCACGCGTCCATACTCGTCAACAGGCAGATAGGTAGTTTTGAAGCCAGAGCGTTCCAGGTACTGACAGGTATGCAGCACAGCGTGGTGTTCAATCGCTGAAGTGATCAGGTGATTGCCCTTCTTTTGCGAGGCATAGGCCATACCTTTAATGGCAAGGTTATCGCTCTCGGAGCCACAGCCGACAAAGGCTATCTCAGTGGGACGACAATGGATAATCTCAGCCACCTGCTCGCGTGAACGGTCTATCGCCTGCATAGCGTGGCGTCCTAATGTGTAGATGCTGCTCGCATTACCATACTCGGTCGTAAGATACGGGATCATCGTATCCAGTACGCGCGGGTCAAGTGGGGTCGTGGCAGCGTGATCAAGGTAAATGGTGCGCTCCGACATAGTATCGTGTCCCTGTTATTTTATGCACATGCTGTAATTCTTCATGATTTCTTCTCCTGACTCCTCAGCGCCTGCGGCGAGGAATCAGAAAAGGCTTTTGAGCAGTTACATTATATCATTAAGGACAACTACAAAGACCCCCAATTAAAAATGGTATCAGGCGTAATCCCTGGGGAGTGATATGCCAGCGTAATCAACTTATGCGGATCAAGTGTAATAGTATTGAAATCGCTCTTATACGGCTTGCCATCAACATACACCTGCCAACCGGCAGACTGATCCAACTGAGATGGATACTGCAACTGCGGAAATTGCTGTTTCCAGACATGCAGAAAGTTCCCCAACGTAAAAGTCATTTGCTGCGGAGCCTCTATATGTATAACACCACTGGTGTCATGCGTATGCAGCCAGTAAAAGCAGGCGTTCGTTATGCCAATATTCTGCGATACAGGTACCGCCTGCCCATTTATATAGATGGACAGATGAGCATGGACGTGATATGTAAGCATCTCTGTTGCATTACATTGCACATTATCAACAACTGGCATGAGCGACGGCTGACCGTTTGTATCTACTGATATAGATGTACTCGCAGCAGTGGGAGATGGTTGACTTGCCGCTGAACCTGGCTGGCCACGAGTAAAGTACAGGAAAGATGCAACTGTCAAAACAACAGCGGCGATCACGCCGCCGATAACTATCCGTCTTGTAACTGCCGCACGCCGTTGTGCAGCCGCACGGCGCAGTTGCTCTTCCCGACGCTCACGGCGTCGATCCTGTTTCGTTGTTGGCTTTGTTGGTTGGTTGGTCGATTGTTTACCCATTGATGGCTTCCAATTTCTTATTGTGTTTCGGCAGGCTTCTTCTTAAAAAAGCCCTCGTTCATACTACCACTGCGATACCCCAGAAGATCGACAGTGACATAAGCATAGCCAATCTTGCGCAGGCCATCGGTCACCGTACGGCTCATCTCCTCCTCAATGAGGCGAGGAATATCCGCACGCTCCACTTCGATACGTGCAATTTTATCGTGGTGACGTACACGCAGTTGGCGGAAGCCCAGCTCACGCAGCAATTTCTCCGCCTTGTATACCATTTGCAGCGAGGCTACATCGACCTTGCTACCGTACGGAATGCGCGACGAGAAACAGGCCATTGCGGGCTTGTCCCATACGGGTACGCCAAGCATATGAGCCACTGCACGGATCTCGCGCTTGCCCATCTCAGCTTCCTTCAACGGTCCACGCACACGAAACTCGCGTGCCGCACGCTGACCAGGGCGAAAATCACCATCATCATCTTTATTCACACCATACGCAATATGGCGTAGATTGTGCTGCTTCGCAAGCGGCTCTAACTGAGAAAACAGTTCAGTCTTACAAAAGTAACAGCGATTGAGATTATTGACAGCATAGCGCTCATCTTCAAGCTCATGGGTCTCCAGTGTAAGCAGCGGGATACCCATCTGCTCAGCGACGGAGACGGCTTCTGCGGTCTCTTCTGGTGCATAAGCATCTGAGGAAGCAATTGCTCCCATCGCGCGCTCGCCCAGTACATCATGTGCAACCTTAAGCAGCAGCGCACTATCGACACCGCCCGAATAGGCCACCAGCACCGATTCCATCTCGCGCAGAATCGCCTGCAAATGTTCATATTTTGCTTGCGTTGAAGCATCTAATGCTTCAACGCGTTCTGTATTGACATTGGAGGTATTAATCATTATCTTAACTCCAGGCAAGATATTAAAAAAAGACCCACGACTTCCAGAACAACTCATCTTTTCGGGTCTATCCAAATACCTGGCCCTCATTATAACATAGAGCTATAAACAACCATCAGTACCCCTTGAATTAAATACGGGATATGTTACACACTTTTTTGTTACGACCAGCAATCTACCGGAGTAACTAACTGGAGACTATTGTATGCCAGCGCACACCTCGACCGCTGCTCTTATTCTAGCGGCAGGCAGTTCCAGCCGCATGGGAGCCGGGCGGCATAAATTACTTTTACCGCTCGGCGATCGCCCGGTCCTGGCACGTGTTATCGCAGCAACGCTTGCATCACGGGCCAGACCTATCATGCTTGTCCTGGGACACCAGGCCGAACAGGTACGCATGCAGATTGCCGCATACACTGACCATCCTGCCATTCTCAGTATAGAAAATCCCGCCTATCTCCAGGGCATGAGCACCTCACTACGCGCAGGGCTACAGGCGCTCATAACTAATGAGAACAAAAGTGAAGCGCCATCGCATTCCCTCGACGGCGTACTTATTGTGCTCGGAGACCAGCCGCTGATGACCTCACATATTATTGATACGCTCATCACCAGCAAGCAAACGACAGGGAAACGTATCATCATCCCTTTTTATAATGGTACACGCGGAAATCCAGTTCTATTTGACGCCAGCCTCTTCCCCGAGCTGCTGGAGATTACCGGCGATGGCGGTGCACGCAGCGTCATCGAACGACATCAGCAGGAGGTTGCAAGGATCGAACTGGGCGCTTCTATGGCGAGCTATGATGTAGATACCTGGGAAGCATATCAAGAAGTTGTAGCAGAGTGGGAACGGAAATAAGGACTATAGGCATGGACAAACAGGAAGATGTACGCAAGCAGCAGGCAAGGTTCTGGTTAGACTACAGCCAGCAACTCTCAACGGCCATTCGTTATGCCGAGGCTCTGACGGCAGCAGAACGGGCAGTCAGGCTGGATGAGACGAACGCGGAAGCCCATTATGTGCGAGGAACATGCCTGGCTATGCTCGCTCGCTATGACGAAGCACTGCTTAATTTTGACGAAGCATTGCGACTCGACGGGAATTATGTCCCAGCCTGGGATGGGAAAGCATGGGTACTGGGCATCAAAGGACAGAAGGCTGAGGCATTAGAGGCGATTAACAGGGCGTTGGAGCTCGATCCTGAGTATTTTGAGGCTCAGAAGCGCAAGAAGCGGTTGGAGGCAATGGAAGGTAAGTAAATTGCAGTTAACCGCCTGCCAGTTTACTCTCAATATATAAGAGCGGTTGGTTGCCCTGGCCCTGGATATGTAACTTTTTGCGTACTCCGCGCGTGTTATAGAGAAGGTCTAAGGAAGAAAAATTTGCAAGGAATCACTTAAGGAATCACTTCTTTCCCCTTGTCCTCGAAAGAGAGGCATATCAAGGCAGATATCCCAAACATGGACAGGGATTGACCTTCCTGGAGAGAGGAAGAAAACAGATGTTCTCTCAATGACGAAAGGAGCAGAAACATATATGACGACAACAAGTGAACAATCAACCATGATAGCTGTTTTTGCAGATCGTGATCAAGCGAATCAGGCTATCGATAACCTTCGTCGTGCTGGATATAGCTATGACCAGATCAGATTAGTACAGCGCGGCACGAACAGTTTTATCGAGGACCTCAAAAGTTTGTTTACAGCCCAGACAACTGCCACTACAAACTCGGCTGATGACTGGATGAGAATAGGTGTGCCAGAGCAAGATGCACACCACTATCAAAGTGAACTTGATGCAGGTCGTAGTATCGTGCTTATCAAAGCCGCTACCAGTCCAGAGCAGGCTCTCAGTATCCTGCGTCAGAGCGGGGCATATGATATTGCCGCTCGCCTGAGAACTGCACAACCGGCTATGGCAGCGGGAGCTTATAATCCCAATGCTCAACCGGGAGCTTACAACCCCAATGCTCAGCCAGGAGCTAACAATCCCAATGTTCCCCCGAGAACACGTGATACACAGCCCCAGCCACGTCCAGCCAACACACAAGCCGAACGAAACGCTTGATTGCCGCTAGCAAACGGTCATTCTTACAGAAGGGGAGAGGCTTCGAGCATTCCCCTTCCTGTTCTTTCAGCAAGAAGCCTCTGATTGCTCAGAGGCTTTTGTTTGCCAGGTTACTCAACTACACCAGCGTATTTCAGGTTGTCCTGAAGCTCAGCCCAGGTTGTCTGAGCTACTCGCGGTAGGCAATGCGCTCGGATACAGGTGTCACAGTAAAATACATAGCAAAGCGCGGCCTTGAGATGGTTTTCCGAAGTATACAGTACTACAAGCCACTTTTAGGAACAATAGTATCATACGTCCTGTATTGTATGGAACCTTCTAAGCATTGATCGCCGTATCATCTTACAATGGAACAGCACATAATCATTCTTTATTATGCGCATGTAACCCCACCAATGGAGCAACGTATTGAAGTTAACTATAAATGTCGAGATTATGCGCTAGAAATTCAGGGGGATAACGAGTGCCGGAGCCAACAATGATCAAAATGGATACCAGTTCTCCGAACGTAAGAATAAAACCGAATCGTCGCCTTATAGCTCGCCTGTTCAGTCTCTCCCGCCCTTACTGGTGGCAATTTGCTATTATTCTGCTGACGACCCTGCTCACCAGCACTCTGACCGTGACATATCCGGCGCTGATGGGACAGGTTATCGATAACGTGATTGGTAAGAACGCGCGTGCGCTCCATAACATTATTTTCCTGTTCCTCGCCCTCTCCGTCGCGCAGGCAGTCATCAGCTTTTTGCAGGGCTACTGGATGACCAGCATCGGCGAAAGAATCGTGATCGAACTGCGCATCCGTCTGTTCAGTCACCTGCAGAAACTCTCATTGAGCTTTTTTCAGGATAATCGCACAGGCGAATTACTCAGTCGCCTGACCAACGATGTAGGCCAGGTACGTGCGGCGGTCACCAATAACCTCATCAGCCTTGTACAGAATATTATTACTCTGCTTCTCGGTGTAGTCGTTATTGTGGGTGGTCCAAATACTATTCTGGCTGCTGCGAATCGCTTCAATATCCACATCCCACTTGCCAACTCAAACATCTCATTTGGCCCAACACTGCTGATTACCGCGCTTATCCTGTTTCCCGTCGTATTTCTTCCCTTTTTTACAAGCCGTTACCTGCGTAAATTCGCGAAGCAGGAACTCAAAAAATTGAGCGAGGCGACGGCGGCATCAGAGGAAGCCATCAGCAATGCGAAAATCGTGAAGGCATTCACGCGCGAGGAATATGAAATTACCCGCTATAACGCGCTCGCCTGGCAACAATTTAGCATTGTGCACAAAAGAGCGCGCCTGCAGAGTATTGTGCAGGGCGGTACAAGCCTGCTTAGCGTCGCCGGTATTGCCGTATTTCTCTGGTATGCCAGCACGGCAGTTCTGAATGGCAGCCTCACGATCGGCATCTTGAGTACCATTGTGATCTACTTCGGTATCCTGTCCCAACCTTTTATCGCGCTCAGTATGCTCTATAGTCAATTTCAAGTAGCCCTTGGTGCCTCCGAACGCGTTTTTGAATTGCTGGATCAGTCCATCACGATTACAGATGAGCCTGGAGCACTCCCTCTGCCGCCAGTTATAGGAGATGTGCGCTTTGAACAGGTCGAGTTCAGCTATGATGAACGTACGACAGTCTTACATGGTGTCAACTTCGAAGCGGAACAGGGGAAAGTTGTGGCGCTGGTCGGTCCAAGTGGAGCAGGCAAAACGACGATTGCTAATTTGATTCCTCGCTTCTTTGATATCCAGAGTGGACGCATTACTGTCGATGGTTACGATATCCGCCACGTGCAGGTCAAAAGTTTGCGTGAGCAGATCGGGATTGTGCTACAGGAGCCGGTACTTTTCGGAGCGACGATACGCGAAAACATTGTCTATGGACGCCTGGATGCAACCCAGGAAGAGATAGAGGAAGTGGCACGGGCATCCAATGCGTATGAATTTATCGAAAAGCTGCCACAGGGCTACGATACGCTGGTAGGTGAACGAGGTGTCAAGCTTTCGGGCGGGCAGAGGCAACGTATAGCGATTGCGCGTGCTTTGCTCCGAAATCCGCGCATCCTTATCCTGGACGAAGCCACCAGCTCCCTGGACAATGAGAGCGAACGATTGGTGCAGGAGGCACTTGACCGGCTGATGCGGAACCGCACCACGATTGTTATCGCGCACCGTCTGACCACCGTACAGAACGCCGACAAAATTGTGGTCATCGAGAAAGGCCAGATCGCCGAGCAGGGCAATCACGAGGAACT
>WNFY01016899.1_pt1 | contig 10548 bp, 9 predicted proteins | sample 5400091 | NCBI WGS metagenome assembly WNFY01 (sample SAMN13153364, study PRJNA577476) | soil metagenome | isolation source: 60 cm soil or saprolite under grassland replicate 1 | place: USA:California | collected 2016-06-15
CTTTACGCGGAGTACCACATACACTTGGGTTACGCAATTCGCAGGCCAGCAACGCTGGCCCGCACCTGGGCTGGAGTGGAGATGGTGCTCCGGGCGACAGGTCTCTTCGTTCTTTTGCTACCGGAGCAGTTATTCAGCATTTTACTAAAACCCTGAACCGTGTGCCAGGAGTGGATTTCCGGTTGCCTACTGAAGAAGAGTTGGATGCTTTGGAAGCTTTTCAGTTATCAGTGGGCCTTCAGGAAGAATTAAAGTTACCATTGCCATTAAAGGATTCCATTGTTTTACGGGGCCAGGCTATTTTTAATGATCGTGAAACGGGTAAATGTTTTGTTTGTCATTTTAATGCCGGTGCAAATGCTAATCCAGAATTTTTCGGAATAGGTGCGGGCAATCTCAATTTTAATACCGGCGTAGAAGATCTGCCTGACCAGCCTGTTGATCTTTCCGGCGAATTGCATCCGCGGGATGATGGATTAGGTACTCCCGGAGACAGTACTTTCAATACACCATCTTTAATAGAAGCAGCAGAAACAGGGCCTTTCTTTCATAATAATTCAGTGCAAACAATTGAAGGAGCAGTAGCATTTTATGATGGAGAAGCATTTAATAATTCACCGGCTGCTAATATTTTGGATAGCCTGACAGGAAGTAAAATTGAGTTAGATGCTACGCAAATAGTAGCCATCGCCGCTTTTCTAAGAGTAATCAATACGCTTGAAAATATCAGGCAGAGTGAAGATTTTTTAAATTCTTTTGTGAAAAAAACTTTTTTGGGAAATGAAGAATATGATAAATTACTAAATCGCGCCGGAGATGAGACTAATGATGCTATCCAAGTATTATCAGGTGGCGGATTACATCCTGCAGGGGTTGCTCATTTAAAGAAGGCATTTGTGTCACTTGAAAAAGGAATAAAGAAGCGATCATGGTCCAATAAAAAGTCTAATGCCGAAGATGCATTGGCAGAATTGGAGCTGGCACGCAAAGAACTTGTACAATAGATCAGAGTGTGATAGCAAAACAGATGAAATAGAATAATCATATTTTTTTATCAGCATCAAAAAAATTCATTCCCGTTAAAAAAATAAATAACAACCAATGAAAACGTTGTTGAAGCATACAAAGATTATCATTTTGACGACCATTTTGTGCTGGACTTCTTATGGCATATACGCACAGAAGGAGACAGAGGTATTTATACCATTGGGTAAATCTCCCGGGGTATCCGGTAAATATTCAGTTATGGGAAAAGTAGGAACGGTTAACACAGCAGATTCTACTATTACCATCGCACAGGATGCAACTATTAAAACAATTAAAATAACAGCAGGCACGGAAATTTATTTAGACAAAAGCAAACTTAAATTAACCAATAAAAAAGGTTCATTTGCAGATATTAAAGAGGGATTAATGGTAGAGGCAAAATATAAGAATAATAAACCGGATGGTTTAATAGAATGGCTTAAAGTGCAACTTGAATGATAACAAAAAAATTTGTTGACACCAGTAAACTCAAAAAATCTATTTAACAATTAAGCGTAATAGAAATTACTCTTCTTCTTGCACAATATTGAGACGCAGTGACACGTCGAGTGTCTTATATTTTCATTTACAGATTTAAGGTACAGCATTATTGCATCAATCCTGGGTAAGCGATAATCATCAAACAGAGGTTAAAAAAATCTGCTTACATTCGTTATCATTATGCATGAAATTTCAACAACAATTATTTCGGCTCGCAAAAAAGAAATTGTACGGCAATATCTTGCTGAACTAGATAAGCATATTCAGCAACTAAAAGAAGGACGGGCAGACCGGGCGCTGGAAATAAGAGATCTTGCCGGCTTGTTGCATTTACACCCTGTGCATTTAAGTAATACCATTAAAGAAGTAACAGGCAAATCCACCTGCGATCTGTATGAAGAACGTTTGGTTCGCATTGCGAAAGAATTATTGCTCACTACAACACTGCCAATATCACATATTGCTGCACGCCTAACCTACGACCCTTCCAACTTCACCAAGTTTTTTAAACAGTACACAGGTACTACACCTAAAAAATTCAGAGAACACTTTATGCAGTAGCCTAAAAATCTTAAATGTTCACCATTTTTTCTTAAACAGTCACCAAAACAGCATGGTTGTTGAGCAATAGTTTTGTGCAACATTTTAAAAACAAAAATTGATATGGCAGCACAAACAAAAATTGCATTGATAACCGGCGGCAGCCGTGGCCTTGGAAAAAATATGGCAACAAGTATAGCGAAAAAAGGTACTGATGTTATACTCACTTATCGCAGCAATGAAGCAGAGGCACAACATACTGTAAAAGAAATTGAAAGTATGGGACAAAAGGCTGCAGCGCTTCACCTTGATATGAATGATTTTAAATCGCTTGACAATTTTGTACAACAGGTTTTGAAAACATTACAATCAAAATGGAATGCCGGTTCATTTGATTTTTTGGTAAACAATGCCGGCATCGGTGCCACTGTGCCTTTTACAGAAGTAACTGAAGAATTGTTTACTGATTTTTTAAATGTGCATTTTAAAGGAGTATATTTTTTAACGCAGAAATGTGTATCGCACATCAATGAAGGTGGATGCATAATCAATATCTCTACGGGCACTACACGGTTTAGTAATCCTGGTTATTCTATATATGCATCTATGAAAGGCGCAGTAGAAGTATTCACAAAATATCTGGCTAAAGAACTGGGTGCAAAAGGTATCAGAGCAAACATAGTGGCGCCGGGACCGATAGAAACAGATTTTAATAATGCTGCTATCCGCAATAATCCGCAGATGAAAGAAAGATTGAGTTCACTTTCTCCTTTAGGTCGCGTAGGCCATGCAGATGATATAGGCGGCGTTGTAGCTTTTCTTTGTACGGAGGATGCAAAATGGATCAATGGTCAGCGGATAGAAGTGAGCGGTGGAATTAATTTGTAAGACGGCACTTCCCTCATTAGCGTTTCGCAATATGTCTTTTCAATGTAAGATAGTCGAGAAAATAAATAACTTTTAGTGAAAAGTTATTATTGCTGTCCCCGGTGATTGTATCACCAAGATTTTTGAAATATTGTTTTTGTACATCGTCGGTAAAATTCTGCGCCGCATCTTTCCACACAATATTTAAAAAACTGCCGGGTGCAAACTCCCATGTATAAACCATATCAATATTGAAATAGTTTACATTCTGATTTGCATCGGGATGAAAGTTGTTATGAAGCAGGAGACTGCCATCGCGCTGTAACAAATAAAATTCCTTATTCTCAACAGTGCTTAAATAATATCTCGCCCTGAAAGTGATACCCATTTTATTTGTGAAATTGTATTTGGCACTTAGTATTTGCTCAATCGTATTGATTCTGCGCCTGGCGAAATTTATATCCACGCTGCCATCCACATCCGTGTATCCCATATTATTGTAACGCGGATTAAAGTTTATATTATGCTGAAGCGAAAATTTGTTATTGAACCGCATGTTCTGATTGAATAATATTTCGACGTCGAATGACCTGTAAAAATTAATTCTGTTACGCGTAAACACATCTGTTGAAAAAGAATATTTTTTGCTCTCATTGCTTTCGAAAGAAATGCCTAAACCAATACTTGCACCCCGTTTAAAAAACCAGCCCACGGTTCTTGGCTCATAAAAATCTTTTTCCGGGAAAGAGTAATCAGTATGGCCGCTAATCCACCACAGTTTTTTACTCTGAATATTGATATTGAAATTCACCTCTGCATTTTGATACATCTCATTTGCGGGCGCAATTTTTTTTGAGAGATAATTTATATTTCCATTTAAGTTCAGAAAAATCTGATTATACCAGTTTTTCGGTTCCGTCCATTTGTAGTTAATCCATGCAATATGTTTTAAATAATTATTATTGGTAAAATAACCCATATCATCACTGGTGTAGCTTGTGTCCGTTCTTTCCTGCGAAACACTGAAGTTGAATCGTCCGCTACTTTTGCCGAAATGCAGTTCGTGACTAAAACCGGTTTGCGTTTTATTACCAGGCAAACCCGCAGAATGCTGCGCATAATTAAACCTGTTGCTCATAGCAAGTTTGCCGCCAAGATTCCATGTATTTTTTTTATCAAAAAGCTCAAATAAACCTGCACTTACATTAGCATCATATTCATTGCCTTCGCGCCACACATTGGTATTTACAAAGGAGACACTTGAATTATGCTTTAGTGTTTTATCGAGTACCAATTCATTGTAATTGGTAAGCGGGTTTGTAAGTATCTTCCTTTGTTGCTTTGTAACAGTGTCTTCAATAGTTGCATATTGAGCTTTGGTAATAGCATTTAAAAAACCTATGCCTAATCCATTTTGCATTCTGCCCGAAATTTTTGTGGCATTGATCAATTTTGATTCTCTCGGATTTTTAATAACTGTTTCATTGCTGCCAGTTTCATTATATACATCATACATGTGAACAGGTTCGCCGCCGATGCGTCTTGAGTAAAATAAATTGCCCTTGCTAAACAACTCTGTGCCTTCTGTAAAAAAAGGTCTGTATTCATTATACTTTACTTCAAATGGTGTAAGGTTAAGAACCTTGTTATCGCTTTGCACTTGTCCAAAATCGGGTATCAATGTAGCATCGAGTGTAAATGCCTGGCTAATGCCATACTTCAAATCTAATCCGCCATTTACCTGGCTTGTCCAGTTTTTTTGTCCCGGCTGATTCAACGGATAATGATTCGCATATACTGAAAAATAGGGTGAGAGCTGCAAACGCAATGGAGGCTTAATGTTTGAAAGCCCTTTCCATATTGCTTCCTGCGTAAGAAACCCATTTACGTTCGGATCTATAGGATTCCATGTAAATTGTTGCTCCGTTTTTCTTCTTCGGCGTGTGATGTTGAACCCCCAATCCTGCACATTTTTTTTACCAAAGCGAATGGCAGAAAAAGGGATAAAGATTTCAAAGCCCCATCCGCTGTCTGTTATTACTGTTGCACTTTGCCAAACTGAATTCCAGCTAAAGTCTTCCATATCTTCATTCTGACTTGGCGGGTTCATTTTTGCATCCCATTGTTCACCTAATGGTGTTACAAAATATTCAAAGCCATTTAGCTTATCATTATAAGTATCGAATATGATACCTATGTAATCATTGGTACCAAAACCATCACGACCTTTCAATTCAGTAGCTATGCTGTCCTTTGTTCTTTCATAACAAAAGCCGCCAAAATAAATACCTTCATCATTATACATAAGATAAGAAACTGTTTTGGTTCCGGGATTTTCCAAAGCACCAATCTTTGGTCTGAATTCTACGAGATTGGTCATTACTGCTGCATCCTTCCATGCTGAATCTTTTAATAGTCCATCAATTTTTATAGAACCAGTTGTGCGCTTTGCTTCAAGTATCCTGGGTTTATTTGTTTGTGCCATACTGCTAAATGACATGAAGAGAAAAATGAATGATATAGCAGTACCGGCTTTCATAACTCTTACAATTTTTATAGTAACGAGAATGAAGATGAAAATGTTACAATGTTCAAAATTGAGCATACCAATTTCTTTAAAGAATTAATTTACGTGAAGTGTAATGTATACCTGACGAGTGGCAAACAAATTCATTGAGAATTTAAATGTGAGAAATTTTATTCGCAGGTGACGGGTCACTCCCGTCCGAACGGCATTCAGCCGGGCGGGCACTTTTGCATTCTGAACTATATTCATCAAGCATCCTTCACCTATTGTATAATACATGCCCTGTAGCTTAAGAATTTTAACCCGGAATAACTACAGAAAATGTTTTCGTTTTTTGCTAAGTGTTCAGATAACTTGTTTTATTAGACTACATTGTTCGTGATATCATCATACAATTCCTCATGCTGCTTTTCACAAGCTATACATTTCTCCATATTGCCTGGTACAATAATTAGTAATTTTGAAATAAACAAAAGTTTATGGGATTAGTATATGCAAATATTACATTAATAAATGGTGGCGATGTAGAAATGAATACGATGTTGTGGGCCCAATATATGTAAAGTTTAAAAATCGAACTGCTGTCTGCAGCGCAATGGTTTTAAAAGGTGATACTGAGCCTTTATTGGGTGCAATTGCTATGGATGAAATGGACGTATTGATTCATCCTCAACGTCAGGAACTGGTTGTAAATCCTGAGCACCCCTATTATGCTCAATTGAGCTTAAAGTAATTTCTTTCTTATGGCATATCAATTGCAGCATACATTGAATAAAATGTTTGTTATGCCAGAGAATAAAATAATCAAGCGTGCCCAACAGGCGAAACGCGAAGGCAAAGCGCCGACTACACAAGCCGGTGAATTTGTACATGAAGAGATAAAAAAAATTCGTAAAGGTGAGCATGGTGCAAGGTCAGCGAAACAAGCTATTGCTATTGGTTTGAATGAAGCGAGGCGTGCAGGTGTTAAATTAAAACCGCCAAAGAAAGGCACCGTTTCGGAAAAAACACGTGAGAGTGCTGAACATGCATATGAAAAAGGTCAGAAACATGAACCTGTTTCCAAAACAAGGTCACGCGCAAGAGTAAAGGCGTTGAAGCATGAAAGCACGACTACTGTTTCTCATAAGGCACTTTCAAAACAAGCACACACGGCAGCAAAAAAGCGTAAAGCTTCAAATCGTTCTGCTGCTGCGAAAAAAGCTGCACGCACAAGAGCACGCAGGAAAAGTGCATGATGCCTTGAGATAATACAAAATGAAATTGCATGCATTTGCAAGTAGTGAAATATTCTTGTGCCTTCTAAAATCTTGTTAATACTTTCTGTACTTGTTAAGAAAAAATCATTTGCGGAAAAGATGCTCAATAATTCCGGCATTGAATTTTCATCAACTTATGTAAACTGAAGTTATGCCGTGAAGTAAAATTAATTATCCGGAACTGGAAGGTAAGTTTTTGAAAAATCTGCTTTATAAGTATTTCAAACAACAAGACTTCGTAATGCATAATTTTAATAAACCGATGCGCAGAATTTTTATAGAAGAACCGGCTTGCTCAATAAAGAACAATGCCTTACCTACCGGCAGGCAGGCGTAAAAGAGAGCAATTTTCGTGACGAAGCAGCAAATTGGAAACAAGAAAAGCTACATAGAAGAACAAGGTTTGCTATAAAAAAATCTTTTCGCTCTCTCCATATAAACATGTTTAAGTACGTCATTCTCTTTTGTAAACCCGGCGCATAAATAAGTTTGTCGTCACACTGTCTTTGCAATTATTTCTCATGCGCCACTAAGCAAACTTTAAAGGAAAATAAGGCAAAAAAGTATTATTGTTGCTACTTCAAAACGCTTATGAAAAGCCGGGTAAAATACCAATAAATACTTTTAATATCACATTATAAGTCTTATGAGAAACCTTCGTTTGCGACGGCTGAAAGATATCTCCATCACGAAAAAACTTTATTTTATTGTAGGTGCTATGGCAGTGCTGATTGCTATAGAATTACTCACACTCTGGTTTGCTATTCATACACTTTCATCTGTAAGAGCTTTTGTGGGAGCAGAAGGATTATGGTCAAAGGCTCAAAAAGATGCAATTTTTCAGTTAGGAAAATATTATCGCACGCATAATGAAGAGGATTATAAATCATTCCAAAAATTTATGGAAGTGCCTTTGGGCGATCATAAAACAAGACTGGAACTATTGAAGAAAGATCCTGACTTTACTATTGCACGCCAGGGATTTTTGGAAGGACGCATTCACGCCAATGATATTGATGGAATGATAAAATTAGTGCGGAGGTTTTATAACATCTCCTATATTAATAAGGCAATTACCATCTGGACGGAAGGAGATTCAATTATAGCACGGTTAATACCTATAGGTGAAGGGCTTCATAAAGAAATAACTTCATTATCTCCGTCGCAGGAAAAATTAGATCGGCTTATTAGTGAAATAGATCCCATCAATCAGCGACTTACTGTGCTTGAAGATAATTTTTCTTACACATTGGGAGAAGGTTCACGCTGGCTGGAAAATATAATCCTGAAATTATTATTCACAGTTGCATTGACGGTAGAAATAACGGGGCTCGTGCTTACTATATCTGTCAGCAGGGGAATAACAAAAGGATTAAATGAAATAAACAGGGCAACAACAAAAATTGCAAAAGGCGATTTGAGTGACAGGGCAACTGTGTTCTCAAAAGATGAAATTGGTCTTGTGGCAAATGCGGTAAATCAAATGACAGAACAACTGATTCTTTCCAATAAAGAGCTTGAGCAGTTTGCCTATATTGCTTCCCATGATTTACAGGAACCGTTAAGAACTATTTCCAATTACACAGGATTATTCCAGGAACAATACAAAGGAAAATTAGATAAGGATGCGGATAAATATCTCGATTTAATTAACGGAGCAACTGTACGCTTGCAATCGCTCATCAAAGGTTTGCTGGACTACTCACGAATAGGACATGATAAAATCATGACCGAAGTGGATTGTAATAAAGTTGTGCAGGATGTTCTGAAAGATATGACCACACTTATTGAAGAAAGCCATGCAGCAATTTATGCAGAAAAATTGCCGGTTGTAAAAGGCTATCCTGAATTAAAATCACTTTTTCAAAATCTTATCAGCAATGCAATAAAATTCAGAAAAAAAGATGAGCAAATAATTATCCATATTACTGTACAATCAAAAAATAATGAATGGCTTTTCGCAGTAAAAGATAATGGAATAGGAATAGACAAAAAATACTATGAACGTATTTTTACAATTTTTCAGAAACTGCATACGCAAAAACAATATGCGGGAACAGGAATAGGATTAGCACACTGCAAGAAAATTGTTGAGCTGCACAGGGGAAAAATTTGGGTGGAATCAGAACCGGGGAAAGGAAGCAGTTTTTATTTTACTATTCCAAAAAACGCTGTCAAATGAAAAGGAAACTTGATTGCATTATGCTGATAGATGACAATGAAGACGATAATTTTTATCATCAGATCGTGATAAGGGATATGGAGATTACAAATGAAATTAAAATTGCAGAAAGTGGTTTTGAAGCGTTGGAAATGCTTACGAAAGAAAACGATGCTCCTGAACTTATATTTTTAGATATCAATATGCCGGCAATGAATGGCTGGGAGTTCCTTGATGAATATAATAAATTAAGTGACGAACAAAAAGCAAGTGTAATTATTATTATGCTTACTACATCATTAAATCCCGCAGACAGAAATTTACGCTGTTGAATTCTTTATTCATCGGAGTGAAAAATGTTGCTTATCTTTTATGAGCAATCTTGACTGCTTATGAGAAAGCTTTTTGTACTACTTAAAATATGTTTGAGTAATAATGATCTCCACATTCCTCAAAAAGTTGTAGATAAAATCTTTCAGCCATTCTTCACTACAAAACCAACAGGACAGGGAACAGGATTAGGTTTGAGTTTGAGCTATGATATAATCAAAGCACATAGTGGAGAAATAAAAGTAGAAACAGAAGAAGCAAGGTGCAGAGTTTATTATTCAGTTATTCTAATACGACCAATCAATGAAAAAAATTATAACTGCGATATTTCTTCTCATAGCGATACATGGCATCGGCTATGCGCAAGATGTTAATGGTGAGTCCGACTGGCACGAAGATATCTTGCATCGTTTGGATACAGCCAGACAAGACACCAGTCGCGTGCTGCTGATAATTGAATTGGCTAATTACTTCAAATTTTATTTACCGGACTCTGCACTATTTTATGGATATAAAGCGTTGGCATTGGCGAGGCAAATCAAATTTCCGGAAGGAGAAGTTAAAGCATTAGAGTATATAGTATTGACATTGACTACACTTGGAAACGATTCAAAAGCATTACAAATGGATCTCCAGGGCTTAAAAATTGCTGATGAGATTTTCAACTCCTATTTTTCCATAGCTGAATTATATCAGCAAATGAATAAGCCCGACTCCTGTATTTACTATGCCAAAAAATCACTTGAAATAGTTAAGGGAAGAGGTTTCTATTCAAATATTATTAAAGCAAATATTCTGTTATCCGGTATTTACGAGAAAATGGATCCTCAAAAAGCACTTCAATACAGCAAGATGGCTATAGTGTACAAAGACAGCTTATACAATCTTGGAAAAGCAACTTCCTTCGAAAATTTTATTGCTTTTGATGAGCAGGAGCGTCAATATGAAATAGATACTGCTAACGCAACTTACAGAAGCCAAATTAAGCAATATGTGTTGATAGCAGGCTTGATGGTGTTTTTACTTATTGTCTTCATACTTTATCGCAATAACCGGCACAAGCAAAAAGCAAAAGTGAAAATTGAAAAAGCGTATGAAGAACTTAAGTCTGCACAATCACAATTGATACAGTCAGAAAAAATGGCTTCACTTGGAGAACTCACTGCTGGTATTGCACATGAGATACAAAATCCTTTAAACTTCGTGAATAATTTTTCTGAAGTGAACACAGAATTGATTGAGGAATGGAAAGAAGAATTGGCAAAGGGCAATTTGCAATTCGCAAATGAAATTGCTGATAACATAAAGGATAACGAGCAAAAAATAATTGAACATGG
>WNFY01006335.1_pt1 | contig 10547 bp, 9 predicted proteins | sample 5400091 | NCBI WGS metagenome assembly WNFY01 (sample SAMN13153364, study PRJNA577476) | soil metagenome | isolation source: 60 cm soil or saprolite under grassland replicate 1 | place: USA:California | collected 2016-06-15
GAATCGTTTCTGCTGTGTGGCTCTTCTTGCGAGAGACTTTCACGGCGATCGCTGCCGCCAGTCCGCCGGTCGAGACCGTGCCGGCCACGACTAGTCCGAGGGTTGCGAAACAGAATGGGCACATTGTTCACCTCTCAGGCGGCTAAGTTTTGATCGTTAGGCCGCTTCTATGGAGGTGACGGGTGAGGCGGAGTGATTTCTACAAGGCTGAGAGAAAAATCGGTGGCGATAACGCTTAACGTCGCCAGGACCGCTCGTATAGTCGGAATCAGAAACTTGTCAACTTTCGGATTGCCCGTGAGACACAGTTCAGCCCTACTGGTGCCGGCCGCCACCGCGCCGGTCAAGTTTTCAAAAGCGTCTGCACGTATGCGGGTTTCAGCGGAAGGCGCCGAAGGACCCTGCCGGTTGCGTCATGAAGGGCCGCTGCAATCGCGGGCGCAGCGAGTGCATTCGCAGCTTCTGAACCGCCACCGTACGCGCCCACTTTCGGATTGTTGAGCAACACCACTTTGATCTCGGGTATGTGCTTCATGGTCGGGATGGGGTAGGAAACCCAGTTATTTTGGGTGATTCCACTCTCATTAAAGTTCACCTCTTCGAACAGCGCATGGCTGATTCCCATGACCGCGCCGCCTTCCACATTTCGCTTCAATTGCGTCGGGTTCACTACGATGCCGGGATCAACTGCGATCGTATATTTCTCCACCACGATCACACCCGTGCTGGGGGTGACGGCGATCTGGCAGACGCAAGCCCAATAGGTGCCGCTACGTAACATCAGCGAAACTCCACGACCCCTCACGGGCGTCGATCCGGTGGATATTGCATCAGGACGCGGCGATGGGCGCGTTTCCCAATTCGACGCATCCCGCACTGCTTTCAGCACACCAATCGCCCGCTCTTCGTTTGCGTGGTCGAGTCGGAATTGCAGCGCGTCGACGCCTGCCACTGCGGCTGCTTCGCTGATGGCCAGTTCCCGCGGATAGTTCTGCTGGAATTGTCCCGGCGTACGCATGCTGTGATCGCGAAGACCGACCGCGAGAGGTGAGGCTTTTTGTCCAACCTGGAACGTACCGTGGCCGCGCTCCATCACATGCGGAACCGGAGCGTAGACCCACGGATCGGAAATGTTGTTCGCTGTGGATGTGATGAAATCATTATGAACATCAGGAGCCGGCATGGTTGGCAATCCTGCCAGGACCGCACCAATCGGCCGGTCATCCTGCATGGCGGGCATGTAGTGATCGATTCGATAGGCGGCTATCTTGCCTTTTTCGTCGACAGTAATCTGAATATCCGAGAAAGCAGCCGGCGATTGCGTGGACCACTGCATGTCATCGGCGCGCATCCATTGCACGCGAACCGGTTTGCCGACCGCTTGCGAAAGGATCACTGCTTCATCTTCGGCGCCTGCGTTTCCACCGTTGGATCGTCCATAATGGCCAGGGCCGGGATACGAATGCACGATCACATGGTCGGGCGTGCTGCGGAGCATCATCGCAATCTCTCCCCGAAGCTCCTGTGGGTTTTGATTATGTGCATAGATGTGCACCGTGCCGTCCGGTTTGACATCAGCAACCGCCATGGTTGGGCCGATTGGCGCGTGCTTCATGTAGGACAGTTGATATGTCGCGGAGAGCTTTTTATGGGCTGACGCGAGCACGGCCTCTGCATCACCTTTGTCAGCACGGCCCTTAGCCACGGGCGCGGTCTTCCAATCAGCCTCTTCTCTGAGATGCTGGTACAGTTTCGCATTACCGGGCAGGCCCTTCCACTCTGTCCATTTCGTCGTGCTCGCTACCTGATTGGCCGCCTGTATCGCTTCCCACTCCGTCGGCGCGACCACGCCAACGAGATTGCCTTTCACAATGACTTGCGCATTCGGAAACTTGGTTTTGTCCACCTGGCCGGCAGATACGAGGGTTGAGCCAAGCGTCTTCGGATGCACCACTCGCGCGTGCAACATGCCCGGCAGGCGCACATCAGTTGCCCAGGTTTCCTTCGCCGCCACTTTCGAAGCGATCACCGAATTCTTGAATGACTTGCCGATGACCGAGTACTCGCTGACTGGTTTCATCGGCGGATTGCCCTCGATGGTCAACCCCATGATGCTGGTGAGATCTCCGCTCACCGGAATCGTGAGCTTCAATTGTTGGTCCTTCACCAGATCGCCATATGAAATGCTTTTGCCGCCTCCCGAGACGATGCCGTCCTTAACGGAAAGCTTGTCTTTCGGCACGCCCAGCTTTTCGGCCGCAAGATCAAGCAAAGCTTGGTAGGTGTAGGCGGCTGCCTTACGGATGTTGGGCGTTCCACGACCAAGAAAATCGAAGGCGCCGCTGCCGTCGGGCGTGCGATCGGTGTCTCCGGCGATCACTGTGGTGATCGCTTCGAAGGGCACGCTCAATTCTTCGGCCACAATCTGCCGGTAGGCGGTAAAGGTTGAGCCTTGGCCGAAGTCGCTCTTCCCGGTGCGAATGAGGACCGTGTTGTCTGCGTGAATCTCAATCCACGAACTCGCGATTGTGGGATCGAGCGAGTTCTTCGTGATGTTGGATTTGGCCGTTTCGCCCTTCAGGAGCCCTGGGCCGACGAAACTGAACCCAACGACGAGGGCGCCACCCGCTTTGATGAACTGACGGCGCGAGAGTGTCGGTCCGAAAACATTGGCTGGTTTTTCGCTCATGGTTGCCATCGCTTACCTCCCCTTCGCCATGATCGTGGCGGCATGCTGTACAGCTTCAATGATCGCAAGGTAGGTCCCGCATCGGCACAGATTCGGCGACACCCCGGATGTCGTAAATGCCTCTTTGATTTGCGCTACGCTCGGATTCGGATTGCTTTCGAGCAGTTCGGTCGCCTTGATCATCATTCCGTTCTGGCAAAACCCGCATTGCGGAGTTTGTTCTTCGATCCAGGCCTGCTGAACCGGATGAAGCGTGTTTTGGGCTTCTTCTGCGGAAACGTGTTTTTGCTTCGCCCACCTGGTGGGCAGACCTTCGAGCGTGGTGATTTCCTGGTTCGGAGCGACGTCCGATAAGGCCGTAACGCAGGAACGCATTTCCTTGCCGTCGATGAGGACTGCGCAGGCCCCACATTGCGCTAGCCCGCACCCGAACTGCGGACCAATCAGTTGAAGATCGTTGCGCAAAACGTAGAGCAGCGGAGTATCGTCAGGCGCCTGAACCTCGTGCCGGCCCCCGTTCACAATTAGCGTGGTCATAGAGAACTCCCTTCAACTTTCCGAGGCAGATGATTATTTCGCGCGAAAGACTTCTGTGTCTAGCCAGTCCAATTCGCAGCGACGGAAAACCGTTTTGCCCCGCAGCGCCTTAGTGCCGGCTCGGCAGTCCATCGCAAGCGGTCGCTGTCCGAACCGCCTCAGAGGTATTGCTCTTGCCCAGCGCCCTCCACTGTGGCCCGAAATCGAACCACGTCCGCTCACCGAATCTGTAATGGCCAGCGCTGACAGCCCATTCTAGACGACTATCGTGTCCGAATAGCGGCCATCCGGAAGTTATGAACACGCGCTCGGGTTCCTTGCCCTTGGGGTAGTCAGACTACTCCGTTCCGTCGCTTCTGCAGCAGGAACTCTCTTATTGCGGGATCTTCAGCCAGGCCGATGGCTCGGTCGTAAGCGTCTGAAGCGTCAGCAGCTCTTCCCAGGCGTTGTAGAAGGTGAGCGCGAACCGCCCAATAGGGTTGATAACCAGAGACTACATCCCGATCGAGTGCATCCAGAACCGCGAGGCCCCGCTCCGGTCCACTTGCTTCGGCAAGAGCGGCGGCGTATCCAGTTTGCCGGCCGATTGTCGGCGATATGCGGATCAGCTGTACGTACAACTGAACAATCGCTCTCCACTCAACACGGCCGCCACGTGCCCGCTCGGCATGTACCGACTGAATCGCGGCTTCCAGTTGAAAGCGGCCTAGATTTCCAGACTTGGACGCCTCTGCGAGATAGCGCTCCGCCTCTTCTATTAGAGGAAGCGACCACAGTTTCGGATCCTGCTCGGAGAGAGGAACGTAACGGCCATCACGATCGCGCCGGGCCGCCCGTCGCGCTTCGCAGTGGAGCATGAGCGCCAATAATCCTTGAACCTCTGCTTCGCCAGGCAATAGCTGATGAAGCACTCGCGCGAGCCAGATGGCTTCTTTGGCAAGACCGCGGCCGTGCTGATCGGCGCCTGCCATGTCGTCCCACCCGATGCCAAAGGCAGCGTAAACGGCTTCAAGAACCGCATCCAGCCTGGGTGGCAGTTGCTGTCGTTCGGGCACTTCGAACCGGATACCGCCGTCACGAATCTTGGTCTTGGCACGCACCAAACGCTGTCCCATAGTCTTGGGTGAAACCAGGTAAGCGCCGGCGATGCGGACGGCGTCGAGACCCAGAACAGCTTGCAGCATGAGAGGCGTGTGCATCGCTGGATCAATCGCCGGGTGCGCGCAGACGAAGAGTAATTTCAGACGCTCGTCGGGATAGTTCGTTTCCAAAGGGTCCTCCGCTGAGTTTTGAGTAAGGAGCAGGAGGTTAGGCTCGCTGTCTAACATTACCCGCTGATGACGGAAGAAATCGATGACCGAGTTGCGCGCCGTCGTGAGCAACCAACCCTCAGGATTTTGCGGCACGCCGTCGCGTGGCCACACGGTCAACGCCTTGAGCAAAGCTTCGCTCAGCGCGTCTTCGGCGCCCGCCAAGTCCTGGGTGTGCACGGAGAGATAGGCCACAAGGCGCCCGTACGAGTCGCGTGCCACTCGATCGACGGTTCGTTGAACCTTCTCTCCATCACTTCCAATCATTCCACGATCCTGCGCCTGGTTTCGGGAGCGAGCGGACGCACCTCGACAGCACCGTACGAGGCAGCCGGGCAGCGCGCTGCCCACTCGAGGGCCGCGTCAAGGGACGGCACCTCGATGATCGTGAATCCTCCCAGCTGTTCTTTGGTGTCAGCATACGGGCCGTCCTGCACGCCGCGCTTTCCATCCTTGATTTCTATCGTGGTTCCCGTTTCCGGTACCTCTAGGGGATCGCCTCCGACGAATACGCCTGACTCGACGAGAGCCTTATGGTAAGCGCGCCAGGCGCCGGTGTAGGCGTCACTCCCATCGCCTTTCCGTGACGCGAAAGCGTCCGGCGACTCGTAGATCAACAATGCAAACTTCATCATCTTTCTCCTTCTGGAAGAGAGTTGTAATGTACCTGATCGTATGACGTACAGGAAGCCGGGATTTCGACGAGGGATTATGAAGAATCTGACGATAGATAGAGTGTTGTCGGCAATAGGAACTAATCCGCTGCCGTGCCCGTGACGCGTCCCTGTCCCGATTCGAAATTGCTGATACTAGTGCGCTTTCGCGGTGAAGATCAGAAAATAATCCATCCCGTCGCCTTTCACGAAATCCTGTGTGTCGCGCAGTTCGTATCCGGCTTGGGCAGCTTCGTGAATGACCACGTCTTTACTGACGCCGTGATTCTCCCCCTTGCCGTTGCGATCAATGATGCCAATCTTCGCTCCTGGTTTGAGCGACAAGCGAAGATTACTGAGAAGCGCAATCGGATGGGCTATCTCGTGGTAGGTCTTGAGCAGCAGCACGGCATCAACGCTGTCGGCAGGAAGCTGTGGGTCGTCCGGCTTGCTGAGGATCGTCTTTATATTGTGGAGTTGCTCTTTTCTCGCGCGTTGGTCAATGTATTGAATTGCTTCCGGGTTGATGTCCACCGCATACACCGTGCCCGAGTTGGTGACTCGGCCAGCGGCACGGACCGTGAACCATCCCGATCCGGCGCCGATGTCGGCCACGTTCTTGCCGGGTTCGATGCCAAGCATATCCATAACGCGGTTGATTTGCAGCCGCTCATCACGTCCTGGGACATCAAAGATCGAGAGGTCACCCGTATACGGCAGGCTGGTTTTGCGCTCCGGCGCCGGTGCAGCAGACTGAGCAGTAATGGGCGACGGCAACCACAGCCCCGCCCATAACACCGTCATCGCAACAAGCCATCGAAGCGGTCTGCTGAAAGACTTATACATGGGAGTCCTACAATGTTGTGCTAACAGTCGCGCTTGAAGCGACATGCGCAGACTGCTGGCCACTAGCATAAACCTGCAGAACCGACGGGTTCTCGAAATCTAGATCTGGATCCTTCAAATTGAGCGTTAAGGCTAGAGATTGGCGGTCCCAAAACGCAGTAAATAGTAAAGCGCGACAACAAACGAAAAGTGAAACAGAAAGCTGGTTATGCTGAGAATCTTTCCATACTTCTTTGCACCAACAGCCACGTAGATGGAAAGAACGTAGTTGTGGGCGAGTCCAAGCAGTATGGTGCACAAAGATTGCCCACGACTTGCGTAGGTAGTCCACCTGTTGCGCTTTGGGGGTTATGTCATGGAGAAATGTCACGGACAAAACGAACGCACCCGTCGCCAGACTTAAGATGGTCTGCACGTGTTCGCGAAAGAATTTGGCCTTGTCCAGAAGAGAGTCTGTTGTACCGTTTGCCATCGTTTATCCTCCGGCAGTCTTGGTTTCGTTCTTCTGTTTCCCACCCAGATGTTCTGGCCCGAGGGAACACTGTAATAACGTGGCATTAGCTTCGGCAATTGACCCCGTCAGCACAATAGTTCCCTTTTGGTTCTTCGCGAACTGTCTCAAGTGTTCTAGACCACTTCTCTCCAAGTTCGGCATTGCTACATCAAGAACAATGAGATCGGGGAGCAGTTCTTGGACCTTCTTGGCGATATCGGTGCCGGTATGCACGGTTGTTACTTCGCTGCCTTTGTTTTTCCAGCAGGAGACAATTTCATTTTCGTGAGCCTTTTTAGCGAAGCCGAAAAGAACACGGTCAAATCTTGGAACAAGTTTACCTTCAATGGCGCGCACGCCTTTCTTCGCAACTGCGGACAGCATTTTTTGCAAATAACCGAACTCTAGACTCTCGGTCCCCAGTCGCTCATTCACAATGCGATGGCACGTGGCGTATGGGATTCTCGTTCGCTCCGAAAGCTGCTGGAGCGTATGTTCGGGAGAGCTCAACCAAGCACGGATTGCTGCGGTAGCTTGATTAACCACCTGGATCAGGCCTTCAAGGAGGTCGGCGGTCATGCCAGCTTTCCGTGCGTGGTATTGGGCAACATCCCGAGCGTCTTCGGCTGCTTCTAGTTTTTCTTCGAGAGTCTGCACATATTTCACAAAAGCATCAAATTTGTCGCGCTTAATAGAGACTTCTTCTGAAGAAGGGTCATAATGAATGTCTGTTTTCTCGAGCGGCAACACTTTCTCGGACTTTACGGGTAGCGTTCTAGTCGTCATGGCGTTCCCCTATGGTTCAAACCTCGTGAGACCGGCAAGCCATTCACCTGCTTTCTTAAACAAGCCGCGCCGCTTAATCTTGATCACGTCGACCGTGGACTTATATACATCTACCTCATAAAGCACTGTAATCTCATCGTCTTCGAGCGGGACCGTAATCTTGACGGTTTTCTGTCCCAACGGCTTGGCAGAAAACTGCTTGGGCCACGGTTCCATCTTAAGCAGCGCGATCGCAGATTCAACGGTTTCACGATCCTCGCTCGAAAGCGAAAACAACACTTCTTCGCCGTCGGTAAAGTCTCGTCGAATCTCATACTGTTTATTATCCATAAATGGATATGACTGCCAAGTTGATATTATTCAAATACGGATGTTCCTCTGGCTCGCACAAAACAAAGGAGATAATCGCACCAGGTTAAAGAACAGCGGCGCGGTTGTACCTTCTCTTCACAGTTGCAGATTATGGGAAACCTCGGCGTCCAGAAGCCCCGGAGACGAGAAACCTACGAGCAGGTTTCGTCCTCCCATGCGCCGAAATTTTAACCTCTACAATATTCCTGAACTTCTGCAAGAGTCAATGGCAGCTGCGGCAACCGCATTTTTGTAGGCGGTGGGGAGCACTTGAGAGAGGCGCCATTTGACAACCGCCTCGCGCAATCATAACGGGAAACGCCCTTGTGGGAAGTGCCAAGAACGTTCCCGTCGCCAGGGAATTCCTGCATACACCTGGCACACAAGGTTGTCCCACCATGCAGTTTTCCGGGCGGGACATGGGCGACGGAAATAGAACAGTCGGCTGACTGTTTGAATGCTAAGTCCAAGAGGAGCACGTGGTGTAGAAAAAGCTGAACTCAACGGGAACGTTGATTCAGACTACAACCACGGAGGCTCCTCACGGACATATGTATTACATCGGACTGGATGTTCACAAGAAGACCATCAGCTTTTGCGTCAAGGATGCGAGCGGTCGAGTCCACCAGGAAGGCAAGCTTGGGGCAACACGCTGCGAGCTGGACAGCTGGATGAGGACTCTTCCGCAGCCCTGGACGGTTGCGATGGAAGCGACGATTTTTACCGGCTGGATCTACGATCACCTGCATCCGCATGCGACACAGGTCAAAGTGGCACATCCCCTGATGCTTCGCGTAATCGCAGCTGCCAAGAAAAAGAACGACCGGGTCGACGCCAGTAAGATCGCCGATTGCTTGCGCTGTGACTTCCTGCCTGAGTGCCACATGGCTTCGACTGAGATTCGGGACAGACGGCGAACGCTGCGCTACCGCTGTTTGCTGGTACGGCAGATGGTGCAGACGAAAAATCGGATTTCAGGTCTGCTCATGGAAACTGGGGTGACGTATAACAAGCAGCGGCTTCACAAAGTGGGGTATTTTCGCGAACTGCTCGCGAGCAACGAAGAAGTGAATGAGAGTATCCGACCTCTGCTCCGCCTGAGCCGGGATACGATCACGCGATTGCAGAAGACGGAACGGGCTCTCGCAAGCTCCCTGCAGCGAGATCCGCTGCTGACCGAGAGAATCAAGCGACTTAGAACTGTTCCCGGAGTTGGGCCCATTACTGCACTGACATGGGCTCTGGAGATGGGCGAGATTTCGCGCTTCCGATCGATCCGACAAGCGATCAGTTATTGCGGGCTCTGCGGTGACGAAAGAAGCTCAGCCGAGAAGTCGATTCGCACACCGATTTCCAAACAGCGCAACAAGAATATCCAATTCGTGCTGATCGAGGCGGCGAAGTTGGCGCCCCGACAGGATCACGATCTTGCGTTGCTCTATGAAAGAGAGAAACAGAAAGGGAACGCCAATCGAGCGACGCTTGCGGTAGCGCGCAAGATGGTCGCATATCTTCTCGCCGTGGATCGAAGACAACAGGATTTCGTGCCTGCAGAAGATGGCAGATGCGACGCGGCCTGAAAAAAACAGGCCAACTAAAGGAAAAGCACCAGGATCACACAGCGCGCAGACTGCCAGGTCCCGCCACTGACCGACTGAGCAACGGAGATTAAACTCCCGAGGCTCCCTTCTGACTGTTTCGGGACTGGCAGAGAACACACGCTCAATCTTCTGTGACGGCCTTTTGGCCCGAGACAGTGAATGGATGTCTGGTTCTGCGAAGGCAGGAACCACCGCCGAGAGGCAAAATGCGAGCTGAGCGGTTCTGCATCCGAAAAATGCGCGCTCTCCCGAGCGCGCCTAGGCAGCCGTGTTTTTCCTTGACAGAAGACTTACATGGATGTCGGTCAGAACTGAGACTTTCGCGGCCAAGAGGTTTCCGCCGCAGTGCAATTGACTGTGGATGAGTCACCTGTCGTAAGCAGGCGTTAGCGCTGAGAACCCGAGATTCTGCGTGGGTTCACCGGTCGTACATCTCGTAATGTGCGGAGCACGGCTCCAGTTCGAGCAGAAAATCTTTGTCGAAGTCATAGTATTTCGCCATGCTGATGTCGTCGCCAGCGAATGCGCGGATCGCCGCCTCGGATTCCCAGAACGTGATGATCAAAATGCGGTATCACCCTCGATACGACGTAGCGCATAAGCACCCTTGTTGCCGGGAATCGAGCGGTAATCGGGGATGGCGACGGTTCGCATCAGGCACATAGCGCCGGACTTGCTCCGAACCAGAGATATAGCGATAATGTATTGGGACTCAGGTATCAAGCACCTGCAATCCCGAGACTCAACGGAGCACCGGAGGAGAATATGTCGCCGATTGCACATAACCCGATGACGTTGAGCCTGCTCGCCGCCGTCTAATCCAGCCGGTCGGCTGGGTTGGCTCCATCTTTCAACTCATTGGTTGAAGCCGCATCCGCATACGCATTCGTGTGCCTGCCGGCTCTGCGCGCGTGCGCGCAAAAGGGAGCTTTGTGAAACGAAGAAAACGTCGCGGTAAAGGAGCGGAGTTCGTGGACGCGGACTTCGCTGAAATTCTCTATCGAGAAGGTAGCGGCAGTCGGTCGGACAGCCGCCAAGTGCAACGGAAGACACAACAGTTCTGCTGTCAAGTGCAGCGGGCGCTGAATCTCGCGCTCGCGGATTCAAACGTTGCTGGCATTGGCTGCGAACTGTTTGTAGATGAGGTTTCGCCAGCACCTGGTTGCGGCCATGTACTGGTCTGTATCGTTGTGCAGGATGGCTACTCCGTCGTAGATGCGATGAGCGCGCTCCGGCGCGATGCATCGCGTTTGCGGTCCGAAGTGGCTATGGCGATCGCCA